>JAABUR0100008491.1_pt1 | contig 11841 bp, 8 predicted proteins | sample 5560091 | NCBI WGS metagenome assembly JAABUR01 (sample SAMN10711879, study PRJNA513375) | rock metagenome | isolation source: Antarctica rocks | place: Antarctica: Victoria Land, University Valley sud
GCACCCGCCCCCGGCCGCGCGGATCGCGCGCTTGCGCGGAAAGTCGTCGGCGTGACACCCGTCGCCGCGGCGATGGGGAGAGGGCGGCCGCGTCGGCCGTTCAGCCGCCCTGGGTCCCATCACCCACAAGACGCCGCGGTCCCCAGCGCGGGATGACCGCGCGGGCGCACCGCACGCCCGTCGCTGGCCACAGGCCCGGCGTCATGCCGCGGGTAGTCCCCGCGCCGACACCCTCATCGTCCCCCGCGCTCACGTCGCGGAGCGCGCGGGCGCGCCGAACGACGGCGGCGCATCGGCGTCTGCCACCCCCCACCCGCGGTTAGGGACGGCGCCAAGCACGACGTGGAGCACCGCACCGGGGCGCAGGGCGCTCACGGGTAGCCAGGTCTGTGTACGCCGGCGTCCATCGAGGGCCACGGACTGCACGTAGGGGCGGTCCACCGCCGCTCCCCGCCCCTCGATGGTGAACAGGCGCAGGCCCGGGACGGACACGCGCACGAAGGGGAAGAGCGGGCCGTGCAGCACCAGGATGTCGGGCGGGATAGAGGCCGAGGGCCGCCCACACGTACCAGGCGGACAGGGCGCCCAGGTCGTCGTTGCCGGGGAGGCCGCCGGGTCCTGGGTCATAGAGCTGCGTGAGGATCTGGCGCACCACGGCTTGGGTGCGCCACGGCGCGCCCGCCCAGGTGTAGACCCAGGGGACCAGATAGCTCGCCTCGTTGCCCATATAGGCGTAGGGGGCGTCCGGGCCGGCGTTCAGGTGCGCGAAGAAAGCGTCTAGGCGTGCCCGGACGCGTCCGGCGCCGCCCATCGCGGCGATCAGATCGCGCAGGTCCTGGGGGACCATCCAGGTGTACTGCGCGCCGTTGCCCTCAATATAGAGCCACCCGGTGGCGGGGTCGAAGGTGGGGCGGAACGTGCCATCGGGCCAGCGCGGCTGGATATACCCTGTGGCCGGATTGTACAGAGCACGCCAATTCTGAGCGCGCTGTAAGAAGGCGGCGGCCGTGGTGGGGTCATGCAGCCCCCACGCCAGTTGGGACACGGCGAAGTCGGCTAGCGCGTACTCCAGCGTAACCGTGACCGGGCCGGCCAGCCCCTGCCGGTCCTCCGGCAGGTAGCCCAGGGCCAGGTAGTCGCGCAAGCCCAGCCGCTCGATGTACCCGCCTGGCCCCACGCCCGTCCGGGTGGCGTCGATGACCATATGGCGGAGCGCGGCGCGCGCGTCGAAGTGGCGCGCGCCAAAGGCGTAGGCGTCCGCGATGATGAGGTCGGCCTGGTCACCGACCATCTCGTTGAGGGACTGATTGGCGAGGAGCCAGCGAGGCAGCCAGCCGCCTTCATGGGCGGCGACGAGGAGGGACTGCGCCAGGTCGCTCGCCACCCGTGGCGCGAGCAGCGCCAGGAGCTGCACCTGGGAACGATAAATATCCCAGCCCGAGATGTTGGTGTACGGTGTGTAGCCCCGCGCCTGGTGGACGCGGCCGTCGAGCCCGCGGTAGGCCCCATCGACGTCGCCGCAGACGGTGGGGGCGAGGAGCGCGTGGTAGAGCGCGGTGTAAAACACCTCCGTCTGCGCGACGGTCCCCCCGCCGACCCTGATGCGGCTGAGCACGCCGTTCCAGGACCGCGTCGCCGCCCGACGCACGCCCGCGACATCCCACAAGGTAGCCTTTGACGGAGGTCAGGGGCGTGCGCAGTTCATGGCCAGCCAGGGTCAGAAACTCCTCTTGCAGGCGCCGGTGCCGATTGGACAGGGTGACGTCGCGGATGACGACGATGGCGTGCGTCGCGCTCCCCTCCTGGAGCGGCTGCCCGGTCGCGACGAACCAGCGGCGCGTGTCCTCGCCCGTGAGGCTGGGCGCCCCGGTCGCCAGGCTGAACGACAGGCTGAACGTCTCGCCCCGCGCGGCGCGGGCCTGCGGCGTCTGGTCGGGGGCCAGCGGCCGTCCCCGCGCATCGTCCGGCGCCACGACGGCCTCGCCAAAGAGGTGGACGTAGGCGGCGTTCCTGCGCAGGGGCGTCCCCGCCTGGTCCACCACCAGCACGGCATCCTCGAGACCGGCCAGGATGACCGCGAACTGTGCCCGCTCGGCCTCCAGCACAGCGGCCAGTCCCTGCACCCCCACGCGATGCGCCTGCAACGCCCCGTTCGCGCGCTCCACCTCCGCGACGGTGGCCTCCAGATCGGCCGTGCGGCTATCTATCGCGTCGTTGGTGGCTTGCAGCGCGACGTTGCGGGTGCGGATGTCCGCGGTGTCGGCGTGGACATGTGCCGTCTCGGCTTGCGCGTCGGCCCGGTCGTGGCGCAGGCCCGTGTTGGCGGCGGTCAGGGTCTCATTGGCGGCGGTCAGGGTCTCATTGGCGGCGGTCAGGGTCTCATTGGCGGCGGTCAGGGTCTCATTGGTCCCGCGCAGTGCGCGATTGGCACTGGCCATCTGGCGCATCTGCGCCGTCAGGCGCGCGAGCTCCGTGGCCACGTCCTCCAGCGGGCGCGCGTCCACCCGCTGCGGCGCGGTGACGTTACGCGTCATGATTGGCGCCGGCGGAGCCTGAAGGGCTGCGGCGTCCCACGGGCGCGGTCGGCGGGCGATCTGGAGCGAGCAGCGGTCCGCGCCCCTGGTCACGCGGACGCGCACGACCGCTGTGGTGGTGGGGGGAGACGCGTCGCGGGCGGCGCGACCGCGTGAGCGGTCGATGGGAGGCGGGCACTGGCTCGACCGCCCCGGCGGCCGTGGCGATCACCACGCGCGGGGAGACACGATCATGCGCGGACATGGACACACTCCTTGCTGTCGGACGCCGCCCCGGCTACGGACGCCGGGCTGGCCTCCCCTCTGGTGGCTGGTCGTTCGCGTGAGCGCCCCTGGTCGGGGCGGGAGAGCGACATCGGGACCAGACCCCTTTGTAGTATACTCACAAAAAAGGAACAGAATTGCCGCAAAAAAGCGATGATTGCACGCCGAGGCAAGGCGCCCGCACCCAGGAGTTCGGACGATGAGCGACCGCCCGGTATAGACCGTTTAAGGTATCCGTGAGACAAGAACACTTGTTCCGGCGCACAGATGCGCGCAATAGCCAGGACAGCCCTCGCTGCACGCCCAGCGACCGCGCGCTCCTCGTGCTGCTCACCGGCCGCCTGCGCACATGGCGTCAGGCTTTGCTCATCGTTCAGCCGGAGACCGTCCTGCGCTGGCATCGCGAGCTGTTTTGCCATTTCTGGCACCGCACATCCCAGCCAACGGCACCGGCGCACCGGCCTCCGCTCGCAGCCGAGACGGTGGCCCTCATCCGCGCGATGGCGGCGTCCAACCGCCTCTGGGGTGCGGAGCGCATCCGGGGCGAACTCCTCAAGCTGGACATCCGCGTGGCCAAGTGGACGATCCAGAAGTACATGCGCGGAGCGCGCCCCACCCGTCCGGGGCAAACCTGGGCAGCTTTCCTACACAATCACGCGCACGATATCTGGGCCGCGGACTTCCTGCCCGTCACTGACCTCCTCTTTCGTACCCTCTACGCGTTCTTTGTGATCGAACTGGCCTCGCGCTGCGTCGTACACGTGGGCGTCACGCGCCATCCCAGCGATACGTGGGTCGCCCAACAGCTCCGCGAGGCGACGCCTTTTGGTTACCATCCCAAGCATCTCATCACCGACAATGACAGTAAATATGGGCCGCTCTTCGCCCGTGTCCTCCGAGCAACGGGGGTCAAGCACGTGCGCACTGCGTACCGCGCCCCGTTGATGAATGCGGTGTGCGAACGGTTCCTTGGGAGCGTGCGCCGGGAATGTCTGGACCATGTGCTTGTCCTGAGCGAGAGGCATCTGCTGCGATTACTCCGGGAGTACGTGAGCTACTTTAACGCCCAGCGACCGCATCAGGGCCTGCGCCAGCGGACTCCCGCTGCGCCGGTAGACCAGAGGGTTAGTTCCGGGCTCGTCTACGCTGTCCCGGTCCTGGGCGGTCTCCATCATACCTACCGTCGAGCTGCGTGACCACACACGGACGGACTTAACAGCCAGCACAGTCGTCCAGGTGGTGACCACTGTGCACAGCGAATCGTACTGGGTACAGTGGCCACTCGGCGCGAACCGGGTATACTGATAGTCGCGGCGGCGGTTAGCAGTACAATCCATGCCGTAGGCCCACAATCCGATTGCGGATGACCTGCCATGCGAGACTGGCGTACCTCCTCACTGTACCGAGCCGGAGAGCCACGGGAGGAACGGCCAGCACAGCCGTTCCTCCCATGGAGAGTAGGACACGGTCATCCGGGGCCAGTGTTGCGCGATCATGGCCTACTGCAACATCCGATGGGAGAAGCCCAGCGGGAGCGTCGGCGAGGGTAACAGAATCATTGGACAGTAATACCCCAATTGGTTGCCCTTGACAGAAGAGCGTCAGACGCATCCACCGTTTCGCACTGGCATCTGTCAAGCGACCACCTGTGGAGCGAGATCTCCCGGGGTACCGAAGGTCAAGGGTACAGGCTCGCTGGCTCGCTGAGGACCGCTTGACTCGAGTTTGATCGGATCTCGTCCAGCAGCGATGCTGACGCCCAGATCTCGTCGAGGCTCAAGGTATTCCGTATCCGGACGATCTTCGCGGTCGCGTACTCGATACCGAAGCACATCTTCACAGCTACCCGAACCGCGGCTTCGTCCGAGGACATGATGAGCGGGAGTCGGGATACCTCGGGCGCGGATGCGGCGATCACGTTGGCGTACATAACGGAGAGATCAACTTTGTTGACTAGGCGTGTCGTCGTCACGTCTGAGAGACCCACACCGCAGGCATTACCATGCGACTCGTCGGTGACGTCCAGCGCGACGATGCGCTGTATAAGTGGCGCGTCGAATCCTTGATCAATCTTGGCCGCGCAGCGGCCGATGACGTTGGAATCCATCCCGGCTCCGCTGATGTTTTTGCCGATCTCGTCGACCACCAGGACGTCGATCGCCTTGAACAACAGCTTGGGCATCAAGCGTTTTGCCTCGACGAGGAGTTCGCGCTCTCGCTCGACAAGGTTCTCTCTCGGCAAAGCAGTAATTGTCGCCGTTTCATGATATGCGTTCTCGACGATCGCGAGGCCGAATCCGAATGGTGAGTGATTTGCCACCCAGAGGCCCGCTGCCGGTATCAGGTCCGTGAACGCTTCCATACCCCGCTGATGCATGCGGGTCGCCGCCACATGCTTTCCCATCCCAATGGACAGCATCTTGAGGACGCCGCTCTCTACCGGGGCCTTAAAGTCTGTGTGTGGCTTGACACGTGCGATCACAAAGTAGAGGTCGGATTCAGACGCGATACGATCCACCACGATCGGGAATCCGGTGGGCAGTGAGCCTATGTTCACCACGTCCATGGACGAGCGAACCGGACACCCGATGTGCGCTTCCGTGATGTTGTACCCCGCTAACAACACAGCCTGACCTTCGGCCGTCGCTCCACCATGGCTGCCCATCGCCGGGACGATTATCGGCGCTGCTCCGCGCCTCTTGACCTCGCCGACCACCGCTAGGGTTATCGTATCGAGATTCGCGATACCGCGACTCCCTACGCCGATCGCAACGCGCATCCCAGGGCGAATGAGGGAACCGATACCCAGCTTGTCGAATTCCCGCGCCACCGCACCGTCGATATCGTTAAGCCGTGGGCGTGGAAAGGTTTGCCCAACCTTTACCATCTGCGGGAGATCAAATTCGGCTCCCGCGAGGTTGACGTGTCCTACCTCGATTTGCATGATCCGTCCCATCGCGACGCTAGTGGATACCCCATTGGAAGTGGTTGAGAACCTGGGGACCGTTGTTGGTCACGAGGAACATTTTCTCCGCGCGCGCGCCGGTGGTCCCCCCTTTGCCGGCATAGACGCCAGGCTCGAGGCAAAAGACCATGCCCGCCTCGATGATATCCTGATCGTGACAGACCAAGCTGGGATGCTCATGCGCGGATGTCCCGATCTGGTGACCCATGTGATGGATTGGCTCATAGCCGTAGCCACGAAGGACCTTGTGAGCCGTTTCCGCGACATCCAGTGCGCGCACACCGGGCTTGATCATCTCCACCGCAGCGTCAAACGCTCTGAATGCAGCCTCAAAGTATCGTCGCTGTTCAGCCGATGGCTCGCCAGCAACCAAGGTATTCGTAGTGTCGGACCAATAGCCATCCAACAGCACGCTATAGTCGCAGATGACCGTGTCACCCTCCACCACGTCGCGACACAGCGGGCCGCCGGGATAGTCCAGTACAGCTGTCCGTGCCCCCGCTACGAGCTCTCCGATAACAGGCACAGCATGTCCAGCCTCGCGTTCGCTGTGATTGACCATCGCGCTCCAGAGGTCGATCTCGCTCATGCCGGGCGCTAGCAGTGTCCGGAGAGCCTCTTGACCCGCGTCGTTGGCAGCTGCGGACTTACGGATAAGCTCGATCTCGCGCGGGGTCTTGATCCTTCGCGCACGGTTGACCGTCGGGGACGCCTCACGCAGCTCAATGTTTGGGAATTCTCGCTCGATCAACCGGGCAGCCAGGAGCGGAAGACTGCGCGTTTCAACCCCAAGCACGGTCCGGCCGTTGTGTGGCACGACCTCTTTAACCGAGCGTTGCAATAGAGCGAAGAATTCGTTGCGGGCATGTAGCGGTGAGAAGAACCCATAGGATGGGTAGACCAGCAACTGATCGAGGCGGTTCTGACGCTCTGCCTTCGATCGCTCTGTTTCTGCCACGAGCAGTGTGCCGTTCGCACCTGGTCCGACGAGCACGAGATTTGGTCCGCCCGCGAAGTCGGCGCCTGCACCAAGGGGCAGGGGCATCTCGTAACCGCTCGCATAACACACGCTCGCTGGCTCTGTGAGAAGCAATGCGTGCATGCTATCGGCCATCATCGCGTCCTTGAGACGCTGTAGTTCAAGGTTCTCTTCCGCCATCGCCTACTCCTCTCAGATCCATAGGGCTGCCGGATGCGCGCGGTGTTTTACGACATCACCGCGCCACCATCCACATTGAACGCTTGTCCGGTGATATACGATGCTTCGTCGGAAAGCAGAAACGCGGTCACGCCCGCGATCTCGTCCGGGTGTCCAGCGCGTTTCAGCGGAGCGCTCTCCGCCTGCCGTTCCGCTACCTCGGCCCCTTCCATGTGGAAGAGGGCCGCCCACTCCCCTTCGAGCTGCGTCCACATCGGTGTCTCGATCATTCCCGGGCAGATCGCATTGACCCGGATACGCGGGGCAAGCGCCGCGGCGGCGGACCGCGTCACGCTGATAATGCCAGCCTTACTCGCCGCGTAGTGAGGCGAATAAGGGCGCCCCGTGCGGCCTCCCAGCGCGGAGCTGAAGTTAACGATCGCCCCCTGCCCGGTGCTCAGCATGGCACGAGCTGCCGCCTGAAGACAGAAGAAGGTTCCGCGCAGGTTGACTTCCAGCACGCGATCCCAGTCGGCGGGCGTGACCTCGAGGAGGGGAACCGTCTGAGCCAGGCCTGCACAGTTGACGAGGCCGTCGATGCGACCAAGGGAACGATGCGCGTAGTCAACCATGTGCGATATCGCCGCGATCTGACGGACATCCACGACCTGGGAAATGATGTGCCCTTGTGCCTCGTCCAAGCTCGAGACCTCGCGCAGGTGTTCGGCGTTGATGTCCGCCGCGAGCACGGTGGCGCCCTCGGCTACCAGCCTCAGTGCGACACTACGCCCCATCCCACGGCCAGCGCCGGTAACGACTATACCTTGCCCCTTGAAACGCTGGCGCAACTCATCGATGGGTCCGTTCATGTCGTGCACTACTCCTGTCTACCTACTTCAGCCCCTACGTTCCGCCTTCAGCAAGGCGAACCGTAGGGCGCCGACGAGCGAGCCAACATCACGCTGCATCGCCCTTGAACCGAATTGTGGCTAGACCGACGGTGACGAGGATGGCAAGGCCGTAGATGATGTTCAGCCAGCCCTGCGCGAGATTGAGAATCGGAAGCAGCCCCGCAAGGAGTGTGAGAATGAGGGCGCCGGCCACCGTGCCGAGGTAGTGACCGCTGCCCCCCGTGATAGGCGCGCCGCCGATGGCCACGGCTGCCACGGACGCAAAGAGGTATGGGTCGCCCATACCCAGGTATGCCTGGTTATAGTACCCTGCCATCACCACGCCGGCGAGGCCGGCACACACGGCGCTGATCATATACGTCAGGATGACCACCGGCATCACGTTGATACCGGAGAACCGCGTGACCGTGGGACTGGTGCCAACGGCGTAGAGGCGTCGCCCGAATGTTGTCCATGTCAACACGATCGTGGCCAGCGCTGTCATGGCCGCCCAAAGGATTGTATCGTAGGGGATTGGACCCAAGCGGCGGATCGCCAGATTCGCGATGAACGTCGGGCTATTCTGTGGCTGATTAGCCCCCATGTATATGAGGAGCGCTCCTTCGACAATGACATTCATGCCAAGCGTCATGATGATCGGAGACACGCCGAAGAGCGCCACGCCCACGCCATTGGCCAGACCGATAAGCGCTGCGAGCGCCAGGACGAGGGGTAGGGCCCAGAACAAACGGGCATCCTGGCCGTTGGCGAACACGGTTACCAGAATGGCGACCGCGTTCAGGGTCCATGGGATGGAGAGATCGACGCCCCCACCGAGGATGACGAACGTTTGCCCCAGTCCCACCAGCCCGATGAAAGATGCCTCGATGAGAAGAACCCGTATGTGGTTCGGACTGGCGAAGCCAGGTGTGTAGGCGGTTACCACCAGAAACATCACGAGCGCGAGGAGATACGCCAGGCCGATCGAACGGTTCCGGCCGCCATGCAGAATCAGGGCCGCCCAGCGCGGCGTAAGCAACGCGGTGGGCCTCGAACGTCGGGTGGTTGGGATGGGAGCTTCCTCACTCACGGGTATACCCCCCTGCGACGCACGATGATAGTAGCTATTGTTCCGGCCAGGATCGCGACAATCAACAAGATGCCCTGCAGGATAGTCTGCCAGGCGCTACTGAGTCCGTAGACGAAGACGACACTACCGATGAGTGTGAGAATGAAAGCCCCTATGACGGTACCTGTCAGCCCTCCACGGCCGCCCAGGAGCGTTGTCCCGCCGATGACGACCGCCGCAATCGAAGGCAAGATGTAGTCGTTTCCGACCACGGGAGAGCCGGAGGTCGTTTGTGCTACCAGGTATAGGCCGGCTATGGTTGAAAACAGACCAGATAGCGCGTATGCGCTGATCAGGGCCAGCGGCACGGGCACGCCGGAGAGATAGGCAGCCTCATGGCTTGATCCTACCGCCCGTAAGGCAAGCCCGGTGCGCGTTTGCTTGAAGTACAGCCACACGAGAAGAAGCACGGCCAGCATCCAGACGGGTGTGGCCACACCTCCGATCGACGAGGTGCCGAACGACACCAACGACTGCGGCACGCTCCCTCCGGGAGTCGGCAATACCAAGAGTGCAACCCCGCCCCATACCGACCATGTGGCCAGCGTCACGATGAACGGCTGCATCCGCGTGTATGCAATGACTACCCCGTTTAGCGCCCCGACAAGACAACCGCCGATGAGCATGGCCATGATGACGGCCGCCATGTGTAGGGTCGTGTTCCCCAGGTAGAGAGCGGCGATTGCTGTCGACAGACTCGCGATACCCCCGACCGAAAGGTCGATCCCTCCTGTGAGGATGACGAGCGTCTGAGCTACACCTATGAACACCAGGGTCAAGGTTTCACCGGTGGTGATGTTGAGCTGATTAACCGACAGGACACCGCTCTGCTTCAAGGCATAGATGCTAATAAGTACGAGGAGCATCAGAAAGGGAACGATCAGCGTCATGGGAAGCAAAGCCAGGGACCGCTTCCTGGACATCCAGTTCACGGGAGGCGGACCGGCCTGGTCCTGGTCGCCCGCGTGCGTTGTGTCGCCACCCCGGTCTACTACCACCTCCTGCGCCCCATCGCTTGACGCATCGCTGGCGAATGATGCCCGGATAATATTTTCTTCGGTCGTCGCCTCGGGCAGAAGCGTGGCATTGACACGGCCATCATGGAGGACGATAGTTCGGTCCGCCAAGTGGATCAGTTCCTGGAGATCTGTCGAGTAGAAAACGATTGAGTAGCCGCGCGACACGAGGTCGCGCATGAGCTGGAAAATGTCCGCTTTCGCGCCGACATCGACCCCACGCGTGAGGTCATAGAGCAGCAGGATTTTTGCATCGGTCTGCAAGAGCTTGGCAATGACCACTTTCTGCTGATTGCCACCCGAGAGCCGATTGACCTGCTGATCGAGTCCCCGTGAGGCGATGCTCAGCCGCTGTACCGCCTGCTCCGCGATTCTCCGTTCGAGCACGGGCTGGAGAAATCCCATATGGCTAATTCTCGACAGCACGGGAAGGGAGATATTCTCTCGAATCGATTTTGTCAGCAGGAGACCTTGATTCCGGCGGTCCTCCGGGACCAACGCCATCCCGATACCGGCCCGTAAGGCATCCTTCGGGCTGTGAATGTGACGCGTCGTGCCGTCGACTTCGATCGTTCCGTGGGCCGGGAGCACGCCATAGAGCGTCAAGAGCAATTCCGCCTGCCCCTGACCTTGCAGGCCGCCGATGCCAAGGATCTCGCCCTCGTGCACATCGAACGTTGCTCCCTGGAGACGCGTCCCGTACTGCAAGTTGTAGACGCGCAGCATAACCCGGTCTGTTGCGGTCGTCTTTCGTTCCGGGTATAGGTGTTGTCGCATGCTGCCAACCATCATGCCGATTATTTGGTCATCGCTAAGGTCATCCATCGACGCGCTTCCGACACGTTTCCCGTTCCTGAAGACGGTGACCGTGTCCGCAACCTCTCGCACCTCCACCAGGCGATGGGAGATAAAGATGACGATGGCGCCTTCATGCGCCAACTGGCGGCAGAGCTTGAGGAACCAGGATACCTCGCGAGGCGACAGGGCGGACGTCGCTTCGTCGAGGATCAACACGCGCGGGCGCTGTGAAACGACCTTGGCTATCTCGACCAATTGGCGCTCGGCCACCGATAGGTTCTGGGCCTCACGATCGGGGTCGATGTAGGGGAGACCAAGTTCGGCAAATAGCTTTCGGGTCTGTCGCCGCAGCGCGCGAGTCGACATCGAACCTATGGCTGTCCGAGGCTCCCGCCGAAACCAGACGTTCTGGGCGACTGTGAGATCGGGTATCAGAGACAATTCCTGGAAGACGGCCCCGATGCCAGCGGCACGCGCCTGACGCGGATTGCGTATTTGAACACGCTGCCTGAAGAGCCGGATGTCTCCGGCGTCGGCCCGAATGGCGCCGGTGAGGATTTTTATCAGCGTGCTCTTGCCCGCCCCATTCTCTCCCAGCAGGGCGTGAACTTTCCCGGTCGAGGCTGAAAAATCGACATCATCGAGGGCATGGATGCCACCGAACGCCTTCGTGAGGCCACGAATCTCAAGATCTGCCATCGTTCACCAAGGAAGAACGGTGGGGCGGCTGGATGGACTGCCCGTCCAGGCACCCTACCCGAAGGATGAAGATGAAGCTACAGCTTGCCGGTTAAAGCCTCTTCCGGTGCGATGTGCGCCCATGGCGCGGAGACCGGGACGAAGAGCCCATCAGGCTGGTGCGGGAATGCCGTGACGCCAACCTCAATCGGGTAGATGTTGGCACCCGGCACCTTCACGTTGTTCGTCTCGTAGAAGGTCGTCGGGTTGAAGTAGGTGCGAGGCGCCTTGGAGATAGTGCCGTCCAGAGCTTGAACCGCCAGTTTCATAGCCAGCCCACTGATCCAGGCCGGCGTCGCACCCGCGATGCACTGCGCGTGCAGCTTCAAGCAGTTGACCGTTGTGATGTTGTAGCTGTAGGCGGCAACA
>JAABUR0100008498.1_pt1 | contig 11833 bp, 9 predicted proteins | sample 5560091 | NCBI WGS metagenome assembly JAABUR01 (sample SAMN10711879, study PRJNA513375) | rock metagenome | isolation source: Antarctica rocks | place: Antarctica: Victoria Land, University Valley sud
GCGATGGCGCACAGGTCGGTGACGTTGGGGCTCAACTTGGCCCAGCGCGGCCGCCGGCAGGCGGCGGTGGCGGCCAGGACCTCGGCGGTGGCCGTCGCCGAGTGGGCGAAGACGTCGGCCCGCGCCTCCACGTTCGGGCACGAGAGGTTCACCTCCACCGCCACCACCGAGGCGGGGGCGTCGGCGAGGAGGGCGGCCGCCCGTTCGTACTCGGACACCGTCCGCCCCCAGATGCTGGCCACCACCCGGGCCCCGGCCCCGGTCAGGCCGGGCAGCTCGTCGTCCAGCCAGGCGGCCACGCCGGGCCCCTGGAGGCCCACCGCGTTGAGCATCCCGGCCGCCGTCTCGTGCACGCGTGGCGCGGGGTTGCCAGCCCACGGCTCGGGCGACAAGGACTTCACCACGACCGCCCCGAGGTCGGCCAGATCGAAGTAGCTCCCCAGCTCGGCGCCGTGGCCCGAGCACCCCGACGCCGTCATCACCGGGTTCGGGAGGTCAACCGATCCGACCCGGGTGGACAGGTCCACCAGGGCGGCGCGGCGGCCGATCAGGTGACCTCCCCCCGGTGCAGCTCCTGGAGGGAGTGGACGGCGAGGTCGTGCTCGGCCCAGTCGGCCATCCCGTTGGCCGCGGCCAGCCCGGCGGCGGTGGTGGTGAGGCAGGGGATGCCGGCGACGCCGGCGGCGGCCCGGATGTAGGCCCCGTCGGCCCGGGGGCCCCGCCCTCGTGGGCTGTTGACCACGAGGGTGATCTCCCCGGCCTCGATCAGGTCGACCGCGGTGGTGCCCTTCTCGATGCCGAGCTTGGCGACCCGGGTCTTGACCGGCACGCCGGCGGCGGTGAGGGCGTCGGCGGTGCCGGCGGTGGCGGCGATGGCCAGCCCCAGGGCGGCGAAGCGGGCGGCGGCCTCCACCCCGCCGGCCTTGTCGCGGTCGGCGAGGGAGATGAACACGGTGCCGTGGTCGGGTAGCCGGTCGCCGGCGGCGATCTGGGACTTGGCGAAGGCCAGGCCGAACGTGCGGTCGATGCCCATCACCTCACCGGTGGAGCGCATCTCGGGGCCGAGGACCCGGTCGGCGTCGGGGAAGCGGTTGAACGGCAGCACCGCCTCCTTCACCGACACGTACCCGCCGACCACCGGTTCCACCAGCAGCCCCTCGGCCCGCAGCTCGGCCAGGGTGGCGCCCACCATCACCCGGGTCGCCACCTTCACCAGCGGCACGCCGGTGGCCTTGGCCACGAACGGCACGGTGCGCGACGCCCGAGGGTTCGCCTCGATGACGAAGACCTGCCCGGCGCCCCTGCCGCCGGGACCCTGGGCGTACTTGACCGCGAACTGCACGTTGAGGAGACCGCGCACGTCGAGGGCGTCGGCGATGCTGCGGGTGTAGTCCTCGAGCACGGCGACGGTGTCGGGCGACAGCGAGTGCGGCGGCAGGACGCAGGCGGAGTCGCCGGAGTGCACCCCCGCCTCCTCCACGTGCTCCATCACCCCGCCGATGACGACCTCGCCGGAGGCGTCGCGGATGGCGTCGACGTCGACTTCGGTGGCGTCCTCGAGGAAGCGGTCCACCAGCACCGGGCGGGTGGCCGATAGGCCCCCCTCTCGACCGAGGCTGCCGAAGCCCACGAGCTCGGCCATGGCCCGCTCGAGGTGGTCGTCGTCGTAGACGATCTCCATGGCCCGCCCGCCGAGGACGTAGCTGGGGCGGACGAGCACGGGGTACCCGATGCGGTCGGTGATGCGCCGGGCGGCCGCCACGTCGGTGGCGGTGCCCCCCGCCGGCTGCGGGATCTCCAGGCGGGCACAGAGGTCGTTCCAGCGGTCGCGGTCCTCGGCAAGGTCGATCGACGCCGGGCTCGTGCCGAGGACGAGGTCGGCGGGCAGCCGGCCCGAGAGCTTCAGCGGGGTCTGGCCCCCGAGGGCCACGACGATGCCGACCAGCTCGCCGGTGCCCGAGGCCTGCTCCCGCTCCACCACGTTCATGACGTCTTCGTAGGTGAGGGGCTCGAAGTACAGCCGGTCGCTGGTGTCGTAGTCGGTGGAGACCGTCTCGGGGTTGCAGTTGAGCATCACCGTCTCGTAGCCGGCGTCGCGGAGGGCGAAGCTGGCGTGCACGCAGCAGTAGTCGAACTCGATGCCCTGGCCGATCCGGTTCGGGCCCGACCCGAGGATGAGCACCCTGGGGCGGTCGCTCGGCACGACCTCGTCGGAGTCCTCGTAGGTGGAGTAGTGGTACGGGGTGGACGCCTCGAACTCGGCGGCACAGGTGTCGACCGTCTTGAACGTCGGCGTCACGCCGGCGGCCGACCGCCGCTCTCGTACCTCCTGCTCGTCCTCGCCCCACAGGTGGGCCAGCTGGGCGTCGGCGAAACCCAGCCGCTTTGCCCGCCGCCACCCTGCCCTGTCCATCCCGTCGAGGCCGACCCCGGCCAGGTGCTCACGCTCCTCGGTGATGAGGGAGATCTGATCGAGGAACCAGGGGTCGACCCGGGTGCGCTCCGCCAGCACGTCGACGCTGACCCCCCTGCGCAGGGCGGCCTCCAGGTGGAAGGGGCGGTCGGGGGTGGCGATGGCCGCCCGTACCAGCAGGTCTTCGTCGGACATGGCGTCGAGGGCGGCCTCGGCGGGGTCGCAGTTGAGGCCGAGGCGCCCGTGCTCGAGGGACCGCAGCGCCTTCTGCAGCGACTCGGGGAAAGTGCGCCCGATGGCCATGGCCTCACCCACCGACTGCATCTGGGTGCCGAGCACGTCAGCCGTACCCGGGAACTTCTCGAACGCCCACCGGGGCACCTTGGTGACGACGTAGTCGATCACCGGCTCGAAGCTGGCCGGCGTGCGCCGGGTGATGTCGTTCGGGATCTCGTCGAGCGTGTAGCCCACCGCCAGGCGGGCCGCGATCTTGGCGATCGGGAAGCCGGTGGCCTTGCTGGCCAGCGCGCTCGAACGGCTCACCCGCGGGTTCATCTCGATGATCACCATGGCCCCGTCCTCGGGGTTCAGTGCGAACTGCACGTTGGAGCCGCCGGTCTCCACGCCGACCCGCCGGATGCAGGCGAAGGCGGCGTCGCGCATGGTCTGGTACTCGACGTCGGACAGGGTCTGCGCGGGGGCGACGGTGACGGAGTCTCCGGTGTGGACACCCATCGGGTCGACGTTCTCGATGGAGCAGACGACGACGCAGTTGTCGGCGCCGTCGCGCATCACCTCGAGCTCGTACTCCTTCCACCCGGCGATGGACGCCTCGATGAGGATCTCCGAGATGGGGCTGGCGGCCAGGCCGATCCCGGCGAGGTGCTCGAACTCGGCGGCGGTGGTGGCGATGCCGGTGCCCTTGCCGCCGAGGATGTAGGCCGGTCGGATCACTACGGGCAGCCCGATGTCGGCCACCACGGCCTTGGCCTCGGCCAGGGTGTGGGCGGTGCCCGACTCGGGCACGGACAGGCCGATGCCCTGCATGGCCGCCTTGAACCGGGCACGGTCCTCGGCGGTGGCGATGGCCTCGGCGTCGGCCCCGATGAGCTGGACGCCATGGGCCTCGAGCACCCCCGCCTCCACCAGGCCCATGGCCAGGTTGAGGGCGGTCTGGCCGCCCAGGGTGGGGAGCACGGCGTCGGGCCGCTCCTTCTCGATGATCTTGGTGAGGATCTCGACGTCGAGGGGCTCGACGTAGGTGGCGTCGGCGAACTCCGGGTCGGTCATGATCGTGGCCGGGTTCGAGTTGGCCAGGATCACCCGGTAGCCCTCCTCCCGCAGCACGCGGCACGCCTGGGTGCCGGAGTAGTCGAACTCCGACGCCTGGCCGATCACGATCGGCCCCGAGCCGATCAGCAGGATCGAGCGGAGATCCTCACGCCTCGGCATCGTGCCCCTTGGGCGTCGGCGGCGGCTTCGCCTTGCCGAGCCGGGCTTCGCCCATCCGGCTCCCGTCCTCGAGCTGCTCCGCCTGGCGGCTGCGCAACCCCGAGAACCGTTTTCCCTTGGGCGTCGGCGGCGGCTTCGCCTTGCCGAGCCGGGCTTCGCCCATCCGGCTCCCGTCCTCGAGCTGCTCCGCCTGGCGGCTTCGCAGCCCTGTCATCGGTGGCGCTCCATGAGGGCGACGAAGTCGGCGAACAGGTAGGCGGCGTCGTGGGGGCCCGGACCGGCCTCGGGGTGGTGCTGGACGCCGAAGGCGGGGACGGTGGTGGAACGGATGCCCTCGACCACCCCGTCGTTGAGGTTGACGTGGGTGACCTCGCCACTGGCCAGCGTGCCCTCGGCCACCGCGAAGTTGTGGTTCTGGCTGGTGATCTCGACGGCGCCGTCGCTCAGCCGCCGGACCGGGTGGTTCCCGCCGTGGTGCCCGAAGGCCAGCTTCACGATGCCGGCACCCATGGCGGCACCGAGGAGCTGGTGGCCGAGGCAGATCCCGAAGACCGGCACCTCGCCGAGCAGGGCGGCGATGGCATCGACCGCGTAGGGCACGGTGGCTGGGTCCCCGGGGCCGTTCGACAGGAAGACGCCGTCGGGTCGGCGGGCCAGCACGTCGGCCGCCGGCGTGGATGCCGGCACCACCTCGACGGTGGCCGTCTCGGACAGGTGGCGCAGGATCGTCGTCTTGATGCCGAAGTCGTACGCCACCACCCGGAACGGCCCCGACCCCACCGTGTAGGGCTCGGGAGTGGTGACGCCGACCACCAGGTCGACCCCGTCGGTGCCGGGCTCGGCCGCGGCGGCCGCCTTCAGCTCCGTCTCCTCGGACGTCCCGAACGCACCGGGCATGGCCCCGGCCTCCCGGATGTGGCGGGTGAGGCGGCGGGTGTCGATGCCGGCGATGCCGGCGATGCCGTGGTGGCGGAGCCAGCCGTCGAGCCCGCCCTCGCTGCGCCAGTTGCTGCGACGGCGGGCCAGCTCCCGGACCACGACCCCCCGGCAGGCCGGCCGCCGGCTCTCGTCGTCAGCCCCGGCCACGCCGTAGTTGCCGATGTGAGGGTAGGTGAAGGTGACGATCTGACCGGCGTAGGAGGGATCGGAGATCACCTCCTGGTAGCCGGTGAGCACGGTGTTGAACACCACCTCACCGCTGGCGATCCCGCCCGGCGGTTCCGCTCCGATGGCTTCTCCCTCGAAGGTGGTGCCGTCGGCCAGCACGAGGTGGGCCGTGCGCACGCTCACCGTTGGGCCTCGCCGTCGAGGACGACCGCCTCGCCGGCCAACACGGTGTGGCGGACCCGACCGGTGAGGCGACGACCGGCGTAGGGCGTGTTGCGGCTCCGGCTGGCCGAGGCGGCCGGGTCCACCACCCAGGTGGCCGTGGGGTCGAGGACGCACAGGTTGGCCGGGCGGTCAGGCGCGATCGGTCCGCCGTGGGCCGGCGCCAGGCCGGCGATGGCGGCCGGCTGCCAGCTCAGGAGCGCGAGGATCACCTCGAGGGCCAGGCCGGACTCGGTCAGCGCGAGCGCCAGGGCCGTCTCCAGCCCGAGCATCCCCGGTGGGGCCTCGTCGAAGGGCTGCTCCTTGGATTCCTGGGTGTGGGGGGCGTGGTCGGTGGCGATGGCGTCCAGGGAGCCGTCGGCCAGGCCGGCGCGCACGGCGGCGACGTCGGCGTCGGTGCGCAGCGGCGGGTTCACCTTGAACACCGGGTCGTACGACGCGCAGCACTCGGCGGTGAGGGTGAAGTGGTGGGGAGTCGCCTCGGCGGTGACGGCCACCCCGTCGTCCCGTGCCGCCCGCACCATGGCCACCGAACCGGCGGTGGACAGGTGCTGCAGGTGGATCCGGGCGCCGGTCAGGCGGGCCAGGGCGATGTCGCGCATCACCATGAGCTCCTCGGCCTCGGCCGGCTGCCCGGCGATGCCGAGCCGGCTCGACCACTCGCCCTCGTGCATGTGGCCCCCGCCGGCGAGGGCGTCGTCCTCGCAGTGCTGGGCCAGGACCACCGGGGAGGCGAGGCCGGTGGCGTACTCCATGGCCCGGCGCATCAACCCGCTGTCCTGCACGCCGGTGCCGTCGTCGGTGAAGAGGCGCACGCCGAGCTCGGCCATCTCGGCCAGGGGGGCGAGCTGTGAACCCAACCGGCCCACGGTGACGGCTCCGGCCGGGGCCACGTGGCAGAGCGCGCCCCGCCCGAGCTCCTGGACCTCGCGGACGACCCCGGCCGAGTCGATGGCCGGCGTGGTGTTCGGCATGGCCACGACCGCGGTGAAGCCGCCGAGCGCGGCGGCCCGGCTGCCGGTCTCGACCGTCTCGGCCTCCTCCAGCCCGGGCTGGCGGAGGTGGGCGTGCAGGTCGACGAGGCCGGGCGCGACGACGCACCCTCCGGCGTCGATCACCCGGTCGGCTGACAGGTCGGGCCCGACGGCGGTGATCCGGCCGTCGTCGACCACCACGTCCGCGCGCCGCGAGCCGTTGGAGTCGACGACGCGACCGCCCTTGATCACGAACGTGGTACCCGCGGTCACGCCTCGACCGCCGCCGGCCGGCGCGCCGGCTCCTCTGCCCCGATGGTGGCAGGACCGGCGGCCGGCACGAGGTCGGTGCCGGCACCGAGAAGGAGGTACAGCACGGCCATGCGCACGGCCACGCCGTTGCGGACCTGGTCCACGATCGTCGACTGTGGGAGGTCGGCCACCTCGGGCGCGATCTCCACGCCCCGGTTCATGGGCCCGGGGTGCATGACGATGGCCCCGTCGGCGAGGTGGCGGGCCCGCCGGAGCGTCAGCCCGAAGCCGGCGGTGTACTCACGCAGGGACGGCACGAGGGCCTCGGTCATGCGCTCGCGCTGCATGCGCAGGAGGTACACGACGTCGACGTCTCCCAGCACGGCGTCCAGGTCGTGGCTCACGCGCACCGGCCAGCCGGTCAGGTCCGGGGGCAGGAGGGTGGGCGGCGCCACCAGGGTGACGGTGGCCCCGAGGGCGGCGAAGGCGAGCACGTCGGAGCGGGCCACCCGCGAGTGCTTGACGTCGCCCACCACGGCGATGTGGCGGCCGGCGAGGCCGCCGAGGCGCTGGCGGATGGTGTAGACGTCGAGCAGGGCCTGGGTCGGGTGCTCGTGCCAGCCGTCGCCGGCGTTCACCACGGCGGCGTCCACCCATCCGGCCACGCGGTGCGGCGCCCCCGACGACGAGTGGCGGACGACGATGGCGTCGACGCCCATGGCCTCCACGGTCAGCGCCGTGTCACGGAGGGATTCACCCTTCTTCACCGACGAGGTCGAGACGCTGAAGCTCATGGTGTCGGCCGACAGCCGCTTGGCCGCGGCCTCGAACGACAACCGGGTGCGGGTGGAGTCCTCGTAGAAGAGCGACGCCACCGTCCTGCCCCGCAGCGTCGGCACCTTGGGCATGGCTCGTGAGCTCACCTCCACGAAGGAGTCCGTGAGCCGCAGGACCTCCTCGATCCCGTCGGCGCCGCCGAGATCCTCGATGGAGAGGAGGTGCCGCAGGCCTCCCACCGTCATCGCCGCATCTCGCCGAGGTCGACCCCGTCGGCGTGCACGTCGACCACCTCGTCCCGGCGGGTGGGCAGGTTCTTGCCCACGTAGTCGGGCCGGATGGGGAGCTCCCGGTGCCCCCGGTCGATCATCACCGCCAGCTGCACCGCCCGGGCCCGCCCGTAGTCGTTGAGCGCGTTGAGGGCGGCCCGGATGGTGCGACCGGTGAACAGGACGTCGTCGACGAGCACCACGATCTGGCCGTCGAGGTCGAAGGAGATCGACGTCACGGCCTCGGGCAGGACCGGCCGGAGGCCGATGTCGTCCCGGTAGAAGGCCACATCGAGGCGACCGACGTCGAGGTGCACGCCCTCGATGTTCTGCAGGGCCTCGGCCAGGCGGTCGGCGATGGCCACCCCGCCGGTCTGGAGGCCGATCAGCTCGACGCGGTCGAGCCCGTGGTTGCGCTCGATGATCTCGTGGGCCATCCGCCAGATGGCGCGGTGGAGGTCGTCGCGCTCCATGACCCGGGCACGGGGGACGAAGACGCCCCCGTACGGGGGCGTAATGCGTCGTTCGCGTTCGGCCACGACCCTCCTGTCCGTGCGGGCCTCACAGGACCCGCTTCACGGTCAGGGGGTGACCGTACCACGCCCCCTGTCGGGGCCCGGGGCGGATCCGGCTCCGCGGCGGCGCCGCCAGACGACGTGGGAGCCCTCGGCCTGGCCCCGGCGCTCGAAGCCGCCGGCGGCGAGCACGCCCTCGGCCGCCGAGTTGGCCTTGTGGACCCGGGCGTAGACCTGGGCCAGACCGAGGGCGGGCCCGAGCGCCCAGTCGCTCAGCAGCCGGACGGCGGCGGTGGCCAGGCCCGTGCCCCGGCGTTCGGGGACGACCCAGAAGCCGAGCTCGGCCCAGCGCCGGACGGGGTCGCGGACCACCAACCCCACCTCACCCCCGACCCGGTCGTCGTCGAGGCCCGCCACCACGAGGTCGAGGGCGATCCCGGCCGCCCGCCGGGCGTCAGCCCCGGCGATCCAGGCCTCGGCGTCGGTCGCGGTGCACGCTCCGGGCACGTCGGTGACGGCGGCCAGGGTCGGGTCGGCCCACGCCGCGGCGAGGACGGTGGCGTCGGCCGCCGCCCACGGCCGGAGGCCGATGCCGGCGTCGCGGTCCGCCAGGGGCGGGTCGGGCAGGGGCAGCGGCGGGGCGGGCACCGACCCGACGCTACGCCGGTGTACCGTCCGGCGACGGCTGGTCCGGTGAGGAGGCCGCGAGCCAATGAGCGGAGCCGGAGCCGGGCCGGGTCGCGACGACCGCGTTGACCGTGGGACGGCGTCGCTGGTGACCGGCGGGTTGGGTGGTTGCCTCCTCCTCGCCGCCACGTTCCTGCCCTGGGCCCGCCACGGCGCCGGTTCGAGCATCGCGGCACGGCGCCTGGGTGACCTCATCCTGTCGGGGACGGTCGAGGCGTGGGTGCCCCGGTGGTTGGGTGTGGCCGTCTACGTGGTCCCGGTGGCGGGCGCTCTCGTCCTCATCGGCAGCGGGCTGGGAGGCCGGGCGGGAGCAGCGGTCGCAGCCGCCGGCCTGGGCCCGGCGGTCGTCGTGACCGCGCTCACGGTGGCGGCGCTGCCCCGACGCCACCCCTTCGACCTCGGAACCGGGGCGGTGCTGGCCGGCGTCGGATTGTGCCTGGGGGCGGCGGCGGCCGTGCTCAGCGCGAGGATGGGTCCTCGCCGGCCGACCTGACGACGAGGAGCCTTGATGTTCTGCACCACCTGCGGCCGTGCGTTCGGCGAGCACGAGGAGCGGTGCCGGGCCTGCGGCGCCCCGCCCCCGGCGGCGTGGGTGCCGACCCCGCCGACCGGCGCCGCCCCTCCCCCGCCCTCACCGCCGCCACCCGGTCCCCCGTCGGCCTCACCCCCGCCACCGCCCGGTCCCCCGTCGGCCGGGCCCGGGCCTTGGCAACCGGTGGGACCGCCCCCGCCGGGCCAGCCCCTGGGCGTGTGGGGCCCGCCTCCGGGCTCCGCTCCCCTCCCGTCCCAGGGTGCCTGGGGACCCCCGGCCGCCCCCCGGCGCGGTCGGGCGACGCTTCCCCTCGTCCTCCTCGTCGTCGGGGCCCTGGCCCTCGCCGCCGTCGGCTTCGCCGTGGTGCGGGCGGTGAGCGGGGGTGGCGGCGGCGCCTCCAGCCCCGAAGATGCCGTCGCCGACCTGGCCGAGGCGGTCGGCAAGGAGGACCCGGCGGCCGCCCTGGCGGTCATGAACCCCGAGGAGGTCCTCGCCCTCGGCGACCTCTACACCGACGTGGAGGACCGCGCCCGTGCTCTCGGTTACGCCCCCAAGGGGAAGGCCCTGGCTGGGGTCGACCTGCGCCTCTCGGGCCTCCGCTACAAGGCCGTCGAGCTGGGCGGGGACGTGGCCAAGGTCAACGTCACCGGCGGGACGCTTCGCTACGACGTGACCCGCTCCCGCCTCGGCCGCCAGGTGAACCGGGTCATCGAGCGCGACGCCGCCAACGATGGCTCCGACGACCCCGATGCTCCCGCCCCGGAGCCCGACGAACGCTCCGGCGGCTCGGTGCCCCTGGCCGACCTCGCGCCGCCGTCGGAGGGCGGGCCGACCGGCTCGCCCTTCCTCATGGCGGTCAAGCACGGCGACGGCTGGTACGTCAGCCCCATGTACACCGCCGCCGAGTACCTCGTGCAGGCCCAGGACCTGCCGGCGGGCACCTTCGACGACGTCGATCCCGGTGAGGCCACGGCCGACTCCCCCGAGGCCGCCGCCCGGGCGCTCGCCACCGCGCTCTCCGAGGTCGACACCGACGCCGCCGTCGCCCAGCTCTCGGGGACCGAGCTGCTGGCCCTGCGCTCCTACCGCAAGGCCCTCGACGAGGCCGTGCAGCAGGCCTTCGACGACGCCGAGGTGGAGCGCCCCCGGGCCGACATCGACACCGTGGACTTCACCACGCAGGAGCTCGACGACGGCAGCGTCGAGGTGTCGATCGCCAAGGCGAAGGGCACCGCCCGCTGGACCGACCCCGACGGCGACCAGCAGGCCGACTTCGAATGGGACGGCCGGTGCCTGCGCACCTCCCGGGAGGACGCCGACGACTCGAAGAACTGCATCACCGTCGACACCCGCCGGTTCGGGATCACCAAGGCCTTCGTGGTGGCGACCGAGGAGGACGGTGGCTGGCGCATCAGCCCGGTGTCGACCCTCCTGCGCTACGCCCGCATGGTGCTGCCCAGGCTCGACGCCAACCTCGTGAGCCGCCTGCTCGGCATCCAGGACAGCGTCGACCCCACCGGCAAGGCGACCGTCGGAAGGGCCTTCGACGCCAGGCTCAACGACGCCGGGTTCGCCGTCTACGACCTGGCCGTGTCGGCCGACGAGCGCTTCACGGTGACGACTCCCGGTCGAGCCGGAGGCTCCACCTACGCGTACCTCGTCGACGACCGTGACCGGGTCCGCTCCACCTTCGGCATCATCGAACCCGGCCGCGATGCCACCTGGAAGCTGGTGGTCACGGGCGAGCACTATCGACCCGCCACCGTGCGTGTCGCGGTCACACCGGTCTCGACCACGTCGATCACCGTCGGGAGCCCCGTCACCGGCGATGTGGACGAGGGCGGCGTGAGCGAGTTCACCTTCGATGGGGACTCGGGTGACGCCATCACCATCGACATCGACGACGAGTCCCTCGACGTCGTACTCGTCGGCCCCGACGGCGACGAGCTGATCGCCGACGACTCGGGCACCTACACACTCGATTCGTCCGGCGAGCACCGGGTTCAGGTGTCGGGCGGCACGGACGACAGCCGCTTCCGGCTCTCGGTGGAGCCGGCGGCAGACTTCGTGCTCGGCAACGGGACGACGGACAATGCGCTCGGCGCCCTCACGACGCCCACGTCCTCCCTGGAGATCGAGCTGACCGTCCGGGGCGGCGCCACCGTGGTGGTCACGGCCCAGCCGGTCAACGCGTACATGGACATCACCGTCACCGTGATCGACCCCGACGGCACGTCCACGCCCTACAACGGGCGCAGGCCCGGGGAGAGCGAGGACGTGCGCTTCTTCCCCGACGAGACCACCACGTACACGTTGCGGATCACCTCGGGCAACCGGGTCGTCGGCAACGTGGCCCTCGACGTGGCCACGGCCTGACCGGCGCCGACCTCCGGAGCGCCACCGGGATCATCCCTCGTCGGGGCGGATCTCGGCGGCGATCCCGGCCAGGACGCCGTTGACGAAGCGGCCGGAGTCGTCGGTGGAGTAGGCCTTGGCCAGCTCCACCGCCTCGTTGATCACCACGTTGCGGGGCACGTCCGGGCGGTGGCCGAGCTCGTAGGTGGCCATCCGCAGCACGGCCCGGTCGAGGGCAGGCATGCGCTCGAGCTCCCAGTTGCGCGCGAACCGGCGCA
>JAABUR0100008511.1_pt1 | contig 11820 bp, 16 predicted proteins | sample 5560091 | NCBI WGS metagenome assembly JAABUR01 (sample SAMN10711879, study PRJNA513375) | rock metagenome | isolation source: Antarctica rocks | place: Antarctica: Victoria Land, University Valley sud
TGCGCATGGACTCTGCTTTTTCTGGCCCGCGCAATGCAAACCTGATGAGCCCTCAGTCAGAGGAGCCTGCATGTGTAGGGGTAGTCGGCACTGGGCATGTAGTTGCACTGTGGTGACTGTGCTGGGATACTCCTGACAGGGGAACGTCAAGTGCTATGCACACGGCTTCAGGCGTGCCTGGCGTGCACGTGCGCCCGCCTCACGCTCATGCGCCGTTCCCCCGGGGGTGGCCTGGCCGGGCTGCCAGGGCTTGAGCTGCCGCCCCGCGCACGCGGCGGGGCTGTCTTTGTTGTACACCCATGTGTTCACCTTTCTGCATTGTCGCATTTCTAAGGCCTTGATATCCAGGGCGTTTGCATTCATGTGTGTCTGTAAAAAGTCGGCAGGTGGTTGTGCTCTTGCGAGTAAGATCACATCTCCCTTCTGCGTGGTCTGAGCAACCTGCCTCCGCACAGTGCATCGAAGCTTGAAGACGAGCGCTATCTTCGCAAGTAGGACTGTCACAGGCCCACGGAATTGCACGAGCCACGCCGGCGTCCCAACACGTGGCGCGCAGTTGATGGCCGAGCCCATCCGCACGCTGTTCATAACGCTCAAGCGCAGCTTTGCCGGCACGCGCGAGAGCCACCGGCACATCCTGGAGTCGCTGGGTTTCCGCTACCGGCAGCAGACGGTGGAGCGCGCAAACATGGGCTCCATCCGCGGCGCGCTAGACAAGGCATGCCGCCCGCCCGAACGAGTAACAAGGAACTGGATGTAGGGGCTAGCACCGGAGTGCGCAACACAAAAACGCGAAGACTGTGCACTTTGTGAAAGAACCGCTTGCGGCACAGTTCCTCTCTGCACTACCAGCAAGCAACAGTGGGCTTGCCCATAGGCAGCATGTCCGTATGCAGGTTCAGGTAGCGGTGTACAGGACAGATGGGTGGCCACGTACTGAGCAGCCGTGCAAGCTCTGTGTGCCCGTTACCGTGCACTTACAGGGGACAGGCGCGCCGGACCTGGCCTGTTGCTAGCACTGGGTGAGACGACAACCCCTTCCGACTGTGCAAGGCTGACCAGCTGGTAGCTCTATACCGCGGCAGGTGCCGCTTCGTGCAGCTGCGTGACTCTGCTGACAGCATCAACGGGCGCGGGCGGCAGGTGAAGCACCTAGTGACCGTGGAGACCGACGAGCAGTTTCGGATGCGCAAGGATGCGGAGCTGGCAGCCGCCGCGCCGCGACCGCCTGTGCGCGTGGCGCACGCGCAGCCCGTGCCGCGGCCGCGGCGCGCACCGGGGGCGCGGCCGCAGCCGGCGCGGGGCGCGCGGAGCGGCGGGGGAGCGTCAGCGCCCGGCGGCGCGCAGCGGAGCGCTGCGCCGCCCAGGACACAAGGTCTTGGCGCGGGCGGCGCGGACGCGTAGCAGGTCGGGTGGCGGCGAACATAGGAGTGCAGCGGTTCACGCTGCGCTTTCGCGCGCGCTGCGGGCCAGGAGGCTTACAGCGCTAGGGTTGCGTCACCGCGCGTCTGATGCGTGGGCAGCGGGAGTGCTGCGGCTGTATGCAAATTCAAGTGTCTTGAGCCTGCCGCGCATGCGCCAGGGAGCCTGGGCTTTTCACCTATGTGCATTCCCTATGTGCATTGCATACCTGCTTTTGCTTGCGTCTGCAGAAACGGGAGTCAACTTGACGTCTTGCAGTCCTGACCTTGCCAAGGAAAAGGAGCTCAGCAGTGGCCACTGCATGCAACATGCTCTTGGGATAGTGAGACCTTGGCCTTTGATAGCAGTGTACCTCCTGCCTCTTATGCGGCCGAAGGAGTGCGAAACAGTTCTATTTGAGCGCAGGCGTTCTGCTGTTGAACAGTGAACGCATGACTGCATTCTAGTCGCTGTACTTCGCCATCACTCCTCTGCAAGCAGACTTGCTAGAGGACGCCCGGTGTGTGCCAAGACCCATGGAGGAGCTTGAAACTGGCGCCCCGAGACTTCACCCTAGTAGACTGCTCAAGATGAGCGCGCAGATTGCAGCAGCTGCGTGTCTTGTCGTGCACCGTATCCCTCACCAAGCGAATCACTCGTGAGTGATTGAGGGCAATGCTGGCCATCGCACACCGCCAGTTGCCGTGCAGGCAAGCGCCAGGCAGGCCAAACTCCTATGCGCATGCACAGCCGCACAGTCGCGACTTTCAATGTGGCGGGCTGGCGCGCCACAGGCGATGCAGACTTACGCCATCGCGTGCAATTGGCAGCAGCGGTATGTTGCTACGCACTGCTCTATTGTTTGCAAAGGGGGGACGCCACGCGTTTCCGAGCGAGTAACAGTCGACCTTGCCCGCACAGGTGACAAGAAGGAGCCGATGACGCGGGACGCCGAGCCAGAAGAGTGAGCGCCTGGCTGCTTGGCACACTGACGCGTGTGCTCTTGCTGAGTGTCCTCGCGTGCGTGCACGTGCTGTGTCGCTCAGCTGCGCTCTGCACAGGTTTTGGCAGACAAAGGCCGAGCGGGAGGGCAAGAGTGCCTGGCAGGTGAACCTTTCACTCTTATGGAACTGTCTGCACGGAGTGTGCGCCGGGGCTGAAGCCTCTCGCTCGCGCAGGACCCTCTTGCCATCATAGGCCTTATGGCCATCTTCTTTCCGTTTGTCGTTCTCGGCGTGGCTATTGGCACCGGGTATGTTGACATAAACGCAGGCCGGCCGTGACTGCGCGGGCGCTGAGCGTCCAAGCTCGGCTGCAGGCTATAAGGCTTAGCAAACTGCCCCCCTGTGAGAGGACAGAGCGCACGGTGTGCTTACTGACTTGAGTATTTTGCTTGCTTTTGTAAAGTGCAGCGTGCACCGAGAGTGGGTTGGCGCGGACGTGCTGGCTGCTGGGCGGCATGTGATCTTGTGAGGGCCTCTGGCATCTCTGGCAGCTCGTGGGAAGTTTTCACTAGGGTGATCTGCTCATCCTTAGTGTCACTGATGGTGTGCAATATTTCTGCGCTCAAGTTGCACCACCTGTGAGCTAGAAATTGGCTGTCCCTTGACAAATGTCCCAGCCATGGGTTGCACTGATGTAAGTTGAGAACAGTGTGTGTCTCCTCCGTCTTAGTCACAACCGCGGGGAGGAGGCAGCGCTATTAACAAACTCAATTTGCAGTGTGGCACAAATTTGCAATGCATCCGTTTGCCTGTGAGCGTTTGCAAGGGAGGCCATGCTCTAGATGCACCACAGCAGCCATGAGCATGTCTATCTGATGCTGACAGTCTGTCCTAGGATGTTGCAACTCTCTACTAAATACAGTTCAAGACACGTTTCAGACATGTTTGTAGCAACGCTGGCTTGGACAGAGCCAGGAGTTGCCAGTGTTCTGTGCCGCAGCCAGCATCCGTTAAGGATCAAGTCACAGACCCGTGCACATACATGCAAGCTGGCAGCTCGAGCCCCCCAGAACGGGGGGGGCCACCTATCGCTACTGAACCGGCCTCCAGGCCGCAAGTGCCCCTGCTCGGCATACGGCATGTGCAGCAGCCGCAGGACTGGGCGCGCCATGCATGGCGCTGCTGGCAAGACACCGTAGCAGGCCGGCATGCAGCTCGCGGCACGGTGCTCTCAAGCATGCGCAACGTGCCCGCTCTGCCCACCTGCAATGGCCCTACCCCACCCCGCCAGTCGCAAGGCCGTGACAATGAGGGCGCAACCAAAGCCCTGCCGCCAGAGCTCCGTCGTCGCACGCCATGCCCGTCGTCCTCCACACCTTTACCTAGTGAGGACAAGCGCGCATGGACGGGGCCGCAGCAGGGCTTGAACGACCCTAGAAATGCAGGCGCACGTCTCCCTCCTCCAGCTCCAGCTCTGCAAGATGGCCCTCGAGGGCCCCCTGGGGAAGCCCCTGTGCGGGGGGCCGGGCGCCGGCGGCGCCGGCCGCCGCGCCGCGCGCGCGGCCGCTCTCGTGCAGCGCCTTGCGGCGGTACGACGGCGGCGGCTCGAAGAAGCCGTCGCCGGCCGCGACTGAGTCGGGCGGCAGCACGCGGAACTGGCGGAAGCTCACCAGCGCGTACACCGTCCACAGCAGCGGCACCTGCGCGGGGTGCCCGCGCCTCACACGACGACATAGGATGTGGGTGAGTTGCATCGGGGACAGGCGGAAGGTTGTCAGTGGCAGCGGCGATGCGAGGGGACGATCGTACGAGGCCATGGCAGTGGCGGCCAGCGCAGGCACCCTCTGCACTGGCAGCCCCTGCGCAGGCCCACGCGCATGGCACCTCGCGCCATCACTCAAAGACTGTGGCGTCTTCATGTCTCAGGCAAAGCAATCATTCTGGGTGGGAAGCCACTGCCGGCGGCGGCCGAGACAGGCGGCAGCCCAGTGGTGAGAAGGAGCCGGCCATCCGCGGGCGCGCGCACAGAGCAGGGCGGGGGGCCTGCCTGCAGCTTGACAGGGAAGAGCGCAAGCTCGCCGTACTTGGTGAGGAACTTGGCAACGCGCGCAATGTGCTTGTTGGCGCTCCCCACCACCTGCCAAAACCCCGGAAAAAGCCTTGAAGCAAGTTGCCGTGGACTCCTGCCACGCAGCAGGCTAGCCGAGCAACACATGCCACGGCAAGATCAGAGCCACTGCCTGCAGCCCAAATCCAGTCAAACGCGTTTGCACAGACCGGCTTTCCCCCCCCTGAGTGAACATCATATCTCCACGACACCTTCTCGGTCTGGCGGCGCATCTCTCCCCTGCTGTGCAGCGCCGGCGGCACATCCTCCAGCACGGCGGACCAACCTCGGGGGACAGTCCGGCCCGCTCTCGGGGCTCTGGGACGGCGCGTCAAGGCCGGCGGCAGGGGCGCGCCTCCAGCACGGGCAGCAGCTGGTGCAGCGTCATGGGGAAGCGCTCCGCCATCCAGCACTTGCCCGTCAGCCGCCGCGGCGCCTTGGCCTTCTTCTTCTTCGCATGCGCGCCGTCCGCCGCGTCGTCGTCCTGCGGGCAACCCCCAGACGACCCTGACCTCTCACGCAACCATGCGCATGCCATCCTTCTCTCCCTCCTCTCCTTCTCCTACTCTCCTTCTCTGCACGGACGGCCGCACCCTCGTCCTGCATGCGAGGCCCAGGAAGCTAGGTGCTTTCAGGAAGGGTACTGTTCAACCAAAGCTCTGGCTGCGTTCTAGTGGATGCGTGGTGGGCTGGCGGTGCCTTTTCGTGGCCATAAGGTGGTACGAATGCGTGCCAAGACGCAGGGTCCTTGTCTACCACATACGCATCAGCAAGGCGACTTGGCAAATTCCCGTGCCAGGGTCAAAGCTGGAAATACCCTTGCTTACTGTCAACCTGTGACGGCGGAGCTTCTGTGTCGAGGCTCTGAGCCAAGCGCAGCGGCGAGTGCAGCGTGGAGAGGCGCGCCTCGCCGGGCGCGGCCGGCGCCTTGCCGGGCGCGGCGCCGAGCGAGAGCGGGTCCACATGCGCATCCGCCGCCATGCAGGAACGCAGGGGCAACGCAGGGTGTAGGGCGAGGTGCGCGGCTGCTCAGGCTGGGCAAGCAGCATAGCACTGGGGGGCGCGCCTCGCCGTGCGCGGCCGGCAGCTTGCCGGGCGCGCCGCCGAGCGAGAGCGGGTCCAGGAACGTCTCGGTTACAGTGTCCTCCGGCGGCGGCCGCGCCAGGTACTCTGCGAAGCTGGCGTCCTCCGGCAGGTCCGCGGGCGCCTGTGGGCGCTCACGCAGTGTGGGCTGGCGTGGCGGCGCTCCTCGGGTTGAGGACCCCTGACCCTACCCTATAATCCAAACGAAGCTGGCGCCTCAGAGCCTCTACATGGTCCTCTGATCCGACCCTGGACTGAAGCACCAGGGCCGCACGGTGCCACATCACAAACGGGCAACTGCCGACCGCGAACAGTGCAGTGCCCGGCGCACTGCCGCACCATGTGCGGGCAACCATGTGCTCGCATGTCACCGGCGACCAAGCCCAACCGCGCAACGCTTGCTGTTGCAGCGCCCCAGCGCAGCGGCGGCGCGCCTTGGACACGCTGATGGCCTTGACCACGCCCGCGGCCTCGTACACCACCGTACGCCACTCCTCGATGCGCTCCGTGGCCTCGCCGCCCAGCCAGGTACGCACCTGCAGATTTTTATCAGAGCAGGGTGTAGGGTTAGGCCCAGCACCCACAAGCAAGCACGGAAGAGTGCCTGGGCGCGCAGGATGCCACGGAGCCGCCCCGCCGTCCCATGCGGCACGAGCACGCCACCGGCACGCCACCCGTGCACCTGCCCCCTACCCTGGAGCCGCGGCCGCCCGCACCGGCTTGAAGCGGAAGCCGTCCGTCTTGACGCTGGTGCGCCCGGCCGCGCCCTCCGACATGAGCAGCCGCACCTGCGCGGCGGCGGCCGCGCCGATCACGGGACGCTCCCAAGCAGCTCCCTGTGGTGTTGCAGCACAGGCAGACATGGGTGTACGGGGCGCCTTGCCATGTATCAGTTGAGCACTTCATGCACCAGTCAAGCCATACGCCCAGAACTCGCTCAGCAGGCTCCAGCACACTAACAACAAGCTGCCTCACATGCGCACACTATTAGGTGCATCTCGCTTTTCTCTGCACAACCTTGCACGCTGCCCTTACCATGCAACAGGCTTCCTATTACGTTGGGTAGGTGCAAGCTGGGTTGCTCCAGCTCCCACCAGTCATACCTATCATGGATATTCAGGTGAGCGCTTTGGAGCGGCGCCGTCACATGGGCCACAGGTGGACGGCCGAGAGCGGCAGCGCGCCTCCGTCTCCAAGTCTGGCCGGTGGCGCCGCTTCTCGGCCTGCAAATCGACGATGGTCTGCTTGCGGTGGTCCAGCAGCAGCACCGTGGCCGGCGCGGTGGCGCCGTCGAACAGCAGGCTGAAGTGGCCGCGCTTCCACTCCGGGATGAGCGCGCCCGACTTGTCGTCGATGCCCATGAGCGAGCCGTCCACGCGCATGCGCGTGCCGCGCTTCCACACCTGGCCGGGCGCGTGCATGAGACCTAATAGGGCGTGGGCATGTGACCTGATAGGGTGTGTGCATGCGCGTGTGCCGCGCTTCCACACCTGGCCGGGCGTGTGCATGAGACCTGATAGGGCGTGTGCATGTGACCTAATAGGGTGTGTGCATGCGCGCGTGCCGCGCTCCCACATAAAGTAGGGTGTGTGCATGCGACTTGATAGGGTGTCTGCATGCGCGCGTGCCGCGCTTGGCCCACTGTGCACTGCGAGTGGCTTGCATGCAGCACCCAGGGTACATGGTAGGGTCAGGGCACAACCTGGTTGACACAGCTTGGCGGCTGACTCGAACGCGCACTGCCGCATGGTGCGGCAGAAGCAGACAGGCCCACCTCCCTCTGGCAAAAAATTGATTTGATTGGGTGGGCTGCCATCATGTGTGCCAGCACGGGTCGCCTTGCCATCGAGGTACATGCACAGGCCGTGCCACTCTTGCACGCATCCGCCTGGACAGGGCCGTGGCCGCACCTCATAGGTGTCGTGCGGCGCATACTTGCGCAAGAGCAGCCCGAACACGGGGCTGCCCAGCTCCCAGCGCAGCTGCACAGCGCCACACGACGCTCAGTGTCTATGGCGTTCCAGCGCGTCTCGGCCTGCCTTAAGCCTACCGCACGCGCGTCTAAACCTACCCGGCATGCACCGTAGCTCTCAGCTCTCACGCGAATCACCTGTCGATGCTGACGCCAGAACTGCATGTAACGACCAAGATGGGGACATGGCTTCGCAAACCCCGAGGCCTGCGCCCGCGCATGCGCAAGCGCGGGGCGGCCGGTTTTGTTTGAATGCATGCACGCGCCGCGCCGCGCCTTGAACGAGTGGTCGGGGATGCCAGCCATGGTCTGCAGCATCTCGGCCTTCTTCGCCCGGAGCTCCGCCTTCAAATTGGCGACTTCGCGCCCGTGCAGGAGCCGCACCTGCAGGCACAGCGCACACGCATGGTCACTGGTCCAGCCACATCAGCACATCATATTGGCACTGTGAAAAGGTGTAGCCTTGCCTTGCACACGCAAGTGAATGTGTCTGGCAGCTCCGCTCGCTGACTCCCATGGACCTTGCCACGGCCACACAACACACATTGCAATACTTGAGCCAATAGCTTGTGCACGAGCGCCTGCCATGAGCGCCTGCCAGGACGGTCGGACAAGGAGCGGCGCGGGCGCACCATGCGCTTGTCATTCAGCGCGATGGCCTCGTCGACGGGCGCCCACTTGCGCGCATTGGCCAGCGCGACCGGGAAGCCCGCCTCCAGCAGCGCGCCCGCCAGGTCGTGCCGCCGCCGCAGCACGGCCACGTGCAGCACCTGGCCGCGCGGCGCATGCCGTCACAGAAGGCCACTCCATGCGTTATGGCTCCGCAGGAGCTGCCGTGCTGCTGCGAATGCGACCCGCATGTTACCACAGGACTCAGCGAGATCTGGCAGGAACGCTTCTTGCAGCTGCCTCCTAGCATGCGTCGTCCCTGCTGCAAATCTGGCATCACACACAAATGAGTCTGTCTGCATGGCATGTGGAGCCAGACGTCCTTTTGTCAAGACTCCAGGCGTAATGATGTGTGCCGCTGCCTCACCCGCAGTTGCTCACGGGCCTGCGTGGGACCACGGGTGCGAACCGTGTTGCCCTGCGAGTCCAACTCCTGCTGCTGCTCCACAGGCCAGCTGGAGAGCAGCTCTAAGCACCTCGCTATGTCGCCCTCATAGGCCGCCCTGCGCCGCGGCGTGCAAGAACAACTGACCCGGATGTGTGATCACAACAACAACTAAATCAAATTATATTGGCCATCCGAAGCACACAGTCAGCGACCGCCCCTAAGCAATGCAGCACAAGCGCACATTACATGTTCTTACACTGCGTGCAAAGTCACCCTGCAGACAGCCTGACCACTGCTCCGCAGCCAAGCCGGCCTGCTCGGGCAGGCCCACCTGTGTGCCGGGAAGGGAGAGTCGCCTTGCGCGCTGCAGCTGGCAGGGCCGCCGCAGCTCGGGGCGGCGTCCCGGCCTTGCTGCGCCGGCGCGCCGGCGCAGCCGTCTGCCAGCACTTGCTGGCCACTGCCTGCCAAACCATTGCACGCAGCCGTCCCGCCCGGCCGGTCGCCGCACCCGCCGCCGCTCACGCTCGAGCACGCGCCGCCGACGCCAGGCAAAGCCGCTTTCGCGTGCAGGCCAGCAGCGCCTGACGGCGTAGCGTCCCAGTGGCCCGGTAGCGCATCGCCTGTCCCGAGCCCAGTGGCCCGCGCCTGAGCACTGGTCTGCGGCACCAAGCAAACGTGCGCATGGTGCTGTTTGGGTACGAACAGCACCAGGGCGCAGACGGTGCTCTATCGCGCTGCAACACAGAGGTGCCCGCGCGACTGTTGTGTGTTGCGAGCTGCCTGGCCAAGTCATGGCAGGCTGCGGCTAGATCCGCCTGCAAGCAGTGTATGCATAGACTCCATGGCGCGCGCCTGCGCAGGTCCTTGGGAGCAGGCATACGACATAAGTGTCCTGTCAGAAAGCCATCACTGCAGTCTGTGTGCATATGCACACGCTTGGACACCCTGAGAGTGCTCAGGCAGGCATCGCTGGGCGTGGGGCCCCGTGGAGCCCAGGGGAGCCCTGTCACTTCCTGCAGGCGCGCGGGGGTGGCAACAGCGCCGCACCTTCTTCTGCGTCCTGGAACTCCTGGTCAGAGTCTTCCTCTGTAAGAGCGTTTCTGTGAGGCTCCCCTTCCAGGTGAGTCACGCCGGAGCGCATTTCGCCACCACTAGCACTGCTCGTGACCACCGACTGGCCCGCAAGGTGCTTACTGTGAAGTGCCGTGCGCTCCGAGACCTCCCGAGCTCCTTGCTTCAAGGTGCATCCCAGGTACTTCTGCTGGCTCTGGAGCCTATACAGGCAACCATCTCAGAAGCTGGCCTTTCGCCTGGAACGCAGAGAGGTGTCAGAGGCTCTCTTTGAGCAGCAGGCTGTTCCAAACAGCCATGGATGTGTCCGTGGAGGACCTGCTGCAAGCGCTGCAGTCTGCACAAGAGGAGAAGTCGTCTGTGCGCACTCCTCTAGCTCAGCTGTGACTATTTGCAGGAGCACCAGAGTGCTATGTGAACGTTTTGCCATCTGCTGGCGTCGCGAGCGCTGTTGATTGATACAATCAGTCCAAGCGGGGCATGCACCAGAAGTTGCTGTGCTTTCGGGAGACATAGCAGCGGGGGCTGTGCATAGCACTGCAAAACATCGCTGCCACTGGAACGCTGCCACATGCCAGCAACAGTTGACGGTGTATGCAAGCATCAACTGCACACTGCTAACTGGCTGACGTGACCCATCGCAGCAACTAAGGTATACTATGTTTAGGATTGCGCTACAGGTCTTACAGGCTGCTCCGTGCCACCCATCAAAGCAAGCACGGGCTCCAGACCTGCTGTGCGCGCAGGCGCGGCTGAGCGAGCGCAACGTGGTCGAGCTGGTCAGCAAGCTGCAGGAGCTGGGCTTCCTGGACGGCGACCTGCTGCACAGCATCAACGGCCGCGAGTACCTCACGCCGGAGCACCTGCGGGCCGAGGTCCTGAAGGCGGTGGAGCGCAGCGGCGGCCGCGTCGCTGTGGTGCGCAGCAGCACCCGCTGTGAATACCTCGCGAGCGCGGGCCTTTTCTGGCTTGAAGGACTTTTGAGCGCAGGTCTAATGCATTTCCGTGTGTCGTTTGAGAGCAGAACGTGGTCAGGGGCACTGCCACTCACAGCAAAGTGGTTGTGATCCCAGGCAGGGGTGGCAAAAGCATGTGGACCCAGCCTGTCTGCACCTCCTCGCCTCGGCAAATGCCAGCGCAAGCAAAGCACCCCTGGGAGGGCGTGCCCATTTGCAGCGCTCCCACTGACTCCGCTGTGGCAAGCGCGTGCGCGGAACGCCCCGCGAGCCCTCCGCACCAACGCACCGCATGCACCGCTGTGCGGCCGTCAGATGGGCACTGACCTTTGGTGGGCATAATAACTTTTGATGCCTTGTCTGCATCGGCGCAGGTGGATCTGCCGGCGCTGCTGGGCGTGGACCTGGTGCACTGCGAGCGGCAGGCCGCGGCGGCGGTCGACGCCGGCGGCGGCGCGCTGCGGTCCGTGCAGGGCGAGCTCATCACCCAGGGCTACTTTGACGGCCTGGCGGCCGAGATCGACGAGCTGCTGCAGGCGCGCCGGCGCCTGCTGTGTGGGGCTGTGGGCGCGCAGAGCCGGTGCCTCCGAGCACGTGAGAGGTGTGGGGCTGGTGTCCTCCTGAGCGGCCATGCGTGCCGCGCTTCAAGCATTTGGCATGTGCACGCCCCGCATGGTAAATCTGCTGGCACTACTTTTCTACCATGCCAGCCTCTTGCATGCGGCCATGTCCATGTCGCATTATCCAGCAGAGGGCAGGTGCGGCGGCGGAAAGCGACCTGGAGCGGCAGCGCGCGCTGGGGCAGGAGCTGCGGCTCTGTGCCCGCTCGCACCCGGCGAGCGGCCTCCCGGAGGCCGTCAGCGGTCCATGCACCCTCGCAGCCTGGCGGCCGGCCCGTCCACGGGGGAGCCCGCGCGGCAGGAGGCGGGCGTGGTTGCGATGGGCGAGCTGGCGCGGCAGTACGCGCTGGGCGCGGAGCTGCTGCAGGCGGCGGTCGGCCCGCGCATGGGCGGCGCCATCCGCGGGCGCCAGGAGGGCGGCCTGCTGTACACTGCCGCGTACCTGGCGCGCGTCAAGGCGCAGGCGCGGGCGCTGCCCTAACCCTAATATTAAACCTATTCGATCCCAGCCGACCCGGCGCCATGCGCGAGCCAGCCACCACGGAAGCCTGACCCCACGTCTCGGCCCCCGCGCAGCTGCGCGGCGCGCTGCGCGGCGCGACGGCGCCG
>JAABUR0100008512.1_pt1 | contig 11819 bp, 8 predicted proteins | sample 5560091 | NCBI WGS metagenome assembly JAABUR01 (sample SAMN10711879, study PRJNA513375) | rock metagenome | isolation source: Antarctica rocks | place: Antarctica: Victoria Land, University Valley sud
CCACCCCGGATGGGATCGGCTGCTGCCCAGGTCCCCGCCCTCCCACCGGAGGCAGACCGCTTAGGATATAGAATATATGTTCTATATCTGCTTGTCAAGGGGTCGTTCGCGTTCTCATACCGCCGCGCCACCTGGCCGGTAGACCACGATGCTCTGGAACCTCTTGGCCCCGACGCATGGGTCGCGAACCGGTAGCGGAGCCCAATTTGTCGCCGGTGTGGCTGCAGCCACGACCATCACCCGTCGACCAGGCGCATGAGCCCGCGCATCTGGCACAGCGGCAGCGGTCGCGGACTTCTCCGAACGGGATCAGACGAGGTCCCCGGCCGGGGAGGAGTTGATGCTTAACAGTGAGTCCATCGACCACGCTAGCCACGCCTGGAATGACCGCACGGTCCAGGACGAGCCGAGCAGGCGTCGCTCATCGCGCGAGTACGCTCTCCACGACGAATCGCGAGTCTGCTACGATGCCCACCCTGACATCCGGCGCCCGCGCGATGGAGGCGTTGCGATGGGCGCCGACGATCCGCGATGAACCGTACGTCCGGAGGTCGCGATGAAGCGAGGGCTCGGCCTGGCGGCGGTGGCGGTGGTCCTCGGGCTCGTGGGCCTCATTGGCGCACCGCGCTCCCTCCCGGCGATGACGACGACGCGGCTTGGGGCCGCGCCCCCATAAGTCCCAGCGGAGATTGGCGCGGGGCCGGTCGGCGAGCCCTCCATTAAATTTGTCGGCACGAACGAGTACCGCGCATCGGCGATCGCCCTCTATGGCTACCTCTGGGCCGTGATCGGCGCCGACCAAACGATCGTGTTCACCGACCAAAACGTTCCCTCTGAGTCGTCTGCCCGGTTCACCTACGCTGGTGAGGCAGCGATCACCGGCCGTGACGAGGGCGAGGAGGTGTCGCAGGTCCGGGGAAGCGGCACCCTCACGATCTACTTCAACGATCGGGGAGGCGCCAGCTTCTCCGATCCGGCATCGTTCTCCCGCGGCACGCCCGTCGCCGTCGCGCAACTCCTTGTCAATGACACCCTCGAACGGACGACGTCCGGTCTCCTCGTCGCGGTCGGTGAGGATGAGCTGGCGCAGGTCTCGGCCGAGCCGTTCGCGTTCGGCGGCGAGCGGTACCGATTCGGTCATGCCGGCGTTCAAGAGCGGCTTCTCTTCACGGGGTCGGATACGCGCGTGGGCGCACCGCCCGCGGCTGCCACGATCGGCCTCGCCGGCTCGATCGTCGTCACCGACCGCGGCGCCCAGCCAGCCGCCGCCGAGAATCTGAAGGCGACGCCGGTGGGCGAGGCGGCAGCCTCGCCGGAGGCCTCTCGACCCGTGACACCGGTGGTGGTGGCATCACCGCGGGGTGACTGCGCCACGCTTGAGCCGTGGCTCGGCGACGCGGTCAAGCGCGCCGGCCGGGTCGCGGCGATCGCCGGCGAGATTCCGGAGAACGCAACCAGCGATTCGCTTGACGCCGACGAGCTGCGCCGCTTGGCGTCGGAGCTCTCCGAGCTGTCGAAGGATCAGCGCGCGGCCGAGGCGCCGGACGCGGCGGCGGCGATCAATCGCCTCCTCGTCACGGCCTTTAGCACCGACAAACGCGGGCTGAGTCTGCTCGCGGCCGCAGTCGCGGATCGCGACGACGCGGTCTTCGCCCAGGGCCAGACGACCCTTCATGACGGCAACGAACTGCTAGCCCGCGCAAACGGCCAGTTGTCGCGGCTTAGCACGGGGTGCGGGACTGAGATTGGGACGCCGCAAAGCGGTCAGGTAGCCGGATGACGAATCGCGGTGAGGAGGCAGACGCCGGCCTGGCGGTGAGATCCGGCGTCTGCCGTAGACCGCGGGCGCGACAGGCTGATTCAGTCCGCCGGCGTGGGGCGGGGATGCGAGGCGACGGGTCGCGACGGGGACGGATAGATGAGGCGGGCGCCGCCGCCGCTGTCGCGCTCGGTATCCATGACCGTGATCCGTCCCGCGATTGGACCGGCGGGGTGGCGAATCTGCAGGTATCGTCGGCCCGGGGCGAGCAGCGTGCTGGTCAGTGTCATGGCAATCGGTTCGCCTTTCTTGAATGTCCGTCGCCCGGGCGATTGGTGGCCGAGCGCCGGTCGCTCTCTGAAGCTGCGACTATTCCACCACACACCCAGCCGACCGGCAGCCGCCGGCTTGGCGGCTCGGCCGTCAAGCGGGGAACACCGGCGCGGCGATAAGCCGTCATGAGGGAGCGGCGACCGCGGGCGGGAGCCGTCGCGACCGTTCACGCCGATCGCCCACGCTGTCTGGCTGACCGCGGTACGGCGGCTATCGTCCGGAGCAGTGGGGCGAGGTCCAGAGGCCGGCCTGGCGGACGAGGAGCCGAAGCGCGAAGCGGACGCGGAAGATGGAAGGAGCAGCCATGCGACGACGACTCGAAGTGGGTCCGAGGGGTAGCATCGACGTTGGCTCCGGTTGCCACTGGCTCCTTGGCGCGCTGATCGCCCTCCTACTGACCGCCTGGCCGGCAACGGGTGGGAGAGGAGCGCAGGGGCAGGAGTCGTCCGATTACACCCCGGCGACCGGACACGCCGCGGTGATCGCCCAGGGCGTCGTCACGCTCCCGGAGACGGAGGTCGCCTGGCGAACGGTCCGGTACCGGGCCGAGCCGGCGGCGGACGCGCCGTTCGTCGAGCAACCGCTCAGCTTCGTCGTGGCAACCACCGCGTCGATCCTCCTAGTCGATCAGGCGACGGCGGCGCAGACGCGGCTTGGCCCAGGCGAGGCGGCACTGGTACCTGCCGGCACGATCCAGCAACGCGCCAGCCTCAGCGACAAACCGGCGGGATACCTCGCGCTCGAGATGGTGCCACCCGGTGCCCCAACTGCAGCCGGCACCATTCTCCAGGAAGGCCAGGCGTTCGTCCCCTCGGCCGGCCTCCACGACCTCGACTTGATGCGCGACGTTCTGACCGGGAACGAGACGTTGACGGTCCCGGACACGGGTCAGAAGAACCTGGTCCTGGTGACGGACGGGGCGCTCGGTGTTGGCCGGCCGGACACGGAGCCGGCGACGCTCTTAGCGGGCGAAGCGGCGACCTTTGGCGGCGAGCTGGCGGTCGGGGTTGCCGTCCCCGACGGGGCGGGAGCAAAGGCGTCGGATAAGGACAGCGCCTCGTTCGTGGTGGCCGTGATCGGCCCGGAGGTGGCGCCACCGGCGCTGCCGCCACCGGCCGCGACAGCGGCACCACCCGACGCGACAATCGCGCCACCCGACGCGACAACCGCGCCGCCGGACGAGACAGCCGCACCACCGGATGCGACCACGTCGGGTACCGCAACAGGCTCAGTCACGATCCAGGTAGCTAATTGCCCGGCGGGGATGCGGCCTGAGAACGTGAGAGTCGCCATCTGCGAGCCCGCCACCGGCGACTTCGACGTCACCCTCTCCAGTGACCAGCTTGACACGCCTCTCACCCTGGGCGACGCCGTGGCGCAGGACGGGTCGTACACATGGAGCGATCTGCCATACGGTCAATATCTCCTGGCCGAGGCGGTCCTGCCGGAAGGGAGCGACACCTACGTCGTCTCCGCCAAGGCGGCGAGCGGGGGGCCGGAGACTGGGTACACGATCACGGTTGACGAAAGCGCTCCGAAGATCCGGCTGAAGCTCTACAACTTCCAGCCAGAGCCCTAGCGGTTCATACGGAACGCGGGTGAACGCCTGACCGTGATGTTGCCCGCGACGACCCTCGCCCTCTACGCCCTCTCTCCCGTCACTGCCGGCCGAAGGCGGGTGCGTCGGCAGGGCGGTTATGGGCCGCGGCGGTGGGGGTGTGGTCACGGCGGTGACACGCCCGGGGATGAATCCCCGCCGGCCGAAGGCGGGCGCGGGGGAGAGGCGGTCACGGGCCGTGGTGGCGGGAGCGGGGGCACGGCGGTCGCGCGCCCGGGGATTCATCCCCGGGCTGACCCCACGAAGCCCCTCCGGGGCTGGGGTCGCGCTCCCGGACTGTTTCAGGTGGGGGGGCGGTGGTGGTGGCCGGTCAACCACGTCGCGGCGCCTGCGCCTCGCGGGTAATCGGCGACCGGGAGCCAAAGCGCGAACGGTCCGGGCGGGTGCCCCCTGCCCCCGTCCAGAGGGCACCCGCCCGATGCGCGGGAGAGGGGAGCCCGGTCGCGTATTGGGAATCGGGCGCGTGACCGGCGCTTGAGCCGCGACAACGCGCTCCAGACGCGAAGCCGGGTCGTCGTTGCCATCAACCAACGGCGACAAGCGCCCGTAGCGTGAGTTCCCGTCGATCGATCGGACAGCTACGCCGTGCGCCGCGTGGCCCCTCGCGGTGCCTCGGCCTCGACTCGCCCTCTGGCACCCACCCTCCCCGTCCGGCAGACGGAGTTCAGCGCTCTACCCGCTCGCTGCTGCTCCTCAGCAGGTCTGGAGGTCAGGGAAGCGTTGATGGCCATTCGTATCGGGCCACGTTGGAGCCGCCAAGGTGGCCAGGCGATTCCCGTCCCCGTGATCCCATGCTCCTCGGCGGCAGGGCGCCCAGCTGGTCCGGCCCAGGGCCGACCAGCGGCGCCGCGCGAGGCCTGTTCCCGAATTGACACCGTGCCGGTCAAGGGCTTGGCGGTCCGGCAGGGGCGGTGATGGTGGAATAGAGCCAGAGCCGTCAGGGGACGGCAGCCAGCAACGAAGGGGATGACCAATGACCACGCACACACTCGCTCCGGACACGGTCGACACCACCGCCAGCGATGGTCGCCGCCAGAGCGGCGTGGCCGCCCTCGCCATCCGCCAGGGCTCGCTGCTGCGGGCCTCGGTCCGCGGCGGGCTGCGCCTCATCCCGGTGGCCCTACTGCTGGCCGGGGTCGCCACCACCGCCCCCCACGCCCTGGCCACCGGCACCTCCTGCGCGGTCCCCGCGGGGCAGGCGGCGGTGGCGGTCGCCGGCGGCGACGTCACAACCACGACCAGCGTTCAAGCCAGTGCCGATGGCGGCACCGCCACCTCGGACGCCAGTGGCGGCAACCAGAACAGCGCCACCGGCGGCGGGAAGGGCAAGCACAAGGGCGACGCCGCGGCCGGCAATGGCGGGGACGCCAGCGCCAATGCCAATGGCGGGATGGTCGAGATCGGCGATGTCAATAGCGGCGACAACCGCGGTGCCACGATCACGGTCGGCGACACCGGCGCTCCCGGCTGTGGCTACAGCAGCACCGCCAGCGTGGCGAAGCCGAGCGGGGCGACGTCCAGCATGCCCAGCTGCGGCTCCAGCGGTGGGAAGGCCAGCGCGGCGGTCCGCGGCAGCAACGTCGCTTCAACCGGCGCCAAGCCGAGTCTCAAGTCCAACGACCAGCCGAGTGTCAAGGCGAGCGGTCAGCCGAGCGTCAAGCCGAGCAGCCCGACCCAGCCGGTGCAGCCGGTCACGGCGCCTGCGAGCAACTCCGGCAGCGTGGCGATCGACGGCGGCGACGTGACGACCACGACCACGGTCGATCTCAGCGCTGACGGCGGCACGGCCACCGCGGACGCCAGCGGTGGCAACCAGAACACCGCCACGGGTGGGGCCGGGAACAACGGCGGCGATGCCACGGCCGGCAACGGTGGGACGGCGGATGCCAACGCGAACGGCGGCACGATCGACGTCGGCGACATCAACAGCGGCGGCAACCAGGGCGCCGACATCACGGTCGGGGACACGAGTGGCAGCGTCGCGGTCGATGGGGGCGACGTCACCACCACGACCACGGTCGATCTCAGCGCCGATGGCGGCACGGCCGATGCCGACGCCAGTGGCGGCAACCAGAACACCGCCACGGGCGGCGCCGGGGACAACGGTGGCGATGCGGCGGCTGGCAATGGCGGGGACGCCAGCGCGAACGCCAACGGCGGCACGATCACCCTCGGCGATGTCAACAGCGGTGGCAACGAGGGGGCCGACATCACGGTCGGCGACACCGAGTAGACCCAACAGGGGCGGTCGCGGCGACGACGCGCCGCCCCCCAGCGACGAGCGAGCCTCACCCCAGCGGTGGGGACCAGACACAGGACGCGGGGGAGTGGTCTTGGAGACCACTCCCCCGTTTTCGTGCGCGCTGGGGGGCGGCGTGGGCGGTTCCGTCGCGGGAGCGACCAGCCGGCGCGTGGGGAATGGAGTCGGTCGCAGGTGTCACTCGAGCATCCTCGCGCCGCCGTCTCGCCACCAGCACGTCACCCTCTGATACCTGTACCTGGAACCGGTTTCAAAAGTGGCTGGCCGATCGGTGATAGGCCAGCACCGGGAAGCCGGGCCCGCGTCGGCGTGGGCTATCCGCGGCTCGGGCTCCACGACCACGTCGGTCGCGGGAGAGTTATGAAGCCGGTTCTCGGAACCAGAGGACCTGGCTGCGATGGTGTTGGGGCACCATCCGGTCTTCGACCCGGATGGTGAGCGCACGAAAAGGAGACGCGGAGCCCACTCCGCTGCGGCTGACATCTGGGAGGCGTCCAGCGGCGCGTTCAGCGGGCGACGCGGAAGCGGAGGCTGGTCCGCTGTCCCACGGTTTCCACACCGAGCGTTTCGAGACCGACGCGCTTGAGATCGGCCTGATCGAACAGTCGCAGGCCGGCGCCCAACAGCACCGGCATGACGTCGACATGGAGTTCGTCGACCAGACCCGCCTGCAGCAGCTGCTGCACCACGCTGGCCCCGCCGACCACCTGCACCGCCTTCTCCCCGGCTGCGGCCGTTGCTTGGGCGACGGCTGAGGCAACGCCGTCGCGTACGAAGGTGAACGTGAGGCGATCGTCCTGCTTGGGCGGCGTCCGCGGGGGATGTTGGGTCAGCACGAAGATGGCCACCTGGAACTCATAGGTGCCAACGTAGGAGTCGGGATCCCCCATCTCGAACGTCTTCCTCCCCATGATGACCGCGCCGGTCTCGTCGACGGTGTCGTTCATGTAGGGAGTGCCCTGAAGGGACTCCAGATCTGAGTAGAGCCGGTCGACGTTGCCGTCAGGGTCGGCGACGAAGCCATCCAGCGACATCGTCATCCCCGCGATCACTTTGCCCAAACGCTGCCTCCTTTCGCGTAGTGCGCCTGCTGCCGCAGTCGTATCCAGGTCGAACCACTGCACGTTGCGCGCCATTTGCTCGCCGTTATCACGGACGATCCGCTGCGTCGGACGAGGGCTGATTTCGGGAAGGGGCCCGCCTGTTGAAAAAAAGCGGGTCCACTGTTAGCACCCGGTTTGCTTCCAGTCTCGGAGATGGACCGCCCCATGGCAGGACTCGCTCAACGATCATGACTCCCTGGTGGCGGGGCAACCAGTTTTGAAACGGGTTCCTGTAACGCCCCTTATCGGAACCAGCGCACATCGCCAATCAACCATGTTGCGGCGGACTACATGGTCGGTAACAGGATCACCCTGCCCGCCGGCCCGAATCGTTCGCGCAGACCCGCTCTCTGTGTAATTGACAGAGCGGACTCGCTCCGTCACGCTTGGGATCCAGTGCTTTCGTGCGACCATGAGAGTCGGGTCCCCCATGCCTGCTGTCCCGCCTCCGAACCTCCCCGACCCTTTCCCGCGGTTCATTTTGTCTGGCCCCCTCGCGGGTGGCGCCAGCGCGCACCTGCCGGTCTCGCTGACTCCATTGATTGCTCGCGACCAGGAGTTGGCCGCCGTCGTCACGCTGCTCCGTGATCCCGGTGTTCGCCTGCTGACCTTGACCGGTCCCGGCGGTGTCGGTAAGACCCGCCTGGCGATCGCTGCTGCGACCGAAGTCATCGACGACTTTCCCGACGGCGTCGCCTTCGTCGGTCTCGCGCCGATTGCCAATCCCGACCTCGTCGTCGCCACCATCGCGGACGCGCTTGGGCTGCGCGACATGGGCGCCGAGTTGGTGCACGGCCGGCTGATCGACCTCCTGGCCGACAGGCGCCTGCTTCTGGTTCTGGACAACTTCGAGCAGGTGGTCGCCGCGGGGCCACGGGTGCGCGATCTCCTGGGTGAGTGCCCCGAGGTAACGCTCTTGATCACAAGCCGTACCGGACTCCGAGTCTCCGGAGAGCGCGAGTTCCCGGTCTCGCCACTGCCGTTGAGTACTTCGACCACGGCCGAGGACGCCGAGTTGTCCGGCGCGACCCGGCTCTTTACCGAACGCGCGCAGGCCATCAGGCCCGATTTCAGACTCACCACCGAGACGCTGCCGGCGGTCGCCGCGATCGTCAATCGCGTCGACGGACTCCCGCTCGCGATCGAACTGGCGGCAGCGCGCATGAAAGCCTTGTCCCCGGTGGCGCTCCTGGAACGCCTGGAACAGCGGTTACCGCTGCTCAGCGGCGGCGCGCGTGATCTGCCCCTGCGCCAGCAGACCATGCGCGACACGATCGGTTGGAGCTACGACCTGCTGACGCCCACGGAACAGGCCTTGTTCCGCAGGCTTTCTCTGTTTTCCGGCGGATTCACGTTGGCCGCGGCCACAGCCGTCTCTGCTTCGCCGCTCGATAGCGACTCAGCCGCGGCGGCCGATCTCGCGGCGCTCGAGGGGATCACCTCCCTGATCGAGCAGAGCGTCTTGCGGCAGAGCGCCGCGTCCGGCGACGAACCGCGCTACACCATGCTGGAGACCGTCCGGGCGTACGCGCGCGAGCGCCTAGACGCGTCTGATGAGGGCGACGTCATTCACCGCCAGCACGCGGCGTTCTTCGTGGCGTTCGCCGAGGCGGCCGAGCGGGAGCTGATCGGGCCGCACCAGGCAGACTGGCTCAATCGGCTGGAGGCCGACCACGACAACCTGCGGGCGGCCCTGGGCTGGCTCGCGCACTCGGGTGAACCGGAGGCGTTCCTGCGACTCGCCCGTTCCCTCTGGATCTTCTGGCTCTTTCGCGGCTCGTACGCGGAGGGGCGGGCTTGGCTGGAGCGGGCACTGGCGCGGGACGGCGAAACCTCGCCCCTGGTGCGGCGCGAGGCGCTGTTCCTGCGGCGCGAGGCCCTGTTCGGGCTCGGTTTGCTCGCCGTGAACCAGGGCGACGCCGCGCGGGCCGAGTCCTGCTTCGCCAAGAGCCTGGCCGTTGCTCAGGCGCACGGCGATCCGGCAGGGGTCACGTACGGTTGGCTCGGTCTCGGGTTCGTGGCGATGCATCTGCGCCAGTTCGGCCAGGCCGCCACGCACCTCGAGGAGGCGCTGGCCGCGGCGCGGCGGCTGGGCGACCGGGTGCCAGCCTCCGTCGGCGCGGGGCTCGCTCTGAGCTTTCTTGGCGCTTTGGCCTACGCCCAGGATGCGCTCCCGCTGGCCACGTCTCGCTTCGAAGAAGCGCTCCTCGATCAACGCGGCGTCGACGACCGCTGGGGGATCGGCTTCTCGCTCGTTGGGTTGGGATACGCGGCCCGCGATCGGGGCGATAGCGCGCGGGCCGCGGCGTCGTTCGCCGAAGGGCTCGCCCGGTTTACCGAGCTCGGTGACCGCCGCATGATCGCCCTGGCGCTGGACGGCGTGGCTGGCCTTGCCATCGCCTGGCGGCAACCGGAGCGCGCCGCCCGCCTCCTCGGTGCGGCGGCGGCGATGCGAGAGACCGGCGGGCTGCCGGTCGAGCCGACCTTCCGGATCGCCCACGAGCGTGCTGTCGCCGCCGCTCGTGCCGCGCTGGGAGAGGAGGCGCTCGCGGCCGGCTGGGCCGCCGGCGCGGCGTTGCCCCTGCCGGCGGCGGTCGCCGAGGCGACGGCCATTGCCGCGCCGGCGCCGGGCACGGTGCCGACGTCTCCTCCGCCGAACCAGGGGGACCGGCTCGGTCTGACGCCGCGCGAAAGCGAGGTCTTGCGCCTGCTGACAGGGGGGTTGAGCGATCGCGAGATCGCGGCGGCGTTGTCGATCAGCGAGCGCACGGCCGGCAATCATGTCCAGCACCTGATGCAGAAGATCGACGTCGACTCTCGGACCGCGGCGGCGGTCTTTGCGGTACGCCACGGTCTCTCCTGACCCACGGCTCCCGGCAACTGAGGAGTTCTCCTCAGATCCTCGTTCCACAACAGCCATCGCAATCGGGGAGTTCTCCCGATGTGCGCTCCTCCGTGAGAGCGCACCATCAGGGTGTGCCGCGGCATCGCTGTCTGAACCGCACGGATCTCCAGAAAGGGGAAAAGCATGAGCCGAAATGTATCCGCTGGGACCACACGCGGACGCCTGTCGCGCCGGTCCGCCGTCGGCCAGCTCGCCGGCGCGAGTGCGGCCGTCGCCGTGGCGGCTGCCGGCCTCGGGATGTCCCGAGGTGCAGCGCAGGGCGCTGCTTCGCATGTCCGATCGTCCGTCGTTACCACCCAGGAAGGAACTTCCATGACCGAAGCCTCCCCCGCCAACGCCGCCCCGACCGTCCTCCTCGTCCACGGCGCCTTCGCCGAATCGTCCAGTTGGAGCGGCGTCGTCGACCGCCTGCTCGCCAAGGGGTACTCGGTGGTCGCCGCCGCGAACCCGCTGCGGGGCCTGGCCGGCGACGCCGCCTCCGTCGCCGGCCTGCTCGCCAGCATCGACGCCCCGGTCGTCCTCGTCGGCCATTCCTACGGCGGCGCGGTCATCACCAACGCCGCCGCGAACGCCGGCAACGTGGCCGCCCTGGTCTACGTCTGCGGGTTTGCCCCCGATGCCGGCGAAAGCGGGTTCGACCTCGCCGCCCGCTTCCCGGGCAGCACGCTGGGGCCGGCGCTGGCGCCCCCGGTCGCGCTGCCGGACGGCGGCGAGGATCTCTACATCCAGGCGGACCGGTTCCACGCCCAGTTCGCCGCCGACGTGCCGGACGCCGAGGCAGCGCGGATGCGCGCCACCCAGCGTCCGATTACCGCGGCGGCGCTGAACGACGCTTCGGGCGACCCGGCCTGGAAACGGATCCCGTCCTGGTTCGTTTACGGCGAACTCGACCGGAACATCCCGGCCGCGCTCCACGCCTTCATGGCCGAACGCGCCGGATCCAAGGCGACGGTCGCCATTCCCGGCGCGTCGCACGTCGTCATGATGTCGCAGCCCCAGGCCGTCACCGACGTGATCCTGAGCACGGTCACCGCGGTCTCGTAACCTCGACGGCGCGGACGGTGTGCGCTACGGCCGAACCGTCCGAGTCTTGGTTCCTCGGCGAGAGCCTCTTGCCCGCAGGTGTCGAGAGGCGATCACTCGGTTGCATACCAGGAAAGGTGCGTCATGAAGATCGTCGTCATCGGTGGCAGCGGGCTCATTGGATCAAAACTCGTGACCAAGCTCCAAGAGCACGGTCATGAGGCGGTGGTGGCGTCGCGCAAGTCGGGCGTTAACACCATCACCCGCGAGGGCCTCGCCGAAGCCCTCGCGGGCGCATCAGTGGTCGTTGATGTGTCAAACGCTCCCTCATGGGAGGACCAGGCTGTGCTGGCGTTCTTTGAGACGTCGACTCGTAACCTCCTGGCTGCAGCAGCGGCAGCAGGGGTGGGACATCACGTGGCGTTGTCGGTCGTGGGAACCGAGCGCCTGTCCCAAAGTGGGTACTTCCGCGCGAAGATCGCGCAGGAGAAGCTGATCACGGGCTCCTCGATCCCGTACTCGATTATTCGCGCGACGCAATTTTTCGAGTTCGTCACGAGCATCGCCGATGCCGCCACCAACGGCAACAAGGTTCGCCTGGCACCGGTGCTCATCCAGCCCATCGCGGCCGACGATGTCGCCAGCGCGGTGGCGAAGGTGGCCGTGGGTTCGCCGGTGAATGGCATCGTCGAGGTCGCGGGTCCCGAACAGTTTCGTCTCGACGAACTAATCCGCCGAGACCTCAGCGCGCGTCACGACGCGCGCGAGGTGGTCGCTGACCCGCACGCGCGGTACTCCGGCGCCGAATTGAGCGAGCG
>JAABUR0100008516.1_pt1 | contig 11817 bp, 8 predicted proteins | sample 5560091 | NCBI WGS metagenome assembly JAABUR01 (sample SAMN10711879, study PRJNA513375) | rock metagenome | isolation source: Antarctica rocks | place: Antarctica: Victoria Land, University Valley sud
GAGCCACCTGGAGGCGGTCAACCCCGTGGTCGAGGGGCGGATGCGCGCCAAGCAGCGGCGGTTCAAGGACCGCGACCGCAAGCTCGGCATCCCGATCCTCATCCACGGCGACGCCGCCTTCGCCGGCCAGGGACTCGTGGCCGAGACGCTGAACCTGTCGCAACTGCCGGGATACCGCACGGGGGGGACGATCCACGTCGTCGTGAACAACCAGATCGGCTTCACGACGGCGCCGAGCGAAGGGAGGTCGACCCGCTACTGCACCGACGTCGCCAAGATGATCGAGGTCCCGATCTTCCACGTCAACGGCGAGGACCCTGAGGCGGTCGTCTACGTCGCCGAGCTGGCGCTCGACTTCCGCGAGACGTTCGGCCAGGACGTCGTCATCGACATGGTCTGCTATCGACGCCACGGCCACAACGAGGGGGACGAGCCGGCGTTCACCCAGCCGATCATGTACGGCAAGATCAAGGACCGGATGAGCGTGGGCGAGCTGTACACCGAGTCGCTGGTGATGGCCGGAGACCTCTCGGTCGCGGAGGTCGAGACGATCGAGGAGACCTTCCGCGAGAAGATGCAGGAGGTCTTCGAGGAGGTTCACGAGTATCGGGGGCCGGCGAAATCGGCCCCGCCGGGCTTCGCCGCACACTGGAAGGGGCTCACCCCCCAGTACTCGTTCGACCCCGTCGAGACGGGGGTTGCGTACGAAACCTTGAAGGGGATCACCAAGGCGACGACGACGGTCCCCGAGGGCTTCTACCTCAACCCCAAGATCGAGCGCCTGATGGCCGCGCGATCCAAGACGATGGAGGCCGGTGGGGAGGTCGATTGGTCCTTCGCCGAGACGCTCTCCTTCGGCTCGTTGATGCTGGAGGGGACCCCCGTGCGGCTCAGCGGCCAGGACAGCCGCCGCGGCACCTTCAGCCAGCGGCATTCCGTCTGGGTCAACGGGCATACCGGCGTGAGATACGTCCCGCTGAACCACCTCACCCCGGGACAGGCCGAGTACTGCGCCTATGACAGCCTGCTGTCCGAGGCGGCCGTGCTCGGCTTCGATTACGGCTACTCGCTCGACGAGCCGCACATGCTGATCCTCTGGGAGGCGCAGTTCGGCGACTTCGTCAACGGGGCCCAGGTGATCATCGACCAGTTCATCGCCTCGGCCGAGTCGAAGTGGGGGAGGGCCAGCGGCCTGGTCATGCTCCTGCCGCACGGCTATGAAGGGCAGGGTCCGGAGCACTCCAGCGCCCGTCTCGAACGCTTCCTCCAGCTCTGCGCCGAGGACAATATCCAGGTCGTGACCCCCTCGACCCCCGCGCAATACTTCCACCTCCTCCGCCGGCAGATGCGCCGGGGCTTCCGCAAGCCGCTCGTCGTGATGACGCCCAAGAGCCTGCTCCGCCACAAGCAGGCCGTCTCTCCGGTCGAGCAGCTCGTCGAGGGCCGATTCCAGGAGGTGCTCGACGACGGCGGCGAGCCCGATCGGGTACGCCGGGTGGTCGTCTGCGGTGGCAAGGTGTATTACGATCTGATCGCAAAGCGCGAGGAGTCGAGCCAGGCGCGCGAGGTCGCGATCGTCCGGATCGAGCAGCTCTATCCCTGGCCGGCCGACGCGGTGAGGCTCGCCCTGGGTCGCTACAAGGCGGCCCGCGAATGGGTCTGGGTGCAGGAAGAGTCGCAGAACATGGGGGCCTGGTCGTTCGTCGCCCCCCGACTCCGCGATCTCATGGGGGTCGACTTCCAGTACGTCGGCCGCGACGCCAGCGCGAGCCCGGCGACGGGCTCGCACGCGGTCCACGACCGCGAACAGTCGGAGCTTGTCGAGGCCGCCATCGGCGCGGCGATCCCGCACCTGGTGACCTCGCGACCGACCCGCCCGGCCGTGGCCCTGTCGAGCCCCGGAGGAGTAGGCTGATGGCCGACGTTCCGATCATCGTGCCGGGCGTGGGCGAGTCGATCTCCGAGGGGATTCTCGCACGCTGGATGAAGGCCGACGGATCCGCCGTGAAGGCGGGCGAACCCCTCTTCGAGCTCGAGACCGACAAGGCGAGCAGCGTCGTCCCGGCTTCGGCCTCGGGGATCCTCAAGGTCAACGTCGCCGAAGGCGAGACGGTCGCCATCGGCGCGGTCGTGGGCTCGATCGACCCCGCCGGTAAGGCTTCGGTCGCTTCGGCCCCCGCCCCGGCCGCCCGGCCCCCGGAAGACAAGGCGTCGACGAAGCCGGCGGCCTCACCCGCCGAGACGAGACCGGCGGCCTCGCCCGCCCAGGCGGCACAGGCAGAGGCGCCGGCACCTCCGGCGACGCCGACGTCCTCCAATGGCGGCAACTCGCACCCCCTCTCGCCCGCCGTCCGACGCATCGTCGCCGAGGAGCGCGTCGACCCCGCCCAGGTCGAGGGGACGGGACGAGGAGGTCGGCTCACGAAAGGGGACGTGCTGGCGCACCTGACGCCGCCCGCCCCGGAGGCGCCCGCGCCTGGCGCGGAGCCCGCTCAGGCGCCCTCCACCACTCGTGGCGACACTCCGAGGCCCCGCGAGACCCGCAAGCGGATGAGCGGGATTCGCCAGAAGATCGCCCAACGCCTGGTCGAGGCGCAACAGACCGCCGCGATCCTGACCACGTTCAACGAGGCCGACCTCTCCCGAGTCATGGACCTACGCGCCCGATACAAGGACTCGTTCAAGACGAAGCACGGCGTCGCTCTCGGCTTCATGTCGTTCTTCCTCAAGGCGAGCATCGAGGCGCTCAAGGCCTTCCCGGCGGTCAACGGCCGGATCGAAGGCGCCGACATGATCCTGAACAACGTCTACGACATCGGCGTCGCCGTGAGCACCGAGCGCGGGCTCATGGTCCCGGTCGTCCGCGACGCGGACACGATGAGCTTCGCCGAGATCGAGAAGGCGATCGCCGCCTACGCGGCCAAGGCCAAGGAGGGGACGATCTCGGTGGACGACCTCCAGGGGGGGACCTTCACCATCACCAATGGTGGCGTCTTCGGCTCGCTCCTCTCGACCCCGATCCTGAATCCCCCCCAGAGCGGCATCCTCGGGATGCACGCGATCCAGAAACGCCCCGTGGCCGTCGACGACCAGGTCGTCATCCGCCCGATGATGTACCTCGCCCTCTCCTACGACCACCGGATCGTCGACGGCCGTGAGGCCGTCGGCTTCCTGGTCCGGGTCAAGGAAGGGATCGAGAATCCCGAGCGACTGCTGCTCGAGGTGTAAAGAGGAACCTCTTTCGTCATGTCCGAGCGCTATGACGTCGTCGTGATCGGGGCCGGTCCGGGGGGTTACGTCGCCGCGATCCGCGCGGCCCAGCTGGGCATGAAGGTCGCCTGTGTCGAGAAGATGCCGAGCCTGGGCGGGACCTGCCTGAACATCGGCTGCATCCCCAGCAAGGCGCTCCTCGACTCCAGCGAACTCTATCACCTGGCCCAGTCCCGATTCGCCAAGCACGGCATCAAGGTCGGCAACCTGGCGCTCGACCTCCCCGCGATGCTCGCCCGCAAGGACGACGTCGTGAAGGGCCTGACCGGGGGCGTCCGAGGCCTCTTCAAGAAGAATAAAATCCAGTCGATCCAGGGCAAAGGACGACTGGCCTCGCCCACGTCTGTCGTCGTCCGGGGCGACGACGGGACCGACACGACCTTGGAGGCCGGACACATCCTGCTGGCGACCGGGAGCGAGCCGATCGCCTTGCCGTTCCTCCCATACAATGGCAAGACGATCGTCGGCTCGACCGAGGCGCTGGGCTTCGATCGCGTCCCCGAGCACCTCATGATCGTCGGGGGGGGCTACATCGGCCTGGAACTCGGCTCGGTCTGGAAACGCCTGGGCGCGAAGGTCAGCGTCATCGAATTCCTGCCACGGATCGTCCCGATCGCCGACCAGGAGATCGGCGCGCTCCTGCACAAGAGCCTCGTCAAGCAGGGGCTCGAATTCCACCTCGAGACCAAGGTCACGGGCGCGAACGTCGAAGGGGATCGCGTGACCCTGACCGCCGAGACGAAGGACGGGACGTCGCGGGCCTTCGAGGGCGACCGCGTGCTCGTCGCCGTCGGCAGGCGCCCGTACACCGAGGGTCTGAGCCTGGCCGAGGCCGGTGTCGAGTTCGACACCAAGTCTGGCAAGGTCCCGGTCGACGCCCACTTCCGCACCAACATCTCGACCGTCTCCGCCATCGGCGACCTGATCGCCGGTCCGATGCTGGCCCACAAGGCCGAGGACGAGGGAATCGCCTTTGCCGAGATCCTCGCGGGCAAGACGGGGCACGTCGACTACGACACGATCCCCAGCGTCATCTACACCTGGCCCGAGGTCGCCAGCGTGGGCCTGACCGAGGAGCAGGTCAAGGAAAGCGGGGTCGAATATCGCGTCGGCAAGTTCCCGTTCCTCGCCAACGGCCGCGCCAAGGCGATGGACGAGACCGAAGGCCTGGTCAAGATTCTCGCCGACGCGAAGACCGACCGCGTCCTCGGCGTCCACATCATCGGCCCCCGCGCCTCCGACATGATCGCCGAAGCGGTCACGACGATGGAGTTCTCCGGGAGCGCCGAGGACATCGCACGCATCTCGCACGCCCATCCCACCCTGTCCGAAGCCGTCCGCGAGGCCGCCCTGGCCGTCGATCGGCGCGCGATCCATTATTGATCGGCTGAATGGAGAGGTCTCGGTTGGTCTTCAGAGACCGAAGGCTTGCCATCGATGACTGACCGTGATGAACGCCGTCGCAAGAGGCTCGACATAGCCAAACTGAAGCCCGAGCAACGTGCCGCCATTGAGGCCCGTCGCGTCGAGCGTCATACCCCGGAGTATCAGGCCGAGTTCACACGCGACATGGATGCGTACCGCAAGAAGTTCCCCCCGGCCTCTCCAGCGATATAGTGATTTCGGCTGGGGCTCGATCCGATTTGAGGCGGGATTCGCGGCAGCACTGTGTTCGGCCGAATTATCGAGGGGAGGCCCGGGTGTACTCCTCCGAGGCGTGCCGAATGGCTTTCCAATCGATCGCGGCCACCCAACACTCCTGCTCGTCGTCATAGTGGACGACACCTTCGACCTGCAACTCATCGGGACGCCCAGCGTCGTCCTCGTCGTCGCTGTACAAGGTGAGGGCCAGACCCTCTATCAACCGAAGGCCCAAGCGTTCAAGGTCATGTACCGTCCCCGCACACGTTAGGCGGAGGCGATTGGAGTCGTCGAGATTCTGAAAATCGGCGTAGACGCGCGGCGGCATCAACTTCGCTCCGATGGCGAATCTCGCCGGCTCGGGTTCGGGATCGTCGGGCGGAATAATTCGCTCGCGCGATCGGGGGTCAGCCCCGACATGGTCGCATGGTACGGATTGGCCCGAGTCGACGAAGGGATCACATCGCCCCCGGCCGCCCTGATCGCGCCAACCGTTGTCGCTCCAACCTGGCGGTGCGGGATGCCCGGATAGCCCGTCGCTCCGCGTGGGGCGGTCAACGCTGCCAAGGAGCGATCGGCGGAGGAGTTGACCGAGACATCCCTCACCTTGCCCCCTTCGTCGACCGCAATACCCGACCCTTGCACGAAATTTTCCGGCAGGTTTCGACCACCCCGGACAACCAACGCCTCATCAGGCAAGGTCGCTGGCGAATCGGGCTCGCGCATGAATGTCCCGAGAGAGTAATCCGGCTTCCGGCTGGCAGGTCCTATCTTAGCATCGACGCCCAGGCTGAGCCAGTGAGGTGGTCTGGACCCAGCCTACGTTCCTGACGTCACCACGCCGCTCAGATATGTACCGACACGCCCAGTCCCTGGCCGGCGGCCTCCATGACGGCCTCGGAGTAGGTGGGGTGTGGGTGCATGGCGTGGATGATCTCTTCCTCGGTCGCTTCAAGCTTCTTGGCCATGACGAGCTCGGCGATCAGCTCGGTGGCATTCGAGCCCAGGAGGTGGGCGCCGAGCAACTCGCCGTGCTTCGAGTCGAAGACGAGCTTGACGAAGCCCTCGGTCTCGTCGGAGGCCAGGGCCCGGCCGCTGATGGAGAAGGGGAAGCGGCCTATGCGGACCTCGTGGCCAGCGTCCCTTGCCGCGCGTTCGGTCAGGCCGACGCTGCCGACGCCGGGGTCGGTGTAGGTGCAGCCGGGGACGTTCGTGTAATCGACCGGGTGGTCGGCGAAGCCGCAGAGGCGCTCGATGCAGCTGATCGCCTCGTGGTGTGCCACGTGCGCGAGCCAGGGCGGGCCGATCACGTCGCCGACGGCGAAGATGCCGGGGGCCGTCGTCTGGTAGCCGTTCTTGGGGTCGGCCTTGATGTGGTTCTTGACGAACTCGACCTTCAGCCCATCGTCGAAGAGGCCCTCGACATTGCCCACGACCCCGATGGAGACCAGCATCGTCTCGGCTTCGACGGTCTTCGGGCCGCTCGGCGTCTCGATCGTCACCCTCACCCCGGAGGCGCCCTTCTCGACCTTGCCGGTCTTCGACTTCGTGTAGATCTCCATGCCACGCTTGGTGAGGCTCTTGAGCAGGCCCTCGGAGACCTCTTCGTCCTCGCCGGGAAGGATACGGTCGAGCAATTCGACGAGCGTGACCTTGGTGCCGATCGCGTTGTAGAAATAGCCGAACTCGAGGCCGATGGGACCTCCGCCGATGATCAGCATCGACTTCGGCTGCTGGGGGAGGGACATCGCTTCCTTGTAACTGATAATGGTCTTGCCGTCGTACTCGGCCCCGGGCAAGGGGCGAGGGCGGACCCCGGTGGCGACCACGATCGACTCGGCCGTGACCGTCGCGTCGCCGACCTGGACCGTATGGGGCGCGGTCACCTTGGCGACACCGAATTTGGATTGCACCTTGTACTTGCGGAAGAGCGACTCGATCCCCTTGTTCAGCTTCGAGGCGACGCCCCGGCTCCGGCCGATCATCTGCCCGAAGTCCCACTGGCCGTCCTGCCCGCCGTAGCCGAACGCCTTGCCGTGGTGCTGCAAGAACTCGACCAGGTGGGCGTTGGCCAGGAGCGCCTTGGTCGGGATGCACCCCCAGTTCAGGCAGATGCCGCCGAGCTTGTCGCGCTCGACGCAGAGGACGCGCTTCTTCAGTTGCGCGGCCCGGATGGCCCCCGCGTAGCCCGCGGGCCCGCCACCGATGACCAGGACGTCGTAGTCGTATGCCATATTTCCATCCACCCCCGCGTCGAGGCCGGGGGAAAGGCGGGGCGAGATCGGGGACGAGTCAAGGGTCGGAGATTACAGGAGCATCGCGGCGGGTTCCTCGAGCAGGCCCTTGAGGGTCCGCAGGAAATCGGCCGCGGCCGCGCCGTCGACGGCGCGGTGGTCTGCGGTCAGGGTGAGGGTCATGACCGTCGCCACCGAGAGTGCATCGCCGACCACGACCGGACGCTTCTCGGCCGCTCCCACGGCCAGGATGCCGACCTGGGGGAGATTCAAGATGGCGTCGAACTGGCGGACGCCGTACATCCCGAGGTTGCTGATCGTGAAGGTCCCGCCGGTCAGCTGCTCGCCGGTGAGGGCACCCTTGCGGGCGGCATCGGCCAGTGCTTCGCTCGTGGTCCGGATATCCCGGAGGCCGAGCGTGTCGGCATTGTGCACGACCGGGACGATCAGCCCCCCCTCGATCGCGACGGCGATGCCGACGTGGACCTCGGGATGGATCACGATCGCGTCGGGCTCGAACGAGGCGTTCACGGCCGGGTGTCGCCTCAGGGCCAGCGCGACGGCCTTGGTCACGAAGTCGCCCAGCGAGAGCTTGACCTTCTCGGCGGCAAGTCCCTTGTTGAGACGTTCCCTGATCGCGACGATCTCGTCGACGCGAGCATCGACGGTGACGTGAATCTCGGGGGCCTCTTGCTTGGCCTGGACCATCCGCTGCGCGATCGTCTTGCGCATCCGGGTGTGGGGTATGCGTCCCGCGGCGAGGGGACGGGGGCGGGGGGCGGCCGAAGGGGAAGTCGCGTCCTTCGGGCCGGCGGCGCGGGCCTCCACGAAGGCCTCGACGTCGTCGCGGACCACACGTCCTCCGGGTCCGCTCCCTTTCACCTCGTGGAGGTCCACCCGTGCGGCCGTCGCGACCTTTCGCGCCAGCGGGCTCGACTTGACCCGCCCTCCCCCGTTGGCGCCGGCCCCGGCGTCCTGGTGGACGGGTGCCGGCGAAGGGGATCGGGCGTCCTGACCGTTGTTCGTGGCGGTCGATCGTTCGGGAGTCGTGGGCGTATTGGTCCGCTCCTCATCGTGATGATCGAGGATCTCGGTCGTCTCTTCGTCAGGTCCGGAATCCTTCGCGGTCGCCGCCGGTGTGGCCTTCGGCTCGGCCGGGGCCGCCTTCGCGCCCCCCTGGAGCGATGCGGCGACCTGCTTGAGGTCTTCCCCCTTCTTGGCGAGGACCAGGACGCGCTGGCCCAGGGCGACCTCATCCCCCACGGCGACGTCGAGGTGGGCCACCGTCCCGTCGTCGTAGGCCTTCATCGGCATGGTGGCCTTGTCAGTCTCGACCTCGGCCAGGATGTCTTCCTCCTTGACCACGTCGCCGACCTTGACCAGCCACTGGGTGATCACCCCGCTCTCCATGGTGGGGCTCAGCTTGGGCATCGTCACTTCGATCGGCACGGCGCTCTCTCCGGGGGGCGGTCGGGGTGCTCGGCAATGGGTGATGCGGCGCGGGCCGGGGCGTCACCCCCGCGCCTCGACGGGTCGGCCTAGCGATAGAGGACGTCGCGGACCTGGGCCACGATCCGATCGACCGAGGGGAGCATGCTGGCTTCAAGCCCCCTGCTGTAGGGAATCGGGGAGTCCTTGGCGGCCACGCGCCGGATCGGCGCATCGAGCTCGTCGAAGACCTGCTGCGTGATCCGGTCGGAGATGCCCGCCCCGACGCCGCAGTAGGGCCAATCCTCCTCGATGATCACGGCGCGGTGCGTCTTGACGACCGAGGTCAGCAGGGTCTCCAGGTCGAGCGGGCGGATCGTGCGGAGGTCGATCACCTCGGCATCGATCCCCTCTTCGGCCAGCGCCTCGGCGGCGGCGAGCGTCGGCCGCAACGAACGCGAGTAGGTGATCAGGGTGACGTCCGAGCCGGGACGCTTGATGTCGGCCTTGCCGATCGGGACCAGGTGCTCCCCGTCGGGCACTTCCCCCTTGTCGCCGTAGAGGACCTCATGCTCGATGAAGACGACCGGGTCGTCGGAGCGGATGGAGCTCTTGAGCAGGCCCTTGGCGTCGGCGGGCGTGGCGGGCAGGACGACCGTCAGGCCGGGGATTTGCGCGTACCAGGCCTCGAGCCGATGCGAGTGCGTGGCCGCCAGGCAGCCGGCGATCCCCGCGCTCCCCCGGAAGACCATGGGGACGGCGAACTGGCCGCCGCTCATGTAGCGCATATTGGCCGCATTGTTGACGATCTGGTCGATCGCCACGAGACTGAAGCTATAAGTCATGAACTCGATGATCGGCCTCAGCCCGACCATCGCGGCCCCGATGCCCAGGCCGGCGAACCCCGTCTCGGAGATCGGCGTGTCGACGATTCGGCGCGGCCCGAACCGCGCGAGCATCCCCTGGCTGACCTTGTAGGCGCCGTCGTACTCGGCGACCTCTTCCCCCATCAGGAAGACCCGGTCGTCGCGCTCCATCTCCTCCGTCATCGCCTGGTTCAGCGCCTCTCGGTAAGCAATCACCGCCATGGACGGGTCACTCCTGCGGGATATAAGGGGCCACCGTGATGTCTTCGTAGAGAGAGTCGAGGGGGGTCGGCGGGCTCTCCTCGGCGAAGGTGATGCTCTCTTCCACCTCCTCCTTGACCTCGTCGCGGAGCCCTTCGATCGCCTCGTCGTCGATCCAGCCGCGCTCCTTGAGGACGTTCTGGTAGACGAGGATGGGGTCGTTCTTGATCGCCTCGGCGAGTTCGTCCTTGATCCGGTACTTGCCGGGGTCGCTGATCGAGTGCCCCTTGAAGCGGTAGGTCTGCGCCTCGATGAACGTCGGGCCTTCGCCCGATCGGGCGCGGTCGGCCGCCTCGCGGGTGACCGTGGCCATCAGTTCGATGTCGTTGCCGTTGATGCAGACGCCGGGCATCCCGTAGGCGGTCCCGCCGCGGACGGTCAGGTCGAGGACGGCCGACGAGCGTCGCAGCGAGGTCCCCATCGCGTACTGGTTGTTCTCGACGACGAAGATGACCGGCAACTTCCAGAGGCCGGCGAGGTTGAGCGCCTCGTGGAAGGCGCCGATGTTCATGGTGCCGTCGCCGAAGTAGCAGATGCAGACCCGGTCCTCGCTGCGATACTGGATGGCGAAGCCGACCCCGGTGGCCAGGGGGATATGGCTGCCGATGATCGCGTGGCCCCCCAGCATGTTCTTCTCGACGTCGAAGAAGTGCATCGAGCCCCCCTTGCCCCGGGAGCAGCCCGTCTCCTTGCCGAGCAATTCGGCCATGGACGCCTTGGTCGAGACCCCTCGCGCGAGCGCATGGCCGTGGTCTCGGTAGGCCGTGATCACATAATCGTCGTCGCGGAGCACGCCGATCGAACCGACGGCCACCGGCTCCTGTCCGCTATATTGGTGGAAGAAGCCGCCGATCGCCCCCTTCTGATACATCATCTCCGCCCGTTCTTCGAACCGGCGGATGAGCAGCATCTGTCGCAGCCATCCGAGCGCCTGGTGGCGCGAGACCAGCGGCTTGGGTTCGGCCTGCACTTGCGACATCTCGACGGACTCCTGGGGGGTTCCTGGGCCGGGCGGCCGCCGATGGTCATCGCGGGACGGCGCGGCGGGCTCGGGCGGGCCGGGGACGCGGACGAAGCGGCCCGAGGGTCCTCCCGCGGTCAGCGGAGTGGCTCGCCAGGTCCGGATGGCTTCCATGACGTACCTGGTGAACACCGCGAACATCCATGCTCTCTCAATGGCCGCCGGAGAGGAAGAGCGGCGCACCTCGATCGCTATAGGCCGATTGTACAAAAAGGCCGTGTCCCGATCCAGGCGGCGTCCCTCGCGTCCTCGAGGAGTACGGCGGGAGACCCCGCCGCGATCATCCGGAGATGCGAGGCGTCTCGCACCGGGTCAGGTCGGCACGCTGCCGGTGCGGAAGTCGCCGACGGAGGAGACCCCGCCGGGTGCCGGCGCCTCCACCTTGCCGGAGCTGAGCTGCCGGAGGACGTAGGGCAGGATCCCACCATTTTGATAATAACGGATCTCTTGCGGCGTGTCGATCCGGACCGTGGCGCCGAAGCGCTGCGTCCCGCCGTCGGCGCGTTCGGCCACGACGGTCACCTCGCGGGCATTCGCGAACTCGTCGGCGAGCCCCGCGGCGAGGCCCTCGATCGCGAAGGTCTCCTCGCCCGAGAGCCCGAGGCTCTCGACGTTGTCCCCCGCGCCGAACTGGAGCGGCAGGATGCCCATGCCGACGAGGTTCGAGCGGTGGATGCGCTCGTAGCTCTCGGCGATGACGGCGCGGATGCCCAGGAGCTTCGGCCCCTTGGCCGCCCAGTCGCGCGACGACCCCGAGCCGTATTCCTTGCCCGCCAGGATGATGAGCGGGACCCCTCGGGCGTGGTAGCTCTCGGCCGCCTCGAAGATCGTCGTCACCTCGCCCTCGGGGAGCAGGCGGGTGAGCCCCCCCTCGGTCCCGGGCGCCAGCTTGTTGCGGAGGCGGACGTTGGCGAAGGTCCCGCGGACCATCACCTCGTGGTTGCCGCGGCGCGAGCCGTAGGAATTGAAGTCGAAGACGTCGACGCCGTGCTCGGTCAGATAGCGTCCCGCCGGGCTCTGCACCTTGATCGAGCCCGCCGGCGAGATGTGGTCGGTGGTGATGCTGTCGCCCAGGACCGCCAGGGCGCGCGCCCCC
>JAABUR0100008518.1_pt1 | contig 11814 bp, 10 predicted proteins | sample 5560091 | NCBI WGS metagenome assembly JAABUR01 (sample SAMN10711879, study PRJNA513375) | rock metagenome | isolation source: Antarctica rocks | place: Antarctica: Victoria Land, University Valley sud
GGACAAGCCGATCGCCTGCGATCCGGTCTCACGCTTGGCTGCGTTGCCGAATGTGATTGTCACTCCACACACCGCCTACTTCACCACACACGCTCTGGCCGACACAATCGAGAACACACTTCGCAACTGCCTTGACTTTGAGCGAAAGAATCCGGAGGTGAAAGGATGAAAAGAGAACAGAAATGGCTATGGATATTCAAGCCGGTCGCCAAATGCGCAACAAAGGGAATTGAGCGGCCGTGTTCCCTAAGGCGAGGCACATAGTTAAGCTGGGCGATTGTACAACAGAGTACTTGCCGACCTCGGCGACACTCAACCGGAACCGGGCCCGGTCAACCCCAGCTCACCGAAGCGCGAGACCGGAGACGACGAAGGATCAGCCTTCCACCTTGGAACAACCGCGAGGTCTCACAAAAAGATCGAAGGCCGGGCCGGTTAGCCTGGCCTTCGTTCCGTGGTACGCCCGAGAGGACTCGAACCTCTGGCCTCTTGCTCCGGAGGCAAGCGCTCTATCCGCTGAGCTACGGGCGCAGGATAGCTCTCAAACAATACCACACGCTTTCGGACCCAGTCATGAAACGGACCGCGGCGCGGCGGACGAGCGATTGCCGAAACGGTACCGGCGCTGGGACGTCATCCGATGTGGATCGCTGGCCGCAGCTTGGGGTTCGGCTCGGCCTGACGGAGGATCTCATGAGTCAGTGGCGCGATATCCCCTTCGCCGAACAGGACGAAGCGGGCCAGGTACTTGAGCGGGTTGCCTTCCGTCCAGCCGAAGTAGACGTGGGGCTTCTTGCCGGTCCGGTCGCGCAGGTACAGCAGGACCGCGGCGATTACGTTTGGGACGGCCGCGCCATCGGCCCGCAGGACGTGGTAGTCGCCGATACGCACGCCGCGAACGCGGACCGTCTGCGTGAACTCCGAGGCGTCCGAAACGGTCACCTCGAGGAAGAGTACGGGGTCGCACGTCGGGATGTGGCTGGCCTCGCGCTCCTCGCGTTCCTTGAGCAAGTACTCGCGCGGAGTGCGCTCGTCGGGGTGGTTGGCGATGATGCGAAGCTCGCTCCCGTTCCGGGTCGCTTCGTCGATCAGCCGCTCGGCCGTCTTGTTGAGGACGACCTTCTGGACTCGCAGCTCGGTCGACCGCGAGACGCGCGAGACCAGTGACAGGACGATGATCGCGGCAATGAAAATCAGGGCAATCTGCAGGCCCTCCGGTCGTTGGACCACGGTGATGATGGTCGTGTAGACGAAGATCGCGGCGACCAACCCGAAGTAGAACGTCGCCTTGCCCTCCCGGTGGCGGCGCGCCGAGAGGGTGACCGCGATGGTGGCGGAGGTGATCACGACGAGGACACCGGTGGCGTAGGCGCCGGCCTGCGCGTCGACGTCGGCCTGGAACAGGACGGTGACGGCCATGCAGATCAGCGTGAAGATCAGGACTAGCGGGCGCGTCGCCAGGGCCCAGTCGGGCGCCATGCCGTAGCGCGGCAGGTAGCGTGGGACGATGTTGAGCAGACCGGCCATCGCCGAGGCGCCGGCGAACCAGAGGATCAGGACGGTACTGATGTCGTAAGCCGTGCCGAACGCGTTGCCAACGTACTGATGGGCCAGGTACGACAGTGCCCGGCCGTTGGCCTCGCCGCCTTTCTCGAACGCCTCCGAAGGAATCAAGGTGATCGTGATCAGGCTGGTCGAGAGCAGCAGCACGCTCATGATCGTCGCGGCCGTCGTCAGCAGCTTCTTGGAGTTGCGGATCCGGCCCATGGGCTTGGCGGGCGTATCGGCGGATGACCCGGCGACCAGCGGCATGACCAGCACGCCGGTCTCGAACCCGGACAGGCCCAATGCCAGGGCGGGAAAAAGGACGAGCGCCGTGCCGAAGATGAGGAACGGGTTGCTGTAACTGTTGGTAAGATCATGGCTCCAGTTGGAGAGCAGGCCCGGGTCCTGGATGAGTTGTGCGAAGCCGACGACGATGACGACGATGTTGAGCAGGAGGTAGAGCCCGACCAGGGCCACCGCGGTCGTGATGGCCTCGCCGAAGCCCTTGAGGAAGACGGCTCCGAGCAGGCTGACCAGCACCAGCGTGACGATAACCTCCTGGCCGCGCAGGAAGTCGGTCAGCGGGTTCTCGACGATGTGGGCCGTCGCGTCCGCCGCCGACAGGGTGATTGTGATGACGAAGCCGGTCACGACGAAGCCGATCAGGCAGAGGACGAAGACTTTGCCCTGCCACCAGGGCAGGAGCTTCTCGAGCATCGAGATCGAGCCGTCCCCGTTGGGGCTCCGCTCGGCGACGCGCTTGTACATCGGCAACGCGCCAAACAGCGTGATGATCACCAGGATAAGGGTCGCGATCGGCGACAGGACGCCGGCAGCGAGGGCGGCGATGCCGGGTTGATAGCCGAGGCTGGAGAAGTAGTCGACGCCGGTCAGGCAGACGACCTTCCACCATGGATAGGTCTCCGCCCGGTGCTTGCGGGTGTGAGGTCCCGGGATCTCGCGGGGATGACCCTTTAGGAGCCAGCTCTTGACTGGCGCGGTGACGTGTTCGTGTTCGTGTTCGGACGGTGAAGCGATTGCCATTGCTATCCTGGGCTTTGCTGTGTCCCGACTGTCCACCGGACGACGTGGTGGACACCGACGGTCGGGTTGCTGCGTCTTTCCGGTTCGAGGGGACGCGGGCCAGTGAGCCGGAATAGGGCGGGACACAGCATCGAAGTATGACATCTCGCCGGTCGAATAGCTTGCCATCTCCGACGTGATGACGCTCGATCGTAATACGTACCTCCACACTGGGAACGGGCCGCGAGCCTCGCCACGCCGCGGCTGGATCGGGTCCGTTACGGCGTCGCGTCGGTAGCTCGCCGGCCGAACACAAGACCTGGAATACGAGAACGCCGGACCAGCATGGCCCGGCGTTCTCGTGTCGATTCGACGGTGCGACCTTGGGGTGGAGACGCGGTGGGCTCTGCCTGGCCCGCGGACTGGATCAGATAGAACGTGTTGTCATCCGGGTCCGCGAACCATGTTGCCCGATCGCCCCATGGCATCTCGGTGATGGTCTGGGTGACGCGGACGCCGGCAGTCGTGACGCGGGCTCTGGCGGCGTCGAGGTCGTCGGTCGCGATGGTGATGCCGGTGTAGCCGCCGTATGTCTGGTCTTCCAGCATACCCGGTCCAGCTAGCGAGACTCCCGTCGTGGTTCCCGGGATACCGACGACCAGCCAGCGGGCCTCATCGCCCATCGGCGCATCTTCCCGCTGCTCCCAACCGAGCTCGTTTGGTGAAGAATGCCAGCGACCGTTCGTAGTCGCTGACGTAGATCTGGACGGTGTGGATGGGAGTGAACGGTGGCTTGTCCACGGCATCGGACCTTCCCTCCCGTGTGCGTGGGCTGATCCCGGAAAGTGGTTTAGCCCAGGTCACTGATCGAGATCAGCTCGGAGCGGTTGCCGTCCGGATCGTCGCTTCAGTTCGCGATGTCGCCCCGGGGTCTCCGCCATCATTGACTGGGCGAAGGTGACCCCGGCCGCCGCCACCCGCTCGGTTTTGGCCCGGATGTGAGTGGTGCGCAATGAGATCCTGGTGGCAGCGCCCGGTTGGTTACCGTCATGCTCCTCGGCCGGGCTCAGCGCGGTCGCCGTCCCGGTACCGGAATTCTCCCGGCGGTCCGCTGGCGGCCACCGCCAGGGAAGGCCGTGTCGTCGCGCTGCACGACGCGTTGCACATGGATACAGGCTTCCGGGGCGCTCTCCCGGTCCCGGACGTGGGTCTCGACGTCGTGATTCTGGTTGAACGTCGAGTCGCGGTGACCGTGCCGGCTCAGGTCGCGGTGGAACCGCCGATGAAGAAGAACAGGTTCCCGTCCGGGTCCTTGAACCACGTCGCCCGGTCGCCCCACGGCATCGTCTGGATCGGCTCGGTGAACTCGACGCCGGCCGCCTTGAGGCGGGCGTAGTCGCCGTCGAGGTCGCTCGTGACAACCGTGATGCCCGTGTTGCCGCCCGGCGTCAGGTCGGCCGCCATCATGCCGGCGCCCAGCGCGAGCGCCGTCTGGGCGCCCGGGATGCCGACGGTCAGCCAGCGCTCGTCGCCCATTGGCATGTCGTCCCGCTTCTCCCAGCCGAGTGTGCCAGTGTAGAACGCGAGCGACCGATCCAGATCGGTGACGGCGACGAGGGCGTTGTAGAGGTGCGTCATCATGGCGGTCCCCTTTGGCATGAATGCTCGAATCGGCTGTCCCGCCGGTGTAAACAGATCATATGTCCTATACGTACACATCCGCTTCTCCGATGTTGCGGATTTGCCGAAGCTGGGTCGTCGTGGACCAAGGGGATAAGGGGACGGGTGGTCACGGCAGCCGCGACAGGACCAGCGCCGGCAGGGCGGTCAGGATCGGGGCGTCGGTCGGCGCGAGTGGGCGAAAACCGAGCCGTTGGACCGGAGACGCGGCAGGGGTGACCGTGATGGGTCGGCCGGTCGCACCGACCAGGACGTCACCGCCGGGGAGCAGGTGACCGAGCCCCTCGATCGGCGCCGGGAAGGCGGCGGCGAGGACGTGGTATCGGCCCGGCGGGAACCCGGCCAGCGTCACGAAGCCAGCGCCCCGAACCATCGTGCCGGCGACCGGGATGCCGCTGGCGACGCCGTCGTGGAAGAGGCCCAGGTAGACCGCATCCATCCTGGCGGCGATGTCCGGCACCATGACCTGAATCCGGCAGCCCTCCCGGCCCAGCGGGAGGCCGATCCGATCGAGCGCGGCCGTCCGGAGGGCCGCGGTGCGGTGGGGCAGCTCCCGCAGGCCGGTCGGAGTCACGCCGACGAGGTCGCGAAAGCGATCGCTGAAGGTGCCGAGACTGGAGTAGCCGACCTCTCCGCAGATCTCGGTCACCGACGCGGTCGTCGTCAGGAGGAGGTCGCTGGCGCGAGCGAACCGCAGAGCGGTCTGGAACATGCCGGGCGACGTGCCGGTGATCTCACGAAACGTTCGGACGAAATGGTAGCGGCTGTAGCTGGCGGTTTCGGCGAGCTCGTCGAGGGTCAGGGGACGGTCGCTCCCCGACTGCATCATAGCGATCGCGTCGCCCACCCGGCGGTGACGCTCGGCTGTGGCGGTGTCGCCGGGCATGACCAGCAGCGGCACGGCCATCTCGTCTGCCTTCCTGCTCTGGCCGAGGCGGATCGTCGAAGCGGATCGTCTGTCCGGCATTGTCGCACCGTCCCGACCGTCCGGACAGCCGACCGGGCAGCCGCTATCCGCTGGCGAACGTGCATACTATGGGAAATGGTGCCGCCTGTCCCAGGGGCCGTCGGATGGGTCTGGCCGTGTGGTTCTGGCTGGCGATCGCAAAAGGAGTCCCATTGGTTGACATCGCACAGGAGTGGCGGGATCTCGCCCTCGATCAGAAGCAGGACGTCTATGAGTTCCGCCGGGCCGGGTATCACCTGTCGATGAATCCGGCCGGCGAGTACGGGGAGGAGCTGTCATTCATCCTCTGGCGAGTGGAGTCCGACGGGCTCCATTCCTTCGTCACCGGCCAGACCAAGCGGAGCAAGGTGCTGATTGCGGAGCCAGAGTACGCCGACGACCAGGTCGAGGTGTCGGCCATCATCCGCTCGATGATCAGCGGCGACGCCCCGGTCATCCGGTACGACGACGAGGACGGGCACTAGCCGAGTCAGTCAGTCGGCATCATGGGATCGAATCGAGACGGGGCGGCCGGGAATCACCCGGCCGCCCCGTCCTGTCGTCCCTGTCCGATCATGGCCCAGTTCCGCGCTGACGCCCGGCCTAGCGCATCGTCGACGGCAGGATCCGGAGTTCGGCGCGGTACTTCGCGACGGTCCGGCGGGCGATCCGGATACCCTGCTGAAGCAGGAGGTCGCAGATCCGGCGGTCCGTGAGTGGTTGGCCGGCCTTGGTCTCCCGCTCGATCAGTTCCTTGATGACGTCCTTCGTGCTCAGCGAAGGGGTGAAGAAGTCGCTGAACGGGATCACCTTGCGCGAGGGCAGCATGACGTACTTGTTGGCGGTCGCGCGGCTCACGGTGGACTCATGGACGCCGACCTGCTGAGCCACGATCGCCCGGGTCAGCGGCCGGAGTTCGCGGACGCCGCCGCGGAGGAAGTTCTCCTGGAGGCCACAGATGCAGAGACTGATCTTGAGCAGGGTCTCGCGGCGCTGCTGGATGTTCGAGATGAAGAGCCGCGCCCGGCTGCTGTACTGACGAACGTGGTTGCGGTCGTCGTCGTTGAGCGAATTGCCCGTGACCGGAGTGGCGTCGACCGACGGCTCAGCCAGGGTGGTGCTGGCCGCGATGTTGTCGGTCAGGCTCTCGCCACTTCGGTGCTTCTTCAACGATGCGGCCAGCACCGGGCCGGCACCGTTCGCCGCCTCCCGCGTTCGCTGGTTGCGCCGACCCATGTCGGCCGAAAGCGAGTCGTACATCGGGCTGATCCGCAGGTGGAAGTGCTTGGCGTCGACCACCTCGCAGAACAGGTCGCCGTCCTTGATCGAGATGATCACATCCGGCGCGACGTAGGCTGCCTGATTGGGGCTGCGCCAGGACTTCGCGCTGGAAGCCTGTAGCGGAAACGGATTGAGGTGGGTTCGAATGAAGTCGCGGGCCTCCTCGACCTCCTCGGTCGAGAGTGCGAGGTCCCGGGCGATCTGGCCGTACTTGTGGGCTCCGAACTCGGCAAGGTGGGTGTCGATGATCCGGTCGACCTGGACCGGCACATCCTGCTTCGTTCCCTGCAGGTAGCGGGTCTGAAGCAACAGACATTCCTTCAGATCCCGAGCGCCAACACCGATTGGGGCGACGTCCTGGATGACGTCGAGGACGGCCTGGATCGCTTCGAGATCCCAGTCGACCAGGGCGGCCAACTCTTCGAGATTGGTCGTCAGGTAGCCGCGCTCGTCGAGCCCGTCGACCAGATACTCCGCGATCGGGTACTCGTGCGGATCGAGGACCGTCCGCGCGTCGGCCAGAATCTGGGCGTGAAGGTCGTCGTCGGAGGCGACGAGGGTCATCGGGTCGAAGTCGTCATTGTCGTCGCGAGTGACCGATGCCTCATTCATCTGTTCCGGGAAGTCCTCGAACGATTCCTCATTGTGATTGATCGACTGTTGGCTAATCAGGCAAGTGGGACAGAACGTGCCGTCCAGGACACCGCCACACATCGCGCAGGTCGGCCGGTCGTCGACATCGAGGGCGGGGTTGGCGTCCATTTCGGCCGAGATCACTTCCTCGAGTTCCTGCCGCGACAGGCTCAGGATGTAGTTGGCCTCGATCAGGCTTGGTGACACCCAGGGCCGCATGTCCTGGCCGAGATCATACCCCGATTGCATCATCGTTCTGACTCGTCCTCGCGATGGATCTGGATGGATACCGCTGGATCGCGGGACCGGCGATCCGTGCCGGACACCGCGTTGGGAAGCCATTGAGCCGGCCATTGGAACCGTCCGAGGCGGTTCATCGATACGAGTCGGGATGCTCTGGAATCGAGTATAGGGCGCATTCAGATCACTGGCAAGAATCTTGCTATTGGTCGGCGTTCGTTGACGAATCGAATCTGATCCAGGCGTTCGATGTGGCGTCTGAGGACCATACCTGCGCCACGGCCGTGGAAAGACCTTAAGCTGTGCATGACGGGGGCCAGCGCAGGTACTCCCGATGGCACGCGTCTGACCGATTCTGTGGGGCCAATATGTCTTTCGCGGAACCGATTGAGGCTCGAGAGTCGCCAGGCCGACCGCTGATGCGTACCTACACGCTTGGCCGGTTTGTCGGTGTCCCAATCAGCGTCCACCCAACGGTCGGGCTGCTGGCGGCCATCCTTATCGTGCAGCAGGGGATTCTCCTCAGGCACGGCGTGGGCGGCTACCTGCTGGCCATCGTCCTGGTCGCACTGCTGTTCAGCGCCGTGATGCTCCACGAACTTGGCCATGCCCTGATGGCTCGCCACTATGGGCTCCGAGTGAGTGGCATCTCCCTCTCGCCGTTTGGGGGTGTCTCCCGAATCGAACGGATGCCGCGTGATTCTCCGGTCGAGATGATCGTGGCGCTGGCCGGGCCGCTGGTCAATCTGGCGATTGCCGTCGCGCTGCTGCCGCTGATCGTCCTGCTTGGCTTCGTCGCGGGCTACGAATCACCGAACGATCTGCTCCGCGACGCCGTCTCGACGGTCGGTCTGATCCCGCTGCTGGTCTCCTTCTCGATCGTGAACCTGTTGCTGCTGGTCTTCAATCTGCTGCCGGCGTTCCCGATGGATGGTGGCCGGATCCTGCGGTCCCTGCTGGCCGGTGGGCTCGGACGGGAGTCCGGCACCCGGCTGGCGGTCCTGATTGGACAGACACTGGGTGTCGTCCTCATCGGCGTGGCTCTCGTCTGGCAGCTCTGGGCGCTGATCCTGATCGCCCTCTTCATCATCATTGCCGCCCAGGCCGAATGGCGGGACGTTCAGCTCGAGACGTCCATGCGCCGTCTCCGGGTTGGGTCATATGCCCTCTGGGACCGAGGCGGGCTCTCGCCCAGCCGTCCGCTCGCGTTCGCCTTGCGGGACGGTCCACGTGACTGCGTGGTGACCCAGGACGGTACCGTCGTCGGGATGGTCTGGCGCCACCAGTTGCTCCACGAGTTGCAAGGTGGCGCCGGCAACCGGACCATCGCCGACATCGTCGACCGCGACATCGTCACCGCTGATGTCACTGACTCGCTCTACGACATCGAGCAGTGGATGCAGACGACCGACCGCTGGGCCATCCCGGTGACTGAGAATGGCATCTATCGGGGCATCTTCACGGCCGACCGGTTCGTCCATGTCCGCCGTCGTCTGGCCGATAGGCCGGGCGGGTCGGCGCAGATCGCGACTGGCTGGACGGAACGCGCCCGCCGCTACCTTCATCTGCTCACTCGGTAGGCATTCGTGAGGGAATCATCGGGAAACTGCGTCGCACGACAGCGCTCCACTCCCTGCCAGGCGGCGGCCGGTTCAGTTGACTTGGCGCTTCCAAAAGGGTAGTATCACAGGCATTGCGTAAAGCGGTCGGAGGTCCCTATGAAGGTTTCGACCCGCGGTGAATATGGGGTCAGGGCGATGGTGGCTCTGGCGCACTATCACGGTAACAAGCCAGTCGCCCTTACGACGATCGCCAAGGACTCTCACGTTCCCGCACCGTACCTCGAACAACTCATTGCTCCTTTGCGACGGGCCGGACTCGTCGAGAGCCGGCGCGGTGCTCAAGGCGGGTATCAACTTGCTCGCCCACCCGCCGAGATTCGGGTGGGCGAGATCTACCGGATCATGGAAGGTCCGGTCGCGCCCATGGACTGTGTTTCCGAGGACGAGACCGATCAAACCTGCCCACTGATCCCGAACTGCGAGACGCGCCCCGTCTGGGTGGCTGTCCGGGACTCGATCGTCGGCGCCATCGACTCCATTACGCTTGCCGATCTGGTTCGGGATTCGGCGGTCACCGCGGAGCCCGAGCCGCAGATCGTCGCCTGATCGACGCCTCGCCTGCCACTCCCCAGGGACTTTCGCCGTGTCCGCGCCCACCAATGACGTCATCTATCTCGACCATGCCGCGACGACGCCGCTCGACCCCGATGTCCTGCGCGCGATGATGCCGTACCTCGCCGGTGAGTTCGGCAATCCGTCCAGCGTCTATGGCCTGGGACAGGCAACCCACGGTGCCGTCGATTCGGCCCGCGAGACGATCTCCGCGATCCTAACCGCTACGGTCAACGAGATCGTTTTCACGGGCGGTGCCACCGAGAGCGCCAACCTCGCCCTGAGTGGCGTGGCGTGGGCAGCGAGGCAGCGGAACCCGTCGGATCCATGGCCCCACATCGTCACGACCGCCATCGAGCACTCCGCCCGCTGGTTGGAACGGATTGGCTTCGGTCTGACGACCGTTCCCTGCGACCGTGAGGGTATCGTCGCCCCCGCCGCCATCGTGGCCGCGATCCGGCCGGAGACGTGCCTCGTCTCGGTGATGTTGGCCAACAACGAGGTCGGCAGCATCCAGGACATCCCCGCCATCGCCGCGATCTGCCAGGAGCGCGGCGTCCCGCTGCATTGCGACGCGACCCAGGGAGCCGGCAGCCTCGGTATCGGCGTCGAGGATCTGGGTGTCGACCTCCTGACGCTCTCGGCGCACAAGTTCTACGGACCCAAGGGCGTTGGGCTGCTCTATGTCCGTAACGGCACGGACATCGAATGGCAGCAGCGCGGCGGTGGTCAGGAAGGGGGGCGCCGGGGCGGGACGGAGAACGTCGCCGGAATCGTCGGGATGGCGGTCGCCCTCGACCGGGCCGAGCGGTTCCGGCCAGCCTACGCTGCCCACTGTACGGCGCTGCGAGATCGTCTGTTGGCGGGCCTTCGCGAGCGGCTGCCGGAGATCGTGCTCAATGGTCCGGCTCCGGGCCCACAGCGGTTGCCCAACAATCTCAACGTCGTGCTCCCCGGCGTTCAAGGGGAGACCGTCCTGTTGGCGCTCGACATGGAGGGCGTTGCCGCGTCGGCCGGCTCCGCCTGCACCGTCGGGCGCAACGAGCCGAGCCACGTGCTCGAAGCGATGGGGCTGAGCGACGCCGACACGCGAACCAGCATCCGCCTCACCGTCGGCCGCGGCAACACCGTTGCCCAGATCGACGACGCCGTCGACGCGATCACGGGAGTGGTCGAGCGGACCCGCCCGCTGGCTGGCGCGCGGTGAGTTGATCGCCTCCGGTCGATCCGTCGAATGTAGGTGTCAGGTGAGAGCTCTTCGGGCTGCTTGCCGAGGTCTTTGCTCGCCAGGGTCCGTCTCCGGTTGACCGTCTTGAGGTGACCCTATGGAGCGAGCCGCGCATGGGATGGGAGCGAGTTCTGCCAATACGGCACCCAGCTCGCTCCAATGACGCAATCGGCGACGGGTCTGGAGACATGGCACGGGATCGGCATCGGAAACGGGGTCGTCCCCGTCCTAGAGAATCGGGCGCTCCGCTGATCGTGAGGATGCCATGACCGAACCAGCCCCCGACGACGCCAGCAGGCAGTCGTCGCCCCAGCAGCACTTCGGCCGGGCTCTCGGTGCCCGAGTCGATCAGGTCGTCGATTCAGCGTCATCGCTCGATGGTCCGGCCAATGTGCTCAAAGCCGCCATCGCTCCGGTAGCGGGCGATCAGGCGCCGCGGGGTCTGCGCGACGCCCTGCTCGGCTCGTGGCTCGGTCACCCACTTCATCCAATCATCGTCGCCCTGCCGATCGGAGCCTGGTCGCTCACGAGCGTCTTCGATCTCCTTGGGGAGGAGCGGGCGGCCGATCTGTGCCTCCGGGCAGGCGTCGTCTCGGCCGGCGGCGCGGCCCTCTCCGGCCTTGCTCAGTGGGATACAGTCACCGCGCACCAGCGGCCGCGCCGGATCGGCCTGCTTCATTCCTCGTTGAACACGGTTGCGACTGGGCTCTACGTCGGCTCTTGGGTCCTGCGTTCTCGAGGCCAGCGCGGAGCCGGCGTCGCGACGGCTGTCGCCGGACTGGCGACGGTGTCGCTCTCGGGCTGGCTGGGGGGCCATCTGTCGTACACGCTGGGTGTCGGCGTCGAAGAGGACGCCTTCGCGCGACAGGCCGCCGAAAGCCGTCCTACGGTGGACGAAGACGCCGACGAGGCCGCTCCGGACCAGTCGCTGGACCCCTTGACCGGCTGAGCCGCGCCGGCCCCGCGGCGGAATCGGGATCGGTCGATCGCGTAGACTGGCGGCGCCATGGGAAACCCGCCGATCCGAACCGCCGATGAGCGCTCCACCGGCGTGCAACTCAACG
>JAABUR0100008519.1_pt1 | contig 11808 bp, 11 predicted proteins | sample 5560091 | NCBI WGS metagenome assembly JAABUR01 (sample SAMN10711879, study PRJNA513375) | rock metagenome | isolation source: Antarctica rocks | place: Antarctica: Victoria Land, University Valley sud
AGCCGGAGACGCTCCGCGGGATGTAGGTGAACGTGTACACCCAGGCGATCCGCACGAGCACCACGCCAAGGCTCGCGAGCAGCCCGTAGAGGATCACCGTGCCGACCGCGTAGTTCGCGGCGCGCAGCTGGTCGAGCAGCTGGGGCAGCTGCAGGCCGATCAGCACGAACAGGAACGAGTTGAGCAGGAAGACGAGGATCTGCCAGGTCGCGCTCCCCTGCATCCGCACCTGCGCGTTCGTGACGCGGCTGGTCTGGGAGCCCATGTAGAGCCCGACCGCGACGGCGGCGATCACGCCCGAGAGGCCGAGCTCCTCCGCCGGCAGGTAGGCCGCGTAGGCGGTGAAGAGGGAGATGGTGATCTCGACCGGCGGGTCGTCGAGCCGCTGGCGGACGTGGGCGACGACCCAGCCGACCCCGACGCCGATCGCCGCGCCGCCGACGGCGCCGAGCAGGAACTGGCCGCCGGCCTCCCACGCGCTGAACGTCCCCGCCGTGATCGCGACGACGGCGACGCGGTAGGCGGTGATCGCGGTCGCGTCGTTGATCAGCGACTCGCCCTCCACGACGACGACCACCCGGCGCGGGACGCCGAGCCGCGAGGCGATCGCGGTCGCGGCGACCGGGTCGGTGGGGGAGACGATCGCGCCGAGCACGAACGCGGCCGCCCACGAGAAGTCGGGGATCACGGCGTGCAGGAAGACGGCGACCACGACGCACGTCGCCAGCACCAGGCCGACGGACAGCAGCGTGATCGGCCGTGCGTTGCGGCGCAGGTCCCGCAGGGACGCGAAGAACGCCGCCGAGTAGAGCAGCGGAGGCAGGAAGATGAGCAGGACGAGCTCGGGGTCGAGCTGGACGTCCGGCATGCCGGGCACCGCGCCGATCGCAAGGCCGCCCAGCACGAGGAAGATCGGGTACGGAACGTTCAGGACGCGCGCGAGCGTGACCAGCGCAGCCACCGCGAACAGCAGTCCGGCGAGGATCAGCTCGGTGTGGGATCCCTCCATCCAGCGGTGTCTAGCAGCTTGGGGTTCTCACCCCATGGCAACCCCCGGGGGGCCGTCGATGTAGTGAGTGCAGCGTGCTCCACCTCCTGAAAGGACTGCCCCGATGTCCCGCTTCCTTGCGACAACCCACGATCTGCCCGCAGGACCGCCGCCTGAGGTCCTCCAGCAGATCGACGTCGCCTGGGGGCGGGCTCGGGAGTTGTTCGCGTCCGATCTCGAGCTCCACTTCGAGGTCGACGCGCTGATGGGTCGCGTGTGGGCCGAGCTCCGGTGCTCCGACGGGTCGTTGGTGCAGACCCTCTCGGCGTCCGAGGCGCTGGATCTTGCGTGTGGCGACGTGACGGCCGACCTGGCCGTCACGGCCTGAGTCCAGGCGGTCTCGTGCCGGCCGCCCCCGGCGGCAGGCGCGCGGCCGGTCCCGCGGGCCGGCCGCGCCGCCGCCTCCCCGCGTGTCAGGACGGTGCGCGCGGGGCATGACAGACCGTATGCCCCTCACACCGAAGAACATCCTGGACACGGCGATCGAGCAGGGCCGCAAGGTGGTCGAGGCGGGCGCCGGGATCGGCAAGCGCTTTCGCCGCGAGGAGGACGACGCCGACGTCACCTCCGGCGCTCCTGGCACGCCTCCGACGCCGTCCGGCGGCCGAGCCGCCGGCGTGAAGACCGGCGGCTCCACGCCCGGGACCACGCGCACTGAGCGGGCGGCGGCCGGCACCGGCGCGCGCAAGTCGCCCGCGCGGTCGAGCGCGAAGACGCCCACCGCGGGCAAGGCGTCGACCGCGGCGCGATCGGCGGCAGCGAAATCGTCCGCGGCGAAGCCGGCGACGGGCGCGGCGAAGCCGGCGGCGGCGAAGTCCTCCGCGGCGAAGCCCTCGGCCGCGAAGCCGGCGAGCCGGGCGAAGCCGTCGACCACGGCGAAGCCGAACACGCCCGCGGTCAAGGCCCCGTCGGCGGCGAGCAAGGCCACCCCCGGCGCAAAGCCGCAGCCGGAGCCGCGGACCAAGGCGGGCGAGACCGACCGGTCGACCGCGAGCAAGGCGGCGGCCGAGAGCGGCAAGGACGTCTCGGAGGCCGCGAAGCCCTGAGCCTGCCGGGGTTGGACCGCCCGCGCACGCCGACGACCAGCGCGGCCCTCAAGCCAGCGCGGCCGGCTCCGCCCGTCCGGCCGTGAACTCGCCTGCGAGCGCGCAGACCAGCATCCCCAGCCCCGGCCCGACCGCCTCGCCCTGGCGCACGCCGGCGAGGATCCGCTGCCGGTGGTCGCCCGGCTCGGCGGCGAGCGTGCGGACCGCCGCGAGCTCGGCCTCGCAGCCCAGGGCCGCCGCGTGTGGGCCGCACGCGACAAGCAGCTCGTCGAGGAGGTCGCGCACCGGCCGGCGCGTCTCGCGGCGGGGATCGAGGAACTCGGCCCGCATTCCGTCGCGCATGGCGAGGAACCGGTTCTCGCTGAGCACCTCCGGCCGCGACGCGATCGCCTCGTCGACCCACCCCTCCGTCGCGTCGAGCCGTACCGCGCACTGCACCAGCGCGGCGAGCGCGGCGTTGTCGCCGACCCGGGTCTGCGCGTCCATGATCCGCACCTCGATCGTGCCGAGCTTGGGCTGCAGCCGTACGTCCCACCACAGGAACGTCGGCTCGGGGAACGCCTCGCAGCGCAGCAGGACGTCGACCGCCTCGACGTAGTCGGCGTAGGTCGCGAACGGGCGCGGGATGCCGACCCGCGGGAACGTGCCGAACACCGGCACCCGCGCGGACGCGAGGCCGGTGTCGCGGCCCTGCCAGAACGGCGAGTTGGCCGCGAGGGCGAGCAGCAGCGGCACGTGCACGCGCAGTCCCCGGAGCGCGCAGACCGCGGCCTCGGCGTCGGGCACCGCGACGTGCACGTGCAGTGCGAACGTCGGCTCGCGCCGCGCCAGCTCGCGCATCGAGTCGTAGATCGACTGGTAGCGCGCGCCCGTCGACACCTCGACTTCGCTCCACTGCGCGAACGGGTGCGTGCCGGCGACCGCCGCCCGCAGCTCGAGCGGCGCCAGGTCGGCAGCCAGGCGCGCGCGCAGCTCGGCCAGCTCGGCGGTGGCGCCCGCCGCGGTGGCGTGCGGGCGGGTGAAGAGCTCCAGCGCCGACCCGTGCGTCTCGGCGGCGGCGCGCGCGGCGACCGGGCCCGAGAGCGCGGGCAGCACGTCGTCGATCCGCGACGCGAGCGACCAGTCGCGCGGGTCCAGGAGCATGACCTCCTCCTCGATCCCGACCGTCCAGGGCGTCGCGGCCGCCGCCGCGTTCCACTCCGCCCAGGCCGGCAGCGCGTTCACGGCAGCACCCAGGTGTCCTTCGCGCCCCCGTTCTGCGACGAGTTGACGACCAGCGCGCCCTCGTCGAGCGCCACGCGCGTGAGCCCGCCGGGAAGCACCTCGACCTGGTCGGGAGCCGGCATCAGGACGAACGGTCGCAGGTCGACGTGCCGGGGGACCAGCGCGCCGTCCACCTCGGTCGGGTGCGTCGAGAGGCCGACGAGGCGCTGCGCCACGTAGTCGCGCGGAGACTCGCGCACTTGTTCCCGCAGCGCATCGACGTCGGCGGGCTCGGCGTGCGGGCAGACGACGACGCCGATGCCGCCGTAGGACCCCCGGTCCTTGATCACGAGCTCGTCGAAGACGTCGAGCGCCCGGTCGAGGACCGCCGGCTCGCCGAGGTCGAACGTCTCGACCTGGTCGAGCAGGGGCTCCTCTCCGAGGTGGAAGCGGATCATGTCGTGCACGTAGGCGTGGGCCAGCTTCTCGTCGGCGACTCCGGTGCCGAAGCAGTTGATCAGCTTCACCTGCCCCGCCGCCAGGACCGGGTGGAGCAACTCGCCCACCTCGCTGTCGATCCGGTCCTCGTTCGTGCGCCGGTAGACGCCGTCGACGGCCGTGTCGCCGTGCCACAGGCGGTCGGCGCGCCGCTCGAGGTCGCCCGGCTCGACCAGCGGGATCCCGAGCGCCTCGGCGACCCACGCGTGCTCCCAGTAGGCGGAGTTGTCGGGCCCGTCGGTGAGCACGACGACGGTGCCCGCTCCGAACACGCGCCGGAGCGCGTCCGGCAGGCCGTCGAGCGACTCCGGGCGCGCCTCCGGCGGCAGGTCGCGCGCAGCGTCGCCTCCCGGGCCGCGGTCCAGTACCCGAGCCCGCTCGGCGTGCGCACGTTGTCCTCGAGCACCAGCCAGTCGCCCGCGCTGTCGCGCACCACGTCGAGGCCGGCGATCCCGACCCACACGCCGTCGCACGGCCGCACGCCCGCCATGCGCGGCTCGAGCCGGTCCGCCGTGTCGAGCACGCGCTGCGGGACGACCCCCTCGGCGACGATCCGCCGCTCGGCGTAGACGTCGGCCACGAACGCGTTGAGCGCCCGCACCCGCTGCGCCAGGCCGGCCGCGAGGTGCGCCCAGTCACGCCCGCTGATCACCCGCGGCACGGGATCGACGTGCCAGGCGCCGTCGCCGTCGACGGACTGGAAGCGGATGCCCATGGCGTCGATCGCGTCGCGGACGCCGCCGCCGAGCGCGGCGAGGTCGCGGCCGAGCACCGCCTCCATGACGGCGCGGGCGGCCGGGCGCACGCTTCCGTCGGGGGCGATGGCGTCGTCGAACGTCGGCGAGCGGTAGCCCTCGAGGTTCACGCCAGCGGCTTACCCGCTCGCCGTGGGCGTCAGGCGCGCCACACTGGACGGGTGAACGCTCCCCAGTCGCTCGAGGTCGCGCTCGCGACCGTCCAGGCGTTCGCCGACGCGGCCGGCGCCGAGCGGGTCGTCGTGCTGCTCGACGGCGGGGAGGGCTCGCCGCCGGTGATCGTCGAGCGGCTCGAGGACGGCGGCCTGCAGGTGACCGAGGGGGAGTCGGCGCGCCCGGCCGCCCCGGCCGCCGGCGTGGCGCCGCTGCCGCTGCCCGAGCTGCGCGCCGTGCCCGCGAGCGCCATGACCGCCGACGCGGAGACCGGCGAGCTGGCCGCGCCGCTCGGCAGCGTGCAGCTGCTGGCCGACTCGGTGCTCGCGCTCGCACGGGCGCTCGGCGGGCGGTCGGTGGCCACCGCCACGTTCGCGACGCGCGACCCGGACCTCTCCTTGACCGTCGCGGCACGCGACGGCGAGCCCGTGGTGCTCGACCTCGCGGGCCGCCACTTCGCGCTGCCGCCCGCTCCCTGACCACGCCATCCCTGAACCGTGCGGCGCGCGGGTATCCCGGTGGGCATGCTGCACGAGCGGCACTGGTCGGTCGAGGAGGCGAACGCGCTGCGGCCCTACGTCGGCGCGTGCGTGCGGCGCCTGCGCACCGCGCGCGGCCGCCTCGCGGCGGCGCCCGCACCCCGCGGCGCCGCCGCGCGGGCCATGATCGGAGGCGGCGACTGGCCCGGCCGCGCGCACGCCGAGCCGGCGGTGGAGGTGCTGCTCACGCTCGACCAGCTGGAGCGCCTCGACGTGCTCGTACGCGACCTCGACGCCGGCCTCGTCGACTTCCCGGCGCTGCGCGGCGGGGAGGAGGTCTACCTCTGCTGGCGGGTCGACGAGCCCGAGGTGCGTCACTGGCACGCGCCCGGCGCCGGCTTCCCCGGCCGGCGGCCGCTCTGACTCAGCCCACCGGGGTGAACCGCGCGACGTAGCCGCCGGCCGTGTCGACGGTGAGCCGCAGGGCGTCCTCGGCGGTCACGCGCCGCGTCCGGGTGACGAGCCCGCCCGTCGGCCAGTCCTCGATCGTCCAGGCGACGTACTCCCGGCCCCGCGGCAGGAAGTCCAGCGGGAGGTCGACGACGCCGCCGGCGTCCGCGCGGATCGCGCCGACGAACCAGCGCTTGCCGGCGCGACGCGCGAGCGTCGCGGACGTACCCGGGTAGCCGTCGAGCAGCCGGGTGTCGTCCCAGGCGGCCGGCACGCCGCGCAGCCAGCGCTCGGCGAGCGGGTGCGCGTCGTAGGCCTCGGGGCTGTCGGCGAAGTGCTGCAGGCCGGACTCGAACACCACCGAGAGGGCCAGCTCGTGCGCCGCGGTCGTCTGCCGCAGCGGGGTGGAGAACGTCACCGGGGTGTAATCCATCGAGCCGATCACGTTGCGCGTGAACGGCAGCGTGGCGTTCTGGGAGGGAGTGGCCTGGACGGGGATCTGGCCCTTGTAGGTCTCCGCGCCGACGACGCCCTCCATCGTGAGCACGTTCGGCCACGTCCGCGAGAGCCCGCGCGGCACGGTCGAGCCGTGGAAGTTCACGACGAGCCGCTGCCTCGCGGCCGCGCGCGCGACGGCGCGGTACCAGCGCATCCGCGCCTCGGAGTCCGACTGCATGAAGTCGAGCTTCACGCCCGCCACGCCCCAGGCCCGCCAGCGCGGGAGCAGGACGTCGCGCTGCGCGGCCGTCGCCAGTGCGTCCCAGCGCGACCACAGCAGCACCCCGACCCGGCGCCGGCTCGCGTAGGCGGTCAGCTCCGGGATCCAGGCCGGATCCCAGCCGGCGTCGACCGTCACGTACTCCCAGCCCATCCGCGCAGCGAAGTCGACGTACTGCTTCTGGCGCGTCAGGCTGGCCGGGCTGCCGGAGTCCGACCACCATGACCACGCCACCCGGCCCGGGCGGACCCAGGACCAGTCGCGGGCGCGCGCCGGCGGCGCGAGGTCGTCGACCAGATCGGAGGCGACGACCGTCGACAGCGAGCCCACGACGGCGACGCGCCACGGGGTGCGCAGTCGCTTCAGGCCGGACCCGACATGAGGGCGCACGACGCTGAGCACGTCGGGGACCCCGGCGCGGACCTCGAGGTGGGTGGCGGGCTGGCCGCGGTCGAGCGCGCTCTCGCTCAGCAGCGTCCACGTGCCGGCGCCCTCGAGCAGGACCGGGTAGCCGATCGGGCCGGGGGCGGCGCCGCGCAGCGGGCCGGGCACGTACGGGCCCTCGTAAGCGGCGGTGAAGCGCTGCATCCACGCCTGGGTGCCGGCCGGCGCGGTGAACGCGCTGCACTCGCCGGTGACCCGCGCGCGGGCCGGCCCCGTCATGGCGGTCCGGTACGCGAAGCCGTCGTCGGCGGCGCGCAGCTGGACCCGCAGCTTCGAGCCGTCGCGCCGGAACCGGAGCACGAGCTCGCTTGCGGCGAGCCGGTGCGTGCGCCGCTTGCCCGCCGGCGTCAGGTAGTCCTCGACGATGCGCGACGCCGTCTGCCCGCTCCGCGCGAACCCCTGCGGCAGGCAGAGCGCGCCGGCGGCGAGGCCGATCCGGGTGCTCAGGACCGGCTCGCCGTCGCGCCGCACCGTCGCCTGCAACGGGGCGCCGGCGCTCGCGCGCACGTCGGCGGTGAGCCGGCCGTCGGGCGAGGCGAGCGTCCAGTGGTCGCGGGCGGCGGCGGGCGCCGGCATCGCGGCGGCCGCCGCCACGGCCAGTACGCAGAGGAGTCCCCGGTTCAGCACATCGCTCACAACGCGCGCGGAGCGGGGAAGTTCTCCTGCCTTGACGAACTCGGCGCCCGGCCCTCACCAGCATCTACAATCGCGGAGCGAATGCGTGGGCGCCGCGTTCGCGACGATGGAGCTGCACGAGGTGCTGCGCGCCGTGGTGCGCCGCTTCGCGCTCGCGCCCGACCGTCCGGAGGGCGAGCGGATGCGCCGGCGCGGCGTCACGCTGACGCCTGCACGCGGCGCGCGGGTAGTCCCGCTAGCGTCTGGGTGACCGCCATGACGTCGCTGTTCTGCCGCCACAACCGCATGACCGCCAAGTGCCCGATCTGCTCCAAGGAGATGGAGGCCGACCTGCGCGCCAAGGCGCCGCCGCGGCCGCCCGGCGTGCGCCGCGCACCGGCCGCCTCGCGGGCGCGCCGCCCGTCGTCGCCCCGGGCCGGCGGGCTGGTCACCCGCAAGCTCGCGCGGGCCGAGGACGACGGCTACCGCAACCCGCTCGTGCCCGGCCTGCGCGCGACCGCCGACGCCGAGCGCCTGGCCGCCGCGCTGCTGATCGGCGCCGAGCGGCTCCAGCCGCCCGGGCCCTACGAGGCCGTCGCGACCGAGCCCGATCGCGAGCAGGCGACCTGGCTCGCGTTCCTGCTCGCGCTCGTCGGCCCCGACGCGCCGGAGCGGCAGGAGGCCGTCGTCGCGGCCGCGCCGCGCTTCGAGGACGGCGAGATGCCCGACCTGCCGGCCGGCCAGGCGCGCGCCGTCGCCGCCTACCGCCAGTGGGCCGCCCGCGCCGGCTCGCAGGCCGCCGGCTTCACCGGCGAGGCGGACTGGTCGCCGCACCGCCGCTTCGCCCGCGTGTTCGAGCGCCTCGCGCTCCCCGGCCTCGGCCGTGCGCCGCGCTTCGAGCTGCTCGCCACGCTCGGCGCCGCCGGGCTGTACGACCTCGAGCCCGACGTGCTCAAGCTCAGCGTCGAGGACGACGCCACGACGCAGGCCGCCAAGCGGGTGCTGCTGTCGGGCGACAAGATGCTGCTCGAGCGCCGCGCGCGCGACCTGGCCGCCGCGAGCGATGTGCCGCTGGCCGCGCTGGACCGCGGCTTCGCGCTGTGGGGCGACCTGGGAGCCGGCGTCGAGCCGGCCGACGAGCTGCCGGCGGCCATGCGCTCGGCGCTCGCGCTGCAGTGAGCGCACCCGCTGCGGTGAGCGCACTCGCTCCGGCGCGGCCGCGGCCGGGCGGGAGGAGCATCCCGCTCATCGTGCTCGGCTGCCTCGTCCTGGCGGCGCTCGCGCATCGCCTGCCGGCCGGCCCGACGTACGACCCGTGGGCGTGGATCATCTGGGGGCGGGAGATCACCGAGCTCGGCCTGGACACCCGCACCGGTCCGTCGTGGAAGCCGCTGCCGGTGATCTTCACGACGCCGTTCGCGCTGGCGGGCGACCGCTGGGCGCCGGAGCTGTGGCTCGTGATCGCGCAGGCCGGCGGGCTGCTCGCGTTCGCGTTCGCATACCGGTTGGCGGCGCGGCTGGCCGGCTGGCCCGCGGGCCTGATCGCCGCCGCCGGGCTCCTGCTCGCCGACGAGTTCGTCCGCAACTTCGCCCGCGGCAACTCCGAAGGGCTGCTCGTCGGGCTGTGCCTGTGGGCGGTCGACCGCCACGTCGACGGCCACCGCCGCGAGGCGTTCGTCCTCGGCGTGGCCGCCGGATTGCTGCGGCCGGAGCTGTGGCCGTTCCTGCTCGCCTACGGGCTGTGGCTGATGTGGACCGAGCCGCCGACGCGGCTGCTGGTCGTCGGCTGCGGCGTCGCCACGGTGGTGCTGTGGTTCGTGCCGGAGTACTTCGGCTCGGGCGACTTCATGCGCGCCGCGTCGCGAGCGCGCGAGCCCAACCCCGCCTCGGCGGCGTTCGCCGACTTCCCGTTCCTCGAGACGTTCCGGCGCTCGGCCTCCGTGCTGATGGTGCCGCTGCTGCTCGGGGGCCTGATCGCGCTGGCGCGGGCGTGGGCCGCGCGCGACCGCGTGCGGCTGATCCTCGCCGCGGTGGCCGCGGCGCTGATGGTCGCGGTGGCCGCGATGACGCAGGCGGGCTTCGCGGGCAACCTGCGCTACGTCGCGCTGCCGGCCGCGCTGGTGTGCGTCCTGGCCGGGGCCGGCTGGGTGGAGCTCGTGCGCGACGCCGGCGCGCGCTGGGGCCGGGCCGCGGCGATCGGGATCGCCGGCGTGCTGCTGGCCGCGGCGGCGCCCTTCACCGCCGCGGACGTCGACAAGCTCCACGAGGACCTCGACGTCGTGCGCGCGGAGTCCGAGCTCTACGACCGGCTCCCGCCGATCGTGGCCAAGTCGGGGGGCGCGCAGGCGCTCCTGCGCTGCGGGCCGGTGTACGCGCCGCCGTTCGAGGTGCAGGCGGTCGCCTGGGCCATGCACGTGCACTCCGAGCAGGTGGGGATCTTCGCCAACCCGCCCGGCACGGTGCTCGGCGGGCACTTCTCCGCGCTGGGCCACGATCCGCGCTTCCCGGAGATCAACAAGAACCGGCGCTGGTTCGTCGGTCGCAACTGCCGCGGGCGGACGCCCTAACCTGATGCGCATGGCCACCTACGCCTCCCGGCCGGCGTGGGAGCTGCGGGCACGGGCGATCAGCCGCGCGCGGGTCGCCGCGCCGCTGGGGATCGGGCTGCTGCTCGCGGTCTCCATCCTGCTGCGCACGCGCCAGCTCGACGTCGGCTTCTGGATCGACGAGGGGCTGTCCGTGGGCATCGCCGACCGGCCGCTCACCGAGATCCCCGGCGTGTTGCGCCAGGACGGGTCGCCGCCCCTGTACTACGTGCTGCTGCACTTCTGGATCGGCCTCATGGGCCGGTCGGAGGAGAGCGTGCACGGGCTGTCGGTGCTGTTCGCGGTGCTCTGCGTGCCGGTCGGGTTCTGGGCCGGCGGGCTGCTGTTCGGGCGGCGGGGCGCGTGGGTGACGGCGCTGCTCGCCGCGCTCAACCCGTTCCTCACGCAGTACGCGCAGGAGGGGCGCATGTACGCGCTCGTCGGGCTGCTGGGGATGGTGAGCCTGACCTGCTGGCTGCAGGCGTTCACCGCCGAGGCCCCCGAGGGAGGCGGTGTGCGCCGCGCCCCCGCGATCGGCTTCGCGGTGTCGTTCGCCGCGATGCTCTACACCCACAACTGGGCGCTGTTCTACGGCGCCGCCAGCGGTGTCGCGTGGCTCGTGCTGCTGTGGCTCGCCCGCGGGGAGGAGCGCAAGCGGCTGTTGCGGACCGGCGTGCTGGTCTACGGCGGCGTGGTGTTGCTGTACGCGCCGTGGGTGCCCAACACGCTCTACCAGGCGGCCCACACCGGGGCGCCGTGGGCCAGGGCGCCGTCGCTGGCCGCGCTGACGACGGTGCCGTCGCGGCTGCTCGGCGAGGCGGCGGAGATCGCGGTGCTGCTGGCCGGCGGCGCCGGGGTCGCGGCGCTGCTCGGCCGCCGCGAGGGCGGCCGCCTGACCGCCGCCGGGCGGGCAGTGCTCGCGCTGGCGATCGTCGCGCTGCTGACGATCGTGCTCGCGTGGGTCGGCTCGCAGATCTCGCCCGCCTGGGCCAACCGCTACCTCGCGGTCGGCGTCGCGCCGTTCCTGCTCCTGGCCGCCGCCGGGCTCGCGTACGCGGGGCGGCTCGGGCTGGTGGGGCTGGCGCTCGTGGCGGCGCTGTGGGCGCTCGACGGCGCGCCGGCGCAGAAGAGCAGCGTGCGTACGGTGACGCAGGTGATCGGCCCGTCGCTGCGACCGGGCGACCTCGTGGTCGCGACCCAGCCCGAGCAGGTCTCCGTCCTGCACTACTACCTGCCCGAGGGCCTGCGCTACGCGACGCTCACCGGTCCCGTGCCCGACGTGGGCGTGACCGACTGGCGCGACGGCGTCGAGCGCCTGCGCGCGACGTCGGCCGAGCGCGACCTGCAGCCGTTGCTGGACTCGCTCGAGCCGGGCCGGCGGCTCGTGCTCGTCGTGCCGCAGGTCTACGCGCTCGGGCGCTGGAGCGCGCCGTGGACCTCGCTCGTGCGAATGCGCTCGGAGGAGTGGCTGCAGCATGTGTCCAACGACCCGCGTTTCCGCCTCACCGCGGTGGAGCCCGAGTCGCCGTTCCCGTCGAGCCCGAACCCCGTGCGGGCGCTGGTCTACCTCAAGCGCTGACGCGGTCGCGGTCCTGGCGAGGCCCGTCGTCGGCGGGCGAGCGGGTGATCCGCAGCGTGAGCGCGAAGCAGGTCCCACGGGCGCCGTCGGCCTTGACGTCGAGCTCGCCGCCCATGCGCCGGGCCAGCTCGCGCCCGATCGCCAGCCCGAGGCCGAAGCCGCCGGCGGAGCCCGCGGCGCTGCCGCGGTGGAAGCGCTCGAAGATGCGGTCGCGCTCCTCGACGGGGATGCCCGC
>JAABUR0100008520.1_pt1 | contig 11805 bp, 10 predicted proteins | sample 5560091 | NCBI WGS metagenome assembly JAABUR01 (sample SAMN10711879, study PRJNA513375) | rock metagenome | isolation source: Antarctica rocks | place: Antarctica: Victoria Land, University Valley sud
CCGTCGAACCTCCCGTACGCCGCCGCCTGCTCGTCGCTGAGGAACTCCACCGGCACGCGATCAACCTACGAGCCGACCCCCACCAGCCCGCTACCGCCGGATCCTGTACCGCTGCACCTCAGACCCCGTCATGGCACCGGGATACCCGCACGCCGGGTGGGTGGCACCACCCGCACGGGTGTCCTGGCCACGCCGCCGTCAGCCGGCAGAGACCCCTTGAAGCAGCGTCGTGAGCTGACTCGGCAGGGCCGAACCTGCGTCGGCGGGTGAGGTCGCTGTCCCCCTGACGGCGGCCGAGCCACCCGTGCGAGGGCGGCGGCCGGCTCCGTCACGGTGACCACGCCAAGACCGTTAACCGGGTCAGGGTCTCGCGTGCCCGCGGTCGGTGGTCCGCGTTCCGCGTTCCGCGCGTGGTTGTTCCGGGTCTGGTGGAAGTTGAGGTGGCGGTCCCCCGCCTGAGTCCTGCCTTGCGGTAGGAGTTGGGCGTTCCGCCAAGAACAACCACACCCAGACAGGGGACCGCTGTGAAGACCTACCAGAAGACTGCCCGGGACACACCGGACGAGCTCGAGGTGAGCGTGCCGGAGCAGGTCAGCGTCGCGATGGCGGAGATCGCCGGGAGCATGCAGGAGGGGCTGCTGGCCCTCGCGGCCGGCGCCGGGCTGCAGGTGATGGGGGCGTTGATGGACGCCGACGTGACGACGCTGGCCGGCCCGAAGGGCCGGCATGACCCGGCGCGGACGGCGGTGCGGCACGGCGCCGGCGCCGGGTCGGTGACGTTGGGCGGGCGGCGTGTGGCGGTGCAGCGGCCGCGGGTCCGGGCCAGCGACGGGTCCGGTGAGCTGCCGGTACCGGCGTATGAGCTGTTCAGCTCGACAGAGCTGCTCGGCCGGTTGGCGATGGAGAAGATGCTCGCCGGGCTGTCGACCCGCCGTTACCCGGTCGGGCTGGAGCCGGTCGGGGACAAGGTCAGCGGGCAGGCCATGAGCACAAGCAAGTCGGCGGTGTCACGCCGGTTTGGAGTGCCCCCGGTTTCCCGGACGGGGACGGTGAGCGGTCGGGCTGATCATGCCGCGGTGGCGTGTTGCTGCTGATGCCAGGCGGCTTCGTAGCTGGCGGGGCTGAGGTAGCCGAGAGCGGAGTGCCGGCGGTGCGGGTTGTAGAAGCCCTCGAGGTAGCTGAAGACGGCGGCGGCGAGGTCGTCGCGGCTGGTCCAGTGGCGCCGGTCGAGTAGTTCGGTTTGCAGGGTGGCGAAGAAGCTCTCGGCCATGCCGTTGTCGTAGCAGTCGCCGATGCTGCCCATGGAGCCGAGCAGCCCGGCGTCGCGCAGCCGCTGCCCGAACGCCCAGCTGGTGTACTGCGAGCCGTGGTCGCTGTGGTGCACGGCGCCCGGGGCGGGGCGGCGCTGCCAGAGCGCCATCTGCAGGGCGTCGACGACGAGCTCGGCGCGTAGGTGGTCGGCCATTGCCCAGCCGACGACGCGGCGGGAGAACACGTCCAGGACGACGGCGAGGTAGAACCAGCCGCTGTCGGTGCGGTGCTGGGTGATGTCGGCGACGTAGAGCCGGTCGGGGGCCGTCGCCTGGAACCGCCGGCCCACCAGGTCCTGGCTCGGCGCCGCGGTGTCGTCGCGGCGGGTGCGGCCGTGCCGCCGGCGGCGGTGTACTCCCTGCAGGCAGGCACCTCGCATCAGCCGCTCCACCCGCTTGCCCAACGTGGATGTGGCGGCCGAGCCGCAGCTCAGCGTGGGGCCGCCGCGCCCCGTAGGTGCCGTAGCTGGCGTGTGCACCGCGGTGATGGTCTCGGTCAGCTGCACGTCGGCCACTGCCCGGGGCGCCGGCGGGCGGTGCCGCAACTCGTCCTTGCCCGATGTGGAGACCTCGAGCACCCGGCAGGCCACGGCGACGGGGATCCCGGCGACGGCAAGCTCACGGACCACCGGGAACATCATTTTGGGAGGACGTTCTCCCGGGCGAAGTAGGCGCTGGCCCGCTTGACGATCTCCAGTTCCATCTCCAGCACCCGGTTCCGCCGCCGCAGCTCGGTCAGCTCGCGACGCTCATCGCTGGACAGCCCCTGGACCCGGCCCTCATCGACGTCGCCTTGGTGCATCCAGCGACGCAGGCAGGACTTGGCGATCCCGAGATCCGACGCGATCTTCGCGATGGGCTGCTCCCGACGACGGGCCAGCTCCACCGCCCGACGACGGAACTCCGGTGGCTTGGCCGCAGGCACACGCACTCCTCTCCAGACCACATCGTCGCCTCACGAGCGATGTCCGGAGAAGCGGGGCACTCCAGACCAGCGTTGGGACTCACCACCTCCTGGAGCACTGGACCGGTCAGGCGACCTTGCGTATAAAGTGAGTCGGTCCCACACTCGGTCGCGGCCGTGGGAGATTGGTGCGGTGACGCCGAGCGACGAGCTGTCGGCTGAGGCGGCCGGTGTGGTGAGGGGGACCCAGGCCGGGATGCTGCGGCGGCCCCGGGGGCGACCTGCGGACACGGACAGCGAGGAGACCCGACGCGGCTGTCTGGATGCCGCTATCCGAGCTTTTGCGGACCGCGGCTATTCGGGGACGAGTACGCGGGCGGTGGCGGCGGCGGCGGGTGTCACTGCAGGTTCGCTGTACTACTACTTCCCGTCGAAGGCGGTCTTGTACCGGGCGGCGTACGAGTACGGGTTGGAGCTTGCCTACTCGGAGTACGAGCGGGCGGTGTCGGGGCGAGCGGGTCTCGGCGAGGAGGTGCGCGCCGTGCTGGACTGCTCGTTGGGGATCATGCAGGCCTCACCCTGGATCACTCGCCTGGCGGTACAGGCGACGTTGGACATGTCCCAACCCGAGCTGGCGGGGGTGACCTTGTCGATGCCCGCGCGGGTGCAGCGGTTCTTCGAGTCGATGTTCCTGCGGGCGGTCGAGCGGGGGGAGGTGCAGGAGGCGGACCGGGCGGAGGTGCAGCAGCTGCTCGCGCTGCTGCTGTGGGGGTTGTCCTCGGTGGGTCTGCAGGACCGGCAGGCGGCTGCGGTGGCGGTGGCGGCCGTGAAGAAGCTCCTCGACGGCCGGCTGCTGCGCCAGGAAGACATGAGCTACTGAACCCGAAGTGGACGACGTCGGATCTGCGGGGTGGAGCGGGGCCGGGATGCCTAACGGCACCGTCGGGTCAATTCGGCGCTGCTCCGAGGTAGCTGGCCTGCAGTGTCTCGGCTTCCTGTCGCAGCTGGAGAGCCGTGCCTTGCGCGACGACTTCCCCGTGAGCCATCACATAGCCCCGGTCGGCGACGTGCAGCGCTGCCTGCACGTGCTGCTCGACGATCAGGACGCCGGCGTGGCGTTCCTCCGCGATCCGGCGAACTACGGGCAGCAGCTGCTCGACGATGATCGGCGCGAGGCCGAGGCTCATCTCATCGATGACGACGACCTGGGGGTCGGCGGCGAGCGCGCCCGCGAGGGCGAGCATCTGCTGCTCACCCCCGGACAGCAGGCCAGCACGGCGGCTGAGCAGGGGTCGCAACGCGGGGAACGTGTCGAGCAGACCGTCCACGTCGACGCTGGACTTGCGGTGGTGCCGCAGCCGCAGGTGCTCGGCGACGGTGAGCTTGAAGAACAGGCCCCGTCCCTCGGGCACGATGGCCAGTCCCCGGCGGGCGACCTGGTCGGCTCGGGCTTTGCCCAGTGGTTCGCCGAGGACCTCCACGGTTCCGCCGAGCGGTGGCAGCGCCCCGGCCAGGGTGAGCAGGGTGGTCGTCTTTCCGGCGCCGTTGGGGCCGAGCAGGCACACCACCTCGCCGGCGTCGACCCGCAGGTTGAGGTCGCGGACGACCGGGAGCCGGTCGTAGCCGGCGGTCAGACCTTGGGTGGAAAGGACGGTTGTCACGGCGCGGGGACAGTCGGGCGCTGTCCGACGGTCGAGTGGCCGGCGCCGAGGTAGGCGGCGATGACGTCGGGGTGGCGCTGGACCTGGTGAGGGGGTCCGGAGGTCACGAGTCGACCGAAGTCGATGACGTAGATCCGATCGCAGACGTCGAGGACGAGGTGCATGTCGTGGTCGATGAGCAGGCACCCGACGCCTTCGGCGGCGATGGTGTGCAGGTGGTCGCCGAACTCCTGGCTTTCTGCGGTGTCCAGGCCGGCCGCGGGCTCGTCGAGGAGCAGCACCCGCGGCTGTCGGGCTAACGCCCGGGCGACGCCGAGCGCCTTTTGCTGCCCGAGGGACAGTTCGTTGGGTCGCCGTTTCTGCAGGCCGTTCAGACGCAGCAGGGTGAGTGCCCGATCGATGCTTTCGGAATCGACCGGGTTGGGCGCAATGCTGTCTTTAATCATCGCCCAGCGCCTTTCGGAGTCCCGACCGACCCGGACGTTGTCCCGCACGGCAAGGTCCTCGAACAGCTCGACGGACTGCCAGGTGCGGACCAGGCCGCGGCGAGCCCGTTGGTGGGGGGGCAGCGTGTCCAGCCGAACGCCGGCGAGCTCCACCCGGCCGGTGGCGGGGGTGAAGCCGGTGATGGCGTCGATGAACGTGGTCTTCCCGGCTCCGTTGGGCCCGATCAGCCCGACGATCTCCCCGGCGCGGACCTCGATACTGAGGTCGGTGAGGGCGCGAAGCCCGCCGTAGGCGACGCTGACGTCGTTGGTGCGCAGCACCACCTCGCCGACGGTCCGCTCGCGGGCAGGCGCTTCGGCCGCCGGCCGCTGTGGGAGGGGGGTCGCACTCACCGGGGCGGTCGCCAGCCGGATCTTCGCGGCGCGTTTCGCCCGGCGGGCGTCAAGGTCAGCCCGGGTCTTGCCGGCGATGCCGAGCGGGTTGAGGACGACGGTGAGGATCAGGGAGATGCCGCTGAACAGGGCGTAGTAGTCCCCGAGGTGCAGGTTGCGGTCCAGCAGGACGAACACGATGCCCAGCTGGGCGAGCGCACCGCCGACGAGGGCACCGCTGAGGCTGCTGATCCCGCCGAGGTAGGCGACGGCGAGGAACGTGAGCCCGACCAGGACCCCGAAGGACTCCGGAGACAGCTGCCCACGGCTGTAGCCGATGAGGGCACCACCCAGACCGGCCAGGAACGAAGCGAGGGCGAACGCGGACAGCTTCGCGTTGGCGACGCTGATACCGACCGCGGCGGCGGCGCGCTCGTTGGACCGGACCGCGAGCAGCTTGCGGCCGGTACCGGCCCGCATCAGGTTGCCGACCAGCACGAACGTGGTGATAACCACAACCAGGACGAAGACCCCGAAGGGGAGCCTGGCGATGTCCCGGCCGCCCCGCACTGCCAGGTTCAGGCCGAACAGAGCCGGGTCGTTGATGGTGTTGGCGGTCGGGGACAGGATCTGCGGGTTGCCGAAGACGAAGCGTTCGATCGTCAGCGCGGCGGCGAGGGTGACCACGGCGAGCTGCGCCCCGCGGATGCGGAGCGCGGGCAGGCCGACGAGGACCCCGACCACGGCGGCCACCAGCGCCGCAGCGATCATCGACAGCGGGAACGGCAGAGCTGTGTCCAGCTGGGACAGGGCGAAGCCGGTGGTGCCCGCGAAAGCCGCCTGGGCCAGGGAGATCTGTCCGACCATGCCTGTCAGGACCACCAGCGACAGGGTGATCAGGGAGATGGCGAAGCTGGTGATGACCCCGTACCGGTAGCTGCCGGAGGTCAGGATCAGCGCGGCCAGGCCCGCGAGACCGACGCCGCCGATCACCTTGGGCCGGTTCGTGGGCAGCGTCACCGGGGGCAGCCGGGCGGCGGCTTCCTCACCCCTGGTCGGGATAGACCTGCCGACCAGGAACAGCGTGGCCACGATGAACAGGAACGGCACCGCGTCGCCCAGTCCCTGCTTCGCCCAGCCGGGCCACCACGACTTGGTGTTGGACAGCAGCTGCAGCTCCGCCTGCACGACACCCAACATCAACCCGCCGACCAGCGCGGCGCCAACCGAGCTCAGCCGGGCGATCAGTGCGCCGGCCAGCGCCGGCACTACCAGCAGGGTCAGGTTCGCCGGTCCGAGGACCCCGACCGAAGGACCGGCGAGGATCATGAACAATGACGTGAACATGGTGGTGATGACCCAGGTGACCGTGCCCAGCCGTTCCGGGGACAGCCGGGCGAACGACGCTGCCCGTTCGTTCTCCGCCGCCGCCCTGATCGCCAGTCCCGTCCGCGACCAACGGAACCAGCCGGCCAGCCCGACCCCGAAAGCCACGACGAGCCCGCTCAGCCACAGCCGGTCGACGGGAAGCCGCGCCCCACCCACGGACACGTGACCGGAGGGCAGCACAAACGGTCGGGGTCGACCCTCGGTGCCGAACTTCAACCCCAGCGCCGCTTGCAGTGTCAGCATCACCCCGATCGCGGCGACGACCTTGGCCAGCACCGGCGCTGTGCGCAGGGGACGGGACACGCACAGCTGCACTAGCGCACCCAGCAGCCCGGCGACGACCAGAGCGACCCCGATCGAGACCGGCACCGGGGGCCGGCCGGTGGAGACTGAGGGCAGCCACGGCAGCGGGAGGCCGAACCGGCCGTTGCGGTCGAGCTCGTCGTAGACGAAGACGGGCAGCGTCGCCATCGCCGCGATCGCGAAGTTGATGACCCCGGTGCCCTGGTAGGTGATCACCAGGCCCATGCTGAGCACGGCGTAGACGGCGCCGGTTCCCAGCCCGAGTCCCAGGAACAGCAGGTACTCACTCATCGGCCGCGCCTCCGGGTTAGCTCTTGGGCCTGACCGCGCTGACGTTGACCGGGCTGAACGGCAGCACCTGCTTCGTCCGGTCCTTGGTCGCCTTCGCGTACAGGACGCCGGAGTAGCACGAGGTCGTGCCCGGCCAGCCCTCCCCGTTGCAGTTGTAGCCGGTGGTGTTGAAGAACTCCGGTCCGTGCGCCGTCGGCAAGCTCGCCTTGACCGTGGCCGCGGTCATGGCGCCGTGGGTCTGTCGGAGCATGTCGGCGAGGTTCACCGCCAATGAGAACCCCAGCGTGGCGAATCCGTTGACGTACTGCGGGTAGGCCTTCATGTACCGCTCGTAGACACCGATGTCGTTCTTGACCTTCGACGGCGAGCCGGCGTTGACCATCGAGGGCCAGTAGTACTCGTCATGGGTGACCACGCCGGCGACGGCACCGGCGTCCAGCTTCGTCAGGAACTGGTTGCACGACCCGGCCTCCAGCGGCCCGGTGTAGCCGGCGGACTGAAGCGCGGGGATCGCCCCCAGGCAATCCTGGTCGGTCATCGCCGGGAAGGTGATCCCGTCCGGGCTCTTCGCCAGGATCGTCGCAGCGAACGACGCCCAGTCGGTCTGCGCCGGGTAGAACACAACCGTGGCGTTGATGTTCAGCTGTTTCGCGATCGGCAGGATGATGGTTTTTTCGAAGGCGCGGTTGCCGGCGGTGTCGGACTCACCCACCACGACGTGCTTCGCGCCGAGGTCCCTCTGGGCGATCAGTGCCGCGGCCAGCCCCTCCTCAGGTGACCACAGGGTCATGAACACCTCGCCCTTGGCCTTGTTCACGTCCGGGGTGAACGACACGATCCCGACCTCCGGGATCCCGGCCCGGGAGATCACCGGCAGGCCGGCGTCGGCGACGACGTCGACGCCCTGCACTGAGGCCACCACGCGCTTCTCCACGAACTGGTTCGCGCAGTTGACCGACGACTCAGGGGTCAGGTCCGTGCGGCACTCCTCCGCCCGCAACCGGTGGCCGTTGACACCACCAAGCTCAGTGTTGACGTAGTCAAGACCCCGCTCGAACCCGACCCGGACCTCTGGAAGCGACACCGCCCCACCCTCGAGGCTGGCGAAACCCACGGTTACCGGCGCCAGAGCCGGGCTCGCTGCGGTGGCCCCCGGCGCCGGCGCCGTCGCCGGCGGCACGCCCGCCGACGTCTGCCCGGGCGCTCCGCTACTGGGCTTGGCACCGTTGGACTTCGTCCCGCTGGAGCCGCACGCGGAAGTCAGCACCGCCACCGGCAGGACCAGGGCAACCAACAGACGACGCATGTGACCAGCCCCTCAGAGTGGTAATCTTCCATGCGCCCGAATATTGGGCCAGGCGGTGCGCCGATGTCAACCGCTCCCGACACGCCAATGAAACCGGACCGTCCTACTGGGAGGACCAGTTGAGCCCCGACACACGGCCTGACGCCCCGACGACCCGGGTCCACACGCCCCAACGCGACAGCACCAACGGGCAGCAGGTCGACAGCCGCTTCGGGCCGCTGCCGGGGCTCCGTCAGCGGGATCCCCGGGACAGCGGCAAGGACGTCGGCGCGGCGTCATGACCAGAACGGGTGGCGAGCTGCTCGCCGAGACCCTGGCGGACTTCGGGGTGGAGGTCGTGTTCGGGCTGCACGGCGGCCACCTCGACGCGTTCCTGCTCGGCTGCCGCCGCCACGGCATCCGGCTGGTCGACACTCGCCACGAGGCGGTCGCCGTCGACGCCGCCGCCGGATACGCCCGAAGCACCGGCCGGCTCGGCGTCGCCTTCGCCACCGCCTCCTCCGGCTACTCCAACGCGCTGGCCGGGGTGACCGCCGCCCACGCCGACCGGGTGCCGGTGCTGCTGATCACCAGCTCCCCACCGCTGCGCGACGACGAGACCAACGCGCTGCAGGGCGGCATCCACCCCATCCCGCTCGTTGCACCGGTCAGCAGATGGGCGGGGACCGCCACCGTCGCCGAGGAACTCCCCCGGCTGGTGTCCCTGGCCATCCGGCACGCTGTCGCCGCCGCTCCCGGACCGGCCGTGCTCGACGTCCCCATCGACGTCATGTTCTCCCCCGTCGCGGAAAGCCGCCTGTCCCACGGTGGCGGCACCCGGCTGCCGGCGGCCGCCGCCCCCCCGCCTGAGACTGTCTCGGACACGCTTCGGCTACTCCACGACGCGGCCCGCCCCGTCATCATCGTCGGCGGTGGCGGGCGGGCCGGCAGCGTCCCACCCCTGGTGCAGCAGTTCGCCGAGCGAACCGGGATTCCGGTGTTCGCCCACCCCGCCACCTTCGGCGCGCTACCCGCGGACCACCGGCTCAACGGCTACTCCGCCGCGAACCTCGCCCCGCTCACCGCCGCCGGCCGCGGTCCAGACGTCGTCCTCCTGCTCGGCGCCCGCCCCGGGATGTTCCTCGGCGGCCGCAGCGGGACCGTGCTCCCCCCCACAGCCAAGATCGTCCAAGTAGACACCGACGCCACTGAGATCGGCCGGCTGCTGCCTTTCGAGATCGGCATCACCGCCGATACCTCCCAGATGCTGCGGGGCCTGCTCGGCGCTGAGCCCGACACCCACTGGCCGGACCGGTCCGCCTGGGCCGAGAAGGCTGTCGCCGTGCACCGCGCCCCCGCACAGTGGGAGAACCACCCGAGCGAGGTCGGCGGTCGGCTGCACCCCTTCCACGCCGTCCGTGAGGTGCTGCGCTCCCTCACCCCCGGAGCTCGCATCATCGTCGACGGCGGGGAAATGGCCGGCTGGGTCGCCGCCAGCCTGCACGAGGCCCGACCCCGCTCCGTGATCGGCTTCGGCGGCTACCTCGGCTTCCTCGGCGTCACCTTCGGCCTGGCCGTCGGCACCCAGATCGCCCACCCCGACGACCAGGTAGTCCTCATGATTGGGGACGGGGCGTTCGGCTTCCACCCCCAGGAACTGGATACCATGGTCCGCCACCAGCTGCCCATCCTCACCGTGGTGGTGAACAACGCCTGCTGGGGCATGTCCCTACATGGTCAGCAGGAGATGTTCGGACCGGAAGGGGAAGTCGTCAGCCGGCTCGCCGACACCGACTACGACCAGGTCGCCGCCGGGTTCGGCGCCCTCGGTGAGCGGGTCAGCACACTCGACGGCATCAGGCCCGCCATCCGACGGGCCTCCGGCACCGGCCGCCCCACCCTGATCAACCTTGACGTCGCCGGGCAGGTCGTGCACCCAGGCACACCTGCCATGGTCGGCTTCACCCACGACCCCGGCGTCGTCGTCATCCCCTACTACGACAACATCCTGCTGCGGTAACAGCCATGCGTGCCGCCGTCGCCGTCGAAGGGCGGATCGTCCTCCACGACCTCCCTGACCTCGCCCCCGGCCCCGGGCAGGTGCTGGTCGCGCCCATAGCCGTCGGGATCTGCGCCTCAGACCTGCACCTGCTCGCCCGACAGGCCGCCACACCTGACGAGATCGGGCCGATCGTCCTGGGCCACGAGTTCTCCGCACGGCTGCTCGACTACGGCCCGAACACCCCGCCACGGCTACCACTAGGCACTACCGTCTGCTCAGTACCCTTCGTCGGAACGGCGGCCGCCGCCGAACTCATCGGCATGAGCACCCGCTACCCCGGCGCCTGCGCGGAACAGATGCTGCTCGACGCCGACCGACTGCTACCGGTCCCACCCCACGTCGACCCCCAGCACGCCGCCCTCACCGAACCGCTAGCCGTGGGCATCCACGCCGTCGCCGAAGCCGCCGTCCAACCAGACGACACCTGCCTCGTCGTGGGCGCCGGACCCGTCGGTCTCGCCGTCATCGCCGCGCTCACCACCGCCCGCTGCGGCCCCGTCGTCGCCGCCGACTTCTCCCCACTGCGCCGTCACCTCGCCGAAAAAGCAGGTGCGCACGAAGTCATCGACCCGGCCGAACACAGTCCCTACCAGCGCTGGGCCCAGCTCGGCGGACCGGCGGAACCAGCCTCGCCACTCCTCGACCGGTCAGGGCCAGCCGGGCGCACCGTCGTCTTCGACTGCGCTGGCCGACCCGGTCTCCTCAGTGGAATCATCACCGCCGCACCCCCGCACACCCGCATCATCGTCGTTGGCGTCAACGACCAACCGGACGCATTCACCCCAGTCGACGCCATCACCAAAGAACTCACCCTCCGCTTCGTCTTCGCCTACCGACCCCACGAGTTCGTCACAGCCCTGCAAGCCATAGCCACAGGGCAGATAAACGTCGCCCCGTGGATCACTACAGTCCTCCCCCTAGATGAGGCTTCCGCAGCCTTCACCGCCGCAACATCCCCGCACTCCCATGGAAAGGCCCTCATACGCCATTCGGTAACGCCAGCGGCGGCTGGGGGCAGATAACTAGTGGACCGTAGCTGAAGTCTTCTTGCGGTTGGCCTTGCTGAGGACTTGCTCCGCGGTCTTGGTCCAGACGAAGGGGTGGGCGCGGTCGTTCCAGCCGTCGATGAACGCGCGGATGGCTCTGTTGAGCTCGGGGACGCTGCGGAAGGTGCCGCGGTGGATCGCCTGGCGCTCGATGATCCCGAACCAGACCTCGAGGTTGAGCCAGCTGCCCGAGGTCGGGGTGAAGTGCACGTGCACCCTGGGGTGGGCGGCCAGCCAGTCACGGACCTCGACGCGCTTGTGGGCGGCGTAGTTGTCCATGACCAGGTGCAGCTCCACGTCGGGGTAGGCGCGGGCGACCTGCTTGAGGAAACGCAGGAACTCCTGGTGGCGGTGCCGGGGCAGGCAGTGCCCGGTGACCTTGCCGGTGGCGATCTCCAACGCGGCGAACAGCGTTGTCGTGCCGTGCCGCACGTAGTCGTGGGTGCGCCGCTCGGCGAGCCCGGGCTGCATCGGCAGCACCGGGGCGGTCCGGTCCAACGCCTGGATCTGGGACTTCGTGCGCCACGAGGCGCCGTGTTTTCACCGGATGGGGGTGAGAGGCCTTCATGGCCGTCCTGTCGCAGCAGGGCGGTGAAGCTGGCGGCAGCGTGAACCGGGTGACGCCGGGGAGGGTGGGAGCAGCCGCGACAACGGCCGGACGGGCTGGCACTGCCAGATGGCTCGGGTCGGTCTAGCGAGACGGGAAGGTGTACGTGAGGAACCAGCGTGTAAAGCC
>JAABUR0100008521.1_pt1 | contig 11805 bp, 24 predicted proteins | sample 5560091 | NCBI WGS metagenome assembly JAABUR01 (sample SAMN10711879, study PRJNA513375) | rock metagenome | isolation source: Antarctica rocks | place: Antarctica: Victoria Land, University Valley sud
TGATGGCGAGCGGGGCGGGGGTCCGGATCTGAGTTGGGACCGGCGCCGCGCGCAGGGCACCAAGCACCTGAAGCTGGACCCCACGATCTATGACGCGCTGCAGAAGGAGCGCGCGGCGGTCGGCGACGTCATCTACATCGAGGCCAACAGCGGCGCGGTCCGGCGCGTGGGCCGCTGCGACGCGTACGCAACCGAGTTTGACCTGGAGGCCGAGGAGTATGTGCCGCTGCCCAAGGCGCGCGCGCTAGGTTTAGGGCTCCTCCTTCGCCCCGCGTTCCGTCGGCCGGTGCAGGCATCCGGCGTGCCGAGCGCTGCGGCGCGCGCGCGCGCGCTCGAAGCTCGATGTTGAGGCCAAGGAGGAAGCGCGCCTGCTGCAGGCAGCACTGCCTGATGAAAAGATGAGGTCATCTGTCCTGTATACACATGCGAATGCGCAGGGTACTGCCGCGTTGTCCAGGTGCAGGAAATGCATGCCATACCCTGCCTGCGGTGCGGGTGTGCTGTGAAGCACACAGCAGTGAGCCCCAGCTGGCGTGGCCGATGCTCCGGCCGAGAAGGAGCGGTGCTGCGCTGGCAGGGGCGCTGTGCGGGGCTCGAGCGCCGCCCGGTGAGGCAGCGCGCGCGGCGCGCGCGCAGGGCGACGTGCACAAGAAGAAGGAGGTGGTCCAGGACGTGACGCTGCACGACCTGGACGCCGCCAACGCCAAGCCGCAGGCGCGCCCGGCCGGCCCGACCCGCGGCGGCGCGCCGCCGCGGAGTGACTGGGGTGTGAGTGCGCGATGGGTGGCCGCGCTCGGCATGGTTCAGTAGGCTGGGGCCCTGAAAGAGACGCCGGCGCGCGCGCGCCAGCCGCGTGCGGCAGCCGCGCCGGCCCGCAGCAACTGAGTTCGGCGGCGGCGCGCGCGCGCGGCAGGGCGGGCAGGACGTGCTGTCAGTCATGGGCCAGCTGCTCATAGGGTTGCTGATACCCTGAGCCAGCGCGGCGGCGGCACGCGCGGCAGGGCGGGCAGGACGTGCTATCGGTCATGGGCCAGCTGCTCAAGCCAAAGAAGACAGAGATTACAGACAAGCTTCGGCAGGAGATCAACAAGGCGCGCGCGCCGCTGGCCCTGCGCTCGCGTGCCGCGCTCGGTATGGGGAATCATAACCATTGTAAGCAGCCGGCAGCGCTGACAGCCGTTGCTGCGGTGCTGCAGCTCTTCATGTGGGCGCTCTGTGAGGTGTGCAGGGACGGCACCGTGTCATGGTCATGTCGCAGCACTTGCAACGCATCGCGTGCCCGCTCCTCGTTCTTGCAAGACAAAGCTGACTGTGGGTCACAAGCGACCCAAATGAGGCCCGCGGGCAGACATGAGCTGTGGTGGCAGGGCTGTCACCTTTCTGGGAGCGCGCAGGTGGTAAATCGGTACATCGACCAAGGGACAGCAGAGCTTGTGCCAGGCGTGCTGTTCATTGACGAGGTGCGCGGCTCAGACAGGGGACTCTGCACACTGACGGACTATGACCTAGCTCCAAGTCGTCCGTAGGGTGTGATAGGGTGTGAGCCCAGAGAAACAGCATGCTGCTGTTTTCAAAGTGTGGTCTTTCTTCTGTAATGTGGTGTAAACGCATCGCGAGCTGGGGCGCAATGTGCCAGCCCATACGCCCAAGGCCGTTCGCCGGCCAGCGCAGGTGCACATGCTGGACATCGAGTGCTTCACGTTCCTGAACCGCGCGCTGGAGTCCAGTCTGGCGCCCATTGTCATCTTCGCGACCAACCGCGGTATCTGCCAGGTGCCCGCCCCGGCCCGCGCCCGCGCCCTCGTGCGCACCTGCCGCTCTCGCGCCTGCTGTCGGCAGGTGCCTGGCGCGCTCGGGCACTTCTGCGCATGCTGTAATGAGCAAAGTATGCTGCTCAAGCGCGTGCCTCAGCTCCAGGCCTAGCCACTGCTTGGGCCAATGGTAGACAATGTTGGCTTATTTTTCCGGAATAGTTTTTAGCTCTAGCATATGTCCAGCAGGACCAAGAGCAGGTCAAGGTCATGGGCGCGCGCGCGGCGCGCGCAGATACGCGGCACGGAGATGCGCTCGCCACACGGCGTGCCGGTGGACCTGCTGGACCGCCTGCTCATCATCCGCACGCTGCCCTACTCCCTGGAGGAGGCGGTGCAGATCCTGGCCATCCGCGCGCAGGCGCGCCCCGTCAGCACCCAAGCGTCTCGGGGTGGGTAGCTATACCCCTAGACTGAAGTTGAGGCTGCGGCGTGTGCGGCATTCAGGCCTGTGAGTCCGCTCTTTGCCATGCAGCTGCCGATCTTCTGAGGCCGGCAGGCACCCGATACGTTCGAGACGGGTGGGCAGGAGGCCTCGAGGGCTCCCTGACCGTGCACATGCTCTCCGCTCGCGTCGCCGCCTGGCACGCCTGCGGGGCACATGGGGGGGGTGGTGCCGCGGCCCAGGTGGAGGCAATCCGCATGGAGGAGGCCATGCTGGGCTAGGGTTAGGGTAATAATAGCCTACCCTGGCACGCCTGCGCCTGCGGGGCACATGGCGGGGGTTGCTGCGCGCCAGGTGGAGGGCATCCGCATGGAGGAGGCCGCGCTGGGCTACCTGGGCGAGATCAGCCAGGCGGCCTCGCTGCGGCACGCGGTGCAGCTGCTCACGCCCGCGCACGTGCTGGCCAAGACCAACGGTGCGCGCATGCGCTGTGTGCAGTGCGAGGGGCGTCCCTGTACCACTCCTTACCTCACTCTTTACCAGGAACAAGCCAACCGGATGTTCTGAGCCATGGAACGCCGCAAAGTACCACATGCATGGGCATATTATCCATATGATGCCCGCTGTTGCCCAAGAGTTATCTGATGACAGACAGGAAAGATGGATCCAAGCATGCCTGGTCGCCAAGCCTGAAGGCAGCGCGGCTCCTCATCTGTGCTGTGTTGGCGAGCAGGCCGCGAGGAGGTGGCGCGCGGGGATGTGGAGGAGGTGCACGCGCTGTTCCGCGACGCCAAGTTCACGTCGCGGCTGCTCGCCGAGCAGGCGGACAAGTATGTGTCATGATGCGGCTGCCCTTGCGGGAGGCAGTCGCCAGCACTGCTGCAGATTGATGTTGCTGCGGGGGCAGTGAGTGGCGAGCAGCATGCGTCGGCCGGCGACCAGCGCGCATTTGCGCAAAGCTTTGGTGGTGAGAGGTGCGGTGCGCGGTTGTCAGCTGGCCAAGGCATGACACGTGGATAACCTGTCAGAGCTTGGAGGGCCGCGTGGCTCAGAAAAGTTGATCGTCGAATATGGTTTAGATTCCTGAACTGCCTGTTGAGCTATGTCAATGAACTTTGCAAACACTTGTGCTGTCCTACACTAGCCATGCAATTCCGCCAACACAGTAACAGACGTGGGAGTGCAATACTGGTGTGCTGCAAAGCGTCGGTGTGACACCTACAGATAGATGAGTAGATGATCTATTCCAATCTCTCTGCGCATGCGACACCAAGAGGGGCGCTGCTGTCGATGCGCATGCAGCTGCTGCACTGTCCAGCATAGCTGATAACACCATCAGTGGCATTACAGCAATGCAGCTGGCAACGCAGTGCCGCAAATCCAGCCGGACATCACAGCATCCTTCAGCACCCCCTTGACGCCCTATGACCTGCGACACAGCTAACTTTACAAAGAGCTGCTGATGATACACACAGCCTCGCCCGAGCTGGCTCACAGCTTGGGCTTGGGCGCCAGGCCCATGGCCCGCGACTTTGCCTCCACGCCCCGCGAGGCGCGCGAGACGGCGCCGCGCGGCACCGCGGGCGGCCGCCACAGCCATGCGGCGCCGTCCACCACCAGGGTGTCGCCTGTCCCGAGGGCGATGCTGGTGAGTGACGAGCAGGATGGCACCCGCCATAAGCACCTACTTTCAGCCCAATCCAAAGTGCACACTTGCACGCAGCCTATCAAGCTGAGTGCACGGTGACTCGCATGAATGCAACATGCTCTAGATCGTGCACGACCTCACGCCTGTGACTACCAGGCGCATTTGCTGCCACCATAAGACCAGTAGCGTATGCTGCTATGCTCACCGGTGTGGCATTTAGTGAATCCTTTTCACGTCAGAGCCCAGCCCTTGCAGCAAGGAGGCGCGGAAGCGCAGAAGTGCGCATGAGGCCAGGCCAGCCGGGGTGGCGGGTGGCGGACCGCTGATGAAGCGCGCGGCGGGCGACGCCAGGAACACGGCCGCGATGGCGATGTCCCACTTGGCGCCCACGTGGCCGACGGGGATGCAGGCGGCGACCGCGCGGTTGACCGCGTCCTCGCCGCCGTCCACGCCCGCCAGCTTCTGCAGGCCTGCGCGGCTCGTAAACATGGCGCCTGTCTTGGCTGCCCCTCCCCGCCCGCCCGCACCTGCAGACAGCATGGCCGGCAAGGCAGGACCGGCGCATGTGACGGGCTGTGAAGGACCCGTGTGTGGAGTGGCAGGGCTGGGGCGCAAGCAGTGCCTGTGACACATGCTGCATGCAAAAGATGCCTTCACGCTGCACATGGCGACCGTCTCCCGGGTCTGCTATGAGTTTAGTGTGAGCACTGCAGCCCCATGGAAGCCCAATAAAGGGCGTTCAAGCCTGTGCACGGCAGGCGGCCAAGCAGGAGGCACCAGCGGTGCCGCCGATTGGCCCGGGCGCGATGCCGTTGACGCGGACGCCAAACTCGCCCCACTCGACTGCCAGGCTGCGCGTGAGGCTGTCCACGGCGGCCTTGGCGGCCGATGCGTGCGCCTGGCGCGGACAGCAGCGGTGCTCAATGCCGGCCGCCAGGTCGCAAGCTTAAGCCCTCCAGAATGCCAGGCCTTACTTTGCCTGACCAGGCCCAGGCAACACCCGGGCACCTTTCAGCAGGTCCACAGCTCGGGCGCTGACACATCAGGTTGCAAGCCAGGGCAACAGGCACCCTGAGCAGGAGAACGCGAACGGAGGGCTGTCGCCAGATGCGAATTCCGCCGCAGCGCACAGTCTCGTTGATGCCATCATGAGGCATACGACGTTGCACTTGGCGCAGAGTGCTCGTGTGTTGCGCCAGGTTGTCACTATGTTGGAGCTTCAACAAGCTCCAAGTGGCTCTCGCTAACGCCCACGCTTGCGCCGACACACGTGCTGTACCACGCGGGGCGCCTTCCCTCGCGCCGCCTCCCTATTCGTCCTGCCAATGCGTCAACCGGGACACGCCGTAGCATCTTATAAAGTCACAGGCGCTGCTCGGTCGCCTACGGTCCGGAAGCCCTTGGGGCCTGCGCAGGACGCGCGCGCCTGCCACCAGGTCGCGCCGTAGTGCAGCGTGGCGCTGATGTTGATGACCGCGCCGCCGCCCGCCTTGCGCAGCTCCGGGAAGGCCGCGCGCGAGGCGGCGAACGTGCCGAGCGTGTCGATCTCCATCACGGTGCGGAAGCCGTTGGCGCTCAGCTCCTCCGCGGCCGCCTGGCCGCGCGGGGCGCGTCAGGAGAGGAGAAAGGCAAGGCTCGCCGGGAGAAGGGGCGGTTCGGCAGAACGCGCGCGGGGCCGCAGCGGCGGCCGCGCCAATCGGCTCCCCCTCGGCTGTCCGGTCAGTTAGCAGAGCAAGCTACGGGAACAGGTCTGCCAGGGTCAGGCTGTCAGGGTCAGCCGCGACCCGCACGCCGGCTGTGCTCAGTTGTCAGAGCCTGTGCTGGTGACGGGTGAAACACAGCCTTGCCAGCAGTTATTCAAGATGAACGTGACAATCCAAGGTTGCTAAGGCGCACAGCCTGTGCTCGGGGACCAGCATGCATCTACTGTGCATCGGCTGCTCAGCAACACGCAGGGTGACCCTCTGCCACCCAACGCAATTCCAAAGCGGGTCGCTGAGCGTGCAGGCTGCTGACGACATGCGGTGCACGTTCACGGAGGCGCGCCACAGCCACCCAGGCGCCTCCACGGCGGCACGGCCAGCTGTGCCGCACCAGGAAGTTCCCGGCCGCGCAGTTGACCAGGATGTCGAGCCGCCCGAAGCGGCCCACCGCCTCGCGGACCCAGCGCTCGCAGTCGTCGGCCTTGCGCACGTCGCCCTGTGCGCGCGCCGCGCCGGCGGCCCGGAGCCTGAGTTGGTTGCGTGGTTACACCTGAACAGCACCGCCGAGACCCTGCGTGTCTGCTGCCGCTCTGTCCATACTGCCTAGCACGAACTGAGCGGGCCGCCGGCGTCAATAGGTGACAGTGACTGTGTCAGTGTGTTAACCTCAGGCAGGCGACAGCTGTGTAAACGTGGGCAGAAAGACCACAAGGCAGGTACAGTACAAACGCCAGTCCGCAGCCATGGGCAGCACCTGCACGCCCAGCGCGGCTATGCCCTCGCCCGCCAAGGCCGCGCACGAGTCGGTCAGCACCTGCTGGCGCCTCCCGGTGATGACCACCTTGGCGCCATGGAGGCCTGCGACATTCAGCAACACAGTGGTCTTCCTGTTTGACACCACCCGGGGACCTTTGGTGCTCGACGATCACGACCCTCTACAAGCTATAGTCCATGCACTCCACATGCACCAGACCAGGGCGCTCACCTAGCTGCCGGGTTATCTCGTAGCCAATGCCGCTGCCGCCGCCCGTGATCAAGGCAACCTGCACGCGCCGCTGCTGCTCAGTCTTGCTCGCCATGGGCGCTCCTGTCCTGGTGCGGTGTATTTGCACGAGAGTCACCTTGCCAGCGAGGACGTTGTCACGGAAGGGCGAGGGGCTGGGCGTTGGCGGGGCAGACATGTCAGCTACGACGGTGGCGGAGCTGCTTCCCTTCCCGAGCGGAGTGGATGCGTGCTGCGATGCAAACGCGCTGAAGAGCTTCACTCTCAGCTACACAGATCCATCAGCATCGAGCACGGAGAAATAATCAAGATGCTGCTCGATAAAGTTGTGACCAAGTTGTCTGTTGCCACCGACTGCATTGCTTCTGGGGGCACCCACGGCCGCTGAGGAACGCTACAATAACGTGGTCGAGGCTGCAGGCCATGACCTCCCATTCAAGCAACTTCGAACAGTACCATTGTGCATGAAAATAATATCATGCCTCCTTGTGCTGCCACTGGAGAGGAGGCAGGCAGGCAAATCAGAGGCTTCTTGAGCCAACCAAGGACAGGATTTGAGTGTGCGCATTACATGCGTATTGCAACCCCTGCACCCACAGACGCATGTAGCGACCACACTTACAACGTACTGTGTCAGCCATCATCACGTGTGAAGCATGGGCGCCCACGCTCGCTTACATGCAGCTCACAAAAAAATATGAGCCGCACTCGGTGAGACTCGAACTCACGCACCTTTCGGTACACACTAGCAGCGCTAGTTTAGCAGGCGTGCGCCTTAACCACTCGGCCACGAGTGCTCACTGACTCGGGTTGCGTTGCAGGCATATCTCGTCATGTATGTCCTGTCAAATCGATGCATGTATTACGTTGGCTGCCTCTGCAGTGTAGTGCGCGCGGATATGCACTGCAGGCCGAGAAGCAGTGCCTGGGCATGCCGCACCTGGCAGTGTGCGTGTTTGGCTGCCATGCATCTGACGCTGCTCCACTGCTTGGAAGAGCGTCAAGCGCAGTCCAGCCGTGCGCAAACCAGCCACTGTTGCTACTTGGACTGCAAGCAGAATCAGTGGTGGCTGGATTCACATGTCTGGACTGCGTTGATGCTCTTCTAAGCAGTGGAGCAGCGCCAGATGCATGGCAGCCAAACTGCCAGGCAGAGCCAACCCATCCATGGCTTGCATAACCCTGGCAAGTCAGATACGGCCTGTGCTTGCATGGCACATGACAGGCCCATGATAAAAAAGCACATGTGATTGTGGCTGGAGAGGAGCGACATCAAAGCCCTGCAGCTCCGCTTGAGCCTTGCATTGTGGCTCCATGTCGTGTTCCTCCAACACGAGGAGGCGGGTGTGTGCTCACTCGTGCTCCGAGCCGGATTCAATCGCTTCCAGAGCGCACACCGCAGTCCTTCTAATACTTGGTTGGACATCACCTAAGGCGTAAGAGCAGGACAAGATGGGCAGACTCGCAAACTCTCCCGCCGAGGCGCTGGTAGTCATGGGGCACTGGACCTGCATCGTTCGCGCTCTACCCGAACATGCTGGCAGGCAAAGAACAGCTCAGCACTTACTAGCTTTGCACGTACGCTCACAGTTGTCGTCCACGTCAGCTGCAAAACTCTCGCACCATGCGTCATCGTGGTTGCTTGTGCATGCCCGCAGCCAGGCGCTGTGCCCCGCTGGCAGCCACAACCCGGCGCAGCCCCGCTACCGCACTGCACACAAGCGTGCACGCATGCAGCCACTGCGCAGCACGCTGCCGGGCGCCGCGAAGCACCGGTGCCGCTTAATGCACGAGCGCGCCGCTGGGGTATAGGGTAGGGTTAGGCGCTTACTGCGTGGGATGACCGGCGCGTGTCAGACGGCGGCGGAAGCCATCGGGCGAGCTCGTGGCGCGCGACGCGGCGGGCTTGGACGGCGAGCGGGAGTTGCTGCCGGACTCGCTGCTGCTGCCGGAGTCGGTGCCGCTGCCAAAGTCGTCCGAGCGGTCGGAGCCGGACGCCGAAGACCGCGACGAGCCCGAAGACGACGAGGAGCCAAACGCGTCGTCGGGCGCCTGCAAGCGCCAGCGCGTCCGCACTGTGAGCCGCCAATAAGTGCTGACAGAGATTGCTCTGCGCTGCACCAGCGGCCAGGTGCATTGCACAACTTGCAGACTACGTGACGGTAGTGAAGCGGTTCCCTGAAGTGAGGTAAAGATCAGCCACCACTGCGTCTCTCAGAGCGCAACGCAACGTCTCTTGGGCTGCACAGGGCATCCACAATGTCATTGTGACCTCACAGTGCTTGTCACTATACACATCACTGCGCACTGTCTTCACTGCAAATTTATCCAGGCAAGCAGGCACGCACCATCCCTGCTCACACGTCGGCCACCGCCCCAGAGTCTGCGGCAGGGCACTTGCAAGGACACAAGCTCTGAGGTGGCGCATGCTCGGCGCGCAGCACCACGGGCGGGGACGCAGCGCGGCGCGCACCTCGGCAGCCTTCTCGCTCTCGCTGCGCTTCGCCCGGCTGCGCTCAACGACCCCCGCGACAGGGTGTGTCATATGAGGGTATGGGCAGGCTAGGCGCGCACCTGCGTGTCCTTCTTGGTCTCGCTGCTCTGCGGGCGCGCGCGCTCGACGACCCACGTAACGTTGACCAGGCACGTCGGGTTGGGCAGCTTCGGGTCGGGCTCGGCCTCGTCAGCCTTCGCGGGGTCGCGGTGCAGGTGGCCTGCAAACGCACTCGCGCGTTTGTTCGAGTGTGCATGAGCGAGTGTGGGGCACACTCAGGTTGAGCTCCACCGCGTGTGCTGCTCTGGATATGGCGCAGCAAGCCCGCGCATGCGCTCCAATGGACGCCGCTGACTGCTTCCGCTAGGATTCAAATGCATCTGCACCACGCCCGGTGCCCAGCTCCTTGCACGGTCGCCAGGTAGGGGGCGATGATACAGCCACCGCCTTGAGGCAGATGCTGCGGGTAAGCACACTTACATGGCGTGCCGCATGAGGCGTGCTGCACAGCACAACCATTCTGCCCCACCCGCAAATGGCAGGCTATAGGACACGGTGCCAATGGTACTTACGTAGCTAGGCAAAGACACCTGCTACCGGTGCGTTTAACGCCACTAAGGCGCGCTGCACGGCGCGGCAAGAGCGGCCCCGATAACATACGCGCACAACTTTAACAAAGGCGACAGTACTGCCCGTGCATACGTCCGTGGGCACGTCGTACGGACAGTGCTGCAAGAGTGACCCATCCACGACCGCGCGCACCTATGACGAAGGAGACGGAGCTGCCGGTGCGCGCGTCGCTGGGCACGGCGTAGCGCGCGAGCAGCTGCGCGCGCTTGGACCGCGTGGTGAAGCGGAAGCCGTCGTCGTCGGGGATGGCCGACTTCTTGGGCTGCGCGTGCGGGGAGCCGAGTCAGACCGGGCATCCAATGCTGTGCACAGCAGACCTAAAGCTGCCGCCTTCTTGGGCTGCGCACGCAGAGGCCTGAGCGAGACCGGGGCTGCGCTGCTGTTTCCAGAAAAGCTGCAGCAGTCACCTTTCCAGGGGCTGGCGCACGAAGCAGCAGGCCCGTGAAGCCTGGCAACAGCTCAGATAAGCGGAAGAGCACAGATGAGGCCCAAAAGTGAGCGATGCGTACAGGGCAGGATGCGTGCCACCCACGGGCAGGCTCATAAAACTGGAAACAGCTGATAATGCGCTTGCGGCGCGCTTCTCTCTTTCTTGCCTATCTTGCCTCTTTTCCCAAGGGGCGTATGCAGCAGCGCGTGGGCCGCGCACCGTGAGGTAGTTGGCCTCGTTCTTGACGTGCAGGGTGAGCTGCGACGTCTCGCCCTTTGTGACGCGGATGATCAGCGGCGAGTTGGCTGCGCGGCGGATGAGACACACTGTTTCAGGGGCCCGGTGCTGCAGCTGCATGGGGGCAATGCCTTGGCCAGGTCGCTACGCCTTTCTTTCCATGGCTATGGGCCCCTCACCACAAAGCTACTTTTTGTCAAGTAATTTTGTAAAAGAGAACCGCAGCAGAGCACACTGCAGGTCCGTTGATCCACTGCCACAAGTGCAAAGCTGGGCATCGTTGCCCTGACAGGCTGCGCTGCTGAGCGGGGGGCCGCACCCGTGTCGGTGCTGTCAGTGAAGTTGCTCAGCACGCAGTTCTGGGGGCACTTTTTCGCGTCAGAGTCGCTGTTCTTCACGGAGTATGGCACGCAGCCCGTGGGCAGCGCCACCTGCACACAGAGGCCCGAAAGCGTCAGGCCATGTCGGGCTGGACCGCATAGCACCAGCCAGTGGGCAGCACAACCTGCATGCAGAGGCCAGTGAGCGTCAGGCCGTTGCGACACCTGTCGGATTAAACGACATAACACAAGCCACAGCAAGACTCCCTCCGCTCCCTTCCTCATTCGCTCCAGCGCTTGCAGGCCCTGGCAGTGGCTGGCTGTACTCCAGCAGTACTACAAGCTCGGGGGGAGGGCGCACGATGATGGAGGCGTTGGGGTACGACGCAGTGTTGGAGGGTGACAGCCTGACGGTGCTCAGGCTGCGCCCAGAGCGTGCACCTGCAGCCACACGCATCAACCTCGAAACAGCACCCAGCAACATGATACACGCACCAGCGCCTCATTGCTCACCACGCAATCGCCGCGGTGATGAATATCATTGGACAACAAACACCAGGCTGATATGTCAGAGCGCCAGCAGACCAGGAGTCAAACGCAAAGTCACGCAGTCGGGCAAGGAACGGAAAGAACGCTCACCATAAGGAAGGCTGTCTGCGGAAACTCCGCAGGCGCATGCCAGCAACGCCAGCAGCCACACTGCCTGCATTCTGCACAAACACATACAGCTTGTTAGGACAGGAATGCACGCACGGGGGCGACGTCCGGTTGCAGCTTCCTTCACGCATGGTATCATGGGGGTCCACTGCACCCACAAACCCACCACTGCACACTACCAATTAAGGCACCTCGTCCTGCAGCAGCAACACGTGAAGAGCTAGCAGCAATACTTGCCTGGCAGATGTGTAAAGGAGGTCAAGTCCTCTCAGAGTCAGCTGCCTCGGTGCGTGATCTATATCAAGACAATCACAGATCAGTGGGTTCTCACGTCTCCATTTAAAGTGTGCATAAGGCGACCATCAGTGTGCATCAGAGGCGCGTCGGCCCACCCAACCCTAAGAGCAACAGAGGGCTGACCCTTGCTTGCTCCTGGATGAGTTGCTGGAACTCGACGCCTCTGTTCAGCTGCACTCAGATGTGCAAG
>JAABUR0100008522.1_pt1 | contig 11803 bp, 9 predicted proteins | sample 5560091 | NCBI WGS metagenome assembly JAABUR01 (sample SAMN10711879, study PRJNA513375) | rock metagenome | isolation source: Antarctica rocks | place: Antarctica: Victoria Land, University Valley sud
TTGGGAGCGTAGACCGGCGGCTGGATGGAGGAGATGAGGCCGGCTTTCTGGAGTCGGGCCACGGAGCAGTACATGGCAGCCGGTCCATGCTGGCCGGCCAGTTGATGGAGTATGCGGATATCGAGGAAGGGCAGACGGGCCAGGAGGTAGAGGACCGCATGGCACCTCGGCCTTTCCTGCAGCCACATGTGTGCCTCCTCGGCATCGCGCCAGTGACGTCGTTCCATCACGCTCTCCCTGCCTCCCTCACGGTCTCAGCACCGGGTGTCGATAGAGGTGGCTCGCCACCATCCCGGTTCGATCCATCCATGCCAAGTTGCGGCAGTAAGGGCTGTAATGCCTCGCTGGCCGGGATATTCCGGTGCTGGTTCCGGCGTCCCTCCCTTCGGTTCCCTGTGCTCCCATCCGACACACCGCGCTTGCCGCTGTTCTCGGTTGACTTCTCCTCCCCCCACGACCCGTGACTCAACGCAATACGGGCTAGTGAGGAACGGAGGTCGGCTTCGACCAGGGTCCGATCTCTCCCGAATCGAGCGAAGGAGCGCGCGGCAAGCTGACGAGCCAGCGATGGATCACCTCGTGGTGGTGGGTCAAGCTGAACCGAGAAGGTAGGGAGACGCTCACCGCCGGCGGAGAGCTTCACATAACAGCGATGCTCGCCCAGCGCCACCAGATCCTGCTCATCGATCTCGCCTCCCAGCTCAGGGACCAGGTAGCGAGCGTCCTCGGCGCTGGTGTGGAAGGCGAAGAGGCCATCCAGGTTGGCAAAGACCATGGAGCGCAGCGTGCGGTTCTGCTCGCGGTCCAGCGCCTCCAGGCGTGCCAGGCTCTGAGTGGCTAGGAGGAGATTGGCGCCGTACTTGGCCAGCTCAGAGAGGATACCCTCGTAGTCCGCCCCCGGCATGGTATGGAACTCGTCGACCAGCAGGGTGACCGGCCGTCGCTGGCGAGGATCGAGGGCCGCCTGCTCGCCGATGGCCAGCGCCACCAGATTGAGGATGGTGCCGCCCAGGAGCGCCGCGGTATCCTCGCCCACCGTCCCTTTGGCGGTGTTCATGATCACAATCGAGCCGGAGCGTAGCCAGGAGAGCGGGTCGATGGTGGAGCGGGGCTGACCGACGATGGCCCGAGCGGCGTAGCTGCCGGCGAACTTCTGCACCTTGGTCTGGACCGGATTGATGATCTCAACCTGGAGACGGCGATCGAGTCCATTGAAGTAGCCGGTCCACCAGGCCTTGATGATGGGGTCGGCGACACGGGGCAGGATCGTCTGGCGGAAGGCCGGATCGGCCAGCACCGCCGGAACCTCCAGGACCGTGTGCTGCCTGGCTCTCCCGTGTGGCTCTCGGCAGAGTGACTGATTGGCCTCATAGAGCGTGAGGAGCGCGAAGCGGAAGCTATCCTCCATGCGGGGTCCCCAGAAACCGCCGAACTCACGGCGGAAGATGGCCAGCGCGTTGGCCACGGCCTTGTCCCGATCCCAACCCAGTCCCACGTCCAGCAAGTTAAGGCCGAAGGGCCGGTCGCGTTCCGAGACGTCCAGAAAGACCACATCGTCCTGTCTGCTCGGCGGGACCAGGCCGAGTACCGCCTGAGCCAGGTCCCGGTGGGGATCGACCAGCAGCAGGCTGGGTGAAACATGGCCCGGCATGCTCGGTTGCATGAGGTGCTGAGCGATGCTGAGGAGGAGGGATGACTTGCCGCGCCGGGTCTTGGCCACCAGGAGCAGATGGCGATGCAACACCTCCTCCGGAAGCGCTACGGGCACGCTTCGGCCCTGGTGGGCCGAGACGCCGATGGGACAGCCGGTACTGACGCTGAAGGGCAGAGGGAGGAGTCGCCGGCTGGTGGTGCGCTCCAGCAGTGGCACATCGGCCTGGGCCTGTGGCAGGTGCCAGAGCCCAGCCAGCTCCCGGCTGTTTAACACCATGGAGCCGCGAGTCGACGGTGGGGAGGCGAGGTCACGCAGGTCGCGTCCTCTGAGGTCGAGGGGGCAAGGAGTGAGGCCGTTACCCGAGGCGAGATTGAACTGACGGTAGGCAGCGGTGAGACGATGGAGGCGCTCTTCGACCGCGTCCCTGGGGACGGAGGCCGGGGCGATGATCGCCAGCCGAATCTGGGCCAGATAGGCGATGCGGCTGACCTTCTCCTGGACCAGACGCATGTCGTAGATAGGACGGCTGGTCAGATGCCGGGCCAGCCAGATGAGGGCGGGAAGGCCCAGCAGCAGGGCCAGGATGAGGAGGCCCAGGTGGGACCAGTCCCCCAGCCGGTACCAGCGATACGCCTGCACCGACAGGGTGCCGGCCATGAGCAGGCCGCCCAGGGCGAAGACCTGCGTGAGTGAGGTGTCACCGCGTCCAGCGGCGCGTTCGGTGGCCAGCGGGTGTTCCACGGCCAGCCGCAGATAGTCACGGCACCAGTCGTCGGCTGCCGGCCGCAGCACCAGCTGCGTCAGGCCGCGCCAACCGTCCGGCAGATCGTCCAGGGCGCCCAGGATGCCCAGCACGGGATCGGCCTGGGCGCTGCGCATGGCATCGACGTCTGAGTCGCGGAAGGTGCGGAGGGGCAGATAGGCCGGGGCACGAAGGACCAGGGTGCAGGCCGCCACCTGTTCGTCGGGTCCGACCCGAGCGGGATCCAGACCGGGATATCGCTCTACATCGAGTGGACGCAGTTCGGTCTGGGGATAGGCCACCGCCACCTGGCTCTCGAGGTGACGCCGCATGGCGACGCTTCCCGCCCGGGCCAGGAACCAGCGGGCATGGTGTGAGGCGGCAATCTCCAGACTGAAGGGCTCCGGCAAGGAGATAGCGGCGATCAGATTCTCCGCTGGCGTGATGGTCGCCATGTTGGTTCGTGGTGTCACGATCTCCACCAACTCACACTGGAGCGCGGCCGGCTGTCTATCGCGCCGCCACATGGCAATCCTCCTCCCCAGCGTTTACACCGTCTGATTCCCGCTCCCGCCGCGCCCGTTTCTCCTGGATCACCCGGCCGATGGCCCAGTACTCCTCCAGGACGGTCTCGAACTCCTCACAGCCACAGCGTCGCCATGGGCGATTGGTCACCGCCTCGGTAAAGGTAATTGCCTCCCGCGACCTCCAGCCGAGGAGTCCGCCCAGTCGGAGGACAGCGGCACGCAGCTCTGCCCGGCGCCGCCGTCCGTCTCGGGTGTTCTTATCATTCATAGTGATTTTCCGCAGACCGCTGCTGACGCGAGGTCGCTAGCAACTGAAAGAACTGCTGTCTCCCATTGGGCTGGCCGGCCAGATCATTGAGGTCGCACCCATCCGGAAGCCGAACAGAACAGAAGCGAGGCCCCAGGGTTCGGCCAAAGCGCTCGGCCGCTTCCTGCCCGGCCTCATCACCGTCCAGCACTCCGTAGATCACCTCGGCTCGGGCCAAGAAGCCCAGTCGCTCGGGTGGGAGATAGGTGCCGCAGGGACTGACGGCGGGGAGCTTCCAACTCACGGCCGTCAGGTAATCGAAGACGCCTTCGACCAGGAACGCCGCGCGGCGACCTACGGCGCGTTCGAGGCCCAGGACGGGCCGCTCTCCGCTCAGAGCCAGGTACTTGGGGCGATGTGCGTCTCCGTGCAGATTGCGACCAATGAACCAGAGGCACTGCCCCGCTCGGATCTCCGGCACGACGATGCGGCCAGCCAAGAACTCGGCCAGGGGGCGTCCGCCATCTCCATGTCTCGGCTGACGCAGCAGGCCCAGCTCCTGCGCGCTGCTGACGCCAGAGCGACGGCGTAGATATGCTTCCAGCGAATGCCCATCGGCATATCCCAGGCTGCAGCGGCGAATCACCGAATCGGGGATGCCGCGCTCACGCAGGTAGTCCAGGGCACGTGGTTCCCGCCAGAGAGCGTGCTGGTAGAGGACACAGGCGGTATTCATCACCACCTGCTCCTCCAGTGTCAGGCGATCCCAGCGCCGCTCCCGCTTCGGCGAGCATCCCAAGGACGCCCGGACCGGTGGATGAGGCGGTAACCCAACCAGCCGCTCGCAGGTCTCAACAAAGCCCAGCTGCTCCTGGCGGCGGATGAAGTCGATAGCGTCGCCGCCCACCGAGCAGCGATAGCAGAACCACCGCTGGTTCTCGGGATACACGTGGAGATTGGGACGGCCACCATCGGCATGGAAGGGACAGCGACCGACCAGCGACCGGCCGACGGCACGGAGCTCGATGCCGTAGCCAGCCATGACCTCGGCGACTGGGTGCTCCCGCCGCAGTCGCTCGACGTCGTAGCGGGTACTCGTGCGCGGTGCCATCACCCACCGTCCTCGCCACGCATCCGGTGGCGGCGCATCTGGTTCCTCGTGCCACCCTCCGCCTCCGCCTCGCCCCGGGCCAGCTCGCGAGGCGAGGTGGTAGCGAGCCGGTGCTCGGCCGGGCTGGCCTCGATCTTGAGGGCGACGTGGCTGCCGCGAGCGAAGAACAGGCCTTCGCCCTTGCCGGCCGCCAGCAGGAACTGCCGCTCCTCGGCCGAGAGCCGGAAGGCCTGGACCACGGGATCGATGATGGCGGCGTCCTGCTTCATGAGGAGCTTGAGCGCCGCATTTGCCAGCACTGTCCGGCCGTGGTCCACGCTGAGGAAGTCAGCCACATCCTGGGTGATGGTCACCAAGCCCAGATAGTACTTGCGAGAGCGACGGGCCATGCCGGCCAGAAAGGCCCCGCCCTCCGGGTACTGCACCAGACTCCAGGCCTCGTCGATGATCAGCAGCCGCGGGCGGCGGGAGCGGCGAACCTGGTTCCAGACGAAGGTGGCGATCAGGTGCACGCCCAGCGGTCGCAGCTCCGGCTCGAGCGCCTGAAGGTTGAAGACCACCAGGTGTCGATCGAGTGCCACGTCCGTCGGAGCCGAGAAGAGACCGGAGAGGGAACCCTGGACGTAGCGCTGCAGTCGGGCCGCCAGGCTTATCGCCACCTCCCCCGGTGTATCCGTCAGCACTGCATGCAAGTCACGCATGAGCGGCGGCGGACCATGCTGCGTCGAGACATCGTCTGTGATGCCGGCTGCCGCGTAGGTCGCGTAAATGGCGCGGTCGAGGAGAGCGCGTTCATGGGATGTGAGCCCGTGCCCGGGCTCGGCCAGCATGATCTCCAGCAGGGCCAGGAGCGCCGCGACCTGCTCCGCCAGCGGATCGCGCGCCTCCCCGTCCTGGTCTGCCGGTGGCAGATCGAAGGGGTTGAGGTGCTGCGCCGAGGAGCTGGCCAGACGCACATACTGTCCGTCGACGGCCGTACACAGAGCACGATACTCGTCCTCCGGATCGATCACCAGGAAATCGACGCCGAGCAGAAGGTTGCGCAGCGCCATCAGCTTGGTGAAATAGCTCTTCCCGGCGCCGGAGGTGGCGAAGACCACCATGTTGGCGTTCTCCAGACTCTCGTCAAACGGATCGACGATGACCGGCGAGTGGTTGTGCCGAGCGATGCCGTAGAGGACACCGCGCTCCATGGTCAGGCTACTGGAAGAGAAAGGGAACATGGTGGCGACGGAGGAGGTGTCGAGGTTGCGATACAGGAGGAGTTGGTCTTGCCCCTGTGGGAGACACGATTGGAAGGCGGTGTCCTGCTCCAGGATGGCCGTGCGGGCGTGGGCCAGCATGCCACCGAGCGTGAGCTCGACCTTGCGGGTCAGCGCGTCGAGCGCGGCCAGGGAGCTCCCCCGGAGCAGGATGTAGAACGCGACGGAGAAGATCTTCTCCTCGCCCCGCTGGAGGGCGTCTCGCAGTCGCTCCGCGTCCTCATAGGCGACCTCTCGTTCCGGATCGGGCAGGCGACCGCCGCGAGCCGCCAGCAACCGTGAGGAGTGCAGTTGAACCAGCTTGTGGGAGAGGGTGGAGACCATCTGGGCGGTCTGAAGGGGATGGAGGTGGAGACTCAATTCGATTGGTTCTTCAAAGTCGATCAGGGGCGCCAGCCAGCCCGGACTGACCGTGCGCGGATAGCCGGTCACCACCAGCGTCCGCGCGAACTGCGTATCCAGCCGCAGGTGGTCGCGGGCCACCTCCACCGCGGCCGGTGCGATCAGGTCCGCAACGGAGCGGATACCCCGAGCGAATCGTACCTGGTCCGGATTGGGCTGAGACGCTCGCTGTGAGCGGCCGGGAATAGAAAACGAAGTCATGACGATCTCCTTTGATCTCTGGTGGGCGACGCCACGACCAGTGTGGTGGCGTGCCCGAGTTCGCGCTGGAGGCGCTGGACCCGAGCGAGGTCCGGACACCAGCAGGCGTAGAAGAGGGAGGCAAGCTCGGCGCTGGTCAGCCGTCGGACAGTCAGGCCGGAACTGCCCAGTTGCCGCTCGATCTCCTCACAGCGGAAGGTGAGCTGGCGACGAACACCGTCTACGTCCTCCATCGGCTGCCTCCGACCGAAGGTCCAACGCCGACGAGGACTGCTCGGCTCGCCCTGGGCGGGAACGACCAGATAGAAGCGTCGTTCCAGCAGCGTCCGGTTCCTGGCCAGCCGCTGCAGGAAGGTGACGTAGTCGCGGGCCAGATCACTGAGGTCATCCGGCAGGTGACGGGTCCGCTCCTGCAGATCGCCCAGGTAGCGCTCCATGTCGACCGGCAGTACCCGGACCAGGATCTGGATCGGGAAGGTGAGGCCATTGAGGAAGGCGGCAAACCCGGCGACCACCACCTCCTGCTCCGCTTCCCCCTGCAGCCCGAAGTTGATACTCCCCACCTCGAGCACCGCGCGGTACTGCCCTCCCAGCAGCGACACCAGGTCATCGTCGATCGCCTCAACCCGGAGGTGAGCCGTCTGGACCGCGGCCGGGCGGCTCATGGTTGCTCCTCCTGCCAGGCGATCCGCGGCGCGAGTTCCTCCCAACCCGCCCCGTCTCGCTGCTCGTGTTCCGGCTCCGGCTCACGCGGGCGCCAGACACTGACCTTGGGGAGGGCGGCATGGTGCAGGACGACAAAGAGCCAGTCGTCCAGGCTCCGGCCATGGGGACGCACCAGAGCAAAGATGAGGGCCAGCACGAGAGGTGGGGCGATGAGGAGAGCACGGACGAGCAGCGGCAGGGCGGGCCACTGATTCCATAGCTCGTACCCCCCGGCGGCCCCCACCGTCAGGTACATGACCTGCCGGATGGTGAGGCCGTACAAGGCCCGGTCTTCGATGTTCAGGTGGGTCGGGATCTCGTGACGGCGTGTCATCGCATCCTCCTTTAGTGACCGGTGCCCATGGCCGACTTGATCAGGCCGGCCACGACCCGGGCGGAGAGTACGATGGCGAGACCGGCCAGCGCGTTGACCATGGCGGACTTGCCGCGCTCCATGTGATGCGGGTTGCCGCTGGCGGACATGTACAGAAAGGCGCCCCACATCAGGAAGAAGGCGGCAACCGTGACCCCGATGCCCATGCCGATGTTGAGCAGGTTGGTGAAGAGCGAGTTGATGGATTGCACGCTGAGAATCTCCTTACGGTGATAGCGGGTGTGATTCGTGTATGGGGAGGAAGGCACGGCGCTGGGCGCGGAGGACCTCGTTCAGATGGCGGCATCGCTCAGGTCCTCACGCGGCCGCCACCGGCGTAGTGGGCGGCCCAGTAGCCGGTGAAGACCGGCATCTGGCCGACGCCATCGGTCGGGTTGGCGGCGTTGACCATCAGACCGTTACCCAGGTAGATGCCGACGTGGGTGATGGGCTCGGCCGAGGGATAGGTATTGGCAAAGAACACCAGATCACCCGGCTGCAGTTGAGCCTGCGAGAGCCGGAGGGTGGCATCGTACTGTGCCTGAGCGGTGCGGGGAAGGGCGACACCCACCTGGGCGTACACCCACTCGACCAGACCGGAGCAATCAAACCCGACGCGCGGGTCGGAGGCGCCCCACACATAGGGCATGCCGATCTGGGAGCGGGCTAGTTCGACCACTCGGTTGGTCGGCGCCGAGGATTGCCCATACCCGTACCGGATGGCGACTGCCAGGACCTGATCGACGTACCACTGGGCATGGTTGTAGGCAAAGAGAGCGGCGCGCATGTCCCCGGGAGCGCCGCTGGCACAGAGATAGCGCGCCATGGCCGGAAGTGTGTCGTGGTAGTCATACGGGTTCCCACCATGGCCGTAGGTGGTCCAGGTGCCCGGCTCGAACTGGCCATAGCCGATGGCGCCGGCCGAACTGGTGGCCATGTTTCTGCCGAAGTCGGACTCGACCTTGGCGACGGCGGCCAGAATCTGCCAGGGAAGGCCACAACTGGCCCCAGCCTGCTGCATCACCGCCAGCTGACCGGGCGGGATCTCATCGAGATGGGCGCCGACCACCGCCTGACCCGGCGCGGCGGCTCCGGTGAACGGGGTGAGGCTACTCACGGCGAAGGCCAGAGAGATCAGGCAGGCCAGACCGAGACCACCCGCGACCTTGAGGGCGTCCCGGCCCAGCCCGGAGAGGGCCAGCGCGACCAGGAGTGGCATCACTCGCCTCCCTTGGTCCCGCCGCCACCGCCCCGGTGGTTGATGGCACGAGAGGCCTGCTGATAGGCCACGTAGCGGACAAAGCCGAATCCATCGCCGGCGCGGTGTCGCATCAGACTGGGGATCTTGAGGGTCAGGACCAGCACCGCGATCCCCAGGAACACAGAGAGCAGGCCGGCGTCCGCCGTGGTGGGGGTCAGGTCGGTCATCAATGACCCGCCCAGCTTGAGGGCCACGACCTGGACGAACTGGACGAAGACCACGGAGAAGAAGGTGGTCGACCAGAGCCGGGCCCAGCTGTTGGTCTGGGGCAGGACCCAGCAGAGCAGACCAATCGGCGCTGTAATAAGCAGGACATCAACCAGCGCCAGCCGCATCAACATCTGAATCACCAGCAGCAGGCTGGTGACCAGATAGATCAGGGTGGCGATGACGTTGACCAGGGCCTGCGTGACTGTGTCGGCATGCTGCCAGGCGGGAAGGCTGGTCTGACCCAGCGCCTGGCAAAGCGCGTTATTGAGGTCGATGGCCAGCTGTCCCCAGGAGAGGCTGGTGTTGACCAGCAGCGCCCCCAGGATGAGGCGTGGTATCACCTCCATGGCTTCGTGATAGGGGGAGCCGAGGTGCTCCCGAGCCATGACGTTGAAGCCAGCGAACAGGGCGACCAGCACCAGCGCGGCATCGGCGATGCCACGCACCACGCCCCACAGGGCGTGGACGGTAGGGCTGTTATAGGAGCCGGCGGGCGGAGTGCGGGTGATGAAGTTGAGGTTGCTGCCCATCACCCCCTTGACCAGAGAGTGCAGCCCGCCGGCAATGCTGCGCAGGAAGGTGATGAGCACCTGCGAGAAGATGTCGGCGGCCCAGGTCTTGGGATCGGGCAGCCAGTGGGTCGGGTTGAGGAAGCCGAGAGGGCCGCCGGTGCCATTTGAGCTTGGCGGAGTGGGGGTGCTGGTCGGCTCCGGTGTGACGGTGACCGTGGGAGTAGGTTTGGGGCCGGGACGATCAGCGGCGTGGGCGGGACAGACCGCCAGGAGTGACAGTGCCACCAGAACGGTGCCGAAGACAACAACCATGCCGGAGCGACAGTGGGGCCGGAGAAGAGCGGGTGTGCGGATCAGGACGATGGGAGAGCGGAGCTGCATGGCAACCTCTTAGTGGTGGGTTGCCTTCAGTTTCTAGAGCGTCAGTGACTTTTGCGTGTCCCTGGCGTGACGTTAGCGCGACTTTAGGGTGACTTCTCCGCGAGCAGGAAAATCTGCGTCGGAACAACGCAGGTGAGCTTGGTACCGTGACTTTCTCGTGGCTTTACCGGCCAAGGATGCACGGAGTGATGGGAAGCAACCGGCGATGTAGTGAACCCCTGTAACCGGACAGTCGCCAAAGTCACCCCGTGAGTTTGCCCACTGTCCAGTTACATGGGGTGCACTACACAACAGCGTATGATGGATCGAATCCTAGTCAGTACGACCATCGTAGTCACGGAGTGGCGTTGCACTGGAAGCTACATTAGTGCAATGAGGCTAACCGAGCAGTGGTGTCCAAACCGACTCGCAACACAATCAAGCGGCTCTTTGCGCTATCGGGAAACCGATGTGCGTATCCCTGCTGCTCCACTCCGGCAATCGATCAGGAGACCAGTACGGTGTTGGTTGACGTTTGCCATATCAAAGGAGAGAAGCCCGAAGCCGCGCGCTATGACGTAGCCCAGTCGGACGACAACAGGCGAGCCTTCGAAAACCTCATGTTACTCTGCACGGTGCATCATCGCATCGTCGATACCAACGAGGCAAGATACGATGCCGATCGGCTGCACGCCCTCAAAGCTCTGAACGAAGCAGCTGACGGGCAGAGCGAGGAGCCAAGTGAAGACTTGGTCTCTCGGGTCCTACTCCGCTTCGCGCAGAACCTTGGCTCATCCGTGCCTCGGGGAGAGAGCGTCGAAGCGGCAAACCGGAAGCTCGCAGAGTTACCGACCGATACTCTTCCCGCACCAACCAGTGTCCCCGCTGTGTCCACCATGCCCCTACGCCGCAACCCATGCTTCCAGGGACGCGAGGACGACCTCCTCGCCCTGGCCACAAACCTCAAGATGGGTCGCGTAACTGCCATCAGCCAGGTGATAGCGGCTACCGGCATAGGGGGAGTCGGCAAGTCTCAACTGGCATCCGAGTTTGTGTATCGCTTCGGGCAGTTTTTTAGCGGTGGCGTGTTTTGGCTCAACTTTGAGGACCCCGATGCTGTCGACGCCGAGGTAGCCTCGTGTGGCCACCGACTGCAGTTGCACCCTGCCTTTGCCAAGCTCTCACTCCAGACGCAGGTTCAACTCATACGAGCGGAATGGGAAAGCGATATGCCACGGCTGCTTGTTTTTGACAACTGTGGGGACGAGGAACTACTCCAGCAATGGATACTACGGACAGGTGGCTGTCGCGTGCTCATTACTGCCCGCAGAACTCAATGGGACCCCGTTCTAGGGGTACAGGTGTGGGCTCTCGACGTTTTGCCGCTCAACGAGGCCGTTGCCTTGGTGTCCGAGCTTAGCGGGTATCTATCTCCAGATGATCCAACGGTCGGTGCAATCGCCGAGGAACTCGGCAGGCTCCCGTTAGCGTTGCACCTGGCTGGGAGCTTCCTGCGACGCTACCATTTCGATGTCACTCCAGCGGTGTACCTAGAGCAGTTGCGGCAGCCTGAATTGCTTGACCATCCCTCGCTGCAAGGTGGCGGGATTTCGCCCACTCAGCACGAGATGCACGTTTCGAGGACGTTCGCAATAAGTTACGACAAGTTAGATGCGAATAATCCTATCGACCGGACCGCTCTACGTGTCCTTGACAGGACCGCCTACTTTGCCAGCGGCTTGCCAATACCGCGAGCAGCCCTACTGTCAACGCTTGGGCTGACGGATGGGTCCGCACAAGAGCGCCTCCTGGTAAGCGACGCTATCACTCGCCTTGTTGATCTGGGTCTCGTTCAGTTGGGTGTTGAAGGCGCACTCCTCCTACATCGATTGGTCGCCACATTCATTAGGACTGTTGAACAAGATAATGAAGGTCTAGCGGCCGTTCTCTCCTCGCCTGTACCTCTGCTTGTCTTCGAGGCCGCGAGGATAGCATTGCCTCTCGCCGCTCCGGATTCTGACTGCATTGGGCTACCAGTGCGCAGTTTATGCTCTCACCATCAACGATGGACCCAGTTGGCCTCCCTGAGGATCGCGTTTGAGTGCGGCGATGAATATGTGGACATGGAGGGTCTCAAGTCCTACCTCGTAAGTGTGAGCGAGATTGGGCGACCATTTTTGCAGTTCTTAGGGTACAACCTTCCATTTCTTGGCAGTTATGAATGGCACCTTCACAA
>JAABUR0100008531.1_pt1 | contig 11797 bp, 12 predicted proteins | sample 5560091 | NCBI WGS metagenome assembly JAABUR01 (sample SAMN10711879, study PRJNA513375) | rock metagenome | isolation source: Antarctica rocks | place: Antarctica: Victoria Land, University Valley sud
AGACGCCGATGGTCGCCCTCACCAGCTCAGTGTTAATGCGCGAGTTGGCGGAGGAGTCGGGGCTCTTTGCGGCGGTGCTGGGCCGGCCTCCCGACTTCTCCGTCTTGCTTGATGTACTGCTCCAGCACAGCCAGGAAGGCGGCTAAGGGCAGTAGAACGAAGCAGTACGGACGCCCGTATTTGGGCATCCGTACTGCTTTGTTAGAAGTGGGACGGTGCTACCGGCTCTTAGGCCTTCCTCCCAAGCAGTCCCTGTGTCTATCGCGAGGGTGATCGTCCCGGGCTACGGGACGATGTGGACCCGCGTGCCGATTGGCGCCCAGAAGTAGAGGAATCGGGCGGCGTTGTACGGGACGTTCACACAACCGTGCGTGCCGCCGTAGTTGGTTCCGGGAGGGCCACTGGTATTGCTGCCGCGACCATAGACACCACGCCAGGGCGCGTCGTGGATAAAATAACCACCGCCGAGAAACTCTAACGCGAAGCTGACCTGTGACGTGGGGTACCACTTCGACGAGCCCTTCGGCCAGGGGGAAATAAAGGTATACGGACTCCGCTTGGCGAAGACCACGAAGTGCCCCGTGGGCGTGCGGAGAATGGGATTACCGGTAGTCACCGGGCTACTGAGCACCAATCGTGGCCCGTCCCAGGCACGCAGTCGCTCCTTGGAGAGCGAGATGCTGATGCGTTTGCAGCCGCAGCCATTGCTTCTCGCCGCTTGAACAGGCGACGCAACATGGGCGGAGATGAAGACGGACGCGAGGACAAGGATGAGCGAGACGCAGGAGCGAACGGAACGGGTCACGGTGGTCCTCCTCGATAGATATGATTGAGCGGAACAGGCGCTTGCTGCTGCACCTACTGCAAACTGCGTGCCGCGCATGACCTCACCTGGGGCGCCTACGGTCGGACAGCCAGGATACGCAGGTGGTGCAGATGGCGATGCGTGGCAAAGTAATACCAGTGCGTCCGGCTGGTAACCAGCTGCCGGTTGATCTTGACCGAGCCATCGTACACATTGAAGCCGGTTATGGCGCCGGTTGCATACCAGCGCAGGGAAGATACACCGTGTTGGACGTGGATGCTGAGCCGCGAGACGCGCGCCACCGTGGGATTGCCCACGGTATAGGCAGTCGAGTACATCCCCTGATCGAGCACGGTACCGTTCGGGGCCTTCGCCACGGCGAACACCGGTATGGCGACAGAGTTGAGGAAGGAGGTCGAGATGTAGTCGCCAACCATGGGTCCATAGGCGTTTGGCAGCCAGGAGAGCGACATGGGGCCGGCCAGTTGCTGCGGCGCGCTCCACAACGAACCGCCATCATTGGAGGTGATGGCGCCAACATCCAGCTGGCAGGTGGTAGCGGTGCAATTGGTTTGCGGGTAATAGTAGTAGGTGAGAGCCAGATGCGCGGACGAACCGGAGGTCGACCGATCCACTGCGATGCCTGGAATAAAGTGATCAACGGTACTGTTGACCGGATCAATGGGGATGCGTGTCTTGGCGGTCCAGGTGATACCGTCGGTGGAGGTGCTCATCACGATGTCGTTGGACGAGCAGTTGGCGCGGAAGTAACAATCTTGCCAGACGACATAGACCTTCCCGCTCGAATCCATCTCGGCTGAGGGTAAGGGCTCGGTGCGCAATCCGCCCGAGTTGCCGTGAACGGTGATGTCGCCCACGTGCATTTCCTGGCTGTAGCTGGCTCCGCCATTGGTTGAGATGTAGTCGTCGATCGCGTTCTGACTGTCTCCCCAGAGGGGTACGATGAGCGTACCGTTGGGCTGGACCAGTGGCTGGCCGCCAAGACCCTCGGCCTGTGTGGTGGTGGGAGCAGGCGCCGCTGGCGCGCTCCAGTGCAGGCCGCCGTCGCTGGAGGTGCTGGTCTGCGGCAGATCGTTGTTATTCACGTCGTCCCAGGTCGAGTAGCAGTTGCCGTAATACGGACTGGAGGAGGTGTCGTCGCACACGATCCAGTCTTTGTCAAGACTGGTTTGGCCGGTTCCGAGTACCTGGACCGGCGGACTCCAGTTGACCCCATCCGGCGAACTGCTGATCAGGATGTTGTCGCCGGTTGGGCCACTGATAGCGAGCGTGCTGGCCAACCAGACGCCGTGTTTCGCGTCGTAGGCGATACTGGGATCGCTGACCCGAGGATAGGAGCCGGCCGGGGTTTGGTTGGTCGTCAGGGCCGGTAGCAAGCCGTGCTGCCAGGCCCCATTGGTATACGTAGCCCAGCCGGCCGCGTCGGCGCCGCCATTACTGAACCGGCCGACCTGAAAGACGGCGACTTCCGTGTTGCCGAAGGCAAACGTGTCCGGCTCGACCTCAGTGTGATGGTATGCGCTATCGGTAGTCGACGCGGTGATCGTGTCCGTACTGATCTCGGTGAGCGTGGGGCTGGCCGAAGCACTCCCTTGGTGGGCGCACAGCGCCAGCACCGCGGTGAGCGACAGCACGGCCAGAGCACGCCTGGATGCCAGGAGTCTGGCGCTGATGGGTCTCTTCACGCTGTAGTATCCTTCTTGATTCACTGCCGCCACGACCACGCGCCACCACAGATCGACCAGCCAGAGGTAGATCAACCTGGCGTCCGATTGAAACACTGCGCCTGGTCGCTGTCGACGTCTGCGGAATTATAACGCCTCCGAGTTTTCAGACTTCCGATAATGGCAGCCGGATTCCTGACAAAATCACCGCGTGATATGATCTATCGCCGGTAACCGGGAGCAAGCCGGGCTTGCCACGGATCCCGGGCGAATAGTCTGCGCGTACAGGGACTGCATGGCCATACCATCGCCACTGCTCAGGAATCTTCTTCTGTTCGGCCATCTCCTTCGTGCCCTGGGGCTTCGCCTGACCTCCGCACAGTTGGTCGAAGTGATGAATAGTTTCACGGTCGTCGACATCGGCCGCAAGGAAGACTTCCGTAACGCCGCACGCTGCATCCTGGTGAGCCGGCAAGCCGATCTGGCGATCTTCGATTATGCCTTTGATGCGTTCTGGCGCTTCTGGTCGCACGGTGACAAGAATCAGCCGCTGGAAAAATTGATCTCCGATATAGCGCGGCAGGCGCCGCGCTCACCGGGCAATCCTCCGCCCGGAATGCGTGGCAAACCAGGACAGGCGCCCAGTAACCGAATTGAGGTGGGGCCGAGTTCTCGCGGAAGCGATGGAGCGGAGGACAATGATGGCGCCGAGGGCGTGATTGCTCTGTATAGTCCAGGCGAGGTGTTGCGTTCCAAGGACTTTGGCGCGTTCAGCCAGGAGGAAATCTCAGACGCGCGACGCTTTCTGGCGGAGATGCAGTGGACGGTGACGCGACGTCGGTCTCGGCGCAGCCGCCCCGCCGTTCGCGGGCGCTCGCTCGATGTCCGGCGCTCGCTGCGCCGCAGCGTGGCGAGCGGGGGTGAGATGCTGAATCTGGCGCATCGCGGCCCCAAACTCAAGCGCCGTTCTCTGGTGTTGATCTGCGACATCAGTGGATCGATGGACCGCTACACTCGGCTACTGCTTCATTTTCTCTACGCCGTGGAGAGCAGCATCCAGCAAGTCGAGGTGTTTGCGTTCGGCACTCGGCTGACCCGCATCACCCCATCGCTCCGCAGCCGCGACCCGGATGCCGCGGTCGCCACCGTGGCTCAAGAGGTCAAGGACTGGTCGGGCGGGACGCGCATTGGCGAGTCGTTGCGCACCTTCAACCGACAATGGGCCCGTCGGGTGATGGGACATGGGGCCATTGTGCTGATCATCAGCGATGGCTGGGACCGAGGTGAACCGGCGCTCCTCGAGGCGGAGATGCAACGCTTGCAGCGCTCCAGCTACCGCTTGCTCTGGCTTAATCCGCTGTTAGGCTCGGCCAACTATCAGCCACTCACGCAGGGCATCCAGGCGGCCCTTCCCTATGTGGACGACTTTCTTCCGATTCACAGTCTCAACAGTCTAGATTCGCTCGGCCGCCTTCTCAACCAGGTCCAGGAAGGCCGGCCGGCACGCCGTCAGCGCGCGCGAAGCAGCCATATCCAGGCGTAGACGCGGTAGAATAAAGACAGATGCGTTACTTTCTCGCGTTGCTGATCCTTCTGGCCGGCGCCGCTGGCGGTATTTTGGTGTATCGCCATGTTACCGCCGGACTGCCGGTAAACATCGCCCCGCCTCAGCGGCTGGTGGCCAGTACGGCGGGCACGCCGCTGCTGACCAACGGCTGGACCAATTCGCCTACTGTTCTGCTCAGCGCCGACAATCCGCCGAAAGTCGCCGCCGGGGTCGACGTGGAAGTCCGGCGGCAGGGACATCCCTTCACCAATGTGGCCACATCGAGCAATCTTGTCGCCCATTCCGGTGATCCCGGGATTCAGGTGCACCTGGCCGATGGGAGGTACCACTGGCACGTGCGTCTCCATAACCGGGATGGCCTCAGTCCGTGGGTTCCATATCGCGGCGCCATCAGCGTCGACACTCAGCCGCCCGCGGCCCCGGCGATTTCCTCGAGCACCGATCCTGATCCAGCCAGGATCTATCACCGTTCGACGCTCGATTTTTCGTGGCAGACGCAAGACTCCGGATCCGGGATTGCCGGCTATTCATACCGGTTGGACACCGATCCCAAAGGAGTGCCCAAGCAGGCGCTGCTGAGTGCCAGCCCGACCGTCAAGCGTGCTGGCTTGTCTACCGGCGTCTATTATTTCCACGTCGCCGCCAGGGACAATGCCGGCAACTGGAGCCTGCCCTCAACGTTTCCAGTCCACATCGACGTCACTCCCCCCGGCCTGTCGTTCGTGCGTTTCTCGCTGTTCCAGTTCAACCCACAGGTCGATTCGCTGGGTGTCTCCTTCGGAGTTACCCGTCCAGCGCCGACCATTCACGTGGGCGTATACCGTCAGAGCGACCATACCCTGGTGCGGCTGTATACACTTAGCAGCCTGGCCAAAGGGCAGAAGATCGCGGTCTCGTGGGACGGGAAAGACACCCAGGGGCATTTTGTTCCAGCAGGCTATTACCAGGTGTATATTCGCGCCACGGATCAGTATGGCCACTCCAGCCTGCAAGGTTGGAACGATTTCACTGTCGAGTACCAACGGATCGTGGTGTCGCTGAGCCAGCAGAAGTTGGTGGCCTACGACGGCAATCAGGTCTTTCTGACATCACTGGTAACCACTGGCAACCAGGAACTGCCCACACCCACCGGTACCTATCATATTTTGGGCAAGTTCCATCCCTTCACCTTTCACAGTCCGTGGCCCAAAGGGTCACAGTACTATTACGCCCCGTCCAAGACCAACTACGCCATGCTCTTTCAGGACCAGGGCTACTTTATCCACGACGCACCGTGGCGCACCGCTTATGGTCCCGGCACCAACGCGCAGCAGGGTGCGCCGGGGAGTAATTACACCGGGACCCACGGCTGTGTGAATGTGCCATTCGACGTGGCCCAACGGCTGTTCGGTTGGGCCCAAATCGGAACCGTGGTGGAGATCGACCGGTAGCATCGCTACGCCGGGCGAATTTGCCCGTCGCCGAGCACCACCCACTTGTAGGACGTCAGCTCGCGTAACCCCAATGGACCGCGGGCGTGAAACTTCTGAGTGGAAATGCCCAGTTCGGCGCCCAGGCCAAACTGGCCGCCGTCCGTGAACTGTGTGCTGGCATTGACGAACACCGCTGCGGCGTCGATCCGGTTTACGAACTCGCGCGAAGAGCTGTAACCCTCGGTAATGATCGCTTCGGAATGGCCGCTGCCATGCTCTTCGATGTGATGCACCGCCTCATCCAGGCTGTCGACGACTTTGATGGCGGCACGCAGCGCCAGGAACTCGCAGCCGAAGTCCTCGGGTGAGGCCGCTAGGTACGTCCCTGGCGCCTCTGTCCGGCGGAGAATATCAAGGGATTGAGGATCGCAGCGCATCTCTACCGAGGGATCGGTCCACTGCCGGGCCAGGACCGGCAAGAAACTGGGAGCGATGGCGGCATGGACCAGCACGGTGTCGAGCGCGTTGCAGACGGTGGGGCGCCGCGTTTTGGCGTTGTGGACGATGGCCACGGCCTGTGCCAGGTCGGCATCCTGATGAACATAGGTATGGCAGACACCAATGCCGCCGGCCAGGACCGGTACTTGCGCGTTGGCCCGGACGAACTCGATCAGTCCCGCCCCGCCGCGCGGCACAATCAGGTCGATCTCGCCCCGCAGCCGGATCATTTCGCCTACCAGGGCGCGATCCGGATCCCGCACCAACTGAACCGCCTCGACCGGAGCCGCCTTTGCCTCGAGTGCCTGGCCCACCAGGCCGGCTAACATCTGGTTGGAGTGAAGCGCTTCTTTGCCGCCGCGTAGGACGACGGCATTGCCGGATTTGAAGCAGAGCGCAGAGATATCGATGGTGACGTTTGGACGGGCTTCGTAGATCACGCCGATAACCCCGAGCGGCACTCGCCGCCGCGACAGCTCCAGACCGTTGAGCAGCGTGCTCGTATCGAATTCCTCACCCACCGGGTCCGGCAAGCTAGCGACATGCCGCACGTCATCCGCCATACCATGCACGCGATCGGCGGTGAGCAGCAGACGATCGAGCAGGTGCGACCCCATACCCCCGGATTCAGCGTGCGCTATGTCTAACCGGTTAGCGGCCAGGATTGCCGCGACCTCCGCGTCCAGGCGCTCGGCCAGGTCCAGCAAGACCGCGTTCTTTACGGTGGCTGGCATGGTTGCCAGGCTCAACGCGGCGCGCCGGGCCTGCTGGGCGCAGCTTCGCAGGTCCAGTACATCAAGCATGCAGTACTCGTTCCTGTGCACCGAAACAGACGAGATCGTCGCGATGCACGACGTGGTTGCCATAGCTATAGCCAAGCATAGCTTCGATGGCGGAAGACTGATGCCCATGAATTGTGCTGACATCCTCAGATGGATAGTTGGCAATGCCTCGGGCCACGATTGCGCCGGCCTGCGTGGCGATATCCACCGAGTCGCCGCGCTCGAAGACTCCCTGCACCGCTCGTACGCCCGCCGGGAGCAGACTGGCGCCGCGGTCGAGCAAGGCGCGCGCCGCGCCAGGGTCGACTACCAATCTCCCAGCGTGATTGAGGCCGGACAAAATCCAGCGCTTACGTCCCTCCACCGGATCCGTGCGGGGCAGAAAGCGCGTCCCCAACTCCTCTCCGCGTAGCACCCGCAGGATCACGTCGCGCTCATGGCCGTCCACGATTCGTACTTCGGCTCCCGAGGCGGTGGCCAGCTTGGCGGCGGCCAGTTTGGTGGCCATGCCTCCCGTGCCCAGTGCGGAGCGGGCGCCCCCCGCGTACGCTTCTACCAATGGGGTAATAACCGGCACCTCGCGAAGCAGCTCCGCCGATGGGTTCAGCAGTGGATCCGCGGTATAGAGGCCCGGAATGTCACTGACCAAGACCAGCAGATCGGCATCCACCAGATTTGCCACCAGTGCGGAGAGGGTATCGTTGTCGCCCAGCTTGAGCTCGTCGGAGGCCACCACATCGTTTTCATTGACGATCGGAACCACTCGCCGTTCACACAGTCCGAGCAGGGTACGACGCGCATTGAGATAGCGCTGGCGCTCGGCCAGATCCTGCCGCGTCACCAGCACCTGTGCCGACGTGATGCCGTGAAACTCGAAGAACTGGTCGTAGAGGTGCATCAGGCGGCTCTGTCCGATAGCGGCCAGCACCTGTTTCAACGACACATCCTTGCGTCCGGCGGCCATGCCAAGTCGCTGCCGGCCCGCTGCCACCGCGCCCGACGAGACGACGATCGGCTGGAGCCCAGCAACCTGCAGGGCCGAAACCTGCTCGACCAGATCTGCCATCTTGGCCAGGCTGAGCTGAGACGTTCCGGCGGTTAGCGTGCTGGTGCCGAATTTGAGAACGGGCCGGCGCCAGAGAAACTCGTCTGCCATCGTGGCCGCATTATACGAGGCTATGCCGGATCGATTTCTTTGACCCGGACGCCAAGGTGCTGAATGCGAGTAACCATACTCTCACCCGGCCAGCCGTGCTGGGCCGCCGCGTCTTTCATGGCGGCCGCGACGAGTTCGGCGCCGTCGCGCGGACCCAGCGCAATCACCGCCGGACCACCGCCCGAGAGGGTGGCGCCATAGGCTCCGGCCTGCACAGCGGCGGCGAGCACCGCGTCGAAACCGGGGAGGAATTGTGAGCGATATGGCAGGTGCAGGCGATCGTGCATGGCGGGGCCGATACGGTCCCAGCGGCCCCAGATGAGCGCCGTGACTAGATAGCTGACCCGGCTCAGGTTGTACACGGCGTCGCTTAACGACACCTCAGACGGCAGCGCCGCGCGGGTCTTGGTGGTCGAAAGCGTGGTATCGGGTATAAAGAGCGCCACGCCCAGTCTGAGATGGTTGGCGACGTGCAAAGCGTGCACGGTATCGCCCTCGCAAAAGGCGGTAGTGACGCCTCCCAGGATGGCCGCAGTGGTGTTGTCCGGGTGCCCCTCCAGACCGGCCGCGAGGCGGAGCATGAGTTCCTGTGGGGCCTTGTGGCCGGCGGCATGGCCGGCCGCAGCCAGCCCCCCCACGATGGCCGCCGCACTGCTTCCCAGCCCTTTGCCGATAGGAATGTGGCTTTCCAGTCGGAAACGCGCCCCAGGTAATTCCTCAGCGGTTTCTCTGGCCCAGGCCCGGTAGGCCCGGCACATCAGATTCTTACGCGGATCGAGTTCATTCTGCCCCTCGCACAGTACGGCATCCTGGTTGGTGTCGTCGAACTCGACGGTCAGAGTATCGGTGAGATCGAGCGCCAGGGCGAGCGAATCGAAGCCGGGGCCAAGGTTGGCACTGGTGGCCGGCACGTCGATCTGAATTGGCTTCATAGCCGGGCCCGGTCGGGTGGGGAAAGGATCGCATCGAGTGTTGCCTCTACCGGCGTCAACTCAGCAAACTGAGCGAGCGCCGTGGCCGGGTCCTTCAGTCCATGCCCCGTCAGGATGGCAACAATGGTCATGCTGGAAAGATCGTGTCCCTCCTCGCCCAGCTTTCGGATGCCCGCCAGGGGCGCCGCCGAGGCCGGCTCACACATCACGCCCTCGCAGGAGGCCACGCTGCGATACGCGGCCAGGATTTCCTCATCGCTGACGGAGCGCAGTAATCCTCCCGAGGCCGCGACGGCAGCCAGAGCTTCCTCTCCGCGGGCGGGCTTGCCGATTCGGATGGCAGTGGCGATCGTGGTGGGATGCTCAACCGGATGACCGTCAACCAGCGGCGCCGCGCCGGCGGCCTGGAAGCCCCACATGCGCGGCGTGTTCGACGTTTTGCCCGCCTCCCGGTACTGGCAGAAGCCGCGCCAGTAGGCGGTGATGTTCCCGGCGTTACCGACTGGCAGGGCAACGGCATCGGGAGCGGTCTCAAGCGCATCGCAGACCTCGAAGGCCGCTGTCTTCTGGCCCTCCAGCCGGAATGGGTTGACAGAGTTCACCAATTCGGCGTCGCCCATGGCCACCGCCTCACGCACCAGTTCCAGCGCTCGGTCGAAAGTGCCGTCAATCGGCACGACACGGGCGCCATAGCTGAGCGCCTGAGCAAGTTTTCCCGGCGCCACATACCCGGCGGGCAGGACCACCAGGCAGCGCAGTCCCGCCGAGGCAGCGTAGGCCGCGGCAGAGGCGGCAGTGTTGCCGGTGGAGGCGCAAATGACATCGCGCGCCCCCCGTTCCACCGCTTTTGCCACCGCCAGCACCATACCCCGATCCTTAAAGGAACCCGTCGGGTTCATGCCCTCAAACTTGAGATACAGCCGTCCGCATCCCAGCATATCGCCCAGGTGCCGGGCATGAATCAACGGCGTCTGCCCTTCGCCCAGGGAGATCGTGGGAGTATCGGGCGTGAGGGGGAGAAACGCGTGATACCGTTCAAGTAGAGAGGCCATGTGACTTCATCGTAGCGTAGATTTCAGGGTCTTGGCTGGGAGGCAAAGGAAGCAGTTGTATCCCTGTCTGTACGTAGTGCGACCTGGGGACGAGGTGAGATTTGGCCCAGACCCATGATCCGGTGACCCTGGAGGAAGTGCTCAGGCTGGCACGGCAGCTCTCTCCAGTCGATAAGGTTCGGCTGATCGAGCGCGTCGCACCGGAGGTGGAGTGCGATCTGGCCGCGCGGCAGGGCGTCGGGAACCGGTCCTTACTTGGTCTCCTAAAAGACCTGGGACCGGCTCCGTCGGTCGAGGAGATTGACGCTGCTCGCCGCGAGGCCTGGGCTTCTTTTCCCCGCGACGATGTTTGATGCTTCGGCAGGTGTGTTCGCCGCGGTCCGTCCCTCTCCAGTTTTTGGCACATGCAAGCGGGAATTCGGGGGGACGGGGATCATCGGGAACTGGAGCGACTGGTCGCGAACAGATGCGAATGACCGTAGTAACTCGGCGGATAGGGGGGAGATGAGCGAAGGCGACCGCCGGGACAGCGGTCCTCAGCAGCGGGAGAGTTCCTCGTCGACCACCGCGTTGAGGGCGGGCAGATCCTGTGCGATGGCTTGCCACACCTGATCCAGACGGACCTCCGTGTATCCGTGTGCCAGCACGTTGCGGAAGGCAGTGACCTGCCTCCAGTCGATTTCGGGATGATCCGTCTTCAGGTCGTCCGAGAGGTGAGCGGCAGCATCTGCCAGAGTCTCCATGCGACGGAGCACAGCATCTTGCGTGCGCAGATTGGAGGAGAAGGTTTCTGCCTCGCCCCCGGTGTACGCTTCGATCAACTCAATACTTTCGCGAATGTACGAAAGGTAGACGGGGGTTATCCCTCACAGAGGGACCGCCTCGCGAAGTACCCGCTCTCGCAGGCGGTTGAGACCTGCGCTATCTACCACATCAACCTGGCGGCCAAGGGTATCAGCGAGTGCTTGTCGCAGGCCTTCCAGCAATCCAAAATAGGCAAAGCCCCTGGCATCAGTGGCGATGTCGACGAGGAAGTCCACATCGCTGTGGGCGTCTGCCTCTGCCCGCGCCACCGACCCAAACACGCGCACATTCCGTGCGTCATAGATGGCGGCAATCCGCAGGATCTCGTCTCGGCGAGCCTGAAGCTTCAGCAAGGTCGCAACGTCCCCGCTGCGGTGCGGTGAATTGGTGGGCTGCGAATGTTCGTTCATCGGCTCCATTATCCTTCATCGGTCAGTGGAGCGACCGGCTCGCGTCGATAAGGAACTGACGGGCAGCATGCGTGGGGCCATCCTCGACTGTCGGTCACGAGGGACGCGGATGAGCAGGGAGTGGTGGTGGGCCGGTGCTCGATGTGGGAGCGAGTGCATACCATAGAGCATGAGTGACTCCACTGTTCTCCAGCTCCAACTCGTACACGAGGTCAGCGGTCTTCTCGCCGATGCTCAGATCCCCCACTGGCTGTTCGGCGGCTGGTCTGTCGATTTTCACGTGGGCTCCGTCACGCGGGAGCACGGCGACCTGGAGTTCTTTATCTGGGAACACGACGGGTCGCTTGCAAGGGACCTATTGGACGCGGCTGGCTATCAGTTGGTGGGTCATCCACATCCTGAAGAGGCATCTATCTGGAGGAAACATGGGCAGATTGTGGAACTCTACTTTAACGTTGTGAATTCGCAAGGAGAAGTGGTAGGGCGAGGACGATGGGATCATTGGCCGTCGCCAGAAAATGCTCTTGGAAGCGAGGTCAGGGTGTTACATGGGGTCGAATGTCCGGTTGTGAGTATGCAGTGCATCCTTGGCGTCAAGCAAGGGTATGCGAAATACACCGGAATCCCACCGCGCGAGAAGGACCAGGCCGACGTGATGGCACTGCGCCGAGCATTAGAATAAGCGCAATGAACG
>JAABUR0100008533.1_pt1 | contig 11796 bp, 10 predicted proteins | sample 5560091 | NCBI WGS metagenome assembly JAABUR01 (sample SAMN10711879, study PRJNA513375) | rock metagenome | isolation source: Antarctica rocks | place: Antarctica: Victoria Land, University Valley sud
GCACGGTCGTGCCAAAGCGCGAAGTGGCGTCCCGGGTCGAAGTCGAGGACGTCGGCCACCTCCAGCACGACGTGCTCACCGGCAGGTCCGATGCGCTCGCGCACCGTTGTCAACGCGGTGGCGGACAGGTCGATGGCCATCAGGTCGCGGTAGCCGCGGTCCACGAGGTGGTCGATGAGGGTCGACCAGCCGGCGCCGACGTCGATGATGGGTTCCTCGTGGTCCAGCCCAGTCTCGTCGACCAGGCCCAGGGACAGCTCGGGGACCGATTGCCACCAGGAGACGCCGTCGACGTCCTTGCCGTCGTGGACGCCTTCCCAGAACGAGCTCCGCGACTCGGCGTCGTCGGGGCGATGAGGAGCATCAAGTGACATACCCCGACCCTACGACCGCTCACTTCCCCCAGCCCCATGGACGCACCGCAGCCGCCGCGCTGGCCTATTGTGGGGCCATGGACACCCCGCCGAGCCCCCACCATGCGAGCGGCGGCCCGCTGGGCGACGTCGCGACGTTGATCGATGGCGGCGACATGGACTGCGGCAGCGGCCTGCTGCTGCTGATCACCCGCGCGATGCGCCGACTCGAACCCGGCGACCTCCTCGGCATCCGCAGCGCCGAGGCGAGTGTCGTCACCGACCTGCCCGTGTGGGCCGAGCTCGTCGGCCATGACGTGACGGCCGACGTCGCCGAGACCGCCAGCGGCCCGTGGTGGTTCGCGGTCCGCAAGGCCAGCGCCCTGGCCGGACCGAGCACCGTGTTCAGCCTGGGCAGCAAGACACCCGTCGGTCACAGGCTGTGGGCCTACACCAACTTCGACTGCAACCTCGCCTGCCTGTACTGCTGCGCCGAGTCCTCCCCGAAGGCGGACTCCCGGCGCCTGGATCCCGTGATCGCGAAAGGCCTGTTCGCCGACTTCGCCGCGTCGGGAGGTCGCGAGCTCTTCCTCACCGGTGGCGAGCCCTTCATGCATCCCGACCTGGGCGCCTTGGTCGAGGCCGGCGCAGGGCTGGAGCGCACGATCCTCACCAACGCGATGGTCTTCGGGCGCGGACGACGCCGCGAGACCCTGGAGGCCCTGGACCGAGCGGTCGTGCTGCAGGTCAGCCTCGACTCGGCCACCCCGGAGCTGCACGACCGCCAGCGCGGCGCCGGCTCCTGGGCGCGCGCCCTCGACGGGATCGCGTTGGCCAGGTCCCTGGGCTTCAAGGTCCGCGTGGCGGCCACCATGTTCGACGAGGACCCGATCGGCGTCGCCGCCCTCCACGAGCGTCTCGACGCGGAGGGCATCGACCCCGAGGACCGCGTCATCCGGCCCGTGGCGCAGGAGGGGTTCGCCGAGGCCGGCATCCACGTCTCCATCGACACCCTGGAACCCGAGCCGACCATCACCGCGGACGGGGCGTGGTGGCACCCGGTCGCGGTGACCAACCCGAACCTGCGCATCGCCGACGCGCCGCTGTCGATCGAGGAGATCTTCGGGGTCGTCAGCGACACCCTGGACGTGCAAGGTGCCGCATCCGCGTCCGGACGAGAGGTGTTCCGCTGTGCGTAAGACAGTCATGGAATCCTCACGAGCATCCCGACTTCCAGCTGGCGTGCGTTGGCTGCTCACACCCGCGACCGATGAGGTGTCCCGCGGCCACGCGATCGCAGCCGCGTTCCTCCGGGTGCTCCTCGGGCTGCTGTGGCTCTACAACGTGTCGTGGAAACGTCCACCCGACTTCGGTCAGGATGCCGGCAACGGCCTGTACAAGTTCACCTCCTACGCGGTGAGCCATCCCGTCTTCCCGCCGTACAGCTGGCTGGTCGAGCACGTCGTCCTGAAGGCCTTCACTCCGTTCGGGTGGCTGGTGCTGATCGCCGAGACCACGCTCGCGGTGCTGCTTCTCACCGGCACGTGGGTGCGGCTCGCCGCCGCCATCGGGGTGGCCCAGTCGGTCGCGATCGCCCTGTCGGTGGCCTACGCACCGAATGAGTGGCCCTGGTCGTACTGGCTGATGATCGGCGCGCATGCGGTGATCTTGTTCAGCTCGGCAGGCCGGGTGCTCGCCGTGGACGGCGTCCGCGCGGGCCTGCCGAGCCGGCGGACCCTGGGCCTGGTGTGGGGCGTGCTGACAGTTCTCGTCGGGGCCTACAGCCTGCTCGGCTCGTTCGGCGACCCCCTCGCCCCGCGCGGTCCCGGGCTCGTGTCGAGCGACCTCTCGGTCAGCCTCGGGGCCTACAACCTCATCGGCGGCCTGGTCCTGGTCGTGGCCGGAGCCCTGCTGCTTCTCGCGAGCCGGGGCGGCCCCCGCAGGGTCGCTCAGGCCGCTGCCGTGCTGGCCGCGGTCGCCGGCCTGTCCCTGCACGCCCAACTGGGCTTCACCGACCCCCTGCTCGGGGGCACGGCCACCTCGGCGGCCTACTTCCTCGCCGTCGCCGTCGTCGCCGGGTGCCTCGGATGGGATCCACACCGCGACACCCGAGCCGACCACCACTCGCCTCGCTGACACCCACCCAGGAGACATCACGTGCCAACCACCACCCGACGAACCTTCCTGCTCGGCACCACCGCGCTCCTGACGCTCAGCGCCTGCTCCGGAGGGGCCGACTCGACGTCGGCCGCGCGGCGCCTCAGCATCTCAGCGATCCCCGACCAGGACCCAGAGCTGCTCAACCGGCTCTACCCTGCGCTCGCCGACCGGATCGCCGGCGCTACCGGCCTGAAGGTGGCCTATAAGCCGGTGACCGACTACACCGCGGTCGTGCGTGCCTTCGAGGTCGGCGACATCCACCTGGCCTGGATGGGTGGACTCACCGGCGTCCAGGCGCGGGCGCGGGTCCCCGGAGCCACCGCCATCGCCCAGCGCGACATAGACGCCGACTTCCACAGCCTGTTCATCGCCACGAAGGCCTCCGGACTGAAGCCCTTCGACGATGCCAGCGGCCTGAAGGCGCTGGCGGGGCACACCCTCACCTTCGGCAGTGAGACGTCCACGTCGGGTCGGCTGATGCCGCAGTACTACATGCAGGAAGGGGGGTTCGACCAGGCCGATCTCCAGGGGTCCCCCGGCTTCTCCGGCTCCCACGACGCGACCATCGAGGCTGTTGCCTCGGGCAGCTTCGAGGTCGGCGCCGTCAACGAGCAGGTCTGGAACGCCGCGAAGGATGCCGGCGAGGTGGACCTCGGCAACGTCGTCGTCCTGTGGCGCACTCCCGGGTTCGCCGACTACCACTGGCTCGCCCGCCCGGACCTGGACAAGGTCTTCGGAAACGGCACGACCACGAAGGTCACCGACTTTCTGCTTGGTCTCGACGACGCAGACAGGGACGACGCGAAGATCCTCGACCTCTTCGGGGCGAAGTCGTTCATCACGACCAAGAACTCCAACTACGACCTGATCGAAACGGTCGCCAAGGAGCAAGGCCTCCTCGCGTGAGCTCACCGGCGCCAGTAGTCAAGATGAGCGGCGTCGGACGAAGCTTCGGAGGCCACCGAGCCCTCGACGGGGTCGACCTCACCGTGCACGCCGGCGAACGCGTGGCCCTGCTGGGCGCCAGCGGTGCCGGCAAGAGCACGCTGCTGTCGCTATTGAACGGCTCGCTGCTGGCGAGCGAAGGAGTCCTCGAGGTGTTCGGACAGGTCCTGGCCGACCTGGCACCGAGCATGCTGCGCAGGCTGCAATGTCGCATCGGCACCGTCAGCCAACGCCTCGACCTGATCGAGCAGGTCCGCGTGCTGCACAACGTCAACGCCGGCAGACTCGGCACCTGGAGCACCCCGCGGGCAATGGTTTCCCTCATCCGGTCCCGTGCGGACGACGACGTGCGTTCCGCCCTGCATAGCGTGGGGATGGACTGGGCTCTGCACGAACGCACCGAACGCCTCTCGGGAGGCGAGCGCCAACGCGTGGCCATCGCAAGGCTGCTGGTGCAGCAGCCGGACCTGATCCTGGCCGACGAACCGGTCTCGAGCCTCGACCCGGCCCGAGCGGCGGAGACCCTCGAGTTGCTGCAGGCGCCGGCCCGGGGATCCACCCTGATCATCAGCCTGCACCAACCCGAGCTCGCCCGGCAGTACTGCACGCGCGCAGTCGGTCTGCGCGAGGGACGGTTGGACTTCGACGTCCCCACTGCGGAGTTGGACGATGCCCGCCTGACCCGCCTCTACACGCTTCCATGAGCCAGCTGCTCGACCGTCCGCCGATCCCGAGCCACGCTGCAGCGAGATCGGCGCGCCGCCCCGTCACGCGCCGCCAGGTAATGGCGCGGCGGCTGACCGGAGCGTTGATCGTGATCGTCCCGATCGCCTGGGCGCTGCACCGGGCTGTGCCCGCTGGGACGGACCTGGTCAACCGCGGCGGCCTCCCACTGCTCACCGCCCTGTTCGGCGATGTACTGCGCCCGTCGCTAGAGCCGACCTTCCTGGGGCTCGTCGCCCACGCCGCCGGCGTGACCCTGGCGTTCGCCGCCGTAGGAACCGCGGGCGCCCTCGTGATCGGTCTGCTCGGAGGGCTGGTCCTCAGCGACGTCGCGTGGCGCCACCGTCCACCGTGGCCGGTTCGCATGGTCCGGCTACTGCTGCGTCTGCTGCTTGTCGCCGTCCGCTCCGTGCACGAGCTCGTATGGGCGCTGCTGTTCGTCAGTGTCCTCGGACTCGACCCGCTCGTCGCCATCCTGGCCATCGCGTTGCCATTCGGTGCACAGACCGCGCAGGTGTTCGCCGAGATGTTCGACGGCGTACCCGATGGACCGTTGCGGGCGCTGCGGGGGGCGGGCGCCCCCCCTACTTCGGCGCTCGCCTATACCCTGCTCCCGCAGTCGGCCCCGCTGCTCCTGTCCTACGCCTTCTACCGGTTCGAGTGCGCCGTGCGTTCCACGGTGTTGCTCGGCGTCGTCGGCGTCGGAGGTCTGGGACAGGAGCTGGTCGTCAGCCTCCAGTCCCGCAACTGGGACGAGGTCTGGACGCTCGTGGCAGCCGTCCTGCTGCTCTCCGCGATGGCGGACCTGTGGAGCACCCGGCTACGCACCGACCTGGCTGTGGTGAGCTGCACGGAGTGGTCCGGTGGACACGAGCAACGCATCTCCGGTGGACCCGAAAAGGAGAACGCCACTCGCGCCACGGGACGCTCCCGCTCCCGGTGGGCGCGCTGGACAGCGTGGGTCGTGGTACCGGGGCTCATGGTCGCCTGGCTGGCCTCGGACGTCTCCCTCACCGGACTGACCAGCCCCCGCACCCGACAGCTGACCGGCCGGCTGCTCGACGACCTCTGGCCACCGGCCCTTCCGCCCGGCGGCTGGCCAGCGCTCAGCAGCGCAGTGCTGGACACACTCGCCATGGCCGTCCTGGCCATGGCGGTGGCCGTGGCCATCACCTTGCTGATGGCGCCGTTCGCGACCACCGAGCGGCGCGGCGCGAGCACCGATCACATCCCGCTCGCCCCTCGCGTGCTCCGCGGTTTCCTCTGGTGGCTCGCACGGGCCATTCTGCTCGTCCTACGTTCGGTCCCTCCGACCGTGTGGGCGGTCGTAGCCCTGCTGGTGCTGTTCCCCGGCGTACTTCCCGGAGCACTGGCCCTCGGGCTCTACACCGGAGGCATCCTCGGCCGACTCGTCGCCGAGGCCTGGGAGAGCGTTGACACCCGAGCACGTGACGCCCTCAGGCACGCCGGCGTACGAGGTGGAACGGCGACGCTCATCGCCACCGTGCCCCCCTCGACCCACCAGCTGCTCACTTACACGCTCTACCGCTTCGAGATCTGCGTGCGGGAAACGGCCGTGGTCGGCATCGTCGGAGCAGCCGGCCTTGGTCGGCTGCTCGCCGAGAATCTCGCCGTGTTCCGCTTCCCCGTCGTCACCGCCCTGCTCGCGGCCTCCTTCGCGGTGAGTGCAGGGACGGAGGTCATCGGACGACGGCTGCGCCGAGCCATGCGCGCCTGACCCCGCGGCTCGGTGCCCGGGTCCTCCTCGTGGAACGCGAGCGCGCCCGAGGTGACTGCCTGTGGACCGGGTGCGTTCCGTCCAAGGCGCTCCTGGTTGCTTCGCGGCGTCGCGGCCACCGCGCGCGGTGGCCATCGTTTCGGCATCACGGGTCGCGGAGGTTCCCTCAACTTTGCGAAGGTGATGGATCACGTGCGAGCGACGATCCAGCACATCGCACCCGTGGACTCAATCGAGGCGCTCGAAGACTCGGGCGTTTCGGCGCGGACTGGAACCGCCCGGTTCACCGGCCTCGATGCGGCCGAGATCGACGGGACGCCGCTGTGACGGAACGTATGGTGGCGTAATGCCGAAGGACGCGACGAGCCGGACAGATGCTGTCGCTCGGACCGCGAGCGGCGCGGGCCTGTTGGCCAGTTGTCTCCCGATGGTCGCGATGTTGCCGGGGGTCGCGGGCAGTGTCCTGGGTGTGGTCGGGCTTGGTGCGTCCAGTGCGGTCGTCAGCCGGCTCGCTCCCGGGCTGGGGGTGGTCGCGCAGCCCCTGCTCCTGTTCTCGGTGCTGCTACTCGCTGTCGGCGGCCTGCGGTGCGGGCGACCGGTTGTGGCGCTGGCCCTGGTGGGTGGGGCGCTGCTGTACCTGAGCATGTACGTGTGGACCGGTGGGGGCGGAGGCACTTCGCCTGTTCCGTTCTACGTGGGTCTGGGGTGCTTCGTCGGTGCCTACGTCGTGTCCTGGTCCCGCCGGCGTGGTCGCCGTTGCCGGCCTTTGGTCAGCCCGGTGCTCGCCGGGCGACTGATGATCGTGACGGTGGTCGCGGGCGCAGCGGTGGTCGCGATCGTCGTGACCACCTCGAGCGGCCCAGGAGCCGGCATGTCGATGTTGGTCCACGGGTAGCGGGACCTCGATCCGTCCCGACCCTGACACTGACGATCCGGCGACCGAGAGGTGTGAACCTGAGCGGCCACGACGCGACAAGCCCGATCGGGTTGCGAGCCGTGTTCGCGCAGCGCGGCTACGGACGCCTGTGGGCGGCGCGGACGGTGTCCCAGTGGGGTGACACGTTCAACTTCGTCGCGCTTGCGCTGCTGATCTACGACCTGACCGGGTCGGGGCTCGGGGTCAGCGGTGTCGTGGTCGCCGAGATCGTGCCGGTCCTGCTTCTGGCGCCGCTGGCCGGCCCGTTGGTGGACCGATGGCCACGGGTCCGCGTGATGATCGGTTCGGACGTGTTCCGACTGGTGCTCGCGGTGCTCCTGGCGGTGTGGCACGACGCGTCTGTCGGGGTGTACGCCGTTGCGTTCGCCATGTCGTTCGCAGGCGTCTTCTTCAATCCGGCCGCCTCCTCGGTCCTCCCGGCACTGGTCCCCAGGAATGCGCTGGTCGCGGCGAACACCGGGATCTGGACCGCCGCCGTCCTGTCCCAGATCGTCTTGGCGCCGCTCGCGGGTCTGCTGGTCGTCTCCCTCGGATACGGTCCCGCGTTCTCGATCGACGCCGCATCCTATGCCGTGAGCGCGCTGCTCCTGCGGTGGCTGCGAGTGCCGGGACACCCCGATCAGGTGCCACGGCGACGGTTGCTGGTCGAGGCCCGCGAAGGGGTAGCGGTGCTGGTGCGACACCCGCTCCTGCGCACGCTCGCGGTGGTGCAGTTCCTCGCCGCCCTGTCGGCCGGCGCGACCAGTGCCCTGCTGGTGGTACTCGCCCAGGAGCACCTGGGCGTCACGGGACGGGGCTACGGGCTGCTCGTGGGCGCCATCGGCGTCGGGGCCGCGCTGGGTCCCCTCGTCTTGCTTCGGCGGGTCCGGAACCCGACGCGACCGCTGTTCGTGTTCGGTCCGTTCGGTGTGCGGGGCCTGGTCGACCTCGCCCTGGCCTCCACCACGTCGGTCCCGTTCGCCGCCGGCACACTGGTGATGTACGGCATCGGCACCTCCACCGGGGCGGTCACGTTCAACTCCCTGCTGCAGGCTGAGATACCGGAACACGTCCGTGGACGTGTCTTCGCCTCTATGGACGTGCTCTGGCAGAGCGGCCGCCTGGTCTCGCTCGGCCTCGGCGGCGTCGTGGCCGATTTGTACGGCATCGAAACGGTCTACTACTTCGGAGGCGCCTTCCTTCTCGTCGCCGCGGCCGCTGGACTGGTCTCGACCAGGAACTGACCCGCGACTCCGACGATGGGTGGCCCTACCCGTCGTGAAGTCCCGACCCAGCGCAGGCTCGTGGAGGGCTGGCCTCTCGTCTATGCTCGCTCTCCTCACGTGCGGTGTCCTCGGTCGCTGGGCCCGAGGCTGCCACCAAGGAATCTCTCCGCTCTGCACGATGGGGCTGCGGATGTCGCGGCCATTGCCAGTCCATGGCGGCAGATGGCCGGGTGTGCGTCGGATTGGTTTCCATCTGCTCTGGTCAGGAACGAGCCGTCTTGTCTGTTTCAGATACGCCGTGACCGATCGTCATGGGCGGGACGGGCGTCAGGCGCGGAACCTGAGCCGGGTCGCGACGCGAGCACGAGCATCAGGGTGAGTCCCGCGGCGGCGGCGGCGGCGGCGAGCGCCCAGGGGTAGCCGAGTCGCGGCGCCAGGAACGTGAGCAGGTAGGGCACGAGGAGCCCGGCGTAGGCGAGGCTGTAGAAGATCGAGATGACCGCGCCGAGCTCGTCGGGTGCTGCGGTTTCCTCGACCTCTCGCAGGCCCGTGCTCAGGCAGAGCCCGTACCCGGCGCCGAGCAGCGTGGCGGCAAAGGCGGCGGTGACCAGGCCGGGTCGGGCCGTGGCGTACGCCGAGGCCAGGCAGCCGAGCACGACCACGCCCAGGCTTGCCGCCGCGGATGTGCGCCCGTCGCCGTGACGTGCCGTGGTGGCCACATGGAGCCGGCGACCGGCCGACTGGACGCCGTACCCGGCGGCCAGGGCGAGAGCGGCGAGCAGGCCGGGGACGGCCACCTGCAGTCCGGCGACGGTGCCGATCCCGTGGGCCGGTAGCGTCGTGAACGCCACGGTCACGCTGCCGAAGACCCACGGCGCGAGGGGCATCGTGATGCTGCGGAACCGGGCGGTGCGGGCCGAGCCCGGCAACAGCGGGGCCCTCGCCCCAGACTTTCGAATACCGGCCTGGGTGCGGGTTTCCGGGGCCCGGGGAAGGACCGCGAGCGCCAGCACGGTCAGCAGCAGGTGGACCAGGTAGGGCAGCAGGACAGGCTCCGGCGCCCACTGCGCCAGGAGACCTGCGACCAGCGGACCGACGCCGAACCCGGCGGTGAGGGCGACGCCCGCTCGACGGGCCCCGACCCCGACCCCGGCGCCGTCGGAGAGCTCCTTGACCCAGGCGGTGCCGATGGTGAACACGGTGCCGGACACCACACCGGTGAGCAGCCGGCCGGCGTAGAGCCACCCGACGCCCCACTGGCCGCCGGCCAGGACGGCCGTGGCCAGCAGCGAGAGCGCGGCGAACGAGATCATCAGACCGCGGCGGCCGAACCGGTCGCTGGCTCGTCCGCCGACCAGCAGTCCGGGCACGAGCCCGAAGGCGTAGACGCCGAAGACCGCGGTGGCCTGGGTGTCGGAGAGTCCGAGGGTGTGCCGGTAGACGGCGAGCAGGGGGACGAACTGGTTGGCGCCGTAGCCCACAGTGAACATGGTCAGCGCGGGCCAGCGCCACTGCCCGGCATCCGGCATCAGAGGCTGGAGTGCGCTTCGACGGCCTTCTCCAGCAGGGGCTTGCGCTCGGCGAGCATCTGGTCGATCGACGCCGGGTCCTCGCGGTTCGTCGCGATCATGTCGCGGCGTGGCTGGCCGCCGCGCACGACGGTGAGGCTGCCGTCCAGGATGGCTTCGACGGTGGCGTCGGCGACCGCCTCGGGGGTCTCGTACTCGAAGCCCTCGGCGGCGCCGGCCTTCGAGGACTCCATCATCGGGGTGCTGGTCGCACCGGGGTAGACGGTCAGCACCTGCACGCCCTCGCCGTACAGCTCACGACGCAGCGCCTCCCCGAAGTGCGCGATGCCGGCCTTGGTCGCCGCGTAGGTTGCGTAGAACGGCATCGCGATCAGCCCGATCCCCGAGGAGAGGTTGACGACCAGTCCGCGGTCGGACTCCCGCAGGCTGGGCAGGGCCGCGCGGGTAAGCAGGATCGGTGCCGTCAGGTTGAGCGCGACCTGGGCAACGACCTCGGACTCCTCAATGGCCTCGAGCCGGCCGGCGCGGACGTTGCCCGCGTTGTTGACCAGTACGTCGATGCCACCGAACTCGGCGCTCGCCGAGGCCACCACCGTCTCCGGCGCGCCTGGTTCGGTGAGGTCAGCGGTCACCATGTGGGCTTGGGCGCCCTGCGCGCGGACCCGGTCCGCCAGCTCGTCGAGGGGCTGCTGACGGCGACCCACGAGCGTGAGCCGAGGTGTGTGCTCGGCAATACGCAGCGCGAGGGCCTGTCCGATCCCGCTCCCGGCGCCGGTGATCAGGATCGAGGTGTTCTTCCGGTCCATGAGCTCTCCTTCGAGGAATGGGCGAACGGCGACCGCGAACGCCGACTGCCCGCCCGTGTCGGGACCACCTCAGGAATAGGGCAGTTACAGGTCCCGTCCGCCGAGAGCGCTGGTCGGGAGGGTTGAGCGTCACAGGTCGCGGCACCCATCGTCACAACATCAGGATGCTGCTCATATTCCTCACGCATTGATCTCGGTCTTCGGTCTGCTCCCCCGGCCTGTCCCTCGGTCCGGTCGAAAAGACGGGATGAGCACCAGGTAGCCGATCGTCGACGTCGGTGCACCGTCGTGCGCTGCTCGCACCATGAACTGACGGCCAAGTTCCCCGACTACCGGCTGCTGTTCGCCAGCGGAGCGGACCACGAGACGCCGGGGGGAACGACGCAACAGTTCACCGCCGTCCTGCTCCAACGCTAGCTCTGATCGAGTGAAAGGGCGCTCGTCGAGCCCACCGCGTCAGGTCGACCTCAGTCGCGTCAGGAGCACCGACCTAGGGTGGACGCATGGACGCCGACATCAACTTCTACTTCGACCCGGTGTGCCCCTTCGCCTGGATGACCAGCAAGTGGGTGCGGCAGGTGCAGGCGCAGCGCGACTACACCGTGGACTGGCGGTTCATCTCGTTGCGCCTGATCAACGCCGACGTCGACTACGACGCGCACTTCCCGCCCGAGTACGAAGCCGGCCACACCGCCGGGCTCCGGCTCCTGCGGGTGGCCGCCCGGGCACGAGCGGAGCACGGCCGCGAGTCGATGGCACCGTTGTACGCCGCGTTCGGGGCGCACATCTTCGACACCGCCCCAGACCCGGACGGCCACCGCACCGAGGGCGAGGTGCGTGAGCGCCGCGGGACGCGTGAGTTCGCGGAGCCGATCCTCGCCGAGGCGGGCCTTCCACTTGCACTGGCGGACGCTCTCGACGACGAGTCCTGGGACCTTGAGATCCGGCAGGAGACGGACCAGGCGCTCTCGCTGACGGGTAAGGACGTGGGCACTCCCATCATCCACTACGAGCCACCCGCCGGTGTGGCCTTCTTCGGGCCGGTGATCAGCCGGCTGCCACGAGAAGACTCGGCGGCCGAGCTGTGGGACCACGTGCTCGGGCTGGCACGCTTCCCTGGTTTCGCCGAGCTCAAGCGAAGCCTGCGCGAGCAGCCACAGCTTGCCGCGCTCGGAGTCGACGCCGATACGGTCGGTCAGCAGGAAGACTGGCACGGCGGCAGCCGGCGGCAGAAGAGACCCGGTTTGTGAGGGTGGAGCATTGAGTCAGACGAGCATCCGCCGTCACCAGGAGTCCGTCACTGTCGAGGCGTCGGCCGAGACGCTCTACGACCTGGTCTCCGACATCACCCGCACCGGCGAGTGGAGCCCGGTCTGTACGTCGTGCTGGTGGGACGACGA
>JAABUR0100008534.1_pt1 | contig 11795 bp, 7 predicted proteins | sample 5560091 | NCBI WGS metagenome assembly JAABUR01 (sample SAMN10711879, study PRJNA513375) | rock metagenome | isolation source: Antarctica rocks | place: Antarctica: Victoria Land, University Valley sud
AAGCGTTTGCGGATCGGGTGAGGATCAATCATCCAAACGGGGTAACAAACTCCTCAAGCAACGGAAATCCAGAAACAGGCCGATCGCATGATACCCGATTCGGATATTCCCGGATGAGCCCTAAGGCCAGCATCAGCTCTGAGAGCAGTGGCCTGTTGTCGGGTGCCGGTCTCAATGGCCAGGCGGCCGGCGATGTCGGGCTGGCAGACGAGGACACCTTGCTGGATCTGGATCAGCTGCTTGTAGCGCTGCAAGCCATGCGGGTTGGAGACTTCTCGGTCCGCTTGCCCGGCCACCTGACTGGGCGAGCCGGGAAGGTTGCGGATACCTTCAATGATATCGTGTCTGCAAACGAACGCATGGCCAAGCAGCTGGAGTTCGTCGGCCAAGTCGTCGGCCGGGAGGGTAAGACCCGCACCCGGGTGCGGTTCGGCCTCACCAACGGCGCCTGGGCAGAGATGGAAACGTCGGTCAACACGCTGATCGACGACCTGGTGTGGCCGATGACGGCGGTGACGCGCACCATCACGGCAGTGGCCAAGGGCGATCTGCTGCAGACCGTGCCGCTCGACGTCGACGGCCGGCCGCTGCAGGGCGAGTTCCTGCGGTCGGCGACGATCGTCAACACCATGATCAAGCAGCTCAGCGTGTTCACCTCGGAGGTGACGCGGGTCGCGCGTGAGGTCGGCACCGACGGCAAGCTGGGTGGCCAGGCGCAGGTGAGCGAAGTCACCGGGGTTTGGAGAGACCTGACGGAGTCGGTCAACTCCATGGCCTCAAACCTGACCGCTCAGGTGCGCAACATCGCCGACGTGACGATCGCCGTCGCCAACGGCGACCTTTCCAAGAAGATCACCGTCGATGTGCGCGGTGAGATTCTGCAGCTGAAGGAGGCCATCAACACGATGGTCGACCAGCTGCGGTCGTTCGCGTCCGAGGTCACCCGCGTCGCCAAGGAGTCGGCACCGAGGGCAAGCTGGGCGGCCAGGGGATCGTGCCGGGCGTCGCCGGCACCTGGAAGGACCTTACCGACTCGGTGAACGCCATGTGCGGCAACCTCACCGCCCAGGTTCGCAATATCGCCCAGGTGACGACCGCCGTCGCGCGCGGCGACCTTTCGCGCAAGATCACGGTGAACGTATCCGGCGAGATCTTGGAGCTGAAGGAGACCATCAACACGATGGTCGACCAGCTTAACTCCTTCGCCTCCGAGGTGACCCGGGTCGCGCGTGAGGTCGGCAACGATGGCAAGCTGGGCGGCCAGGCCCGGGTGGAGGGCGTCGGCGGCACGTGGAAGGACCTGACCGACAACGTCAACGCCATGGCGGCGAACCTTACGGGCCAGGTGCGCAACATCGCCGAGGTGACGACCGCGGTCGCGAACGGCGACTTGTCCAAGAAGATCACGGTGAACGTATCCGGCGAAATCCTGGAGCTGAAGGAGACCATCAACACCATGGTCGACCAGCTGAACGCCTTCGCCTCCGAGGTGACGCGTGTGGCGCGCGAGGTCGGCACGGAGGGGCGGCTGGGCGGCCAGGCCAACGTACTTGGGGTCGGCGGCGTTTGGAAGGACCTGACCGACAACGTGAACCTGATGGGCTCCAATCTCACGGGCCAGGTTCGCAACATTGCCGAAGTGACGACCGCGGTCGCGAACGGCGACCTGTCGAAGAAGATCACGGTGGACGTGAAGGGTGAGATTCTGGAACTTAAATCCACCATCAACACGATGGTGGACCAGCTCAACGTGTTCGCCTCCGAAGTCACCCGCGTGGCGCGCGAGGTCGGCACCGAGGGCAAGCTGGGCGGCCAGGCGCAGCTCAAGGGTGTCGCGGGAACCTGGAAGCACCTCACCGACTCGGTCAACTCCATGGCCTCGAACCTCACGGGGCAGGTGCGCAACATCGCCGAGGTCGCGACCGCGGTGGCGCAGGGCGACCTGTCGAAGAAGATCACGGTGGACGTTTCGGGCGAGATCCTGGAGCTGAAGGAGACCATCAACACGATGGTCGACCAGCTGCGCTCGTTCGCCGGCGAGGTGACGCGCGTGGCGCGCGAGGTCGGCACCGAAGGCCGCCTCGGTGGTCAGGCCGAAGTGCCCGGAGTGGCCGGGACCTGGAAGGACCTGACGGATTCGGTGAACTCGATGGCGGGCAACCTGACGGCGCAGGTTCGCAACATCGTCGAGGTCGCGACCGCCATCGCCAGCGGCGACCTTTCGCGCAAGATCACGGTCGACGTGCGCGGCGAGATCCTGTCGCTGAAGGAAACGCTGAACACCATGGTGGATCAGCTCAACCGGTTCGCCTCCGAGGTGACGCGCGTGGCGCGCGAGGTCGGCACCGAGGGCAAGCTGGGCGGGCAGGCGCAGGTTCCCGGTGTCGCTGGCACCTGGAAGGACCTGACCGAAAACGTGAACTCGATGGCGTCGAACCTCACGGGCCAGGTTCGCAACATCGCCGAGGTCACCACGGCCGTTGCGCGCGGCGACCTATCGCGCAAGATCACGGTCGACGTGAAGGGTGAGATCCTCGAGCTCAAGAACACTATCAACACCATGGTGGACCAGCTGAACGGCTTTGCCGGCGAGGTGACGCGCGTGGCGCGCGAGGTCGGCACCGAGGGCAAGCTGGGCGGCCAGGCGCAGGTGCCCGGCGTGGCCGGAACCTGGAAGGACCTCACCGACACGGTGAACGTCATGGCGGCGAACCTGACCGAGCAGGTGCGCGGCATCGTCAAGGTCGTGACTGCGGTGGCCGACGGTGACCTCAAGCAGAACCTCACGGTGGCGTCGAAGGGCGAGGTGGCCGCGCTCGCCGAAACGATCAACAACATGACGGACACGCTGGCGACGTTCGCCGATCAGGTGACGACGGTGGCCCGGGAGGTCGGCGTGGAGGGGCGGCTCGGTGGCCAGGCGAACGTGCCCGGTGCTGCCGGCACCTGGAAGGACCTGACGGACAACGTGAACCTGCTCGCGGCCAATCTCACAACCCAGGTCCGCGCGATTGCCGAGGTCGCGACCGCAGTGACCAAGGGCGACCTGTCCCGCGCAGTCGCGGTCGAGGCGTCCGGCGAGGTGGCCGAGCTCAAAGACAACATCAACACGATGATCGGCAACTTGCGGCTCACGACGGACCGCAACACCGAGCAGGACTGGCTTAAGACCAACCTTGCCCGCTTCACCAACATGCTGCAGGGCCAACGTGACCTCTCAACCGTCGGGCGCTTGCTGCTGTCGGAGCTGGCGCCGCTCGTCGGCGCGCATTACGGCGTCATCTACCAGGTCGAGGTCGAGGGATCGGCGCCGGGCCTGAAACTGCTCTCGGCCTATGCGGACACCGGCGCCAGCGGCCAGCGGGACCATTTGCGGCTCGGTGAGGGACTGATCGGCCAGTGCGCCCAGGACGCACGCTGGCTGCTGATCACCGAGATGCCGCCAGAGGTCGCGCCCATCGGCTCGGGATTGTTCAAGGCGGCGCCGCGCAACGTCATCGTGCTGCCGGTGCTGTTCGAAGGACAGGTCAAGGCCGTAATCGAACTCGCATCGCTCGGCGCCTTCACCGACCTGCAAACGTCGTTCCTCGAGCAGCTCACGACCTCGATCGGGATCGTGCTGAACTCCATTGAGGCGACAATGCAGACCGAAGGGCTGCTTACCCAGTCGCAGCAGTTGGCGGGCGAGCTGCAAACCCAGCAGAGCGAGCTGCAGCAGACGAACGAGCAGCTGGAGCAGAAGGCGCAGCAGCTGGCCGAGCGCAACGTCGAGGTGGAGGCGAAGAACCAGGAGATCGAGCAGGCCCGCCGTGCGCTCGAGGAGAAGGCGACGGAGCTGGCGCTCACCTCGAAGTATAAGTCCGAGTTCCTGGCCAACATGAGCCACGAGCTGCGTACGCCGCTGAATTCGATCTTGATCCTCGGCCAGCAGCTCAACGACAATCCGGACGGCAACTTGTCGGTCAAGCAGGTCGAGTTCGCGCGCACTATCCACGGCGCCGGCACCGACCTGCTGAACCTGATCACCGACATCCTCGACCTTTCCAAGATCGAGTCCGGCACGACCTCGGTCGACGCGGAGGAGATCGTGTTCGGCAGCCTGCTGGACATGATGGCCCGGCCGTTCCGGCACGAGGCCGAGAGCCGCCGCCTGTCGTTCGAAGTGACGATGGCGCCGACGCTGGAGCGAAGCATGATCACGGATGCGAAGCGGCTGCATCAGGTGCTCAAGAACCTGCTGTCGAACGCGTTCAAGTTCACCGAGCACGGAGGTGTCAGGCTCACCGTATCGCCCGTAACCAGCGGCTGGAGCCCGGACCACCGCAGCCTGAAGAACGCGCCATCGGTTGTCGCCTTCGAGGTGACCGATACGGGGATCGGCATCCCCGCGGAGAAACAGCGCATCATCTTCGAGGCCTTCCAGCAGGCGGACGCTTCAACCAACCGCAAGTATGGCGGCACCGGCCTTGGCCTCGCCATCAGCCGCGAGCTGGCCAATCTGCTGGGCGGCGAAATCCATCTGCGCAGCCAGCTCGGAATCGGCTCGGTCTTCACGCTCTATCTGCCGCTTACCTACGTGGGGGCGCCGGCGCCGGTGTGGGCGCAGGTCGACCGGACCGGGGCGTCCATCGCGGCAGCCGCAGTCCAGCCGCACGCGTTCCCGCGCCGTCCGGAGCACCCAGCGGATCCCGTGCCGGACGACCGCGCCGACCTGCAGCCGGGCGACGCCGTCCTGTTGATCGTCGAGGACGATCCACACTACGCGCGGGTGTTGGCCGACCTCGCCCGCCCGGGAGTATGCGCCGACAGCCATTTCGCTCGACGTGTTCCTGCCGGACATGCTGGGATGGACCGTCCTGAGCCAGCTCAAGCAGGATCCGGCGACCCGTCACATTCCGGTGCAGATCGTGACCCTCGACGAGGACCGGCAGCACGGCCTCGCGAGGGGAGCATTCTCATTCCTCAAAAAGCCGACCGCGACTGAGGAACTCGAGGCGGCGCTCGGCCGGATCAGGGACTACGCCCAGCCGCGGCGCAAGCGCCTGCTCATCGTCGAGGACAACACGGCCGAGCTGCTCGGCGTCAGCGAGCTGCTCAGCCACGACGACATCGATGTCATTGCGGTATCCAATGGCCGGGACGCGCTGGACTCGCTGCGCACGCAGCCGGCCGACTGCGTGGTGCTGGACCTGAAGCTGCCGGACATGTCCGGTTTCGAAGTCCTGGAGCACATCCGCGACGACCCGGCGCTTTGTGACGTGCCGGTCGTCGTCTTCACCGGGCGCGAGCTCTCGCCGGACGAGGATGCCCAGCTGCATACAATGGCGCGCAGCGTGGTCGTGAAGGGCGTGGAGTCGCCGGAACGCCTGCTGGACGAGACGGCGCTCTTCCTTCATCGGGTCGTGGCCGATCTTCCGCCCGTGAAGCAGCGTATGCTCGAGCGCCTGCACCTGTCCGACGATGACCTGGTGGGCCAGACGGTGCTGCTTGTGGACGACGACGCACGCAACATCTTCGCGCTGTCGAGCATGCTGGAACGGCGCGGCATGCGGGTGCTGACCGCGACGACCGGCAGCGAGGCCATCTCGGTGATCCAGTCCCAAACCGACGTCGCGATCGTGTTCATGGACATCATGATGCCGGGCATGGACGGGTATGAGACCATGCAGGTGGTCCGCGCCGACCCAGCGTTCCGGCGCCTGCCGATAATTGCGCTTACCGCCAAGGCCATGAAGGGCGATCGTGAGAAATGCCTGGAAGCGGGCGCGTCGGACTACCTCGCCAAACCTGTCAACACCGAGCAGCTCCTGTCCGCATTGCGGATGTGGCTGCATCGTTAGATGGGCGGTCAATCCATGGTCGTGAGCAGCCGCGTGCCCGGCGATAAGATCAACATCTTATTGGTAGACGATCAGCCGGCGAAGCTCCTCAGCTACGAGGTGATCCTCGGTGAGCTGGGCGAGCATCTCATCAAGGCAGCGTCGGCCCGGGAGGCCCTGGAACACCTGCTGCGGACCGACGTAGCCGTGCTGCTGGTCGACGTCTGCATGCCGGAGCTCGACGGCTTTGAGCTCGCGGCCATGATCCGTGAGCATCCTCGCTTCGAGCGGACGGCCATCATCTTCGTGTCGGCGATACAGATCACCGATTTCGACCGCATTCGCGGATATGCAGCGGGCGCCGTCGACTACGTGCCGGTCCCGGTGGTGCCGGAGGTGCTGCGGGCCAAGGTCAAAGTTTTTGCGGAGCTGTATCGCAAGACGCGGCAGCTGGAGCAGCTCAACGTAGAGCTGGAACGCCGGGTGGCCGAGCGGACCGCGGCGCTCGAGAAGTCTGCATACCAGCTTTACGAACTCAATGAGGACCTGGAACGCCGTATCGACGAGCGCACCTGCGAGCTAACCGCGGCGAACGTCAGGCTTGAGGCCGAGGCGGACGAGCGCGAGCGGGTCGAGGCGGCGCTGCGGCAGTCGCAGAAGATGGAAGCGGTGGGTCAGCTCACCGGCGGCCTCGCACACGACTTCAACAATTTGCTGCAGGGCATCTCCGGCAGCCTGGAGCTGATGCGTCATCGCGCCGCCCAGGGGCGCACGGCAGAGTTCGGACGCTACATCGAGACCGCTATGGGATCGGCCAACCGCGCTGCAGCGCTGACCCACCGGCTGCTTGCCTTTTCGCGGCGCCAGACGCTCGACCCCAAGCCGACCGACATGAACCATCTCGTCAGCGGCATGGAGGACCTGTTCCGCCGGACGGTGGGGCCAAGTATCAAACTGGAGACGAGTCTCGTAGGCGAGCCGTGGCCGATCCTGTGCGACTCGAATCAGCTCGAGAACGCGCTGCTGAACCTGGTCATCAACGCGCGCGACGCCATGCCAAATGGCGGACAGCTGCTGATCGAGACCACAAACACCGTGCTGCGTGACCGGCGCGGGGCACCGAAGGATTGGCCGCCGCAGGACGTGCCGCCCGGCGACTACGTGGCTTTGTCCGTCGCCGACACAGGCGTCGGCATGACCTCAGACGTGATCGCGCGCGCCTTCGACCCCTTCTTCACGACGAAGCCGGCAGGCCAAGGAACCGGCCTCGGCCTTTCCATGATCTACGGCTTCGTCCAGCAGTCGGGGGGGCACGTGCGCCTGCGCAGCGAGGCGGGCCAGGGCACGACTGCGGCGATCTACCTGCCCCGCCATTGCGAAGCGAGCGTCACTTTCGGAGAGAGTGATGCTGCTCCCAGCTCGCCGGCTATGACGGCGAGCAACGTGGTGCTGGTGGTCGATGACGAGCCTGACGTGCGCTTGGTCGTTTGCGATATCTTGTCGGACCTCGGCTACACGGTATTGGAAGCCGAGAGCGGCCGGGCCGGCCTGAATATCGTGGTCTCCAAGGTTCACATCGACCTTTTGCTGACCGATGTCGGCCTGCCCGGGGGCATGAACGGCCGGCAGCTTGCCGACGCGGCCCGGCAGCGGCGTCCCGGCCTGAAAGTGCTGTTCATCACCGGTTATGCCGAGAGCATGATAGTCGCCAACGGCCGCCTAGAGCCGGGCATGGAAGTCATGATCAAGCCCTTCGCTTTGAACACGCTCGCGACCAGAGTTCAGGCCATCATCAATGGCGACCAACAGAAATCAGCACGGTCCGTCGAGGTTCTGCCTGAGAGACCTCGTCGATGAAGCCAGGATAATCAGCGGTGACGCCTTGAAGGTATCGTGGGCAGCCAGCGCTGGACGCTGCCTCAGCAGGCTTGTTACCGGGCGTGAACGCTCAGGGAGCAACAAGCGGCGAGGTCGCGTCGAGAGATCAGTTATTGCGACGGGTCATCTCGGTGTTGGCTGGGGGACCTGGATTCGAACCAAGGCTTTCCGAGTCAGAGTCGGAAGTTCTACCGCTAAACTATCCCCCAACGCCACGACGCGCTGCGACCTGGCAGATAACATGCGCCCCCGGGCGCGGCAACCGTCCGCAGCCGATTGTGCAAGTTCAGCTTGCCCCCGCTATCGAACCGCGCCGACACTGGGGCCATATAGGACCACTGAAAGGGTCCAATTATGCTCCACGCACTACGAGCCGACGCCGATCGGGAGCGCCATGGCCCAGCATTCGCGGCGCTCGACCTCGGCACCAATAACTGCCGGCTGCTGATCGGGGCGCCGAGCGGCAGCGGCTTTCGCGTGCTGGACAGCTTTAGCCGGATCGTGCGGCTGGGCGAGGGCCTGCAGAGCACCGGCCGCCTGAACGCCCTCGCGATGGACCGTGCCATCGACGCGCTCAAGGCCTGCTCGGACCGCCTGGCACGGCGGCCGATCCGGGCCATGCGGGCGATCGCTACCGAGGCGTGCCGCCGCGCCGCCAATGTCGGCGAGTTCCTGGCGCGCGTGCTGACCGAAACCGGCATTCGCTTCGACGTGATCTCGGCGAGGGAGGAAGCGGAGCTGGCACTCGAGAGCTGTGCCCCGCTGCTCATGGGCGCCGGCCGCCGCGCGCTGCTGTTCGATATCGGCGGCGGCTCGACCGAGGTTGCCTGGGTGCGGCTGGACACCGGCGATGCGCAGCCGGAGCTGATTGGCTATGACAGCCTGCCGGTCGGCGTTGTCAGCCTGTCGGAGCGCTATGGCGCAGCGGCGTTCACCGCGGCTGGGTTCGAGGCCATGGTCGACGACGTCGCCGCGCGGCTCGAGCCTTTCGAGCGCGTGCACTGCATCGCCCATGAGAGCCGCATCGGCGGCGTTCGCCTGCTCGGCACCAGCGGCACTGTCACGACGCTGGCCGGGGTGGCGATGGGCCTGCTGCGCTACCGGCGCCCGCTGGTGGATGGCACCGTGCTTACCGACGCCGCGGCGGCCCATGCGCTTTGCGTGCTGCGCGGCCTCGGCCGGGACGACTTGGCGCTGCATCCCTGCGTCGGCCCGGGCCGTGCCGATCTCGTGCTGCCGGGCTGCGCGGTGTTCGAGGCGATCCGCCGCATTTGGCCGGCGGACGAGGTCGTCGTGGCGGACCGGGGTCTGCGAGAGGGCATGCTGCTGCGTATGATGCGGCAATGGCGTGGCGGCACGCACCGGGCAGCAATGCAGAAAGGCTGGCACTCCCGAGCGCTCTCCCGCACTGCGCTTCCGGCATGAGCAGCGGTCCAACCAAGCCGCCGGCGGCACTGCCGTCACGCGGCCTCTCGGTGTCGTTGAAAACGGCGCGGGGCCGCACGACGGCGTCGCAGAAATGGCTGCAGCGTCAACTGAACGACCCGTATGTGCGGGCGGCGAAGGAGCAGGGCTGGCGGTCGCGCGCGGCGTTCAAACTGATCGAGATCGACGACCGTTTTCACCTGATCGGCAAGGGCGCGAAGGTTGTGGACCTCGGCGCGGCGCCTGGCGGCTGGGCGCAAGTGGCGGTGAAGCGGGGTGCGGCCGCAGTGGTGGGCGTCGACCTGCTGCCGATGGACAGCGTGCCCGGCGCGACGATTCTGGTGGGCGACTTCATGGACGACGCGATGCCCGGCCAGCTCGCGGCGCTTCTGGGTGGCAAGGCCGATCTCGTGCTGTCCGACATGGCGCCGAACACCACCGGGCACAACGCGACCGACCATCTGCGCATCATGGCGCTGGCGGACCTGGCGCTGCATTTTGCAGTCGAGATGCTGGCCGACGGCGGCGGTTTCGTCGCCAAGGTGTTCCAGGGCGGCTCCGAGCGGGCAATGCTGGAGCGAATGAAACGCTCGTTCGCCAGCGTCCGCCACGTGAAGCCGCCGGCCAGCCGCAAGGAGTCTAGCGAGCTGTATGTGGTGGCCACCGGGTTTCGTTCGCAGGCGGCCGGTTCGCGGGCAGGCTTAGCGTCTGCTGGCGATTAGGTCACGCATTGCCTGGCGTTTGTCGCGCTAGGTCTTGGCGTAGCCCGCAGGGAAGCGTTCGTAGATCATGGCCGGAGCTTTAAGCGTAACTCCGCCCTGGTCGCTCGACCAAAGCTGACGGAAGCGGAACCCGCGTAGCCGGTGCCGCAGCACTTCTTGCTCAAAGTGCTCGGACACGAATAGCCGGCCGGCCCGGTTGCTCAGGCGGAAGATGTCGACGCCTTCGAGGACGGCGGTGTGGAACTCGAAATGGGTGATTAGGCCTTCAAGTCCCTCCCCATGTTTCGTCCGAACCGTGTCGAGCGCGTCGATATGGCGATAGCAGACGAATAGCTGATACCCGATTTCGTGCGGTGGGTTCAACCGCAGCAGGGCGCCAGCCTGGTCCAGCATCGGCCCCAACGCCTCGCAGGCGCGTTGGCTCAACACAAGTAAGCGCGGCGGGTTGTCCCAAGTCATCCGCAACACGATCGTGTCCACGCCGTACGGCAACTCGTCCACCCACGCCCTCCCGTCTCAACCCCGACGTATCCTGGACTTCTTTCCTATATGACTACAGTCCTAATGACTGCCCGATGAACACCGTCCCTCCGTGCTCACGCTGCGCTTGCGCCGCCTCCCGCCGGGGCCTATGTCAAACCGCCAAGGATGGGGACCCGCAGGCGGGCCGCCCGCGGATGAAAGGTCCCCACCATGGCTCCCGACACCACCCGTGCAGAACCGCCAGCCCCGTTGTTACGGATTGAGGAGGCGCTGGCGTTTGATGACGTGCTGGTCGTGCCGGCCTACTCGCAGGTGCTGCCCGCCAACGTCAGCACCCGCACCCGGCTGACCCGCACCATCAGCCTGCATATCCCGCTCATTTCGTCGGCGATGGACACCGTCACCGAGGGCGCGATGGCGATCGTCATGGCGCAGCTCGGAGGCATCGGCGTTATCCACAAGAACCTGGACATCGCCGAACAGGCGGCGCAGGTCCGCCGGGTCAAGAAGTTCGAGTCCGGCATGGTGGTGAATCCCCTGACCATCCATCCCGACCAGACCCTCGCCCAGGCCCGCGCCCTGATGGCGCAGCACAACATCAGCGGCTTTCCGGTCGTGGAGCGCGACACCGGGCGGCTGGTCGGCATCCTGACCAACCGCGACGTCCGCTTCGCCACCGACCCGGCGCTCCGCGTTTATGAGCTGATGACCCGGGAGAACCTGATCACCGTCACTGCCGACGTCGACCGCGAGGAGGCGCGGCAGCTGCTGCACCGCCATCGCATCGAGAAGCTGCTGGTCGTCGACGACGCCTATCGCTGCATTGGGCTGATCACCGTGAAGGACATGGACAAGGCCCAGGCGCACCCGCTCGCCAACAAGGACGAGCTCGGCCGATTACGCGCCGCCGCCGCGACCGGGGTGGGCGACGACGGCTATGCCCGCGCCCAGGCATTGGTCGCGGCCGAGACGGACGTGATCGTGATCGACACGGCGCACGGCCACTCCGCCGGCGTGCTGGGCTCGGTCGAGCGGATCAAGCGGCTGTCGAACGCCGTGCAGATCATCGCCGGCAACGTCGCGACCCCCGAGGGCGCCCGCGCGCTGATCGACGCCGGGGCGGACAGCGTGAAGATCGGCATCGGCCCCGGCAGCATCTGCACCACCCGCGTCGTGGCAGGCGTAGGCGTGCCGCAGTTCACCGCCGTGCTGGAGACCGCCGCCGCCTGCCGCGAACTGGGCGTCCCAGCCATCGCCGACGGCGGCATCCGCACATCGGGCGATATGGTGAAGGCGATCGGCGCCGGTGCGGACTGCGTCATGGTCGGCAGCCTCCTCGCTGGGACCGAGGAGGCGCCGGGCGAGGTGTTCCTGTATCAGGGCCGGTCGTTCAAGAGCTATCGCGGCATGGGCAGCATCGGTGCCATGGCGCGCGGCTCGGCCGACCGGTATTTTCAGCAGGAGATCA
>JAABUR0100008536.1_pt1 | contig 11793 bp, 13 predicted proteins | sample 5560091 | NCBI WGS metagenome assembly JAABUR01 (sample SAMN10711879, study PRJNA513375) | rock metagenome | isolation source: Antarctica rocks | place: Antarctica: Victoria Land, University Valley sud
ACCCCAGACGAGCACCAGCGGGCCGTACCGGCCCGCTAGCAGGCGCGATGCGCTCGCCATCACCTCCCTCCTGTATATTGGATGCACAGTCATCACCAACAGGTGCCTAACACCCTCTAGAAAAAAATCGCCCCTGCGGCGATGACAGCTGCCACTGTCTGTATCGTGTCCTTAGCAACAGTGAACCACGTAAGCCACATCGCTCCCTCGACCTTCCTTGACCAGGTAAATAGTCAGGTTGAAGAACCATTATATCCACAACAAGCTGATGGCACATTTGGTAATCCCGATGCCTCTACAGTAAACTACGTTCGTACACATGTATGGGTTGAACGAAAGCCATGCAATGACGGGAGAGCAACGTGGGGACTAGCGTCACGCAACTTGCCGAGGCGGCGACACTTCAAAGTCCTCATCGACCCGGTCGTCTCGGAAAGGCATGTTGGCCCGACGGGAATGGGCCGACCGTTATCGATATTTTTGCGGGCGGTGGCGGATTGTCCCTGGGTTTCAGATCAGCCGGATTCCGCGTGGTCGCGGCGCTTGATAAAGATCCGGTGGCCGCGACTGTGTACCGTGCAAATGCTCCAGAGGTTCCCTTTATTGGACCCACGAAAGACGAGCCGATTCGAGGGGACATCGAACACGTTTCTGGCTCCTCGCTCCTGGAATTAGCCAACGTCGTCCCAGGAACCCTCGGCATGCTGATCGGCGGGCCACCATGCCAAGGCTATTCCGAGATCGGTCGGAGGCGTCCGGAGGACTCGCGGAACACCCTCTACCGCCATTTCGTGCGCCTCTTGAAGGAGTTGCGCCCGCAAGGCTACCTCTTCGAGAACGTCCCCGGTCTTCTCAGCATGCGGGACGATCAGGGCAACAAGGTCATCGACGTGCTCATGGCGGCCTTCCGAGAGGCGGGTTATTCGGCGGAGATGTCGCTGGTCGATGCTGTGACCTATGGTATCCCTCAGTATCGTAAACGTCTCTTCATAGTAGGCACGCAGGATAACCGACACGTATCGTTCCCGGAGGGCACCTACACGAGCGATAACTATGTCACGGTACAAGACGCCCTGGGGGATCTGCCCTCGTCCGTGGTCCAAGCGACGGCCCAGTTACATACTTTGCCGTATGGCACAGAGGCACAGTCCGCTTATGCAAAACTCTTGCGGGGTGAGTCGAAGATCGCCATGAATTGCGCGCCGACCGGCCACACAGCCGAGGTCCAGCGGCGCATCAAATCTGTTCTACCGGGTGGGACCGATACCCTTACTCGACACCGTCGGTTGGAGGTCGGGAAACCGGCATGGACCCTGCGAGCGGGCACGCGTAGACGGACCGCTTGTCGCCCACTCCACCCTGTCGAACAACGGGTTATCACGGTTCGTGAAGCCGCCCGTCTCGGGTCGTTTCCAGACGACTTCTGGCTACCCGACGGGAAGGCTCCGGCCCACATGATTATCGGCAATAGCGTCCCACCTCTCCTAGCTTATCGCTTGGCCCTCATTCTGGCCAGACAGATCTTTGACCGGGTTGATCAGCCGTAAGATCGCCTGGTAAAAAACTCCTACCACAGTACTATTTGCAAGCCATACTGACTCTGCTATGCTCCGGATGAGAGTGAAAGGGGCAAGCGGATGACCGCGCGAGACGAATCGCGGCTTCTCCAGGCTGATCCCACGAAAGAATTCTTCGTCTTCATGCTGACGCGTGATATCGATCTCGATGACGCTGTCACAGATCTCATCGATAACAGTGTTGACGGAGCACGACGATTGCGCGCGGGAGGTCACTTCAACGGACTCACCGTTGCAGTGACGGCGCAACAGGACATGTTCCGCATCGCAGACAATTGTGGTGGAATTGAGGTCGATATCGCGCGCAACTATGCGTTCCGTTTCGGTCGAGCGAGCGGCACACCGACGACCGCGCATTCGATTGGTCAATTTGGTGTAGGCATGAAACGTGGCCTATTCAAGATTGGCCGCAACTTTCGCATAGAATCGACGTCCGAGCGCTCACGGTTTACCGTTGGGGTAAATGTCGAGGAGTGGCAGACACATGACCGTTGGGCCTTTCTGATTGACGATCTGGAAGAGCCCGATAGCCCCTTCCCACCCGAACGTCGCGGCACGATCATAGAAGTGACGAACTTGCGCGAGGATGCGGCCTCGCAGTTCGGCTTGGAGAACTTTCAGTCCCGCCTCGCAAGGGAGATTGAGGCTAAGCACCGAAGGAGCATGCTGAAGGGGTTAACGATCAGTCTGAACGGTGTTCAACTCAAGCCGCACAATGACACAATACTCAACTCTGATCAAATTCAACCCGCCTATGATCAGGGTGAATTGACTTACCCTGGACCAGAGCCGGTACGGTTTGAAATTCTCGCCGGAATTGGCACCTCCAAGCCCACAGAAGCTGGCTGGAACGTGTATTGTAACGACCGCCTTGTGCTGGGGCGCGATCGCACCGAAGTGACCGGCTGGGGCGACGGTGTGCCACGTTACCATAACCAATTCGCTGAGTTTCGCGGCTATGCCTATCTGGATTGCGACAACGCGTCACTTCTTCCTTGGAATACCACCAAGAGCGGGCTAGATACGGACTCAGGGGTATACCGTGCCGTCCGCCAGAAGATGGTCGAATTGATGCGCCCGGTTATCGACTTCTTGAATGAGCTGGACGGGGAGACTACTTCGGCGGAGACCGATAAACCGCTCACAGAAGCTGTCAACTCCACCGAAGAAGTGGAAGTGTCGGCGGCGAGAAAGGCTAGCACGTTCGTTCGTCCAACGCTTCGGACAGTGCGAGCGACGCCACCACGGGTGCGTCGCATCGCCTACGACAAACCTAACGAGCAGGTCGAACAAGTGCAGCGATCACTCGGGGTAGATTCGCTGAGGCGGGTGGGCGAAGAGACGTTCGATTATTACTATAACCTGGAGTGCCGGGACGATGCCTAGCTCGTTTCGGTCGATCAACTACGTGCTACGCCCGGCCAAGCATGTTGAACGCAAGATGCTGCGGGATGCATTGCGCCGTCTTGTCTCTTTTGGCCCCCTGGAAACTTACCGCTATATCGGGTTCGGATCGATCTACTTCGGGGACTTCCAGCTCTTCCATAAGAGCTTAGGTATTGCCGATATGATTAGCATAGAACACGCGGGCAACGAAGCGCGGGTGAACTTTAACCGACCTTACAGATCCATCGATCTGAAGTTTGGGGAATCCGGGTATATCCTCCGCAACCTCTCCGGGTGGGACCAAAAGACGATCCTGTGGCTCGACTACGACGGTCCGCTCAACCGGGCCGCTCTCACGGACATCGACACATTCTGTTCGCGGGCTGTGCCCGGTAGTGTACTGGTTGTCACAGTCAATGTGGAACCAGGACGAGTCCAGGATAAATACAGTCTCTTGGACCAGCTAAAGAGACTGGTTGACAGCGACGATCACATCACCTCGAAAGTACCCGCAACCATTCGGTCGGCTGATCTGGCAGGCTGGGGACTCGCGCGGGTAAGCCGTCGGATCATCGTGAACCAAATCAAAGAGACATTAGTAAATCGTGGCGGCGGGCAAGATCCGAGTAAACGACCGCAATATCAGCAACTTTTCCATTTCCACTATGCCGATGGCGCGCGGATGATGACCACGGGAGGGGTGGTGTACGCTGAAGAGCAGGGGGCGGCTCTCAGCAACTGCCAGTTTCAGCTACTCCCGTTCGTGCGCCTCGATGACGATGATGATAGCGCCTTTCAAATTGTCGTACCGCAACTCACCTATCGCGAGCTGCACCACCTAGACAAGCAATTACCGCTGTTGTCCGGGACCGAGCTGGCTGCCGAAGGAATACCGAAGGGTGACCTTGAGAACTACGCTAAAATCTACCAATACCATGCGACATTAGCGGAAACAGAGGTATAGATCGCCAGTACCAGTGCAACACCGGCGATCTATACCTCTGTCATGATGTCGCCGATGTTATGGGTAGGGAGGAATTCCATGATCGCCACATCCGTCGCCGAACTGGTAGACTGCTATATTGCCCTCTATCATGGCCACGCCGCCGGAGAAGCCCGGCCCGCCGCCTGAACTGACCAAGTTCCGGGCCTCCAGCTCCAGGTACGGGAAGAGATGGAAGGCAAGAAGTACCATCCTCCCGACCACGATCCACCCCTCCGGGCGATACCCTCGTCAGCCGCGCCGCCCTACACTACCAACAGTGGCACAGGCGGCGTGTCACTGCTCCTCCATCCTCCATCCTTTCCTCCTCTCTTCTCCGAGTCGGGTCCCCCCAGACCCGGCTCATCTCTTTGCCCCCGCTATATGCTTGCGTGGCTGCCCGGCGTGGCAGGGTTCTTGCCCTCTCCGTCCCGGTCGAGAGGGGCCGTTGGGCTGCACACGGAGGGGCACACGATGGGCGCGCTAGGCGGACTCATTGGCTGGCTGGTCATCGGGGTGATCGCGGGCTTCTTCGCCAACAAGGTCATGGGCGGCAATACCAGCCTGGGCAACGACCTGGGGGTGGGCACGTTCGGGGCGTTCATCGGCGGGATCATTATCCAGCTCCTGCCGTTCCTGCACGCCCGCAGACGCTCATCGGCTCGCTGGTGGTCGCCTTCCTGGGCGCCTGCCTGCTGATCGCCATCCAGCGGGCGTGGGCACGACGGCGGGCGTCGTGAGGCCGGTAAGGACTATTTTGTTAGCGTAGGAGAAACGGCATGAGTGAGAAGCAGCAGCCTAAAACCGACGACCGCACCGGCACGTACGGGGGCGATGACGGCGCATTGGAGAACGAGCAAGCGTTGATCGCACCGGGCGAAGATCCGGGGGCCGTCGCCCTAACAGAGGAAGAGGAGTCCCAGCAGGGCAAGACCCAGGCGGAGCGCAAACAGGCTAAAGACCTGAAAACGGGCGAAGAGAATCCGGCATAGCACAAACCGGGACTAAAGTACCAGACGGATCGCTCTTCCTTTTCGTCTGCGGCGGCGTAATACTGGGTGTGCAGGCTGCTTGTGGCGAGCGGGTCCGCATATCCTCCTCGGGGCGGGTCGGTGTGGTTGGCACCGACCCGCCCTTTTCCGTCCCGTAGACGCAGCAGCCCATGTTTGCCAAGCGGCCCGCCCGGCCTGACAATGGGCGCGTCGTCCCTGTCGCACCGTCGAGACCTGGAGAACGCTATGCCGAACGAGACTGCCGCCCACCATGCCGCCGAAGTCGCCCGCTGGCCCGCCACGATCGCGGTCCTGCTGGTCGGCGGCCTCTACCTGCTCATCTCCGATCGCTACTCCGTCGGCCCCTCCTGGCTGGTCTTAGCCTTCGGTGTGGCGCTGATCATCCCGTTCTGGCTGGCCCGTCACGGCGGTCGCCCCGACCTGGCCCACCGCCTGGCCATCGGCGTCAACGGCCTCCTCACCCTCGCCGTCGCGGCCAGCGCGGCCCTCCTCGTTGTGCGCCTGACCCAGGGCAAGACCCAGGCGCTCGACCTGCTGCGCGACGCCGCGCTGATCTGGGTCGCCAACATCGTCACCTTCGCCCTGTGGTACTGGAGTATCGACGGCGGCGGACCAGCTAAGCGCCACCCCGGCCGCCACGCCAGCACCGACTTCGCCTTCCCCCAGCAGCAGCAGGACGACGACGGGGTGGTGGAGGGCTGGTCCCCCACCTTCCTCGACTACCTCTTCCTGGCCTTCAACACCGCGACCGCGTTCAGCCCCACCGACACCCTGATCCTCTCCCGGCCCGCCAAGGTGCTCCTGATGGCCCAGTCAACCATCTCGCTCACTGTCGTCGCCGTCCTGGCCGCCCGCGCCATCAACACCATCGGGGGCTGACTGTCCCTTGTTACACTGAAAGCGTGACCATCCCCCTCATTGCTACCGACCGCGCCTATCTATTGGACAATGCTGGCGAGTACGTCGTCGCGGACAGCACCATCCCCAACGGCCCCCTGGTCACCGCTAACGCCTCCCTGACCAGCAACGCTCGCCACGTCGTCACTCGCGCGGGCAATACCGTCGTGGCCGCCTCTAGCGGTCGGGACATCTACACGCGCGGCGGCATCGGCCCGCTGGCTACAGACCGGCCCTCGTTGATCGTCCAACCTATCACTGGCATCGCTCCTTCCACCGCTTTCCTCACCGAATCTGGCAATCGCCTCCTGACCGAATCCGGCTCCTACCTTTCCTACCCCTAACTTATGGCAGACATTAGAGTAACCCAACTCCCCGAACTGACCACACCGAGCGATACCGACATCTTGCCGATCGTCGCCAGCCCATCGTCCGGCGCGACGACCAAGAAGATCACCAAGGCCAACCTCGTCGCCTCGACGGTCGCCACGATCACCGCCCACACCTCGCGCACCGACAACCCGCACACTGTCACCAAGGCGCAAGTAGGGCTTGGGAGTGCGGATAATACTGCCGATGCGTCCAAACCGCTGTCCACGGCTGCCACCACCTCCCTGGCGGGCAAGGAGCCGTCTGTCACGGCGGGGACGACCGCACAGTACTACCGGGGCGACAAGACCTTCCAAACGCTCGACAAGACCGCTGTGGGGCTTCCGCTTGTCCAGAATATCGACGCAACGGCTCGTGCCAACCATACCGGCACGCAAAGTGCAGATTCGCTCGTTGACGGAACGACCAATAAAGCATTTCTCGCCACCGAGCGCACCAAGTTAGCCGGAATTGCCACCGCAGCGACCGCCAACGCCACCGACGCCCAGCTCCGCGACCATTCGACGCACACCGGCACGCAAACCGCCTCGACCATCTCCGATTTTCAAACCACCGTCTCGGCCAATACGACCGTCACCGCCAACACGACCCACGCGGCCAGAACGGATAACCCACACGCCACCACCAAAGCCCAGGTGGGCCTGAATTTAGTCCCTAATCTCGACCCGACCCAGCAGAAGCAACAGGCCGTCATCGCTACCGCGCCTTCCTACGTTTTAGATACCTTCACCATCCACCCCGAGCGCTGGGTCCACTCATCGGGCGGCAGCAGCCTTATCAAAGACGGCGTGATGACGATTACCACCCCGGCCAACAACGACTCCATCTCGGTCCGCACCCTCTGGACGGCTATCCTCCAAGACTTCGACACCCTCACGCTCGACATTAATTTCAACGGCAACACCTTACTGGTCGCCGGGGATACGCCGCTACTCTCCTTCGACCAGGCCGGGGACAAGGGAATCGTCCTGACCAACTTCGCCACCAACGGCGCGACCGGCTGGCAGACCATCACCTTACCCCTGAGCAAGTTCACCAGCGCCTTCGATGCGACCTCCTCCACCGCTGGCACCGGCACCCACCTCGACCCATCCGTGACCGTCTCCAACCTCAAGCTGCGCGTCTACGAGTCCACGGTGGGCAAGACCCTGTCGTTCCGCAATGTCATCCTGTCCGACTCGACCAAGACCCTCAAGCAGGATTTCACCCAGCCGACGCTCTTCACCGGGGCCAAGCCCGGCTCCTCGACCTGGCGCATCCAGTCGCTCGACATCATGAAGGTGACGAAGGACAACGTGCAGGGGCAATCATCCGACGCCTACATGGCGAACCTGATGGCCGCCGTCAAGCCGTTTAACCCCACCCACATCGGCGTCGCCATCCCTTACGACGACCCGTCTGGCTATCCCGGCACGGCTCCACAGGCCGGGTACGCCGCTCGCTGGGCTGCCACTATCCGGGCTGCTGGCCGCAATATCTTCTGGCGACAGATGCCGCTGGAGTGGGAGGGGATTTACAGCAAGCCCAAAAACACCACCAGGGGTGTCGGCACGGCGGCAGGCGTGTTAGCGGGCACGGAGACGACCACCTACCTGGCGCAGATGTATCAATATATTCAAGCGCACCCGGATCAGTACCGTCCCGGCGACATCCTCTGTCCGATCCCCGAGCCGGAGAACGGCGGGATTAACGGCGTGGTCGGTGGGGCCACGGGCGGGCAGTTCGCCGACGCTAACCTCTTCCGCCGCTGGCTGCGCGACGCGATCACCGTCACGAATGCCGCACTCGACCTGATCGGCCTGCGCGGGCAGGTGGCGGTCGGCTTCTTCGGCACGTCGGGCTTTTTGGTCTACGGCAACGTCAGTAATCCCAAGGGCTTCCTCGACGAGCGCACCTTAGACGCGATGGGGGTTTTGGGGATGGACGACTATCCCAGCTCACCCTCTGGTATGGCGACCGATTTAGCGTCGTATGAGGCCCTGTACGGCCCGTTCCCGCTGATGCTGACCGAGTGGGGGACGATCAACGAGACGACCGACGCCGCACGCCTGACGGCCATGCAGACGGTCCTGGACACCCTGAAGAGCAAGCCCTACTTCTATGGCCTGAACTACTGGACGATCATCGGGGGCGCGGGCAACGGCAACGAGGACATCCTGGACTGGACGACCTTCGCGCCTATCGGCGGCTACGCTAACCTGCTCAAGGTCTACACCGGCGGCGCGGCCTTCAACCCAGCCACCCACCTCGTCACCAACACCGGCGCTTTAATCCAGCTCAACGCGGCCTCGGGTGGGGCAACGGGGGACACCCTGACCCTGCTCACCACCGGATCTGCTGCCTTCCGCACACCAGCGACACCCGTCGCCAGCATCACCGCCGCCACCAATAAGGGCGCGGTCTACGCTACGGGGTCCACCACCGCCACCTCCACCGCCGCCTTAACCGACGGGCAAGTCCTGGTCGGCTCCACTGCGGGCAACCCGGCCCCGGCCACCATCACGGCGGGCACGGGCATCACCGTCACCAACGCGGCCAACGCGATCACCATCGCGTCCAGCGGTGGCGCGGCCCCCAAGCCACGCTACAGCGTCTCCGTCCCCTTCGACAACCTGGCGCACTACGTCAGCAGCTCCAACCTCTCCGGCGCGGTCGAGCAACCGCAAGGGGGGATCACCCTGCGCACGGGCGGCAACGCCGACGCCTCGGCCATCATCGCCCAGAACTACAACGGTCAGGCCGTCCCCAGTCTCGGGCGCAAGAACATCTACGGTCAGGCCACGATCTATGTCAACACCTCGGCCAGCAGCGAGATGCGCTTCCTGTTCTTCAGCAGTAGCAACACCTTCAACCCGCCGCCCGGCATCGCCCGGCAGACCAGTATCAGCGTGCAGGGCAACAACGTCTACGCCTCTAGCAGCAACGGCACCGCCGAGCAGACGACCCTCCTGACCAACCCTGGCGCGTACGTCAGTCAGCAGTACGTCGCGGAATGCACCGACGGCACGTCCGTCAAGTTCTACCAGAACGGTGCCCTGGTGGCGACGCACACGACCTATGTCCCGCCCGTGGCCAGCAGTTCGCTGAGTATCATGGCCACATGCATCGGCTACGTCCACGCCACCAACGGGGGGCAGTACGCCGTCATGAACGTCATGGAGCCCGGATTCTCCTACGAGGCGTATTAACCTACGAGACCTTTTCCCTATGACCACCATCAACCTCAAGACCTGGTATTGCCCCGCCTGCGCCTACTACCAGGATTACGACCCGGCAGACGACGACCAGCGGGCGCTGCACCATCCCGGCCTACCGGCCAACCGCTGTCCGGCCTGTGACGGGGGACGCAACCCGGAAGGCGTGCGGCGCGAGAGCGACTTACAGGTGCAAGGCGACCCCGCCAAGCAGGTGTCCGTCCGCGTCATGGGCGAGGAAGAGCTTGCCCGGATGCGGGTGGATTCCGGGAAACGCGACGGCGATGGAAACGTCATCCCGCGTCCGTTGACCGACGACGAACTGGCGGAAGAACGGCGCAAGATGCGTGCGTCCCTGGACCTGTGCGAGGCACGGCGGGCCTGAGACGCACGGTACAATAACCAGTAATGGCGCTCCTCTCCTTCGTTGATTACGAGCAACAAGCGAATAAGACCCTGGAAGACCCCGACGGTCGTGCGTTAGCCGACAGCATGGCCGCTGCGATCCTGGCTTGGTCGGCCCGGTACTGCAACCGGCTAGGCTGGGCCTATGGCGTGTATACCGAAAGCCTCAGCCCGCCCCGCGCCCTCGCCACCGGCTATCTATCCGCTCTGCCGGTGGACACCAGCCAGCCGGTGACGATCGGCATCTATAATTTCTCAACCAACCTATATGACGCCTTCCTGGGCACCTTCAGGGTGAATCCAGCCGGTGTCTTGGCCACGAACTATTACCTGCCGTATGGCTTCGAGTCCACCCGCGTCACTTATACCGGGGGCTACACCGACACCACCTTCCCGGCCGATCTAAAGCAAGCGTTGGCCGACCTGCTGGTGCAACGCTTCAACAACGCCACCGATGGCGGCCAGACCGTCTCCTCGGTGCGGGCAGGGGACTACTCGGAAACCTACGACCTGAAAGGCGTGGACATCCCCGGCAACACCATGGAGGTGTTGGACAGCTACCGGCTGCCCGTCGTCTTCTAGATGCGGATCGTCACCCACTACTTCAGCGTCACGCGCGGGGGGCTCAGCAACACCCTGACCAACCTGGCGGCGTATGTCTACCCGGCCGGAGCGAATATCACGGCCTTCATCGACATCCCGGCCAGCAAAGCCTTTTCCATCATCTTCGACGGATCACCCGTACTGAAAGAGCAGGACATGCTGGTGGACGAGGCCGACCCGACCAAGACCTATTTGGTGATGGGCGTTGCTCGCCATACCACGCCGCGCCTGGCGCACACCTCCGTCACGGCCAAGGCCATGTGGGGCACCTAGTACAGCACGCTCGGAATACCTCGGGAGTATTCTTGGCGACACAGCAGGGAAATCGTACGGTGAAACCCTCGAGAAATACCAGACACGCTGTACTAGCATGATTGCCTATACGGTCGAGATTAAGAACCTACCTGAGTTGCAAAATCTTTACCGGCAAGCCCCCGAAATTGCTAGCAAGAAGATTATCGAGGCGGGCAATAAGTCGCTGTTAAGCCTGCAAGCCACCGCCAAGCAGCTGTCACCTATCGATTCGGGACGCTTGCGCCAGAGCATCCTGGTGTCCCCGATGCAGCAGTCCGGCAATACCTTCACCGGCTCCGTCGGGACTAATTCGACCTATAGCGTGTATCAGGAAATTGGCACCGGCATCTATGGGCCGTTAGGTCGCCCGATTACCCCCAAGACCAAGAAGGTGCTGGCTTTCGTCGGGAGGGGCGGCAAGATGGTTTTTGCCAAGTCGGTGAAGGGCGTGCGCGGGCGTTACTACATGAAAGGCTCCCTGGAGCAGAACCAGCGCTCTATCGACGCCTTCTTCGCCACCGCCGCGGACGACATCGCCAGGGACTTATCCACAGGCTAGCGTTCTTTATCCCCGCCCTATCCCCACTTTATCCACCATGTCCGCCACCTACACCACCATCGGCCAAGCCCTCTTTGATCTGTTCTCGGGGATCGACATCACCGCCATCTACCCCGGCGGCTGGGCGATCAAGGCCAACTATCCGCTCAAAGAACCGGCGCGGCTGACCACCTGGCCAGTCTTCGCCGTCGTGCCGATAGAGGATAATGAAACTGAGCTCGATTCCCGCACCGACGACGACAGCGTGATCTACGAGGTCTACCTGTTCGACACCTTCGAGGATTCCGCCACGACCGAGGGGCGGATGCGCCAGCTCGTCGATCTCTGCCGCGCCCGGTTACGCCTGGAGCGCATCAGCCCGACGATCTTAGTACTACAGCGAGAGTTCATGGTACCCGTGGCGTCGCGCGAGGCGGCGCTTGCGATGGGCGTGGTAGGCCACCAGGTTGCGGTGCTGCCAGTAGCGCAGCACTTCCAGCGCCCAGAGCGGATC
>JAABUR0100008537.1_pt1 | contig 11793 bp, 6 predicted proteins | sample 5560091 | NCBI WGS metagenome assembly JAABUR01 (sample SAMN10711879, study PRJNA513375) | rock metagenome | isolation source: Antarctica rocks | place: Antarctica: Victoria Land, University Valley sud
CCGGGCGGCGCTGCGCTCGAGCGCGCGGAACCTCGGGTCGCCGGGGCGGGACCCCGAGTACGGGGCCGGCTTGGTGCAGGCGAGGGGCGCGCTCGGCGCCAGCCGCCCTCCGCCCCAAGATCTGTCGACTCGGGCTCTGCGTCGGTCCTCGGGCCCGTCGTGGACCATCTGGCTGACGCTGTCGACGGTGAGCGCAGGGCTCGCGGGACTGGCCGCGCTCTTCCTCCGTCGCCACCGGCGTGTTACCTGATGCGGAAGCGGCTGCTGGCGGACCGTCCGCTCCTGCCGCTCGCGGTCGGCGTCGCCACCAGCATGTAGGGGCCGGGCTTGAGCGGCCTGCCGCCCAGCCGTCCAGTGAAGCGGAAGCCGTTCGCAGCGCCTCTGGCTGTCTGCTTGAAGGCTTCGGGAAGCGTGACAGTCCGCGTGCACTCGGCGGCCTTGCGGTTGAGCCTCGTCTCGGCGACGCAGCGGGCTGCCTTGCCCCGGCCTTTCCTGCGGCCTGAACGCTCCTGGCGCACCGTGAAGCGCACCGTCGAGGGAACGTTGACGCTGTAGCTGACCTTCGCTCCGGCGGTTCGGGGCTTGGTCGCCACGCTTGGCCCGCGTCGAGCGGCTGCGAACGTGCGCGGAGAGACGCGCAGCTTCGCTGCGGCAGACAGCGGCGCGGTGGGGGAGGGCGAGCCGGTGGACTGCGAGCCGGCGGGAGGCGGGCCGCCCGGGGGCGGCTGACCTCCGCTCGGGGCGTCCGGAGCGGACTGCAGCGTGGCCGCAACGTCCAGCTTGAAGTCCTGGAAGGGGTCGCCGTCGGTCGCGCGGGTCGCACCAAGCGGGGGTTCGGCCCCGAAGAAGCCGATCTGGTCGGCGGGGTCGTCTGACTGGTACGCCAACTGGACCTCATCCGCGGAGAGGCCGATCCTGTCGCCGGGCCGAACAGGGATCTGGACCGGGAAGGACTGGACGGTGCTGGCGGTGACGGTACGTGTGTCGGATGCGACCACGGAGAACTCGCGCAGCGCTCCCGTCGGCCGGTAGACCTTGAACGTCAGGGTGCCGGGGACCGTGCCGGTGCTGTGGCTCCAGGCCGTGATCGTCCCGTAGCCGGGAGGGACGGCGTACGTGCCCGCGGCCTCGGCGACCTGGACCGTGAAGCCGCCGGCTGCGGTCGGCGAAGGCAGACTATGGGCCCGGATCTCCATGACTGCTCCGATCTCGGTCGTAACGGCGCTGGCTTGGTCGACTGCCATGCTCAGCGAGCCGACCACGAACGTGAGGAGGACCGCGATCTGCCTCAGGAGCTTCACGCGTCAATCGTACCCAGAAGGTCTGCCGGGGATGTTGGCATGAGGCAGTGTCAGCGTTCTTACCGGAGATCGGCAGAGAAAGCGTGCGTTGCTATGGTGGCCGCACTTAGCAGCGTGGGATCCCTACGAAGGAGCGGTCATGAAGCGGAGAATGGGTCTTTTCTTGATGTTCGGTGCGGTGCTTCCCTTGGTGGTTGCATCGGCGGCGTGGGCATGCGGCGTCCTGGCGACGCTGTCGCTCGACACGAAGGTCGCCTCCACCGATCAGGCGGTCAAGTTCAGCGGCAAGAACTACAGCACCAGCGCCAGCGCAAGTCCCGTGACGCTCCGACTCTCGACCCGCGCGGGCAAGACCCTGGCGACCGCCAATCCCATCGCGGGAGGGAACATCGAGGGCACCTTCTCCACCAAGGGCATGGATCCCGGCTGGTACGTCGTCTCGGCCACGCAGTCCGTCACCACCGCTGACGGCAAGGTCGTCCCCAAGGCCGGGACTCCGGGCCGCACCACGTTGCGAATCGGCGGCGCGAGCGCAGCCGCCAGCAAGCAGTCTGCAGCCGTCTCCCCATGGAGTTCCTCGATGCCCACGGGTCCGGCTGCATCCGCGGCCTCGGTCGCTCGTGACGACGGCCCGGCGTCCCTGCCGATGCTGTTGGCCATGGCCCTGTCAGTGACGCTGCTCGTGGCCGGCGCGACGCTCGTCGGTCGCCGCCGGAACCAGACGAGCCGACTCCCGCTCGGCGTCTAGCCGACAACCGACTGATACCTCGAGGTGCATGGCGTATGACGCGTAGGCTCAGCCTTGCCGTGGTCACGGCGGCCGTCGCGGTGCTAGGGCTTGTCCCGAGCGCCCAGGCGGAAGTTCGTGTGGGCCAGAACTACCGGCTCAACTCGGATCCGAGCCCGTTCCGCGGGAAGGATCAGGTCGCCCTCGCCGTTGACCCGGGCAACCCGCAGCACATCGTCTCGACCAACGCCAACTATCTGACGGACAGCTGCGAGGCCACCACCAGCTTCGACGGCGGTGCCACTTGGAGCGACGCCGTCACGCTCTTGCCGCCCGATCCGACCGGGGCCGAGATGCCGTTCCAGCCGTCGTGCCGGATCAGCAACCATCTCGGCGAGACCATGTTCCAGACCGTTGCGTTCGGTAACGGGCAGAACGTCTACGCGAGCTCCATCACGCCAAGGACCGCGCCCAACGGCGAGCAGGGCGCCTCGACGCTGATCTACAAGTCCACGGACGGCGGACGGACGTGGGCCAAGGGCGCTGTGGCCATGGCCGGCGGCGCCTCGAGCTCCGCCGGGCCGTACTACGAGCTGCCGACCTTGGCGGTGGACCCCGGAGCCGCGAACGGGGAGGACCGCGTCTACTCGGTGGCTCACGAGACCACGGGCTTCGGCAACAGCGGACCGCCGTGCCCCAGCACGTGTCCGTCGGTGAGAACGGCCGTCTCCAACGACAGCGGTAAGACCTTCTCCGTCGGGGTCAATGCGAGCCCGCCAGGCGTGTCGGTAGCGGGCCCCGATTCGGCATCAGAGCCCGTCGTCAGCGCTGATCACTCCGTCAGCGTTGCGTGGCGCACGGCCGGCCTCGCAGGCTCCATACAAGTCGCGCGGTCGACCGATGAGGGCCGGACGTGGAGTACCCCACCGGTGAACGTGACCAACGTCACCGCGGGAGGCCTGCCGAGTTCCACGCACGTCAGGCCCGCGCCCGGCAGCCCCGGTGCCCAGCCCTCGAGCGGCTCGAGCTTCCCACGCATGGCGGCGAGCGGGAACAATCTCTATCTCGTCTACAACCAGGGGCCTCCGGGCCCGACTGCGCCCGCGGGTGGCTACGCGGGTGCTGACCACTTCATCAACCCCGAGTCGCAGGTCTACTTCCAGCGCTCGAGCGACAAGGGAGCCACGTGGTCGACCCCGAAGCAGATCAACGACGGCAAGCCGCAGCCGGGCAGCCAGTTCATTCAGACGCGCCATCCCAGCGTGGCGGTCGCGCCCAACGGGCGCGTGGACATCGTGTGGGAGGACCGGCGGCACTGGTATCAGGGGCCCGGAGAGCGCAACTGCGTGCATACGCATCTCTTCTGTGACGACGTTCGCCTGGGCGACACCTACTACTCCTACTCGACCGACGGCGGGGCCAATTTCTCGCCCAACCGCCGCATCAGCGACCGCTCGCACAACAACGACGTCGGCTACGACTACCGCTTCGGAACGGGCTGGGCCTTCGGCCCGCGGTCGGTCGCGATCGGCAACGATCAGGTGCTGATTGGATGGATGGACTCGCGCGAGGGCAGCTTCGAAACTGACACCCAGGACATCTACCTCGCCAAGGTGGACTTCAAAGCGCCGAGCGCCGTTCCGCAGACCAGCATCGACCAGCCGGACGCCGTATCACGGTCAGTGGCACTGTCGAAATTCGCGAACATCGGTGGAGGTCAGGGCGCGATGGCGGCCACCTTCGCCACGAGGAACGCCGCCAAGGTCGTGATCGTCAACCAGGATGACGTCGCGGGTGCGCTGGCCGGCGGGGTGCTGGCTCGCGCGAACGTCGGTCCGGTCCTCCTCGCGCCCCAGTCCGGCCTTCCCGCCAGCGTCAAGGCCGAGGTGTCCCGGCTCAGTCCGGCCGGCGCTTTCGTCGTCGGCGACGGCACGAAGCTGTCCGATCAGATCATCGAGGATCTCGTCGGCGCCGGCGTCGATCGGAGCCAGATCGAGCGCCTCTCGGGATCCGGCGACGCGGCGACGGCCGCGCTGATCGCGTCGCGGTTCGACCGCCGTACCGACGCGGAGAAGGCGGCCGGAAACCCGGCGTTTGACGCGGCGGTGATCGCCAACCCCCGCAGTCCCGACGCCAGTGCGGCCTCGGCTCTGGCCGCCGCCCGACGGCTTCCGATTCTCTACGTGAGCACCGATGCGATCCCGTCGGAGACCACGGCTGCCCTGGGCTCGCTCAACATCAACAAGACGCTGGTCATCGGAGGCACCCAGTCGGTGAGTGACACCGTCATGGGGAAGCTCTCCTCCGACTCACGGTCCCCCACTCGGCTCGGAGGGGCCGACCAGTACGCGACGTCCAAGGCGGTGGTCGCAGAGTCGAAGGCACGGGGCCTGCCCGACAACATCGCCTACGTGGCCGATGGCACCAAGCCCATGGACGCCGCGCTCCTGGGAGCCGTGGCGGGCCAGACGACGGGCCTGCTGATGCTCGCACCCGGACCCCTGGACTCGACGGCGCCGGCCCAGGCATCTGCCTTCGGTCTCACCGGGCTCGATCGGTTCGTCGTCGTCGGGACCGCTCCTCCATCGCCGGGTACGCCGCCGGGTCCGGGTCGTCCGGGTCCGGGTCCGGCCCCGGGTCCGCAGCCTGGGCTGCAGCCCCAGCCGAAGCCGCCGGTGGTATCGGCGGCGCGTGTGCCGGCGAAGCTGCGGGTGGAGCGTGCCCGGGTGAGCGGCGGGCGGTTGCAGCTGCTGGTGCGCACGACGGCGCTGGCGACGGGCAGCGTGCGCTTTCGCTTTGTGGCGGCGGGGCGGACGGTGTCCTTCTTGCAGCCGATCTCGCGTGGCACGGTGCGCGTGTCGCGGCGCTTGTCGAAGTCGCAGTCGCGGCTGGGGACCGGCATCTTGGGCGTGTCCTACGCTGGCAACGCGCGGGTGCGGCCTGACGAAGTGCGGTTGCGGGCGGCGAGCCGTTCGGCGTCCCTGATCAGGAAGACCGCGCGGATCGTCTCTGGTCAGCTGCAAGTGTCGGGGACGATCTCGCGCTCGGCGCGCGGTGTAGTGCGCATCCGGCTGGGCTATGCGGCGGGCAACGGGAGCGTGAAGTTCTTGAACTACCGGGCGCCAATCAAGAACGGGCGCTGGCGTTTGGCGCAGAAGCTCCCGGCCGACGCCGTGCGGGGCGGTCAGTTGTCGATTCAGTACACGGGCTCGCTGCGTGGGCGAATCGCCGGTGCCCAGACCGAAAAGCAGGTGCCCCCGGGCTGAGCAGCAATCCGCCCGCGGCGCCCTCGGTGGGCCGCGGGCGGAATGCGAGGGCCCCAATACTCCGAGCTAGCCGCTGAAACCGGGGACTCCAGCATCGCACGGTGTTGTCCTTGAGCACCGCGCAGCGGGTGGGCCCAACCGCGAAGGGCTTAGGGGAGCCTCGTGAATTAGTGGCGGCACACTGGTATGGGGTTTGGTGGAGGAGTTGTGTGCCCGGTGGCGAATCGGGGAGCATGTCTGGGGCTTTGGTCGATGAGTCGGGGATCCGGGAGCGCTGGTTGATCGTGGCCGAGGAGCTTGATGAGCGCGGCCGGCGGTTGTGGGCGGCGGCGGAGGCGCGTTCGCATGGTTGGGGCGGGATCGCTGCGGTCGTGCGGGCGACCGGGATCTCGGAGAACACCGTGCGCCGCGGGCTGGAGGAGGTTGATCGCGGCGAGCGGGCGCCGGCGGGGCGGGTGCGCCGGGCGGGCGCGGGCCGCAAGGCGATCTTGGAGGTCGATCCGACGCTGCCTGAGGATCTGGAGGCGCTGATCGAGCCGGGCACGCGCGGGGACCCGGAGTCGCCGTTGCGCTGGACGAGCAAGAGCGTGGCCAAGCTGACCAGCGGGCTGCGCGCGCTGGACCATGATGTGGCCGACAGCACGGTGCGCCTGCAGGTCAAGGCGCTGGGCTACAGCCTGCAGGCCAACCGCAAGACCCGAGAGGGCGCCGATCACCCCGACCGCGACGCCCAGTTTGAGCACATCGCCGCCGTCTGCGGGGCGGCGCTTTTGGCCGGTCAGCCGGTCATCAGCGTCGATACCAAGAAGAAGGAGCTGATCGGCAACTACAGGAACGGCGGGCGTGAGCTGGCGCTGAGCGGAAAGCCGGTCGAGGTCAACACCCACGACTTCCCCGACAAGCAGCTGGGCAAGGCGATCCCGTACGGGATCTTCGACGTCGGCGCCAACGAGGGCTGGGTCAGCGTCGGTATCAGCGCCGACACCGCGCAGTTCGCCGCTGCGGCGATCAAGGGCTGGTGGGCCGATCTGGGCATACAGCGCTATCCCGAGGCCAGCGAGCTGACGATCACCGCCGACTGCGGCGGCTCCAACAGCTACCGCACCCGCCTGTGGAAGACCGAGCTGCAAGCGCTGGCCGACCACACCGGCCTTCAGATCCGCGTGCTGCACTACCCGCCCGGGACGAGCAAGTGGAACAAGATCGAGCACCGCCTCTTCAGCCACATCACCATCAACTGGCGCGCCAAGCCGCTGATCAGCCGCCAGGTCGTCATCGACCTGATCGCCTCCACCACCACCCGCACGGGCCTGAAGGTCTACGCCCGCCTCGACGAGAGCACCTACCCCACAAAGATCAAAGTAACCGACGAGCAGATCGCCGCCGTCAACCTCACCGGCGACAACTTCCACGCCGAATGGAACTACCGCATCACGCCCAACGTCCCGCCACTAATAAACGAGTGAGCCCTTAGTCCGTGCCGGCGTCGAACCCCACTGCCGGTGCAGAGGAGGGGCTGCGGAGATGGCTCGGCCTCGGCCCGAAACACGGCACCGCGGCCACCCAAGCGAGCACGGCCCAAGAGACGCACGCGCCTCAGCCAAGACACAGCGCTCACAGCTCTCCCGGTCGAGGTTGCTGCGTGTCTGCCATCTAACACGCATGGCTCGATGCTCGCCATCGGGTGCTATCAATAGGGCGATGCGCCGACTTATCATGGGAGTCCTCGCCGTGGCGATGGGCGGAATCTTCGTATCGCCGGCACTGGCGGAGAACAAGACGGTCACCGTCGACCCGGCTGAGTTCTTCTCTCCGGCAAGGGTGGCGATCAAACCGGGCGAGTCGGTCACTTGGGAGCACCGCGGCGGATTTGAGGCCCACAACGTGCGGTTTGAGGACAACCAGTTCACCCGGCCTTCCCCCCCGACCGGCGAGCCGTTCACGGTCACCCGGAGCAGCTTTCCCGCAGCGGGCGTGTACCGCTATTACTGCGAGACGCATGGGCAGCCCGGAGGCATCGGCATGTCCGGCGTCGTCTACGTGAACGCAGGCGGCGAGCTTCCTCCGGAGGCCCTGTTCACCGTCTCGCCGAACCCCGCCGTGGAAGGTCAGATCGTGAGCTTCGACGCCACCCGCTCGACCGCCGCTCCCAACCGCTCGATCGTCAAGTACGAATGGGACCTCAACGGAAACGGGATGTACGGCGACGCGGAGGACAAGACGGGCGCAACGCCGACGCAGACCTACCTCACCGCCCGAGATGTGAACGTCAGTCTGAGGGTGACCGATGACCGGAATGCCACCGAGGTGCGCACGCAGACGGTCCGGATCGAGCCCAAGTCGACTCCGGTGCCCGACCCGACCCCCACGCCGCGGCCCGGGACGCCGCAGCCCGAGCCGACGCGCCAGCTGGTCCCGCAGCCCGGCCCGGCCCCGCAACCCCAACCGTCCCCTCAGCCGGTCGCGACGACGCCCCTCGCGACGAGGCCCGCCACCAAACCTGCGGGCCCGGCCTCGAGCGCCTTCTCCTTCCTGGCCGCCGCGACCTCCAGCCGCGCCAAGGGCGTGGCCGTCAGCGTCAAGTGTGGCGGTCGCTGCAGGTTCACGGCCACGCTGTCGATCAGCGCGAGCGTCGCGCGTAAGGCCCGCTTGGGCCGGAAGGCCACGACCATCGGGGCCGCACGCGGCACGCTCTCAGCGGCCGGCACCAAGCGGGTGACGGTGAAGCTCACGTCCAGGGCCCGCCGCCGGATGGCCAGGATCAAATCCGTTGCCGCCACGCTCAAGCTCGCGGTCGTCGACGGCTCCGGGGCGACAAACCGCAAGCAGAAGAGCGTCAAGCTGAGGCGGTGATTTCGCCAGGAGTGCCCCCGGAGCTTGCGCGGAGTGGGAGATAAGCTGCTGTATGGGAGCACCGGGCGGGGACGGCCGCGACGGCGACGCCCCCGGGCGGTCAGGGGATGACCTGCTTCTCGGTTTGCGCGCCGGCGATCCGTCCGCGCAGCGAGCCCGTGTACTGGATCGAAAGCTGACCCCCGGCGCGCGCCGCAGCTGGCAGCTTTTCGGCCAGCCGCCACCGTCCGCGCGTGATCGGCGCCTCGTAGTTGAGGAACTTCACCGTTCCGGCGCCGGCGTCGTAACCGAGGCGGACCCGCACTACGCCAGGCGCCGAGCGTGAGATCGTTCCGGAGACTTGCAACTGGTCGGAGACGATCCGCGCCGTCTTTCTGACCAGAGCCGCTGAGCGGCGTGCCGCGCGCAGCCGCACCGCGCCGCCCCGCACCCGAGCGTTGCCTGCGTAGGAGAGGCTTATGATTCCCGTCCCGGGCCGCGACTGCGACCGCGACAGCTTGCGTGACACGAGCACCATGCCGCGCGCGATGGGCTCGGAGAACGTCACCGTCCGCCCCGCCGCCTGAAAGCTGACGCGCGCGCTACCGGTCGCCAGCGAGGTGATGCGCACCAGCGCCTGCAATCGTCCGTCGCGCACCCGGGCGCGCTCCACCCGCAGCTTCGCCGGGACCTTGAGCTGCGCCGTTCGGCTCGGCATCGGCACGAGGTTCGGAGTCGGCCACGTCACAGGGCCAGGCGCAACCGGGACGATTCCGGCCGCGGCAGGCACCGTCTGAAACTGTGTCATCATTCCGTCGTCCTCGTGCTCGAGCACGTGGCAGTGCATGATGAACGTGCCGGCGTAATCGGTGAACGGAATGTCCACCACGACTTCTTCGCCCGGGCCCACGTACCACGTGTCCTTGAGCTTCTCGAAGGACCGGGGCGGCTGGCCGTCACGGCTGACGAGCTTCTGGTCGCCGAGATGTACGTGGACCAAGTGGGCTTGAGTGCTCGGATTGCGGAACACCCAGCGCTCGGTGGTGCCGAGGATCGGCTTGGCGTCGACGCGGTCGGGGTCGAACCCCTTGCCGTTGATCGTCCACTTCCCGCCGGCGCGGTCGAAGTCCCAGATGCGGGTTCTGACCGGCGCGTCCGTCGCCGCCAACGGCCTCAGATTGGCGGGGACGGGAGAGCTCGTCTCGGTCACGTCCCGGGTCACCCGGAACTGCATGACCTCGCCGTCGCGCTCGCCTGGCCCGAACTCGGCGTCGCCGTTCTCGAGCACGATGTTCTCGTTGAGGTGGCCGGCGAAGTCGATCACCACGTCGGCGCGCTCCGCCGGTCCAAGCCGGATGCTCGTGCGCGGCGTAGGCGCGGGCAGCAGCCCGCTGTCGGTCCCGATCTGGGTCATCGTCTGGCCGTTGCTCAGGCGGAAGCTGTAGTCGCGCTTGTTCGAGACGTTGTAGAGCCGGAAGCGGTATCGGCGGTCTCCGACCTCGTAGAAGGGCTGGGGCACCCCGTTCACGAGGATCACGTCGCCGAAGACGCCGTTGCTCTGGAAGGTGTAGGGGATCTGATTGTCGGCGTCGAACTCGCGGTCGGTCACCATCAGCGGGATGTCGTGCTCTGCCTTCGGGAGGTTCAGGCTCTGCTCGAAGGCGTCGTCGTAGATGAACGCGCCGAGGAGACCCTTCCAGATGTTGCGCCCGGTGACCATGTCGCGATGGTCGTGATACCACTGCGGCGCCGCGCGCTCAGGGGCGCCGTTGTCGATCGCGGGGTAGGTGTAGGTCTTGCTGGCGCCGGGAGCGATCAGATACCTCGAAGGCTGTCCGTCGCTGTCCTCGGTCGTCTGGGCCCCGTGGTGGTGGGTCGACATGCTGCCGGCGCTCGCGGGCAGGTCGTTCTTGATGGTGACGTTCGTCGGGACGCCCGTCGGCCGGCGAATGGTCGGCCCGGGGAAGCTTGAGTTGTAGGTCCACATCGTGGTCGGGGGACCCCCAGGCAGGAGCTGCTCCTGCGTCTCGGCCATCGTGAGGGTGATGTCCCGATCGGTGAGGACCGGCGGGATCACCAATGGCATGGTGAACTTCGGGTAGTCGGGGGTCGCAGCCCCGCTTGTCGGAACGATCACGGACGCGCCCGCCACGACGAGCGCCGAGACGGTGAGCACCAGTCGTCTGCGAGGCGCCGCGGGGATGACGGTGCCTTCGCGGCGCCGGCGCAGCAGGGCAAGCGCGCCCAGCGACAGCAGGAACGCGACCGGAAGGGCCAGGAAGTGCGAGCTGCCGCCTCCCGGCTCGAACGCGAGGACGTGGACGTGAAGCAGCTGCGTCAATGCGAGCGTGCCGAACGCGAGCATCACCGCGAGCAGGCAGATCGCCGCCTCGGCACTCCAGCCCTTCTCCGTCCGCAGCTGTGGGTCCTGCACGAGTGGTTCCTTTCGTCCTGGGTGCCTGATCAGCGCCAGGCTCGGCGAGATGGAGCGCGTCGTGTTCTGAGGTGCGCCGTTGATTGTCGGCGACCCACCTGAAAGACGAATAGCACACTGGCCGGGGGCACCGAAGCGGGTCAGCTTCGCCGCGCGGAAGGTAGTGACCAGGCACCATGAGGTCAAGTTCGATCGGTCGCGTCGCCCGATACTTGTCAGCAGCCTTGCTGCGGCCGTCGGTGATGGTCTCCGCAGGTGCTATCACTGTGGGAATGCGTCGAATCATCATGGGAGCCCTCGTCATCGCGATGGGCGCAACCTTCGTCCCCTCGGCAATGGCGGCCAACCGGCAGGTCACGGTGATCGACGACTACTTCTTCCCGGCGCGGGTGGCGGTCACCCCAGGCGAGACGGTCACCTGGACCAACCCCGGCACGAGGGACACCCACAACGTGCACTTCGACGATGGGCAGTTCATCGAGCCCCCGACGCCGAGCAGCTCGTTCGAGGGGCGTACCCGGAGCTTTCCCGCCCCGGGTGTCTATCCCTTCCACTGCGACGTCCACGGTGCTCCAGGAGGTCAGGGCATGTCCGGCGTCGTCTACGTCAACGCGACCGGGGAGCTTCCGCCGGTGGCCCAGTTCACCGTCTCGCCGAACCCCGGCGTCGCCGGCCGGCCCGTGGCCTTCGACGCCGCTGCCTCCACTGCTACCAACACGTCGATAAAGAAGTACGAGTGGGACCTCAACGGTGACGGGATGTACGAGGTCACGGGCACGACGCCGACGACGACGCGGACCTACATGACCGCGCAGGAGGAGCTGAACGTGAAGCTGCGGGTGACCGACAACCGCGACGCCACCGACGTCCGCACGCTGCCGGTCAGGATCTATCCCGCGCCCGAGCCACAGCCCCAGCCGGCGCCTCAGCCGCAACCCATGTCTCAGCCGCAGCCCCCGTCTCAGCCCGCTCCCTCCGCGGAGCCCCCGCCCACTCCCCAGCCGATCACGACACCAGCCGGCGCAACGCCGGGCCCGCGCGCCTTCTCCTTCGTGGCCGCCGCCACGGCCAGCCGCGCCAAGGGCGTCAAGGCCAAGGTCACGTGCACAGGGCGCTGCCGCGTCACCGCCACGCTGTCGGTCGGCGCGAGCGTCGCGCGCAACGCGCGCCTGGGCCGTCAGGCCACGAACATCGGGACTGCGCACGGCACGCTGCCGGCGTCCGGTACCAAGA
>JAABUR0100008538.1_pt1 | contig 11791 bp, 9 predicted proteins | sample 5560091 | NCBI WGS metagenome assembly JAABUR01 (sample SAMN10711879, study PRJNA513375) | rock metagenome | isolation source: Antarctica rocks | place: Antarctica: Victoria Land, University Valley sud
CCCAGCCCGAAGATCACGGCCGAGACCACCGCCAAGGTCCATCCCACGTGGGTCAGCGTATCGGGCCGGACGCGCATCGCTGTGAGCCGCCGCGCCAGCGGTTGGAGGAGTTGCCTGAAGGACTCCTCATAGGAAGACGAGCGCCTGGGTTCGCGGTGTGGCAGGCCCAATCCCTATTCCTTCTCCGGCTCCGCGCCCACGCCAGCACCCTCTGGCTCATCCGAGGTTACTGCCTCGTCCTGGCTGTCGGTGTCAGTGGTCTCTGGCATGGAGAAGACCGGGGCATCCCTCCAGCGCTCGAAGACCAGCGTGCCGCCCAGGTAGCGCACGGAGGCCGAGATTATGGCGACAACTGGGACGGCGAACAGAGCGCCCACCAGCCCGTAGAGGGCCGTCGCCGAGAGCATGGCGAACATGACCCACAGCGGGTGCACGCCCACGGAGCCGCCCATGATCCGGGGCACCAGAATATTCCCTTCGAGTTGCTGGGCCGCCAGGAAGAGACCGGCGACGATCAGGGCCTGCACGGGACTATCCACCAGGGCCAGGATCACCGCTGGTATAGCGCCAAGGAAAGCTCCGAGGACCGGGATCAGCTCCGTCACGCTGACCCACACCCCGATTAGGAGCGCGTAATTGTCCGCGTAGCGTCCCCCGAAGAAGAAAGCTATCGCCCAGCCGATCATACCCATGACCACGCACAGAAAGAGCTGCGCCCGCAGGTACTTGACCAGCGTTCCTTCTACTGCCGCGAAGAGTTCCAATATCTGATCCCGCACCGTACCCGGTATCGTGCCGAGCACCGCCCGCAAAATCCTCTCCCGATCCAGCAGCAGATATATGGAGACTATGAGCATGAGAAAGAGGTTCAGAATCGTTCCGAAGATGCCGAAAACCCCACCGATGAACCCCAGGGCGGTCTTGAGTATGGTCCCTGCGGGGGGTACGTTGTCCTGGACGAACTGCAACATGGCGTCCTGGGCTTTCTGGTCCAGTTGGGCGGGTATCTGCTCTCCGAGATAGGGAACCTTCCTGGCCCGCTCCACTAGTTGCGTACCCGCGTTGATGATGGCCTCTGGCCGGTTGGCTATCATCCGCACCTGGTCAACGGCTGGGATGATCAATACCAGCAAGGCGGCGGTGACCGCCACCACCAGCACAGCGAACACCCCGAGTACCGCAACGACCCTTGGGATGCGCCACCTTTCGAGCCTCCTCACGAGGGGGTTGAGCGCGTAGGCCAGGATCGCTGCCATGAGGAAGGTGACGAGCACGCCGCTGATCTGGGGTACGAAAGTTACGAGCAGGAGGGCACCGACGGCGAGCAGGACGTACTGCAAATATGTCGAGACTACCAGCTTCCTTGCGGACACTCGGGCCTCCCGTTGCGGGGGACGCTACTGCCACCCAAATATACCAGCCAGGACGTTGTGGAGACGACCCAATCGCCTTTCGGAAACCGCCGCGCCATCCTGACGAATCTAGTTTACAGCCACCATCCTCCTCTGTATAATCGCCCCCCAGTATGCAAGGGGGAGACCTGAGACGTGCCCAACATGTTGGGCATAGACGCAAAATCGAAGCAGTACCGTGGCGTCGGCGCCGTAGTCTCGCCACGTCCAGGCAGGACGCCAAGATTCCCCGCGACCCGTCCGAGCGGCTGAACGCCCGCAAGGTAAGGGAAGAGGAGCGGACGAGCCTCTTCCGGCGGCGGCGGGCTATAGCGATATTCGCCCTGCTGCTCGGCGTGCTGGCCCTAGTCCTTGCGATGATCGCGCAGAGTTCGTCTGGCGCTGCGGAGAACGAAGTCCCCATAGACCCGAACGCCGCCAACCCCGACGCCGTGCTGGCGGAAGCGGACGGTATCCAGATTTCCACCCCCATCAGGCCAGCGAGCCTGACGGCTATCGCCTACCATCCCGAGGGCGACACCCTCATCGAGTTGTCGCCACGGGGCAAGAACCTCTCCGCGAACCCGCTTGTGGGGCTGTTTGCGCTGGGCGCGGAGACCGAAGAGAACATCCAGTACAACGTGATGGATAGGGCCGAACGATCTGGCCCCATGACCGGCGCCATGGACGTTGGGGCTGAGGCGGGCAGCGCCGTGTACTCGCCTGTATCTGGTGTGATCACCTCTATCCGCCCTGACCCCATGGTGGAGGGCGCGAACGTAGTCGAGATAAAACCCAAGGACAATCCCAACGCCCGCGTCTCGGTCTCCCTGGTTCGAGACATCAGCCCCGACACCGGCGTCGCCACGCCAGTGACTGCCGGGATGACCGAACTAGGCACTGTCGCCGACTCGGCGGCGGTCCTCGACACGCAACTCTCAGCCTACACGGACGACGCGGGCAACCACGTCACGGTCTCCGCGTTCCGCTAGCCACCAACCCGGCGGCTTTTCAGAGTCGTCCGTCTCCCGCGCTGGCCGTATGTCATACTTGCGGCCATGCTGAGCCTCTTCGAACAGCTTCCCGCGCTTGCCGTGGCCGTGTGCCTTGGTTTCGTCGCGGGGATCACCATCCACGAGGCCGCCCACGCCTGGTCGGCCTATATGCTGGGCGACGATACCGCATATCGTGCGGGCCGCGTGACGCTCAACCCCGTCTCGCACCTCGACGTGCTTGGGACCGTGATGCTGTTCATGGTCGGCTTCGGGTGGGGCAAGCCAACGCCCGTGATGCCATCCAACCTCAAGTGGGGCAAGTTCGGGGCTGTCGCCGTGGCTTTTGCTGGCCCGCTCTCGAACCTACTCGTTGTGTTCATCTGCGCGGCCCTCTACCTCTTGCCGCAGTTTCAGGCAGGTTACCTGCAACTTGTGGTGGTCGGGGTGGCGTTCGTGAACGCGCTTCTCTTCGTGTTCAACCTGATCCCCATCCCCCCTCTCGATGGCTCGAAGGTGATCTTCCCTTTCCTCCCACGGGTCCTGGATGGCTTCGTTGATTTCATGAACCAGTACGGACCTTTTATCCTGCTCGGCCTCGTCCTTCTCACCTATCTGCCAGGGGCGGCCTCCCCCCTCAGCTACGTGCTGCTGCCCATACTGCCCCTTCTCATCTTCCTTGGGCTCCCGCTTCCGCCGTTCTGAGCAAAACCGCGTCGAACAACACGAAAAGAAACAGCGAGCAGCGAAAAAGGGCAGCTTGGAGTCCGCAGGGAGGGGGGAGAATCTGCGGACTTTACGCTGCCCCGCACACATTCTACAGGCTGGATGACCAAAGCGTAAGCTCAACTTGAGGTTGAGGTCGAAATTATTCAGTTTTTGCCGTTGGCGTCTTCGTTCGAGAGGGGCAGCGACACGGAGAAGGTACTGCCGAGGTTGGGTTGGCTTTGGACCTGGATTTCACCCCCGAGATGGTGTGAGATCTCATCGGCCAGCGCAAGACCGAGGCCCGTGCCGTCGGCGCGGGACGATCCTTGGGCGCGGTAGAAACGGTCGAAGATGTGCGCCTGCTCGGATACCGGGATGCCGCATCCCCTGTCGGTGACGCTGATGATAGCGTTCCCGTTCTCGCGGGAGAGCCCCAGATCCACGGGCGCGTTTTGCTCGGAGTATTTGAGGGCGTTGTCGAGCAGGATGGCGAGGAGCCTGTGCAGTTGGGTCGGGTCGGTCTCAACGGGCGGCACGTCCTCATCTGCCCTGATGTTCAGCGGGCGGCCCGTGTATCCGAAGTCCCGCCGCAGGTCATAGAGCAGGTATTCGAGGTCCACCTCCTCCAGACGGAAAGTGACGGCGTTCGCGTCCAGGCGAGAGAGGTCCAGCAGGGTCTGTGCCAGCCCTTCCAGGCGCTTGGTCTGGGCGCGCATGTCGTTCAGGAAGTCCGCCCGGGCCTGCGGGTCTTCCTCGTCTTCCAGCAGCTCGAGCCAGCCAGAGAGCGCGAAGAGCGGGGTCTTCAGCTCATGGGAGGCGTTGGCGATGAACTCGGCCTTCGCCCGCTGCACGTCGCGCTCTTCGGTAACGTCCCTCAGTATGGCGAGGGCGCCGTCCTCGAGTGGGGCCGCCCGGATCTCGATGATGCGGTTCCCCGCCTCGGCCTCGGGCTCTGTGACGAGGCCCGCGTAGCGCGACTTGGCAAGGACCTCGTGGAGCCGGGTGTGGAACTCGTGCGGCGCGGACTCGAGCAGCTCTCTGGCGCGGGGGTTCAAGAAGATTGTGTTTAGCTCCCGGTCCACACCTACGACGGCGTCGGTCATGCCGTCGAGGATGGCGCTGCCACGCTCCTTCTCCTGCTCGACCTGCCCGAAAGCATCCTTGAGCGAGGCGGCCATAGAGTTGAACGTCGCGCCTAAAGAGCCAACTTCGTCCTCGATGCGAGTGTCTATGCGCTCGTCGAAGTTGCCGCCGGCCAGGCGTTCCGCGGCCAGCCCGAGTCGGCTTACGCGGCGTGAGATCAGGGTCGCCACAACGTATCCCGCGAAGCCCGAGATCAGGAGCGCCAGGGCGCCAGCGAGCAGGACTATGCGCTCCACGTTCTTCACGGCAGCCCGCACGTTCTCGACGTCGCTCTCCGTATAGAACCTGTTGAAGACCACCGCAAGCCCCTGCCGCCCCTGGCCGTCGTTTATCGGGGAGGCGTACGTCGCCTGCAACTGGCCCGCGCGCTCGCCGGTCTCGACGGGTTGGATATCTTGTTTCGGCTTCTGGGTGGAGACGGCTGCCTGGACTACGGTCGGGTCCCATTCGAGATCCTGATCCCCCTGCAACTTGGTGGCGCCGTTGCCCTCGACCCGCACTATGCCCCATTGCAGGCCGCGGCTGGAGGCGAAGGATCTTATGTACTGCACGCTCACGTTCGGGTTGCGCCCGATCCTGGTCTCGAACTGCTCACCCACCTGCCTGAAGCTGGCCTCGCTCGCCCGGTCCAGGGTGCTCTCCAGGATGGGGCGCACTATCTCGTACGCGGTCACGGCGGCGAAAGCCGTCACCAGCACGAAGAGCAGCGTCAGCCAAACCCTGATGCTGATGCGGGGACGGAACCTTCCCCTGCGGCGCGACAAGGGTCTGGGGCCATTCTGGACGCCTGAACGGGGCGCTTGCTCCGGAGTTCTCCGGTAAAGGACTCTTCTAGCGGAAGACATATCCGACACCCCGCGCGGTGTGGATGAACTCCGGGTTTCTGGGGTCGCGTTCGATCTTCTCGCGGAGGTGCCTGATGTGTACGTCCACCGTGCGCTCGTCACGGAACTCGTCTCCCCATACCCGCGTGAGGAGCGTGCTGCGAGAGAATACCCGGCCAGGGCTGGTGGCAAGGGTCACCAGCAACTCGAACTCCGTGTACGTGAGGTCCACTTCCCGCCCCTCCACGGCCACCCGGCGGCTCGGGATGTTGATCCTCAAACCGTCATAACTCAACTCATCCTGTTTTTGCCCTGCGGGAACCGCCACCCGGCGCATGATCGCACGCACCCGGGCCACCAGCTCCCTGACGGCGAATGGCTTGGTAACGTAATCGTCGGCCCCGAGCTCCAGCCCCACCACCCTGTCTATCTCGTCGTCCTTGGCGGTGAGCATGATGATAGGCACGTCGCTCTGGGAACGGATGCGGCGGCAGACCTCGGTACCGTCCAGTTTGGGGAGCATGATGTCCAGTATCAGCAGGTGCGGCTCGAAGGAACCGAAAGCCTCTAGCGCAGCCTCCCCATCCCCCACGGCGTGTACCTGGAATCCCTCCCGCTCCAGGGCATGCACCAGCATCTTCTGGATGGACGGCTCATCATCCACCAGAAGTATCTTGCGCGTTGCGTTCTGCAAACCCTGAACCACTCTTCAACCGCCTCTTCCTGCGCGTCCGCGGAGCGTACGATCGCACCGGATTTTACCATGTTGGGATGGTCACACGGGGCGCTGCGCGGCCTCTGGTTCGGCCACCTCGACCTTCGCGGCTGCTGTCACGAGATCCCCGGGTTCCAGCAACCGAATCGCCTTCACGGCAGCCTTCCTGCGCCTCAGATAAGCCATGACCACCCGGATCTCATCCGAAGTGGAGCCAGGGTCAGACGCCCCGTTGCCAGCCTCGCAAACGTCGAGGGCCTCCCTGGCGAATCGGGTCATGGACTCCGTATCGCCAGCATCGAAACCCTGGTGGGAGATCAAACGCCCACCGGAGAGTACGAATGCCTCTATGAAGCCTGGCTCCGTCGAGGGCGCGACGACAGCCTGAATCCCCTCGGCGCTTACGACAGCGCGGGTTAGTCGGATGCGCTCTATACCTGAGATCAAATCCCGCAACCGCGCAGCAGCCTCGAACTCCAGCTCCCCTGCGAGCCGCTGACGCTCCGTAACGAGCGCAGCCAGATGTTCCCCGCCGCCCTCGCCGCGCAGGAGCGCCACCATCTCCCCGATGACATCCCTGCGGTACTCGTCCTCGCCCATCCCCATACAAGGGGCGCAGCGGCCCATCTGGCCGTAGAAACAGACGCCGTCTCCGTTCCCGTCGCAGCGCCTGATGGGGAAGACCCTGCCGAGGGCTTCGATGCATGTATCCAGCGAACCAGCGCTCCGGTATGGCCCCAGATACATGATGCCGTCCCCAGGCTCGTTGCTCGAAGCCCGTTCGGGGACAGGGTATGGCTGGTTGGTGTCCAGCTTCATAAACCACGTGGCCTTATCGTCGCGGCCGGCTGAGTTGTAGCGTGGGAGCAGGCGCTTTATCTCCCTGGATTCCAGGACCAGCGCGTGCAGCTCGCTCTGGGTCTCGCGCACCCGCACCTCGGCGGCTTCGGCGACGAGGCGCCCGATCTTGCGCCGCCCATCTCCCCCGTTGAAGTAAGTCCGCACCCGCGCTTTCAAGTCCTTCGCCTTGCCAACGTAGAGCACCGTGCCGTGCTTGTCCACGAAGTAGTAGACGCCGGGCGTGTTGGGGATGCCTTCGGCCAGATGCTGCTTCTGCGGTTTGACCTTGCCGCGCGCCCCGCCCCGGATAGCCGCAGCCTCCCCGACTGTACGAACTCTTGCGGAGTGGAGCAGCTTGAGCAGCTTTATGAAGACCTCGGCGGTCGCCGCCGCGTCCGAGAGGGCGCGGTGGTTCGGCGCCTGATTGATCCCGAAGTGCGTGGCGAGCGAGGCGAGCCTGTAGCGCGGCAGGCCAGGAACCAGTGCCCTGGCGAACTTCAGCGTGTCGAGGACCGGGTTTGGCAGGGGGTCGAACCCGGCGGCCTCCCGCGCCGCAGTCACGAAAGAGCAGTCGAAAGAGACGTTGTGCCCGACGAGGGCTGATCCTTCGGCGAACTCCTCGAAGCGCGCCATGACCTCGTCAGCAAGCGGGGCTTCGGCGACCATCCTGTCGGTGATGCCGGTGAGGCGAACCACGAACGGTTCTATGGGACGCTCCGGGTTGACAAGCGTCGAGAAACGATCAACCACCAGCCCACCAACCACCTTGACGGCCCCGATCTCCGTGATGCCGCCCTTGCCTGCCGAGGAGCCAGTAGTCTCCAGATCGAAGACCACGTAGGGAGCGTCCTTCAGCGCCAGCGATGCCACATCCACGGTTCTCAGGTCATCACCGTCCCAGGCAAAGCGTGGGTCGCCACCCACGAGCTTCTCGATGTGGGCGTGTGCGTCGCCGTTCAGGTGGAGGGAGAGGAGATTGGTGGCGATGAGTTCGGGGCTCACTGGCCCGCGGTCCCTTACGAAGCCGTACAGGCTAGGAGACACGAACCTCCGTCCTCGCGGCCCTGGCTTGCTTCGACGCTTCGGCGATGGTCCTGGCCTGGGCCTCCCTGAGGCCAGGGATGCCAACCAGGTTCTCGAAAGTGTATTCGTCGTCCAGGAGGCCGCTCGCCAGCACCCGCGCCCGCGTCTTCATCCCGACGCCGGACATCTTTGTGGTGTGGAAGATCTTGCCCCGCTGAATCCTGAGATCACCACCCCCAGCGAGCCTCTCACCATCGACCAGCACGCGCTTCAAAGTTTCGGCAAAAATCTCGACCTGCTCTGGATAGAAAACTCCCCGCCCCATGAGCGACGGCGTCATCGGTATAGGGTGGAGGAGGTTGGCGTCGCGCACCGTCGTGTGACCTGGCGGCTCGCTCCCGCCGAGCGGGTCAGGGTCGCCGAGACGCCGCGCCCGCGATGCGTGCTCCCAGACTTGTTCTTCGAGATCATCGTCCAGGTCCAGTTCGGTCTGTACCGGCGCCCCCCGGAAGCGGTCGTTGCGGTTGGCCGCGTGCAGGAACAGGCGCCCGCTCCGCTCGTTCTCGTAGAACTCCACGACGGCGCGGGCCCGCTTCTCGCCGCCTATGCCGGGCAGGCGCGCCAGGTCCTTTACTTCCCCTTCGTCTATCAGGAGGCGGAGTTCGTCCGGGTCCACTGCCTCGGCTGCCTTGGCTGCGGCCCGCCGGTCCACGCCCCGGACGCGCTCCAGCATCCCCTCGACGCCCTCGGGGCACACGCCGCGCCTGAGGTGGTTGATCTTGCGTATAGCCGTGAACTCGTTGAATTCCTCCCAGTGCCAGACGTACTCCCGCACCCGCTCGACGGCCGCCGCATCCTCGGGGACGAACTCTATGCTCACCCCGTTGCCGATGTATCTACCGTTGGCGCCTGGCAGGTGCTCTGCCGGGTACATCACCTGTACTTTCACCGAAGGCGAGTAGAACGAGAAGTGCACCGGAACCCCCGGCGCGACCTCTTTCATCAGCCGTCGACGAAATGTATTGTCTTGTGCGTCGGACTCGAACATAGGAAGTAAGATTTTACCTCATCCCCGGCCCCAGGCTATAGCAAAATTTCGTCGCGCAGCACTATGGCCTCGACCGATTCGCCAGCCCGTATTCCTTCTGACTCCGGACCGATGAGCGCAAGCGCGTCGGCTTTCGTAAGCGAGCTGACGAGCCCTGACCCCTGAGCCCCGACGGACTCGGCCCTCCAGCCCCGCTCGGTCCTCTCAAGGGTCACGCGCATCGCGTGCATCCGCCCGAAGCTGTTCGATACGTCCTCGTCGAAATACACGCTAATGTGGGGACGACGCCTGTCCTCGCGGCCCATCATCCGCATCAGGGCCGGCCTGACGAACAATTCGAAGCAGACCATCGCGGATACCGGGTTGCCAGGCAGGCCGAAGAAGCGAACGTCGTCGCGCTTGCCGAAGAAGAGCGGCTTGCCAGGTTTGAACTTCACACCCCAGAAGACCTGATCCACGCCAAGCTCGAGCAGCGTGCTCTTCACGAGATCCTTCTCCCCAACCGAGACCCCGCCGCTGGTGACTACCACATCAGCGGTCTCCAGAGCCTCCCGCAGCGCGTCGCGCAGCACGTCCGCGTCGTCCGAGGCTGCGTGCAAACGCCTGGCCTCAGCGCCTGCCTCGCGGGCCTGGGACATCGTGGCGAAGGAGTTGGAATCGTATATTTCTCCGGGCGAGAGATCCCGCTCCCCCGGCGTCACGAGCTCGGTACCCGTCGAAAGAACTACCACCTTCGGACGCCGGTACACGGGAAGCTCCCCGTATCCCTGCGTCGCGGCGAGGGCTATCTCGGGCGCGCCGATCTCCGTTCCAGAACGCAGTATGACGTCTCCCTCGCGCACATCCCCGCCACGATCGCGGATGTTCTGTCCCGGACTGGCGGACTTCTTGAGGTCGAATGTTTCGCCCCAGCCGGAGGTATTCTCGACCATGACGACGGCGTCTGCGCCGGTCGGGATCACACCTCCCGTGAAGATCTTGATGGCCTCGCCCTCACCGACGCTTTTCTTCGATGGACGCCCCGCCGGGGCCTCGTCCACTACGGCGAAGGTGCGTCCCGCCTCGGCATCCGCGCTCCGCACCGCGTACCCGTCAACAGCGGAGTTATCGAAAGGCGGTGAATCGAAACGGGCAGACAGATCCCGCGCCAGCACCAGCCCCCGCGCATCCACGAGCGGCAGGTTCTCCTCCCGCGGACGCGGCACATTCTCCAGGACCAGCCTCTCGGCATCCGGGTAATCTATGAGCTTCTCGAAAAGTTGCATCCTCGCACCTCATCCGACGAAGGAACATCTCCAGGTACGCTACCACAGCCCGTGGGCGGCAGCGTTCCAGATGGCCCATACAGCAGTGAAAGGCGGGCTCGCGAAATCCCGCTACCCGCCCTGGAAGTAGCCATCCTCCGCACCGGCAGAGACGCTGACGGTTTCCGGCTCGCCTCCGAAAGCTGCCAGGTTTCCATCATCCCCGAACTCGATTTCCGACGCTTCCCCGACGACTTCGACGTTGCCGCCCGCAAGCGCCTCTTCCACGAGGTTCTCGGAGATATAGAGATGGCGGAGGTGGAGGGTGTTTGGTATGCGGACGAAGCGGGTCTCCTCCGGCGGGACGCCCCAGTTGCAGCGGATGGCGGCTTCGAGCGCCTCGCGGTCGTCCTGCATGACCATCGGGATCTTGGCGCGCTCCAGGAACGTGCTCGTCAGGACGTTCTGGTTCATGGCCCCCATGTCCACCTTCTCGAAGAGCCTGCGCGTAGTGAGATCCGCCAGCCCGACGCCGAGGGCGTTGCCGTGGGAAGCCTCGCTGACGTCGCCCACGATCACGTACTTCACCCTCGGGCTCTCCGGCTCCTCGATGCCCAGTATCCGGAACCGTCCCACCACGTTCGTGTCCATCCCGGTGCCGCTGAAGTTCTTGCCCAGCTCGTCCACGAAGAGCACGTCTATGTCAGACACCGGCAACTTCGGCATCAGCTTTACGGATTCTTCGAGTAGCTCCGCCTCGCGTTCCGCCACCTTCTCCGGTGGGATAGCCTCGATGATCGCGGTCTCCTCGTATGCGTTCTCGACGATCCCGACCCCGAACAAAATCTTCCCCGAAGCGAAGACCATTTTCCCCGCCTCGACCATGTGATCCCGGATACCGGGAACGCCGAGCGCGTGCAGCGCGAGCGCCTGGGCGTGCTTGCCGAGGCCGATGGCTGACATCTTGAGGAGGCCGCTCTCCCATTCGGCGTGGAAGTCGGTGTGCTGTTTGATCCTCCCGGCGATCACGACCCCGTCAGCCTCCGAGGCGATGCGGTCCATGTAAACCGGCACGCCGCGATCCGTCTCCCCGATCTCAACGACCTCCATCGAGGACCGTATGGGCACCCCGACGGACTCCTCTGTCACCCCGAGGCTCTCCAGGATCTCCACCTGCCCCTCGGCAGTCGCCCCACCGTGGCTGCCCATCGCCGGAACGATGAAGGGTGATGCTCCCGCGTCCTTCAAGATCCCGGCGAGCGAGCGCAGGATGGGAACGATGTTCGAGACGCCGCGGCTCCCGGCGGTGATGGCGACCTGCATGCCGGGTTCGACGCGGGCCTGGATCTCCTCTTTCCCACACTGCTCCTTCAGCGCCGACTCGATGTCTTCGACGCGGGGCCTCGGGAAATTCTGTCTGACCTTCACGACTTTGGGAAACGACATTCGCTAGCTCCTCTCCTTCTCTGTAGCCCGTGACAGCTCGCGGGCGAGATCGAGCGCCGCCTTCATGCTCGAATGATCAGCTTTCCCGGTCCCGGCGATGTCGAAGGCTGTGCCGTGGTCCACGCTGGTACGGAAGAAAGGCAGCCCGACCGTCACGTTCACACCGGTCTCGAAACCTAGGAGCTTGATCGGGATGTGCCCCTGGTCGTGGTACTGCACCACCACGATGTCGAAGCGCCCCTTCTTCGCCTGCGAGAATACGGTATCAGGGGGATGGGGACCGCTGGCATCCAGCCCCTCCTCCACGGCCCGTTCGACGGCGGGTCTGATCGTCTCTGCATCCTCCGTCCCGAAGAGGCCGTTCTCCCCGGCGTGCGGGTTGAGGCCGGCGACGGCGATCCTCGGTTGTTCGACACC
>JAABUR0100008541.1_pt1 | contig 11789 bp, 9 predicted proteins | sample 5560091 | NCBI WGS metagenome assembly JAABUR01 (sample SAMN10711879, study PRJNA513375) | rock metagenome | isolation source: Antarctica rocks | place: Antarctica: Victoria Land, University Valley sud
AGTATCCCCGGCCATATAGTGATGCCCAAACCGACGGCGATGAGTAGATACATTCCTCTGAGTACGTAAAGCCTGAAAGTGGAAACCTCTGGCATAGCATTCACTCGTGGATGTGTAGAACTGTCGATTGTACCGTGATTCATATATTTCTTTTCGTCAAGCAGAGACTTGTCCTAGCCGCCTAACTACAATTTCTGCGCGAGCACGGCAGTTTTCGTCCAGCCGATTGGCTCAAACGGCATGAAGTGGTGATGGCGTAGAATGCGAAAGTGGCGGTTAGTGTGTTCGGCGACGAGGCGCGGCGAATGCGTCTTGAAGCGAAACATGATTTCGAGAAGCTTGCTGGCGAATGATGGTCTGACCGGAAGGTGAAGCAGAAAGCCGCCGGGCGCGAGCACGCGCGCGAGTTCCGCCATGCCGTCCGCAAGCGGCACGTATTCGAGCGCGCCGCTCGTAACGATCAATTCAAATGATTCATCAGCGAAGGGCAGCGACAGTACATTAGCCTGCGCGAATCTTACGTTGTGTCGTATGCGCGCTGAATTTTCTTGCACGGCGCGGCGTGCTTTGACGAGCGACGATGCCGAAAGATCAATCGCGTGGATGCGCGCCGGACGTTCGAGGATTTTCAAGAGCGCCAGTGTGAGCAATCCTGTGCCGCAGCCTGCGTCCAGAATGCGCGCGTTCGCCGGAAGCGGCGCGAGATGAGCGCGCAGGTAACGTTCGAGCGAGCGCCCATATTGATTGAAGCGAAAAGTGAGATCGTATAGATGCGCGATGCTATCGTAAAAAGAACCTGCGCTCGCGCCGCTCTCGCTTATTTCTAGTGCCATGTTATTTTTCATTGTCCCGCCCTGATGTTATGCTCTTTCGATTCCTCGCCGGAAGTTACACTTTTATTACTAACTTTGGCAAACCGTTAAGCTCGCATCAAGCAATGCGACGCCAAATCAAGGCGACAGTGTCAGATAAATCTATATGTGAAACGTGACGCGTTAGTAAAATTGAGTTGAATGCAAAGATTATGTGTGATGTGTGGAGATAAGCATGAGATTTGAGACGGAGGGGGATGTACTGGCGTGGTATGAAAAGCAGCCACGCGCTTTGACGAACGGATTTCTCGCAAGCTTTCCATGGCAGCAGATTTCCGATTACGAATTGAATACGGCGTTTGTGCCGATCCTCATATACATGCGCGACGTAGAGAGTTTTACAGAACTATACTACGAAGAATTGCTGCGCACACCGACCGGCAAAGACCCCGTCATACGAAAGTTTATGGATCGCTGGAGCGAAGAAGAAAATCAGCACGCCGAACTACTCAATCGCTTTTTGAACGAAGCTGGCTTTCACTCCAGAGATTCATGGCAACGCGAAGCGAAAGCGGCGATTCCGTTTCGCTATATTTTTGAGAATCGCATTGCGCCGCATCTCACCAATTGTTTCGGGCGTTATTTCTGCGGCACGCATATGGCTTGGGGCGCGATCAATGAACTCACGACGCTGCACGGCTACCGGCGGCTCTGGCAGATGGCGCAGCATCCTGTGTTGGAGCGTTTGCTGCGCGCGGTGGCGCAGGAAGAATCCATTCACGCGCAATTTTACTGGCACATCGCGCGCATCAGGCTCCAGCGATCAAACTTTTCGCAGAGCCTTGCGCGGTTTATGATCGGCAATTTCTGGACTCCTGTCGGACAGGGAACGAAGCCGTGCGGCGAAACAAATTATTTAATCGCGACACTTTTTGAAGGTGACGAGGGCGTGGCGTTTTTCGATAAAAAGGTCAATCGCCGCGTTGAACAATTGCCGGGCTTCGAGAACGTCAAAGACATGACGCAACGTATCGCCAAGATTGTCCAAGTTTCGTGATGCTGAATTCGCTGCCCGAAGAAATCGAAGCTTACAGAGATCATCTCTGGCGACGCGACGCGACGAGGACGCGCGTATTGAAGACGCGAGCGAAGCGGAAAAGTTTATCGAACAGGTTGGCTTTGCGCAGGCATTGACGGATGCGCGTCGTCCCGTTCCGTCGCTTTATGTGGCTGTGTGCGGGCGGCGCGACGCGTATATGCCGCGCAACGTGCAGAAAGATTTTGAAAGCAGCCTCGCATGGCGTTTGAAAGATGAAGTGATGCGGCGCGGGCGCATCTATTATGCGAAGCTTGCTCGTGGGCGCGCGATGTTTGTTGCGCCGCGTCTTGTGCCGCACTTCAACGCGCTGTGGGGCGTGCCGCGAAGAAAAGAAGCGGAAATATTATCCGCGAATGCGCGGCGCGTGCTGAAAATTCTACGACGCGAATGGGAAATGGCGACGGGCGATCTGCGCGAGGCTTCGGGCATCAAAGACCGCGCAACGTTCACACGTGCGCTCGACGAACTGCAACGCACTTTGAAGGTTGTGCCCGGCGAAGCGCTCTACGAACCTTGGTTCACTTATATCTGGACGATTAGTGAAGGCCGCTTTGCCGATGCGCTGAGGGTGAAAGTTAAACGTGAAGATGCGTTGCGGGAAATGGCGCGCGCATATCTCGCTTGCGCCGGAATTACTCTGCGCGGCGAACTGGCGAAAGCCTCTGGCCTATCGCGCCCGGACGCAGGCTTGGGCAATCGCACGCTCGTTGAAGAAGGCTATGCGGAGCGGATTGAAAACGGCGTTTATTCTTTGAAAGAGTTTTCTAAGATGAAGATAAACGAGGAAGTAAACAACTCTTCAGGTGTCCATTACTGATTAATCTAAATTCTCCGAGCAGTAGTATTGCAGAATAATCTTTTAACTCTTTTTCAGAACTCAAAGTCAATCGAGAAGCGTAGTTGACGCGGCGCGGCGAAGGCCGTCGGCGTGTTGAAAGTTGGTAGCGGCATCGTGCCTGACCCGTAGAACGGATTAACGCTTAACACGTTCGGATGATTGAACAAGTTGAATGCTTCGATGACAAAATCAAGCCGCCGCCGCTCGCCAAACGGAACATACTTAAGCGCACGCAGATCAGTGTCAATGAAGCGCGGCGTGCGCAAACTGTTTCGCGTTGTCCATAGTGGACGCGACGTGAGCGGATAGGCGTGGCTACGTTCTTCATCCGCGCCTGTCAAAGCGTTGGTTGGGCGTCCGCTGCCGAGTGTGATGATCGGTGCGACCTCTATGTGGCTCAAGATTATTCCTGAAAGATTTTGCTTTTCCTTTCCTGACTTCTTTTCATCTTCATCGCCGAAAGGCAGATCAAAGAGCGCGCTCAAGACGAACCGTTGCCTTGCATCCTGACGTGACGGCGCACGCTCCGCGCGTAGATCGTAAGGATTTGCGGGTTGCTCATCAAAGTCGGAAGCATCGTCTATCGTCTTCGACAAAGTGTATGAGGCGAGTACCTCAAACTCATTGCTCAAACGCTTGTTGAGCGCCAGCATCAGCCCGTGATAGATCGAGCTTGCAGAGTCTTCAAGCTGATAAATAGCATCATAACGCGAATCAATTCTTCCACTTCCGAAGATCAAACGGTTAAACTGTTGCGGTGTGGGAATGAGTATGCCGGGCGTCGCGGCGTTGCTTGCGCAAAGCAACACCGGCGGCAATAAGTTGACGTTGCGCGTGCGTGGCAAATGCACGCCGCGCGTGAAAAGATAGTTGGCGCTCAATGTTATGTTCGGCGTGAGCAGGCGTTCGACACCGACGTTCGCCTGCGCGCTGTAGGGCGTGACGAAGCGCGGATCAGCGCGGAAGATGGAAGGAGCTATGCCAGCAACAGGAGCGAGTGCGCGCCCGCCGTTTGTCGCCTTGAAGATTTGCGCAGCTTCCGCATCCAACGCGACTTGCTCGAAAGCTTGTCCGCCGTTCTTCTGAATCGCACGATTGAGAAAGGCGAGCGGCAGCCGGTCATAGTAAAGACCAAAACCTGCGCGCACGACTAGCTTGTTGTTGGGGCTAAACGCCAGACCAAGACGCGGACTAAAATTGTTTGCATCTGTGCGAAAGGGCACGGGCAATCGCTCCAAGTCATAACGCGCGCCGAGATTGAGTGTCAGGTGAGAAGTCGGCTGGATGCGGTCTTGAACAAATCCGCCGAAGGTCGTCCCTCCAAACTGCGTTGGCGAATTGCCGAACGCCTGACGCCAGACAGACGGCTGGCCTGAAAGAAAATCGCCGGGCGTGCGAAAGATGTAAAGACCGCCGAAGCCATCGCGCGCATCGTCTGTCAGCGAGACGTGATTAACGGTTGCGCCTGCCTTTAACTCACTACGCGAACGAACAAAAGAAATGTTGTCAACGAACTGTTCGCGCGTTTCCCGTCGCGCGGTATCTGCTTCGTAAGGAAGACCGAAGCGCGCCGTGCCAACAATCTCTATGTCCGTCCCCGTTGCGTCACCTGCGCGCGAAACGGCCTTGCGTGTGCTCGCCTGAAAACGCCAATCGTTGATGAGCTTGGATGATAAAACGAAGAGGTCAGAGCCGGTCAACTGGTAATCTTTTGTGTATGCGCTGCCGCGCGCCGTCGGATCAGCCAAAGTCTCTGTGTTGAAGGCGTCGTTGCGCTCGCGGTTGTTTGTCAAAGCCAAGCGGAAATTCAACGTGTGCCGCAAGCCAGCGATATACGTCAGCTTGGCCGCCGCTTCCGTTTCATCTGCGCCAATCGGAAAGCGATTTTCAGCAAGCGAGCGCACAGCAAGGCGCGTGGCGAAACCGGAAGCAAGCGCGGCGTTGATCGGCAGACGAACGCTTCTCGCAATTCCTGTTTCATCTTCACCCGTGAAGTGTTCCTGTTCGGCGGCGACATAAAAGAAGAGCTGGTCTCTTTTGAGTGTGCCACCGAGTGCGCCTCCCGTTTGGTAACGGCGAAAGCGAAGACGGGAATTACCTTCACCGGCGTTGAACGAATCGCGTGCGTTGAAGAATTCATTCTGCGCGAAGGTGAACGCGTCACCGTGAAAATCGTTTGATCCTGTTTTGGTAACGATGTTAATTGCGCCGCCCGCCGCGCCGCCGAATTCCGCAGACAATCCATTATTAACAATCTGGAACTCGCGCACGATCTCCGGCGATAAAGCCACGCGCGCGGCTCCGGTTGTCTCGTCTGTGTTATCTAAACCGTCAATCGCAATCGAGTTGCTGCGCGGGCGCAAGCCGCCAAAGGTAAAGCCGCTGTCAGCAAGCGGAGACCCGGATGATGGCGAGCCTGCGCCGCGAGTGCTGTTGCCGCCGGTAGCTTGCGCGTTGGATGGCGCAACGCCCGGAGCAAGCAGCGTGAACTCAAGATAATTACGGCTGCTGACAGGCAGTTCCTCGATGCGTTCGGGATCAATTGAAATCGTCGAAGCGGTCTGCGTCACATCAATGATTGGCGGACGATCCGTGACCGTTACCTGAGCGTTGACCGCCGACACACTGAGCGTAATGTCGAGCGTGGTTGTGCGGCCAAGCGAGAGCGTTACTTTCGGGTTTATGTATGGCGCGAAAGTTTCCACTTCGGCACGCACTTCGTAGTCTCCGACAGGCAGAGCAGAGAGGTGATAGTTGCCGTCCGTTGCGCTCGTAGTGCTTCTGGTCTGATTCGTAGTGAGTTCGCGTACTGTCAATGTAGCGTTAGGAATGCTCGCGCCTGCCGCATCGCGTACCGTGCCGTTGAGCGCGCCCGTTGTCGCGGACTCTTGCCCGTAGGCCGTTAGAGGTGTAAGCAACATCGCCCATGCGAAAACCGCAACGGTAAATTTGAATGCAGTTGATGGATGAATCAAGGTGGGAGATGTGGTCGTGCCTGTTGTTCTCAAGAAATTTACTCGCAGTTTTACAGATTATCTTTGCTCAGTTCCAAAGAGTGGATCAGTATTGCGTTATGACCATACTGTTTGCCCTACGCAGATAGCCTATCATTCGTACTTCACAGAAACATTTGCGCTTAGTTTCGTTCGCGCAGTTCGCGTTGCACTTGGCGGTGCGCTTCCTGTTCGAGTCTGGCGGATTCGAGTCCGAGCGGAATCGAATCGCGTGCGGCGTCAAGGCGTGCGAGCGCAATCTCTGTTTCGGTTTCACTGGCGCGGCGTCCGGCCATCGCTTCGATGGATTGCAAACGCAATGCGGCTTCCGACTCACGCTGCTGCGCGGATTGTTTGATCGCTTCGAGCCGTTCGGCATCTCCCTGCAATTCCTGTTGCAAATCTTCTTTCGCCTGCACTTCAATTGTGTAGGCAAGGCGATTGCGGCGGCGTTCGACTTCAACAATTTCGCGTTTGGTGTTCGTCAGCACGCGCGTCGCCGTCAATCGCGCGGCAAGAGTTTCGCGGTATGCGTCCGCGAGAAGTAGGTGCTGTCTTTCGATACGCTTCAATGTCTTGCGTTCAATTGCCGTTAATTCAGGCATGAACCACGAAAGCTCTGCTGCGGTCACGCCGTCCGCCGCCAATTGATCGCGCAGTTGCTTTTGCCTACGCGTGCGATAAAAGAGCAGCAGCAGCGCAGCGATAAAACCGATAACTGATCCGGCGGCGAGCGAGACGAAAAAGAGCAGCACATAAACGCCCGCGTCTTCGGTCGCCGTCAAGCGGCGCAGCAGAAAATAGAGCGGCATAGGCAGCGCGATGAGAAGAAAGGCGAAGCCCGGCGCATAAGCCAGCGCACGCAGCATCAAGCGATCAGCCGCCGTTACTTTTGATTTTGCATTCGATTCGCTCATTTTTTGTAAAGCGCTGCTTCAATTTCTTCAACATCAAACCGTCAATACTAATCGTAACTAATTTTCGATGAACGGAATCGAGCAGCCATTAATTCATCAACGATAAGTCATCATACTACCGCAGATTTGCTTGCGCCACAGAGGACGGCGAATCAAGCGATGCGTGCGTGGTTTTAATCGCACACGTTATACAATATAGTTTCGTTTGTGCATCATATATAAAGCAGCGCAGGAGGATTTATGAATAAGTCTATAAATTGTCGGACAGGATTGTTTGCGCAAGTGCTACTTATTGCTTTTGCTTTGAACTTAACGCTCGCCAATGTCTGCGGGCAAAAACGCCCGCCGGTGCTGAATCCGGGCACTTCAAGCGCTTCAACGAAAGGGTCTGCGCGCGGTGGCGGCGCAGTGCGTTCAGTGACTATTCCAATCAGCGTGCGAAAACGCGATGGAGTTGTGGCGACAACTTTAGAGGCGGCGGATTTTACCGTGCGTGAGGACGGCGAAGATCAACAAGTTCTCTCCCTGCGCCGGATGAACGAAGCGACGCCGCTCGCCCTCGCCGTGTTGATACAGGATGACGTAGTTTCATCCGTCAGCAACGACATCGCTTCGATCAAAGATTTCATACGGAATCTGCCAGCAGGCTCGCGTGTTTTTGTCGGTTCAATCAGAAGCGGTACGCTTCAAGTGCGGCAAAAGTTTACGACTGATCTAGCGCGCGCCGCCAACGCCGTATATCCGCCGACAGGATTCGCGGGCAGCGCGCCGTTTAATCCATACGTGGAGATCATGGAAGCGCTCAAACGTTTTGAAGGGCTTCCGGCGGGGCGGCGCGCCCTGCTCGTCGTGTCGGACGGGCTGGATACATCGCGCGGGGCTGATAGCGCGTCGCCCACGCAGAGCATAGATTTGCAACGCGCCATCAACGAAGCGCAACGCGCGAGCGTCGCCGTTTATTCATTTTACGCCCCGACGGTCGGCGCAACGGCAAACGGCAATTCAATTCTCGTTAATTACGGGCAAGGCTCTCTGCAACGAATGGCGGATGAAACAGGCGGACGGGCTTTTTTTCAAGGCACGGGCGCGCCCGTCAGCTTCGATCCGTTCCTGCGCGACTTAACCGCCTCGCTCGGCAATCAACTCGCGCTCACATATCTTTCGACGCACCCAAGCAAAGGCTTTCATCGCATTAAAATACTGAGTGACCGCTCCGGCATAGAGATCAATCATCCGGCGGGATATACGCGTTGAAGGTTCTACGAGTTAACCGGAAAGCTTAGCGTGCGTTATAAGAAAAAGGCGACCCGCGAGAGTCGCCTTTTTCTTATATTGAAATTGGTGGGGCGGCTAGCCGGACTTGAACCGGCGACATCCAGAACCACAATCTGGCGTTCTAACCAACTGAACTATAGCCGCCATCTGAAACTTCTACGAATTTGCATTTAGTAACTGCACACTCATCATCCCGCTTTCATTGAAGAGGAATCTTTTATACCCGAACTGAGTAGCAGTTTTGCGCCTGTGGCAATTTGCGCAACGCACCTCGCACTTTTTTATCTCAGTTTCAATTAAAGCCCATGAAAAGTTATGAGCTACTAATATGCAAACCGATTCTACTTTTAGCTCATTAGCTTTATGGTCGAATTCAAGTACAACCGGATCAGTTTCACCACAGTCAATGCAGGGATGAGTGCGAAGGTAATCGTAAACGCGTTTAGCTTTCTCGTCCCGTAATCTGTTTCTACTCTCTTTGTGTTTTTCCCGATATTGAGAATGGTTCTTATAATACCGAATAATACCGAGTTTTATAAGAATTGCTAAAGCACATGCGACACCAAGCCGCCTTGCCATCCAGCTTTGATCTATTAGCTGGAAACGCGTCGTGCTCTTTCTCTTCGCGGCACTTGGTGCATAGTTTCATAAAGTTCGCAATCAAATATTCTAACTAATAAGAACTATCGCCGCTACAAAAATCGTCTGCACACATTTTTACATCAGTACGGAAATTTGTTCAAGCCTTAAACGTGAAACTGCTTGCTTCACACGCGAGATTTACGTGGTCTGGTTTTATACCATGAACTTTCGCGTTGCCTTGCGTGGTAGGGAAGTAACAGCAATCTCTATGTTATACTACTCGGCTCAATTTCATCCGGGCGATGTTTATTGTTTGAACAATCGCCCGGTGGTTTCGGAGAGTAGAGAAGAAAAATACAGTGAGTAATGTTTTGGAAGTCATTCCGCTCGGCGGCATCGGCGAGTTTGGAATGAATTGTATGGCTTTGCGTTTCGGTGACGAGATGATCGTCGTTGACGCGGGCATGGGCTTTCCCGAAGAAAGCGTTTACGGCGTTGATGTCTGCGTGCCGGATTTTGATTTTCTCGAAGAGTACAGAGACAACCTACTCGCCGTCGTGCTCACACACGGGCACGAAGACCATCTTGGCGGGCTGCCTTATCTGCTGAAAAAGTTTAACGTCCCCGTCTACGCCTCGCACTACACGATTGCGCTTGCGACAAGCAAACTCGAAGAACATGATCTTCTGGAAGACGTGCTGCTGCACCGCGTTGATGCGCGCGACACAATTCAGCTCGGCGCGTTTCACATAGAGTTTATACGCGTCGCGCATTCGCTCGTTGACTGTCTCGCGCTCGCCATCACCACGCCCGTTGGCACAATCATTCACACGGGCGATTACAAGATTGACGAAACGCCCGTCATCGGCGATCCGATTGATATGCGTACCTTTCGTCGCTACGGGCAGGAAGGCGTGCTCGCGCTTTTTTCCGATTCGACGAACTCAACCGTAACGGGGCGCACGCCTTCGGAGCGCGACGTCATTCCTGCGTTTGAAGAACTGTTTTCGGAAGCGCATGGACGCATCATCGTGTCTGCGTTTGCGTCTTCGATTCATCGCTTGCAGATCGTCTTTGATGTCGCACAACAATTTGATCGCAAAGTTTGCGTGATGGGTCGTTCGATGATTAAGAACGTCGAGATTGCGAGCGATTTGGGTTATCTGGATATTCCAGACGGGCTGCTTGTCTCGCTGAATGAATCGAAGCGTCTGGATGATGACGAGATCGTGTTGCTCGTCACAGGATCGCAGGGTGAGCCGCGCGCGGCGCTCTCGCAAATGGCGATGGGCACCTATAAGGGAATGACGATTGAAGAGCATGATACCGTCGTGCTCTCCGCCAGAATTATTCCCGGCAACGAGCGCGCTATCTCGCGGCTGATCGGTTGCATTTATAAACGCGGCGCAAACATCATCGAGGAAAAGCGGCGCTTGATTCACGTCAGCGGCCACGCTTCGCAGGAAGACATACGCTTGATGACCGAAGCCGTGCGCCCGAAATACGTCGTTCCGATTCACGGCGAATATCGTATGCTGTTTCGCCATAAAGAGTTCGTCAAAAACCATCTCGGCTATAAAGAAGAGAATGTGATTTTGATCGAGAACGGCGATGTTCTGGAACTTGACGGCGAGCGCGCAGTCGTGACCGGCAAGCGCGATGTCGGGCGCACGTTTATAGACGAAAGCGGCTTTGAAGAAATTGACCGCGAGACAGTGCGCGAGCGTCGGCAACTCGCTGGTGACGGCGTGCTAATGTGCGTCGTGACGATCAACGAAGAAACAGGCGCGCTCGAAGCTGAACCGGAAATCGTCGCGCGTGGTGTGCTAGGCGTTGACGGCTCGAACGGCTTTGTCAAAGACATACAGCGCGTCATCGGCGCAGCCGTCGAAGGAGCAACACGCGCCGAACTTGATGATGAAAGCCTGCTCAAAGAACGTGTACGCATCGAAGCAAAACGGTTCGTGCAAAAACAGACGGGCGCGCGTCCCGTTATCACGCCGATCATTGTTCAAATATAAAGGTTCAAATATAAAGCGAGCGAAAGACGTGAACGAAGCGGCGCAAGACGCGCACTCAGAGGTTACGGAATTACTTGCGAGGACAAGCGTTGAGGTCGCACCGGAAACTTATTTTCTGATCGGCCTGCGGCATGAAGATTGGACGCGGCTTTTGGAAAACCCTGAACTCAGTCCGCGCGGCGATGTGCCTTACATGATTTTGCGCGACGCACACGAAGTAACACTGCTGCTCGATGAAACTGATTGGCGCGCGATGCGACATGCGGCACGCGATGCCAGAGTTGAAGGCGGCTTCCGTCTTGTGACATTCAATCAAAAACTCGACTGGAACGTCGTCGGCTATCTCGCGCGCGTCACGGAAATCCTCGCCCGCGTAGGAATCAGCGTCGGCGCACTCTCGGCCTTTTCGCGCGATCATCTCTTAATCAAGCAAGACGATCTGGGAAAAGCTCTGCGTGCTTTGGGCGAGCACATTGCGGAGTTGTGTTGAGATGTCGCATCAGGTAATAACGCTATCGTGATGGTGCACGATGTGGGCGCGACATTTGAAGAAAAGATTGTTATGTGGCTTCTTCTTGAAAAAGGATAATTAAATATGCCTACATGGACATGCCCATTCTGTAATCAAAATGCGACACTGATAGACCCTAATGTCAGTGTTGAGTATCATCACTTCAACAACGATAACAAATATGGCAACCTGCTAATTGCTACGAGTATAGCCGTGTGTCCGAACAAAGATTGCCGGGAATTCTCCCTGAACGCATCACTTAACGAGGGGCATGTTGTACACGGTTCGTGGAGACCGAAAACTATTATTAAATCGTGGCAACTTATACCAGCATCTATAGCAAAAGTTCTACCCGAATATGTTCCGCAGGCAATCCTAGATGACTATAATGAGGCTTGCCTCATTCGTGATCTTAGTCCAAAAGCATCTGCTACATTATCTCGTAGATGTCTTCAGGGAATCATTAGAGATTTCTGGAAAGTTACGAAACCTAGATTGCTTGATGAAATTGAAGCAATTAAGGATAAAGTTGACCCATTAACATGGCAAGCTATTGATGCTGTGCGCCATATTGGAAATATTGGCGCTCATATGGAAAAGGACATTAACCTCATCATTGAAGTTGACCCACAAGAAGCAGGCTTGCTAATTGGCTTGATCGAAATGCTTATAAAAGATTGGTATGTTGTGAGGCATGAAAGAGAAGAGCAGCTAAGGGCAGTCGTAAAGCTCTCCGATGAT
>JAABUR0100008542.1_pt1 | contig 11788 bp, 13 predicted proteins | sample 5560091 | NCBI WGS metagenome assembly JAABUR01 (sample SAMN10711879, study PRJNA513375) | rock metagenome | isolation source: Antarctica rocks | place: Antarctica: Victoria Land, University Valley sud
CGCATCTGCTCAGGTGCAGGCGGGCGCGCGAAGCGGCTCCACCAGACAACTCCTGGTCGACCAGGGCGGCCATGGCCTCAGTGGCCAGGTGCATCTCCTGCCAACTCATGCGAGACCCCCCGCGATCGCCGGCGCCGACGCCCGGCCTGGAGCCAGGTGAGCCAGCGCTGCCCGAAGCTGAACTCGACCACGGTGAATGCGGCTTCGTACAGTGCCCAGCTTGATGTCGAGGGTCGCCGCGATCTCCTCGTAGGTCAGACCCTCGATGTCACAGAGCACGACGGGCACGCGGAACTCAGGTGTCAGCGCGTCGAGGGCGGCCTGCACCGCCGGATCGAAGTGCGTGTCGGCGTAGACCTGTTCGGGGCTGGGACCGGTACTCGGCAGCCGCTCGGCATCCTCGGGAAGGGCTTCGAAGCGCACCCGCTGCCGCCGGCGGACCAGGTCCAGGAAGAGGTTCGTGGTGATCCGGTGCAGCCAGCCCTCGAAGGTGCCGGGCTGGTAGTTGGCCAGCGAGCGGAACACCCGTACGAAGGTCTCCTGCGTGAGGTCCTCGGCGTCCTGGGCGTTACCGGAGAGCCGGTAGGCCAGGCGGTAGACCCGCGCCGAGTGCTGGCGAACGACCTCGTCCCAGGTGGGCGGCGTCCAGCCAGCGGCGTCGTTGAGCTCGGCCTGGGCCGGCTCCGTCGCCTCAGCTTGACCGGCGGTGGCGCCGCTGGGCTCGGATTCGGTCATCGCTTCATGATCCCACGGACGAGTCACGTCCAGCACAACGCATCGGGGTCGGTACCTGTTCCCTGCCGTCACTCTAGGCTGCGGGACGTGTCCACTTCCGCGTTCGCCGACCTCGTCGCAGACGAGTCGCCGGCCATCGCCACTGCACGGGCTCAGGCGGTCGAGGTCGGCTGCCCGGCGATCGCGCCGGCCGTCGGAACGACGCTGGCCGCCCTCGTCTCCGCACTGAGTGCTCGAGCCGTCGTTGAGATCGGCACCGGAGCTGGTGTGTCCACGTTGTGGCTGCTTGCCGGCATGCGATCCGACGGCATCCTGACCTCGGTGGACTTCGACGGGGAGCACCAGCGGACGGCTCGGGCCGCCTTGACCGAAGCGGAGATCCCGACTGCCCGTGCCCGCTTGATCAACGGGTCGGCTTCGGACGTGCTGCCCCGGTTGGCAGACGGCGGCTACGACCTGGTCTTCTGTGACGCCGCACCGGGTGAATACCTCGACTACCTGCCGCACCTGCGACGGATCCTGCGAACCGGGGGCATTCTTGCCTGGCACGGGCTACTCCTCCGGGACCGGCTGCCCGACCAGTCCGCCAGGGACAAGGACACCGTCGCCTGGAGGGACCTGTTGGCAGCCCTCAAAGCCGGGCCAAGGGTCCGTACGGCGGTCCTGCCGGTCGGTGACGGTCTGCTGATCGCAGTCCCGGCGGCCTGAACGCTGCTGGTCGGCACCCGCGTGAGCCGGTCAATCGGCCTGAACGACTGACCCCTTTCCGAGGACGACGACGCCGCCGGCTGACACGTGGAAGCGCTCGGCATCACGGGCCGGGTCCACCCCGATCTGAGCTCGCGGTGCGACCACCACGTTCTTGTCCAGGATCGCCCGCCGGATGACCGCGCCAGCGCCTACGGTGACGTTGTCCATCAGCACGCTGTCCACGACGTCGCAGCCGAGAGCGAGCCGGCAACCGGGCGAGATGACCGAACCCGACACCGTGCCACCGGAGATGATGACGCCGGCGCCCACGATCGAGTCCCCGGCGGTGCCGCCCTCGACGAACTTGGCCGGTGGGAGCTGCGGCGGATTGGTGAAGATCGGCCACCGCCGGTTGTAGAGGTTGAAGATCGGGTGCACCGAGACGAGATCGGCGTGGGCGTCGTAGTAGGTGTCCAGGGTCCCCACATCGCGCCAGTACCCTTTGTCGCGTTCGGTCTCCCCCGGCACGACGTTGTCCTTGAAGTCATAGACCCGAGCCGCGCCGGACGAGGTCAGCATCGGGATGATGCTGCCGCCCATGTCGTGGAGGGACGTCTCGTCGGCGGCGTCGGCACGAAGTGCGTCCAGCAGGGCCTCGGTGGTGAACACGTAGTTGCCCATGGAGGCGAAGACCTCGTCCGGACTGTCCGGTAGCCCCGGTGGGTCGGTCGGCTTCTCCAGGAAGTGTTCGATCCGCCCCGCAGCGTCGGTGTCGATGACGCCGAACTGCGATGCCTCCGAGCGCGGCACCCGAATTCCGGCAACCGTGACCCCGGCCCCGGTGTCGATGTGCTGCTGGACCATCTGGCGCGGGTCCATCCGGTAGACGTGATCGGCACCGAAGACGACGACGTGGTCCGGGGCGTCGTCGTAGACCAGGTTGAGACTCTGGTAGATCGCATCGGCACTACCGGTGAACCACCGCGGGCCGAGCCGTTGCTGAGCCGGCACCGGCGTGACGTAGCTCCCGAGCAGGGTGGACATCCGCCAGGTGGTCGTGATGTGCCGGTCGAGGGAGTGGCTCTTGTACTGGGTCAGCACGCACAGGCGGAGGTACCCACCGTTGACCAGGTTGGACAGGACGAAGTCAACGAGGCGGTAGTTGCCGCCGAAGGGTACGGCCGGTTTCGCACGGTCCTCGGTCAGCGGCCACAATCGCTTGCCTTCACCACCTGCCAGCACGATGCCCAGGACCCGGGAATCACCAGCCATGGGCCGAACCTAGCCCGCCGGGGTTAGGGTCGGCAGCCGTGCGAGTCGGAATGCTGACCAGAGAGTTTCCGCCGGATGTGTACGGCGGCGCCGGGGTGCACGTCGAGCACCTCGTGGATGCCTTGCGCGAGGTTGCCGACTTCGACCTGGACGTGCACTGCTTCGGTCAGCCGCGAGCGGGTGCCCAGGCGCATCAGGTGCCGGCCGGACTGGTCAGCGCCAACGCCGCAGTCCAGGCTCTCGGAGTCGACCTGTCCATGGTCGGCGGGGTGGGTGACTGCGACCTGCTCCACTCCCATACCTGGTACGCGAACTTCGCCGGGCATCTCGCATCGATGCTGTACGGCGCACCGCACATCGTGACGGGGCACTCCCTGGAACCGCGGCGGCCCTGGAAGGCCGAACAGCTCGGCGGGGGTTACCGGGTCTCGAGCTTCGTGGAGCGCTCGGCGTACGAGGCGGCGACAACCGTGATCGCGGTCAGCAGCGGTATGCGTACCGACATCCTGGACTGTTATCCCGAGCTTGACCCGGACAAGGTGCAGGTCGTCTACAACGGGGTCGATGCAGCGGCCTACGCGCCGGTCGAGGATCCGGAGACCTTGGTCCGGCGCGGCATCGATCCGAACCGGCCGTACGTGATCTTCGTCGGCCGGATCACCCGGCAGAAGGGCGTGATCCACCTCGTCAACGCGGCTCGGGCATTGCCCCCGGAGGCGCAACTGGTGGTGTGTGCCGGCGCGGCGGACACCGCCGAACTACGGGCCGAGGTGGCTACGGGGATTGCGGCACTGCAGCGGGAACGTACGGGCGTCGTCTGGATCGAGGAGATGCTCCCGCGCAGCGAGGTGGTCGTCCTCCTTGCCCAGGCGACCGTGTTCTGCTGTCCCTCGGTGTACGAGCCACTCGGCATCGTCAACCTCGAGGCCGCCGCGTGTGGAACGGCCGTGGTCGCCAGTGCTGTCGGCGGCATCCCTGAGGTCGTCGAAGCCGGCACGACCGGTCTGCTGGTTCCCTACGACCCGGCCGAGCCCCGACGCTTCGAAGCCGGACTCACAACCCGCCTGACCGAGGTGCTCGCCGACCCGGAGCGGGCCGCGGCCATGGGAGCCGCTGGCCGCACGCGGGTCGTGCGGGAATTCGGCTGGCCGGCGATCGCTGCTCGTACGGCGCAGATCTACCGGGCCGCCCTTGCACCGCCGTGAGAGCCTTGAGGTCCAATTTCGGCTCGGAGTTTCAGAAAGGCACGGGTGATGGGCACCTTCGACAACATCAAGGCCAAGCTCAAGGGTCTTGTCGACAAGAACAGCGGACAGATAGCCGATGGGATGGACAAGGCCGGGGAGTTCATCGATTCCAAGACTGGCCACAAGCACTCGGACAAGATAGAAACCGGCAAGAACAAGCTGACCGACGCGCTGGACGGGCTGGACGGAAAGAAGGACGATTTCCCCGACCGTGAGGTGGCTCCGAAGCCGGCCGATGCTCCCGCCAAGCCGGCCAGGATCGCCGATCCGCCGGCCTGAACGGCCCTGAGCTGACTGTGCACAGCGAAAGGCCCCGGCCGGCGCAGTCGCGCCAGCCGGGGCCTTTCGTCGACTCTAGGACTTAGCCCGTGGCGCCCTTGAGCGCCTCGGACAGCGCGCTGGCCTCGTCCGGCGACATCTCCACGACCAACCTGCCGCCGCCTTCGAGCGGAACGCGCATCACGATGCCGCGTCCTTCCTTGGTGACCTCGAGCGGGCCTTCGCCGGTCCGCGGTTTCATGGCCGCCATGCGTGCCTCCTTTGCCCCGCCGTTCCCGCGGGGCGTAATCCGACGCGGGGCAGCTAACTTGTGGCTTGACTGTTGTCCTCCATCTTCCCGCATCCGCTCGCGAGGACACATCGCGGGGCTCCGCTAGCGTGAGTGAGGCCGGAGCGAGGTGACCATGAGCGAGGTGTGAAGGAGACGTCGGTGAGCGAGTCGGTACGCGTGGTCAGGGACGGAGCGGTTGCGACGCTCACGTTGGACCGCCCGCAGGCAATGAATGCCCTCGACGACGCCACCAAGGTCGAATTGCGCGATCGGCTGCAGGAGCTCGGTGCCGATCAGTCGGTGCGTGCGGTAGTGCTTACCGGGGCCGGCGAACGCGCCTTCTGCACCGGCCAGGACCTCAAGGAGCACATCGCCTTGCTCCAGGCCGGTGATCCGGCACCGCTGCGTACGGTGGCCGAGCATTACAACCCGACGGTGCTGGCTATCGCGACGATGCCCAAGCCGGTCATCGCGGCGATCAACGGAATGGCCGCCGGCGCCGGCGCGTCGCTGGCCTTCGCCGCCGACTTCCGGATTGCCGCCTCCCGCGCTGTCTTCCTGCTCGCCTTCGCCCGGATCGGGCTCTCGGTCGACACCGGGTCCTCCTGGACGTTGCCCCGCCTCGTCGGACACGCCAAGGCCACCGAGCTGGCGATGCTCGCCGAGCCGCTCTCGGCATCGGAGGCCCTGGCGATCGGTCTGGTGACCGAGGTCGTCCCGGACGAGGAGCTGGCCGGACGGGCGGCAGCGCTGGCGCAACGTCTGGCCGCTGGCCCCACGGTCGCTTATGGCGCGATCAAGGCGGCCTTGCACTTCTCCGCGGGCGTCGACTTGATCACGGCGCTGAATCGGGAGGGAGATCTGATGGCCACTACGGGGGCCTCGCAGGACCACAAGGACGCGGTGGCCGCCTTTGTCGCCAAGGCGCAAGCGACCTTTCACGGCCGCTGAGCCCGCCGTCAACCGCCCCGCCCAACCCGACTTCACCAGCGAGCCGTTGATGTCGCAGGTCTGCAGGGAACACGCGGGGCGCGGCCCCTGCAAAGGTGCGACATCTGGACGGCACCACCTTTGATGTCGCAGGTCTGCAGGGAACACGCGGGGCGCGGCCCCTGCAAAGGTGCGACATCTGGACGGCCAACTTGCCTCCTGGTCGGCCGCCGGCGGGTCAGGAGGGGCTGATCTCGGTGGCGCCCACGCGGCGCGGGTCGGCGGCGGCGTGCAGGCCGGTATCCGGTTCCCACCAGGCGGCACCGACGCCGCCGAAGTACATCGACTGTGCTGGAAACGTCCGTACCGGCATCGAAAGCTCGTCCACGGAGAGGTCCTCCTCCAGGTCTAGATGGGTCCCGTCCGGACCGACCCGGACGTGTGCCCGAGGATCGGCGATGGCCTGCACCAGCTCCCGTCCGCCGTGCATGTGCCCGGCCAGCACCTGGGCCAATGCCGTACTAATCCGATCCGCTCCCGGCGAGCCGATGGCGAGGACCGCACCGTCGGCTCGGTTGGCCACCGACGGCGCCATGTTGGACAGCAGCCGGACGCCTGGCGCCAGCGTGTGCAAGCCGCCACGGTTGAGTTCGGGCTCGCCGAGGCAGTTGTTCTGCCAGATCCCGGTCCCCGGTGTCATGACGCCCGACCCGTAGCCCGCCGAGACCGTGATCGCGCAGGCCACTCCGTCATCACCGGCGACCGACACGTGCGCCGTGCTCGGCGAGCTCATTGCGGCAAGGTCTCGGCGATCGACCAGCTGCAATAGGGCCTCGGCCGCGGCAATCCGATCGGAGGAGGCTTCGAAATGGTTGATCCGGTAGCTCAGGACCGCCTCCTGGACCGCGATCAGGTGCAGCACGTCCGAAACCGTCCAGCTTCCCGTGGGGCGACCGGCCATCAGGGCCAACATCGCCGTCAGGGTCACCCCGCCGACCGCGGGTGCGGGATTGGTGGCCAGCCGCCATGGACCGTGCTCCGAGGTCAGCGCCGGGCGCTGGACAGCCTGGTAGGCGGCCAGATCCCCGGCCCCGAGCAGACCCCGATGAGCGTCCATGTCGGCGACGATCAGCTCCGCCAGGGGACCGCGATAGAAGGACTGAGCTCCGTCGCTGGCCAGCATCTCCAGAGAATCAGGCAGGGCAGGGATGCGGACCAGATCCCCGTGACCCAGCAGCGCTCCGGTCGGACCGTGTAAGGCGGCATGGCTGTCGGGCTGCCAGCCGAAAGCACTGTCGTGTACGAACTCCAGGTAGTGCCGGGCCGACCTGCCCAGCGGGAAGCCGGTCCGTGCGGCCGCGATAGCCGGTTGCAGCAGGCTCGCCCAGTCCTGCGAACCCGACCGCGCATGCAGCAGATCCAAGGCCGCCAGTGCACCTGGCGTGGCAACCGACCCGTGCCCGACGGTCATGGTCACTCCACCGCCGTACCCGCTGCGAACTTCCCGGACCGCGCCGCCGAACCAGGACTGCGGGCGGTCCCGACCGGGCATCTCGACGCCGCCGTCGATGGTCCGCGGCTCCTCGCCCGGCACGGTGACGGTGAGGTAGCCCCCAGCCGAGAGCGACACCATGCCGGGCTCGGTGACCATCGTGGTGAGGGCTGCGGCGATCGCGGCATCGACTGTGTTGCCGCCACTCGCGGCGATCTGCACCCCGGCCCGAGCGGCCAACGTGTTGGGAGCGGCGACAGCGACGCGTACACCCACCGGCTATGTCCCCGCTCGCCAGCAGTCGGCCACGTGATCGTCGACCATGCCGGTGGCCTGCATGAGCGCGTACGCCGTCGTCGGCCCCACGAAGGAGAATCCGCGGCGTTTGAGTTCCCTGGCCATAGCCACCGATTCCCGGCTGGTGGCCGGCACGTCGGCCAGCGTCGCGGGCCGCGCACGTGGCTGCTCTGGGGCGAAGCTCCACAGCAACTCTGAAAGCCCCTCCGCCACGTCGAGGGCGGCCCGGGCGTTGCGGATGGTTGCGTTGATCTTCGCGCGATTCCGGACGATCCCGACGTCGGTCATCAGCCGGATGACATCGGTCTCGTCGAAAGCGGCGACATCGGCGATCACGAAGCGAGAGAAGGCCGTACGGAACGCCTCGCGCTTGCGCAGGATCGTCAGCCAGGACAAGCCCGACTGGAACGCCTCCAAGGACAACCGCTCGAAGAGTGCATCGTTGCCGTGACGCTCGACCCCCCATTCGGTGTCGTGATAGGTGAGGTAGTCGGGTGTCGCACCCGCCCAGGCACACCGAACGCGATCCAGGGCGACGCGCGAGCTCAGCCGCGGACTCGACGGGATCGAGCTGTCGCCGCTCACCTGGTGGACGCGGATGGGTAGGACTCGGCGAACTTCGCAAACCGCTCGACCGAGCGCCGCAGACCCCAGCCGACCAAGGGTTTCGCCAACAGCCAGCCGGCGCGGCCGACGGCCCCGAACGGCAGCTGGAGGTCCTCGGTCCAGCTGAAGCGGGATCCACCCGGAGCTGCAGCGACCTCGAAGATGCCGCGGCCCCGGATCAGCCGGCCGGTGTGCTGCATCGTGCAGCGGCGCGGCGGATCCCACTCGGTGACCCGCATCGTGTCCCGTACGCCGAAGGGACCCAAACCGGTGACTGCCTCGATCTCGGTACCCAGACCCTCTCGGCCGGTCGATCGCTGACGCACCCTGGTGGCCAGGATCCATTCGCCCTGACGCCCCCAATCGGTGATGGCAGCCCAGGTTTGCTCCTGGGGCGCCGCGACATCGACGCTTACCGTGAGTTCAGGCATCTCGCCGCCCTTCGGCTGGGAGCTGGCCGACCGGACTCGGCGCGGCGGTGTCCGGGGTCACCAGATCGGGGTCCACCAGATCCGGGGCGGCGCCATCCGGGGCGGCTCCATCCGACGTGGCGCCATCCGGGGCGGCTCCATCCGGCGAAACGAGCGCCTGGGCAGCGGCTTGCCGGGTCAGCTGATTGGTCAGCGCCGCCAGCTGACGATCCCTCTCGCGCAGCGCCTCGGCCAACTGGTCGAGAACCCAATCTACCTCGTGCATTCGGTATCCCCGGAGCACGACCGAAAGCCGCAACGCCTCGATGTCGGCAGCATCCGGCGGATGGTCTGCGGGAAGCACGACGGGGGTGCTGTCGCGGGGGGCAGGGCTGACTTCCTCGCCCCGGCCGAAGACCAGCGCACCTACGACGAACAGGACACCGGAGATGACCATGAGCCCGAAGACGAAACCCAGAACCGCGAACACAGTCCCGATGGTGTCACGCGAGATCTCGGGGCGGCTGACTTACCCAGCCAGGACTGCCGGTCGGGCTACGCCGGTCCGCTCTGCCTTACCCAGCCAGGACTGCCGGTCGGGGCTACGCCGGTCCGCTCTGCCTTACCCAGCCAGGACTGCCGGTCGGGGCTAGGCCGGTCCGCTCTGCCTTACCCAGCCAGGACTGCCGGTCGGGCTAGGCCGGTCCGCTCTGCCTTACCCAGCCAGGACTGCCGGTCGGGCTACGCCGGTCCGCTCTGCAGCCGATCGAGGTCGGATGCTGAAATCACCGCTACTGCTTCGTCGACGTCGTCGGTCACGGTGATCAGGTCGAGGTCGTGCGGTGCGATCTTGCCGGCCGGCAGCATGACGTTGCGGACCCAGGTCAGCAGCCCCGACCAGTACGCAGTACCGAACAGGATCACCGGGAAGCGGGTCACCTTGCGGGTCTGGACCAAGGTGAGCGCCTCGAAGAGTTCGTCCAGCGTGCCGAACCCGCCGGGCAGGATCACGAAGGCCTGGGCGTACTTCACGAACATCGTCTTGCGGGCGAAGAAGTAGCGGAAGTTGAGGCCGATGTCGACCCAGGCGTTGAGTTCCTGCTCGAAGGGCAATTCGATCCCGAGGCCCACGGAAAGACCGCCGGCTTCCTGTGCCCCGCGGTTGACCGCCTCCATGACGCCTGGCCCGCCGCCGGTGATGGCCGCATAGCCGGCCCTGGCCAGAGCAGCGCCTAACGCGTAGCCGGCGTCGTAGTCGGGATGACCGGGCGGCGTACGCGCGCTACCGAAAACGCTGACCGAGCGGGGCAATTCAGCCAGCAGGCCGAAACCCTCGACGAATTCGGACTGGATGCGCAGCACCCGCCATGGGTCGGTGTGCACCCAATCGGAGGGGCCGCGTGCGTCGAGCAGCCGCTCATCGGTGGTGCCCGATGTGACCTGCCCTCGGCGCAGGACCACTGGCCCTCGATGTTTCTCCGGAACCAGACCACCTGAGTCGACCGCCTGGGGCTGTGCCGGCTGGTGTTGGGGCGGCTGGGGCTGGCTCATGTCGCGGCCGCACCGAGGTAGCCGGCCAGCGCGCTCTCGGATTCGCGGATCGTGCTCATCCGGACGTGCTCCTCTCTCTTGTGGGCGAGGTTCGGGTCGCCAGGGCCGAAGTTGACTGCCGGGATGCCGAACGCGGCGAAACGCGCGACATCGGTCCAGCCCAACTTCGCCTGTACGGGCACGCCCAGCGCGGCGACGAAGGCGGCAGCGGCCGGATCGCTGAGCCCGGGCAGGGCACCGGCCGCGGAGTCGGTGATCTCGACGTCGAAACCGTCGAAGACCTCGCGGACGTGACCAGCGGCCTCCTCGACACTGCGGTCCGGCGCAAATCGGAAATTCACCTCGACCTCGCAAACGTCCGGAATGACATTGCCGGCCACCCCACCGGCGATGCGGACGGCGTTGAGGCCCTCACGATAGGTGCAGCCGTCGATGTCCACGGTTCGCGCGGCATAGGATTCCAACCGAGCCAGCACCGGAGCGACGGCGTGAATCGCATTGGCGCCCAACCACGAACGGGCACTGTGTGCACGATGGCCGGTCGTACGCACGATCGCGCGCAGGGTCCCCTGGCAACCCGCCTCGACGACACCGCCAGTGGGTTCGAGCAGCACAGCAATGTCGCCGTAGAGCAAGGACCGGTCATTGCGAGCCAAGCGGGCCAGTCCGTTGCGGGAGGACTCGACCTCCTCGTTGTCGTAGAAGATCCAGGTCACGTCGGGTACCGGCTCAAGGACGGTCTGCGCGAGTCGGAGCATCACGGCGACGCCGGATTTCATGTCGGAGGTTCCACAGCCGTAGAGCAGTTCCCCGTCGTCACGACTGGGCACGTTGTCGGCGATGGGCACCGTGTCCAGATGCCCGGCCAGCACGATCCGCTCGTTGCGGCCGAGCGTCGTACGGGCAACCACCGCGTCACCGTCGCGGCGCACGTCCAGCCGATCGAGCCCGCGCAACGACGCTTCTACGACGTCGGCCAGATCCCGCTCGCCGCCAGACACCGACGGCAGGTCCACGAGCAGACGGGTCAACGAGACGACATCGAGGGACAGGTCGAGGGTTTGCACGTCGGCGAGCCTAACCAGCCCACTACCGTGGCTGCCGTGTCCACACCGCATCCTCCGGCCGCCGCCGACGCCGCCGACGCTGCCGCGCGCCGCCCTGCCAGCGCGGTCGGCCTGGCCACGGTCAGCCCGAGTGGTTCGGTGCTGGATGCCTGGTTCCCGGAGCCGACGCTGGCCATTCCCACCGGAACCTCTACCGGCAGCACGCTGCTCGATGCAGACGCTCTCGCCGGCCGGATGTCGCCGGCGCTCCGCGCCCTGGTGACCGAGGATCAGCTCAGGGGCGTTTCGGTCGTCGGAGTGCAGACGGTCATCGAGGACCTGGCCGCCGCGCCGGTGGACACCTTTGACGCCTGGCTCCGGCTCCAGCTCCTGAGCCACCGCCTGATCGCGCCGAACACCGCCAATCTGGACGGAATCTTCGGATTGCTGAACAACGTGGTCTGGACCAGTGCCGGCCCGTGCCTGCCGCAGGACTTCGAGCGGACCCGGATGCGACTACGGGCGGCATCAGGCCAGCTGGCCGTCTACGGCGTCGACAAGTTCCCGCGGATGGTGGACTACGTGCTGCCCTCCGGTGTCCGGATCGCCGATGCCGACCGGGTCCGGCTGGGCGCGCACCTGGCGCCCGGCACGACGGTCATGCATGAGGGATTCGTCAATTACAACGCCGGAACTCTGGGCGCCTCGATGGTCGAGGGGCGGATCAGCGCCGGTGTCGTCGTCGGGGATGGCTCCGACATCGGCGGCGGTGCCTCGATCATGGGCACCCTTTCCGGAGGTGGGCAGGAACGGATCCGGATCGGCGAGGGCTGCCTGCTGGGGGCCAACTCCGGCACCGGGATCTCCCTCGGTGACGGGTGCGTCGTCGAGGCAGGTTGCTACGTCACGGCTGGTACGAAGGTGCGCCTGCCGGACGACACCGTCGTCGCGGCCCGCACGCT
>JAABUR0100008546.1_pt1 | contig 11781 bp, 11 predicted proteins | sample 5560091 | NCBI WGS metagenome assembly JAABUR01 (sample SAMN10711879, study PRJNA513375) | rock metagenome | isolation source: Antarctica rocks | place: Antarctica: Victoria Land, University Valley sud
GAAGTCACGAGAACAGTAAGGGCGCACCTCCAGGACAAAGAAGTGGAGCGTATCCAGAATTCAATGGCGCTTCGGGGAACCCGCTTCTAATTCGGGCGTGCAAAGATTGCTGAGGTGGAGGTTCCTCGTTTATTCACTGTTTGCCTCGGGGGGTGACGAAACCCTGGAACTCGAACACCGCTGTAACCGTCCCGAGGCCCTGAAGCTCGGTCGTGGTCTGGCCCTTGCAGCTTATTAGATCACTCTGCACACCATTCTTGTTGCCCTGGTCGAACTCGTCGCCTCCTAACCGGGTCCCGTCCGAGTCGATGTAGGTGACGGTAAACCTCTTGATCACGATGTTGTCCGTACTTCCGCGTATCTGGCCTACCTTGCTCATCCCGTTGATGACAAATGTGTAGTTCTGACCGCTATCGCAGGAGGCCGGCACCAGGATCTGGTTTTTGTGGGGCTCGGCGGTTGCCGCCCCGGTCCAGTCGGCTAGTAGCATCGTGGAAAGCAGCATAAGTAGCAAAATTCGTCTCATACTTGGTCCTTTCTAGGCCACCTCTACAGCTTATTATTCAGTTATCAGCGAGGCTGAAAAACCTTCAAAGCCCAATATAAGGTACCCGCCGGGTCGCCGCCACCCTGTCATACGAACGAAGTACTATTCTCTGAGATCTTCTGGGCCCCAGCGACGAGGTCGTGCGGCAAGAGTCCGCGTTGGCAAGGGCGGCCGCTCGTCCAGCGAGCACTAATGGATCAAACCTTACAGGCTGCGCTCCTCGCGTTCAATGCTTCGACAGCATCTCCAATTGTGTAGCTGGCACGGCTGATCTGTCGCCCAGGCATCTGCGGGTTGCTAAAGGTTTGCGAGACAGCGGTCGATAAAGATAGAGTATTGTTATGATATCCGGGGCGGATATCATGCTGATTGTAGCGCTTGTGGAGGAAGGATAGAGGAGGAAGTCGTGTGGTCCCACCTTCGTAGCCAGAGTCGCGATCCGAGCTACAAGGGTCGCATCTTAGCGATCATCCTGTGGGGCATGGTGCTGACAGGTCTTGGCATAACCATATCCAACGTAGTCCATGCGGAGCGCATCTACTATCTCTCCGACGGGGTCTCCTTGGCCGTTCTGCTCTTGATGCTTCTCGTCAACCGGATTGGTTTTGTGCGCCTGACAAGCGTAATCACGATAGTGTTCTTGGTCTTCGGGCCGCTCTTCCTTTTCCAAGATGCCATCCTCAAGAGCGCCTACGTGGTGTTCGCTTTCCCAATATTCATAGCCAGTTTTCTGCTCATTCCGTGGGGCGGCATCGTAGTCGCTTGCGTGGTTATCGGCATCAGCGCAGCGGTCGGCTTGATCTCGGCGACCTCCTACGTCCCGCTGATGGTGATTCCGGTTTTTGCGGTTATCGTGTATCTGTTCGCCACCAACGTACGGCAGGCCGAGCAGAAGTATCGGAGTATCTTCGAGAACGCTCTTGAGGGCATCTACCAGAGCACGCTGGATGGACGTCTGGTCACGGTAAACCCCGCCATGGCACGCATATTCGGCTACGATTCTCCGGAAGAGATGACGACATCCGTTTCGAGCGTCGGTCGCGACCTGTATGTGGATGCCGGCCAACGAGAAGAGTTCGTCCGGCAGGTGCGGGAGAAGGGCGACGTCTACGGGTTCGAGGGACTAGGTCGTCGCAAGGATGATAAGAAGATCTGGTTCTCTCTTAGCGCGCGGGCGGTCAGAAACGGAACCGGGGAGTTGCTGGGTCTCGAAGGGACGGTAGAAGATATTACCGAACGTAAGAGGGCCGACCGGCAGATCCGCGAGAGCGAGGAGCGCTTCCGCCTAGTCACCCAGGCCACTAACGAGGTCATCTGGGACAACGACCTGAGGAGTGGCGTGCAGAGGTGGGCGGGCGCTACCCAGCCTATGCTCGGCTACGCGCCAGAGGAAGCCGGTAACAGCGGCGCGTGGTGGGAGGAGCGGATACATCCGGAGGACCGGCAGAGAGTACTCTCGAACCTCGAGGCACTGATTGAGACTGGAGGCCAGACGTGGTTGGCCGAATACCGGTTGCGCCACAGACAAGGCTACTACCGGGTCGTCTTTGATCGGGGCTACGTGGTGCGCGACGAGAACGGGGATCCCGTACGGATGCTCGGCTCGATTATGGATATCACCAAACGCCGGCAAGCCGAGGAGGAATCGGAAAGGGCCAGGGAAGAGGCCGAAGCAGCCAACCGCGCCAAGAGCGACTTCCTGGCGAACATGAGCCACGAGATCCGTACGCCGATGAACGGAGTGATCGGCATGACGGGACTGCTGCTAGACACGGACCTAACCCAAGAGCAGCGCGAGTACGCCGAGACGGTTCGCATCTCGGGTGAGAACCTACTCACCATCATTAACGACATCCTCGACTTCTCCAAGATAGAGGCCGGAAGGATGGAACTGGAGATCATAGACTTCGGCCTCCGCGACACTGTAGAGGAGGCGCTGGGACTCTTCGCCGAGCGGGCCCACGCGAAGGGGTTGGAGCTAGCCAACTTCATCGAGCCGGAGGTGCCAAGCGTACTGCGGGGTGACCCCGGACGCCTCACGCAGGTCCTTACGAACCTTATCGGCAACGCTATAAAGTTCACCGAGGCAGGCGAGGTAGTGCTGCGCGTGGAGCTGTTGGAGGGGGCCGAACAGGAGGTGGTGCGCTTCTCTGTCACGGACACCGGCATAGGTATGACGCCCGAGCAGCACTCGAGGCTCTTCCGGTCGTTCACACAGGCCGACGCCTCCACCACCCGACGCTACGGCGGCACGGGGCTCGGCCTCGCTATAAGCAAGCAGCTCGTGGCGTTAATGGGGGGTGAGATCGACGTCGAGAGCAAGCCGGGGCACGGTAGCACGTTCTGGTTCACTGCCAGATTCGAGAAGCGGCCGGAGGAGACGCGCCCCGCGCCGAACGCCCCGCCCGACCTGCGCGAACTCAGAGTGCTCGTGGTGGACGACAACGACACCAGCCGCAGGATAGTGCATAAGCAGGTCGTCTCCTGGGGGATGAGAAACGGGATGGCCGAGGACGGACCTCGAGCCCTAAGTACGCTGCGGGATGCTGTGGAGAAAGAAGAGCCATACGACCTGGCCATCCTGGACATGCAGATGCCTGGGATGGACGGCATGCAGCTTGCCCGGGCAATCAAAGAGGACCCGTCTCTCGGATCGGTGCGCCTGATCCTACTGACCTCGCTGGCCATGCGCGGGGACACCGAGGAGGCGCGTCGCATCGGCATAGGAGCCTACGTTACCAAGCCGGTGAGGCAATCTCACCTCCACGACGCTATAGCCACCGTGATGGGTGTGGAGGCCGAGGGAGGCGAACTAGGGAAGGAATCTCGGCTCAGTACCCGACGCAGCAAGAGGGATAAAGGGATGGCATATCGCGCTCGGGTGCTCGTCGCCGAGGACAACGCCGTGAACCAGAAGGTGGCCGCGAAGATGCTAGAGAACCTCGGCTACCGCGCCGACGTAGCAGCAAACGGCCTTGAGGCCGTAGAAGCCCTATCGCACGTTTCCTACGCAGCCGTCCTTATGGACGTGCAGATGCCCGAGATGGATGGCTACGAAGCCACCGCCAAGATCCGCAGGAGCGAAGAAAGCGAACTAGGACGGCATACGCCCATAATCGCGATGACCGCCAACGCCATGCAGGGAGACCGGGAGAAGGCTTTAGAGGCAGGTATGGACGACTACGTGCCCAAGCCGGTCAAGGTCGAGGAGCTAGAGGTGGTTCTCGAACGGTGGATCTCGCAGCCGGATACGGCAGCATCCGTTCCCGAAGAACAAACTAACGGCACCGCGGTCCCAGGAGGCGCCACCGACCCGCTGGACAAAAGCGTACTGTCAGGTTTGCGCGACCTACAGGAAGAGGGCGAGCCGGACATCCTTGCTGAGCTCACAGAGCTTTTCATTAAGGACATGCCGACTCAGCTCAAAGCTTTGCGGGAGGCGATAGAAGGCGGCGACGCTCCTTCCGTGAGGCGGGTGACACATACCCTCAAAGGAAGCTGTGGAAATATGGGGGCAAAGAAGATGGCCGCCATCTGCGCGGAGCTACAGGAGTTGGGTGGCGCCGGGGACCTCTCCCGCGCCCCTGAACTGCTCGGTCAACTCCAAGAGGAGTTCGCGCGCGTCCGTACGGCGCTCGAAGCCGAGATAGCGAGAAATCACGGTTGAAGATCCTTATAGCTGAAGACGAGGCTGTCTCCCGCACGATCTCTTGAAGATCGTCGAGAAGTTCGGCCACGAGTGCGTGGAAGCCAAGAATGGAGAGAAGGCGTGGGACCTCCTCCAGAGCATGCCCGAGGTTGACGTCATCATAAGTGACTGGATGATGCCGGGAATTGATGGGCCGGAGTTCTGCCACAGGGTACGGAAGAAGAACGCCTCCTCGTACACCTTCTTCATCTTATGGCGCTTGGCGATATCTTCCCACAGGGGGCTGAGCTCGTCACGCATCCGCATCAAAGGGTCGTCCCTCGGAAAGGCGACGCGGGCTGTGTCTTCCGGGACTTCGTAGATAGGTTCAGGCTGAAGGGACATGATTCCTTCCTAATGCCAGGACCACTACGTCGCACAGGGCATGGTTCACCACAAAACGCGCGGTATGCCCCAATGGCCTCTCACCGGGTTGCTGTTCCGGAGACTCGTGCGCCTGGACGCGGTTGTCGTTTTGCGTGTCGGTAATGGAGTAGGCGTGCAGCACGCGCCGTCCCTGCCAAACACCCGATGCCTCGACCTGTGCCCCCTCGTGCACAGCGGCGCGAATAGCATCCGCCCTCCGTTCAGGATCCGCCCAGATAGCCGCTACTCGCTCCAGCCTTTTGGGAAGCACCATCTTTGACCCGTACCTTTTCGTCCCAGGGGAGGCGCCACTTGCCTGCCACCAGGTCCTGCATGTAGGTGTAGGGGCAGTCCGTAACCCCGCCCTCTACGGCGACGAAGCCCCGATGCCCGAGCTGGTAGATGTTGTTCTCCACCCCCCAGTACTCACGCGCTTGATCGGCCCGCTTGGGGAATATTTCGCCCATGACTACCTCGCCGGGGATCTCGCTGCCACGCACGATCGTCTCGCCCTCGTAGTCGCCGATCATGCCCTCGCCCATGGACCGGTTTATACCGTCAGTACCCGCCATGGCAACCGAGGCAGTGTACATGAGGTTACAGAAGGCGTTGGCCTGATTGGTGATCCTCCAGGCGTTGCGGATAGGTATGGTGTACCCCGCCGTGCGTAGCGCCACGTTCGCACCCTTGTAAGCCACCTCGCGGGCCACCTCAGGGAACATGCCGTCGTGACAGATCATGAGGGCGAGCTTGGAGCCCGCAGGACCATCGCACACCTGGAGGCCCATGTCCCCTGGCTGCCAGGGTTCGACGGGTACCCAGGGGTGGAGTTTGCGCTGGTAGAGTACGATCTCACCCCCTGGGTCGATTATCAAACCGACGTTCCACGGGTTGCCGTCGGGGTTCTCCTCCATGACCGAGAAGCAACCCCACACGCCCTGCTCGCGGCAGACGTCCTTGAAAGCGGCCACCTCCGGACCGTCGATGCTGCACATCAGCTCCGGCGCGGTGCTCATGCTCAGGCCTTGCAGACAGTACTCGGGGAAGACGATGAGGTCCAGGTTGGGCATGCCCTCTTTGGTGCGGACAACCTTGTCGCAGATCCGCTCGGTCTGGTGCGAGAGGTCGTCAGGCGTCTCAATGACCGGGAGCTGAAACTGCACCAGCCCCACCACCATCCCATCCGGGGTCTTGTTCAATCCTCCAAGCTCCGTTGACATCCCGTGCCTCCTTTCGATAGTACGCTTGGATCTCCTGAAGAGATCGCGCTTGTGAGTTGTTTTACCGTCCTGCGGAAGCGCCCAAACGCGTACCCGTTAATGGAGAAGACCCTCTGCACCGTACTGAACGCGGTTCATGAGCGGCAGATCGAAGAGAAGCCGGAGGCCCTGTTCGATCTGCCGAATAGCTTCTAGGAGAGCTACTTGGATTGAGATTAAGGCAATCGTACGAAGCAGAAGGGTAAGTGATTGCCGACCGTTAGTATCCTCGGATCCTTTTTCTATCTCAGAGAACGTGCTCGACAGGAGGGTTCCAAGTGCCTTCGCTATCCAGGTGACGATCCTCCGGTACTTGGGCTGTTTGTTATCCTAGCTTCAATGGACGGACGCCACGGCGGTTTCTTGGCGCCTAGTAAAGGCAGGAAAGGCTGGACCACGCACACGACAGCAAGGCGAAGGATCGCTGATCATAGTGGGTAAATTCGGAGAGTATGGGCAGCCGGAGGAGTAGCGAAATAGGAAAACCCGCGGCTTCCGCAGCTTCGGGGCGCGTGGTGTACGTGGGCATCGGGCTGGTCTTCGCCCTGCTCGTGGCCGGCTATTTTATCTACCAGATCCACGAGGTCGTCCTCACATTCCTGCTCACGGTGCTCTTCTCGATCATATTCAGCGCCCCGGCATCGAACGCGCGTCTGAGCTTTTCCCCCGTCGAGCTAATGCGCGGAAGTCGCGCCGGTGGACGGTCGTCGGCGTCAGTCTTCCCCAAGCGCCGCTTCCGCGCCCGGAGCCACCGCGCCGATCGTGGTGCGCAGCCGGCCGAGGTCGTGTTCGGGCTTCAAGACGCCGAAGACGAGTACTGCCGTTCGCGCGTAGTGCTCCGCGAGGCGGACGGCCGCCAGGTCGGGGTCGCCGACGGCCGACGCGTCAACGATGCCGCGGTGCTCCGCGCGCCGATCGTCCCAGTTGCCGTAGCCGCCGAACCGGAGGCGGTAGCGCTCCGATTGGTCGGACAGGTCGGCGATCTCGCCGCTGACGCGCGGGCCGGACGCGGCGACCAGCAGCTGGTGGAATGCGCGATGGGGTGCGCGCATGCCCGCATTGTCTCCGACCTTCTGGTAGTGCTCCATCTGCGCCATGTAGCCCTCCAGGTCTGCGACGTCGGCCGAGGTAAGCGTGGGCACGGTGATCCGGATCGCGACGGCCTCGAGTGCGATGCGCATTGTGTAGAGCTCCTCGAAGTCCCCGCCGGAAAGCGCCGCGACCCGTACCGACCGATTGGGCTCGGAGATCACAAGACCATCGCGTTGCAGCATCCGCAGCGCTTCCCTCAGCGGGGTGCGACCGGCACCGAAATCGCTGGCCAGCATCGCCTGCGGGATCGTCGCCCCGGCCGCGATCTCGCCGTGCAAGATCGCGGTTCGCAGCCGCTCGTACACGGCGCTAACGTTCTGCCCGTCACGCGCCTTTGGAGTGTCAGCTTTCGAAGCCATCTCTGTGCATACGGTAGTGAGCGTTCGGGACCTTACCGACCCGGATGCTCGTCGGCTCGCGTCCGCAAAACGCGGGCCGAGATCAAGTGTATCTCCTTGGATATAGTAGTGCCAATGATCTCTTATCTGCACGATATGATACCCCACTTAAGTCGGACGGGGGTTGCTCGCGCGCGGGCTTCGCCCCGCGTTCGGCGGGCGGTCCTGCTAGGCTGGCCGGTCGGTCACTTCGCGAGGAAGCAGTGGACGCCGAACGCGATCCACTCGGGGTTGTCCCAGTCGGGGTGCAGGGCGCGCATCTGTGGCTCGAGCACCGCGATGATCGCATCAGCGTCGTTGCCCTCGCCCGCGAGACGCTTGGTCTCGTTCTGCAGCAGGGCCAGATAGTGGCGGGTGGCCGCAATGACGCCCGCGTCGGCGATCTCGCCGTGGCCGGGAACGAGGATCTTGGGGGCAAGCTGCCGCAGCTCGTCGAGGACGCTGATCCACCTGCCGCCGTCGACGTCGGTGTCGTGAGGCGGGAAGAACAGCAAGATCGGGAAGAAGCGGTTCTCGACCAGATCGCCGGTGAACAGAATGCGCTCGTCCGGTAGGTAGACGGTTTGGTCTCCGCGCGAATGCGCGGTCCCCCAGGTCCGCAGCTGCACGACCTTCCCGCCGAGGTCGATATTAGCGGCGCCCTCGTACACGACGTGCGGGTCGACGAACTCGACACCCTCGAGCTGTTCCGCAATCTCGCTGCCCAGCCCGCGGAACATGTCGAGGTACGGGTGCGCCTTCTGGAGGAACTCGTCGTGCTGCTCGCGGTTGTAGATGATCGTCGTCGCGTCGCGGAACGCCTGAGCGCCGTAGCCGTGCTCGGGGTGGAAGTGCGTGAGCGTCAGGAAGAGCGGCCGCCCGCCCGCAAGCTCCCTGGCGGCCTCGCGCACCACGACGCCGTTACGCGGCCCCATGCCGGCATCGACTACGAGCGCGGCGCGTTCTCCGACGACCACGCCGATGTTCGGCACCAGCGGCACGCGCCGGTCGGCGATCACGAAGACGCCGTCGGCGACTTCCTCGGGACTTCCGCTGACGACGGGCGGAATCGGCGCGGCGCCCACTCCCGTCGACACATCAGAATCGGTCATGGCGATCCCCTCGCTTTCGTAGGTTTGCTGTCGACTATCGTGTCGATTGGATTTAGTTTATACTATTGTCGGTAACAATAAAAATTGGATACAAAAAGGAGCTGCCATGAACGACGCCCGCTACGAGCGTGGGCTCGACGCATACGCTGGCCAGTTCCACATCGCGAGAGAGGACGTGGCGGCGTGGTTTGCGGAGCGCGTCGGCGAGCGCTTCGGTGAGGAGGCGATCCACTCCGCCGCGCACGCGTGGGACGACGACGAGTTGAGCCTCCGCGACCGCAGCCTCGTCGTCATCGCGGCGCTCATCACGCAGGCCGACACGGAGCCGCAGTTGCGTATGCACACCCGCTGGGCGCTCGATCATGGCTCTACACGCGAGGAACTGGAGGCGCTCGCAACGCTCCTCGCGATCTACGCCGGATTTCCGCGCGCGTCGAGAGGGCTGATGGTCATTCGTGAGGAGATCGCGAAGCTCGAGGCGCGGTGAGTGCAGACCTCGCCTTTATGTGCGGGTTCTGTCGGACTCGTGGTGATTCGCGAAAACCGGGCTCCGAATCCGTCACTCGAGAGCATCCGGAAGGCCGTCAGACCGTAGCAACACGTTGCTACGGCGCTACAACCGCTGCCCCTTGCGGGCGTCCCGGTTCGTTTCGGGCCGCTTTCACCAAGAACACGCCAGAGCCAAAGTCCGCAACGTATATCCGGAGCAACACTGGCGGAAGATTTGGCTACTTTCGTTTCTGGCTAACCTCCATACCTAACTCATCTAAGCCTGCCTGTTTACTTGACCGTAAGGGCCGACCCGAGGGTAGGGATCAGCAGGCCCTGTGCTCAGGCCTCGTCAAGGACGCCGTGCGGTTCTAACGTCGCGCTTCGACCGCCAGACCGGTCAACTGCGCGCTGATCTCCCACATGCGCTCTTGCAACGCCTCGTCGTAGGAAATCGGCACGGAGGGCGTCTCCTTCTCCCGGATGAAGTACTTGCCGCTTACCCCCTCGACCTCGGGCGACATCGCCAGGTAGAGCGCGGTTCGCGCGCCTCGCTCGGGGGTGGGAAGGAAGGGCTTAATCAGGCCGAGAAACGGGCGCACCAGCGGCGGCGCCACGTCATTGACGATGTTCGTGGCCGTGATGCCCGGGTGCAGCGCGTTCGCGGTAACGCCCGTACCCGCGAGCCGCCGCGCCAGAGCGTAGGTGCAAAGCAGCATTGCGAGCTTGGCCTGACCATAAACCTCGAACGGCACGAACTCGCGCTCGCTCTGCAGATCGTCGAAATCTATCGTCGCGATCCGGGGCTTGCCGACGAGTGTAATCTGCCGAGTATCCGCCATGGCTTGAGAGGCGACGTTGACGATCCGCGCCGGCTCGCTCGCCCGCAGGGTGTCGAGCAGCAAGTTGGTGAGGAGAAAAGCCGACAGGTGGTTGACCGCGAGGTTCATCTCGATGCCATCGACGCTCAATTTGCGTTGCTGGACGTGAGCGCCGGCGTTGTTGACCAGGACGTGCAGGTGAGAGTAGCGCTCCTGAAATTGTCGGGCTACCTCGCGGACGGACTGCTGGGAAGAGAGGTCGGCGATCAGCAGATCGACGGAGGAGTTCCCAGTCGCCTGCATGATCTCGCGCCGAGCCTCCTCTCCTTTGCGCGGATCGCGGCAGACCATCACGACGGTCGCCTCTTGGCGGACAAGTTCCCGGGCGATGACCTTGCCCATCCCCCCGTTCGCGCCCGTGACCATGACAACTTTCCCACGCATCATCGCCGTGCTCCTTTCTTGCGTACAGAAGTAATGATCGGCGTCTCGCGGATGTACTCTCCCTCTACCGCCTCGCGTATCAAGAACTCCGCCAGGTCGGCCCGCGAGATGTTCGAGGTGATCCTGACCGGCAGGTCGGCTCCGGTTCGGTAAGCACCCGTGCGCGGTCCCGTAGTCAGCGCCGGCGGACGCACGATCGTCCAGTCCACGTCGCTGGCACGGATCAGATCCTCCATCCGCTCCTTGTCGAGCATCTTGTCTCTTAGCGTCGCCCATACCGTAAGCACGTACAGGGAGCGGTCGTGGCTTTCGGCGGCGCCGTGGGCACTCAAGACGACCAGCCGGCGGACGTTTTGGTTCTCCATCGCCGTCAGGATCGCCCTCACGCCATCGCTACACACGGATACCGGCCCCCGCTGGTTGGTTCCAAGCGCACTGATCACCGCGTCCTTGCCGCGGACCACGTCCTCGACGCGCCCCGCCTTCCCGACGTCTCCGACCACGACCTTCAGGTGATGGTGCTCCACGCCCAAGGCGACCGGGTTGCGGACCAGCACCGTAACCTCGTGCCCCGCTTCCAGCGCCTGGTCCACCACCTGGCGACCGGTACCCCCGGTTGCCCCGAACACCGCAATCCGCATAACGACCTCCTAAATCACGAGACTCCAACTGTTGAAAACTCCAAGTAATGCCCAAACTATCATCTATACTTGGTGCTGTCAAGTATTGGAGTAATAAAGTATACTGAGCCTGAAGGCGATGAGATGGAGAGCCAGGAGGTACTGGACCATAAGCGGAAGGAGAGAGATAGTGGCTGATACGGAGGAAATAATAAACGAGCATGCGGAGGGTACGCCAGACGAGTCCCTGGTGTACGGGCTGCTGGATCTCGGGTTTGCTCTGGACGATCGGAACAACGAGCTAATAGCCGACGTGCTGCGAGAGCTAGGGTTGACCGTACCGCTGTCCAACGCGCTGTGGAAGCTGGACCCCGGCGCGCCCGCGCCGTCGATGCGGGAGATGGCCGCGAGGCTGGGCTGCGATCCATCCACCGTCACGTTCCTGGCCGATCGCCTGCAGGAGCGGGACTTGGTCGAGCGGAGGGTCAACCCCGCCAACCGGAGGAGCAACACCCTCGTCCTCACCCCCAAGGGCACCCAGGTTCGGCGCAGGCTCGTTGAGGCCATGGCGACGCGCTCGCCGATGGCCCACCTCTCCGCCGCCGAGCAGCGACAGCTCCACCACCTCTTGTCGAAGGCAATTGGGAGCTTTCGCCAATAGGCGAATAACTTATGTGTCGGCCTCTGAGTATCGTTAGATGCTGTTGGCGAATTCGCTGAGGGCGGCGCATACTTCCGGACGTTGCATGCAAACCTCGCTCAGCCGGAGGTGAAACCCGTGTCGCTCAAGCCCCAACCCATCAGCCCGGTCCCCAAAGAAACCGCCCGTGTTGCCCGTGCCGCCTTTCCCAAAGGCAGTGCCTTCATGCGGATGCGTGATGAGCTTGGCGTCCTCTGGGAAGATGAGGACTTCTCAGCTCTCTTCCCAAGGCGCGGGCAGCCGGCTCTGGCGCCGTGGCGGCTCGC
>JAABUR0100008548.1_pt1 | contig 11779 bp, 9 predicted proteins | sample 5560091 | NCBI WGS metagenome assembly JAABUR01 (sample SAMN10711879, study PRJNA513375) | rock metagenome | isolation source: Antarctica rocks | place: Antarctica: Victoria Land, University Valley sud
GAGAACCGTGCGCACCGTCTGCACCGACGCGAGCTTCGCCGCCACGGCCCGGTGCGCCTGCGCCCGGCGCACCTCCGGGTCGTCGAAGCGCCACCGGAGGTAGCCGGTGGCCCCGGCGCCTGCGCCCATCCCGAGCAGCACCGAGCCGTCAGAAGGGCTACCCGGCGCCGGGCGGAGCCGTTCCTCCTCGGCGACGAGCCACTCCTCGGTCGCGTCGAGCACCCGGCGGTTGGCCAGGTCGCGGGCCCAGGCCGGGACGCCGTCCCGCGGGCCCACCCAGTCCGGGTGCTCCTCGACCGCCCGAGCCTGCTCGAGGGCCGTCAGCGAGGACCACCACGCCGCGTTGTCCCAGGGGGTGGGCGGCTCACCGACGACGCTCGGCGGCGCCAGCAGCGGGCCGGACGAGGTGGCCAGCCCCGCCAGCCACGCCCATCGGTCGAGCCAGGCGCAACAGGGGTCTGTCCTCGAGCGGCTGCCACGAGCATCGACGCCAGCGCCGCGTCGAGCTGCTCGGCGCGTCGGCAGGCCTGCTCCAGGTAGTCCCGGGACTCCCACCGGGCCCGCTCCCGAGCAGCCGCGAGCACCTGGTGGGCAACCGGGTCCACCGGGCCAGCCAGCGCGGGGAGCTCCACCACCTGACCGCTGTCGAGCACGAGCAGCCCGTGCGCGGCGGCCACGTCGTCGGCGTGCCGGAGGAGGCGGACCACGCCCGCGGCCTCGTCGGCGGCTGCGGCCAGCGCCGCTGCCGTCGCCGCGACCCCGGCGACCAGCCGCTGGTGCTCCCCCACCAGCTCGGTATGCCGGGTGCGCGCCGCCCGCGCGCCCGCACCGTCCCAGGCACTGGCGGCCGGCCTGCCGTGCTCGAGCAGGGCGCCGATCGCGCTGAGCCGGTCCCGGTTGGCGCGGACCTGGCCGGCGCAGCCCTCGATCAGCTCAGGCCGCCAGCTCCGCAGCACCCCTGGGGTCAATCCGCTCACCGCTGCCCCCTCGAACGGTCGCCACCAGCCTAGGCACGAGCCTCACCACGCCGGCTGCGTTGTCCACAGCCGGCCGCGGGACCCCATGCCTTCACGGCTGGTTCACCGCTGGCTCACCGCAAGCTCACAGCCCGTCCACGGCGCTCGGGTTCGTCGGGAGCGGCTGCGCTCCCCGGGACCCGGGTCACGGCATCCACATTGGCGAACCGGCCGCGCACCGCCTGCTCGGTCCCGGTGTACGCGTCCGCGGTGGCGGCGAGCGAGGCGCCCTGCGACGCCGCAGCGGCTCCCAGTCGCTCGACCCACGCCGTCCAGCGCTCGCTGGCCTCCACGAGAGCCCGAACGCTGACGCTGCCGGGCAGCGCGGCCGCCAGCGGCGCGAGGTCCCCGGCGAGGTCGATGACCGACGCCGCGCTGGCGGCCCGGTTGACCGGTACCGAGCTGGCCCCGAGCTGGTCCGGCTCGACGCTGAACTGCATGCTGCTACCTCCCGATCCCCGTGTCGCGCAGCGTAGGCGGATCCGACCAGACCGGGCGGCGGCTGTCCACAGCCGGAGCCCATGGCACACGAGCGCCCCGGATGCGGTAGACCTTGTCCATGATGAGAAAAATTCTTGTGGGTGCCGCCGCCGGGGCGGCCGGCACCACCGCGCTCAACACCATCACCTACCTCGACATGACCTGGCGCGGCCGGCCCGCCAGCAGCACCCCCGAGAAGCTTGTCGAGGCCGTGGCCGACAAGGCAGACCTCAGCATCCCGGGCGACGGGGACACCCGGGACGCCCGGCTATCCGGGCTGGGTGCGCTGTCGGGAATTGTCACCGGCATCGGGATCGGGGCAGCGTACGGGCTGCTGGACGCGCTCGGGCTCCGGCCCGGGCTGTTCCTGGGCTCGCTGCTGACCGGTGCCGCCGCGATGGCCGCCTCGGACGGGTCGATGGCCGGGTTCGGCGTCGCCGACCCGACGACATGGAGCGGCAGCGACTGGGCCAGCGACATCATCCCCCACTTCGGCTACGGAGCGGTGCTCTCCGCCACCTACAACGCCGCCGAGCCTCGCTGACCGGTGCGCGTCCGGGCGGGGCGACCAACCAGCCACCGGTCGGGCGAACCGGGTGGCAACGCGGCCTCGCCAGATCCCCTCCGCCGACTCAGCCAGCCACCGGGATCAGCAGCTGCTGACCGGCGTGGACCTCGCTCGTGCTCATCCGGTTGGCGAGCTGGAGCCGGGCGACCCCCTCCGGGAGCGGCAGCCGAGGAAGCTCCGCGGCCGCGATGTCCGAGAGAGTCTGGGCGGGGCCGACGGTCACCGCGTGGTCGATCGCCGGCGGACCGGCGGCCCCCCCGCCGAGCATCCCGGTGGCCAGCACGACGATGACGCACGTCACCGTGGCGGTCACGAGCAGACGTCCGAACCGGCTGATCCGCATCGGCCGGTCGGGGCCCGCTGACCGGCTGGCCGGCGGTGCGCTCGGCACCAGGTGCAGCGACGGGCGCCCCGCCGGCACCAGGTGCAGCGACGGGCGCGCCGCCGGCAGGGCGGCGAGGGCGAGGTCCCGGGCGACAGCACTCATCGTGTCCTCCATCCAGAGTTGCGCAGCGCGGACGCCGCAAGGGCCGGTGCCTGTCGAACGGGTGTCCGAGAGGAGGCTCTCCTGATGTCTAGCACGCATGTTCGAAAAAGTCGAGACACGCTTCGAACACATGTTTGGAAACTTCGTTCGGGAGCCGTACCCTGTGTTCATGGCAGGAAGTCAACCAGCAGCCCCCGACAGGGCTTCTGACCTGCACAGACACCGGCTGCGAAGAGGTTGGACCATGGCGGACGTCCGCGAGATGCCCGAACAGGACCGCGGCGACGGGCTGACCGTGCGCCAGCGGCGCGTTCTGGAGGTCATCCGCAACTCCGTCGACCGACGCGGCTACCCGCCGAGCCTGCGCGAGATCGGCGAGGCGGTGGGGCTGACCAGCCCCAGCAGCGTCGCCCACCAGCTCGCCGCGCTGGAGCGCAAGGGCTACCTCCGCAAGGATCCCAACCGGCCCCGGGCGCTCGAGGTCGTCTCCCCCGACGCCGCCAGCTCGGACCGGGGCTACCGGTCCGGGGACAGCCACTTCCCGGTCGGCTCCGGCGAGACCGGGTCCGGACCGGGCAGGCACGACACGGAGACCGGATCGGGTGACGCCCGCCCGGAGGCCACCTACGTCCCGGTCGTCGGGCGGATCGCCGCCGGCGGCCCGATCCTCGCGGAGCAGGTCGTCGAGGACGTCTTCCCCCTCCCGCGCCAGCTCGTCGGCGAGGGGCAGCTGTTCCTGCTCAAGGTCGTGGGCGACTCGATGGTCGACGCAGCGATCTGCGACGGCGACTGGGTGGTCGTGCGCCAGCAGCCGACTGCCGACACCGGCGACATCGTCGCGGCCCTGCTCGACGGCGAGGCCACGGTGAAGACGCTCAAGCGCAGGAACGGCGCGGTGTGGCTCATGCCGCACAACCCCGACTACTCGCCCATCGACGGCACCGACGCGACGATCCTCGGCAGGGTCACCGCCGTCCTGCGCCGGGTCTAGCCGCCCAGCACCCGACCCAGCCCGCCCAGCGTCTCCCCGAGACGCCCGTGCAGCCGCACGGACGCGTGGGCGTCGGCCCTGGTGGGACTCTCCGTGACGATCCCCACCGGTATGCCGTGTGCGACAGCCCGCCGGACGAACCGGTAGCCGCTCATGACCGCCAGCGACGAACCCAGAACCAGGAGCGACCGGGCGTCCTCGACGAGCGAGAAGCAGCGGTCGACCATGGCCCGCGGCACCGACTCTCCGAAGAAGACGACGTCCGGCTTGAGCGTGTCCGTGCCACAGGCCAGGCACCTCGGCAGCCGAAACGCCTCGACGAGCTCGTCGCCGAGGACGATGTCGCCGTCGGGGCGCACCTGCTCGCCCCACTGGGAGGCGCCCCCGCTGAACCGCTCGAAAAAGTCGGGGTTGCCCTGGCTCATCCGCTCGTGCAGGTCCGCCCGCCCGGACCGGTCCGAGCAGGTCAGGCAGACGACGTGTTCGAGGCTGCCGTGCAGCTCGCGCACGTCATGGGCGCCTGCGGCCTGGTGCAGCCCGTCGACGTTCTGGGTGATGATCGCGTCGAGGAACCCGCGCTGCTGCAGTCCAACGACCGCGCGGTGCCCGTCGTTGGGGGCGGCGCGGGAGAACCGTTGCCAGCCGACGAAGCTGCGCGCCCAGTACCGCTGGCGGGCCGCGCTGGAACCGGTGAACTCGGCATACTGCATCGGCGTGACCTTGCGGACGCCCCCGGGTCCGCGGTAGTCCGGGATGCCCGACTCGGTGGAGATCCCGGCACCCGAGAGGATGACGACGCCACCAGCGCGGACGAGATCGGCAAGGGCCGCCAGGCTCGTCGCGGGGGTCACGGAGACGGGCACCGGTCCAGTATGCGGCGAGGTGCGGGTGCTCCGGGTCCCGGGTGGTATCAGCTGCGGCCGGGCTCAGGGCCGCGGTCACGGGCCGCGAACGGCGACGAGCACCGGGCCACCGGCGTCCCTGCTGACGGCCACGTCGCCGTCGCGGTCGGTCCGATAGACCTGGAACCCCTGGCGCTGCAGGGCCTCGAGGGTCGAGGGCGCCGGGTGGCCGTAGTCGTTGCCCAGTCCCACGCTGATCACGGCCACGGGTGCCGGCAGGCTGGCGAGCAGCTCGTCGTCACGGTTGGCGGAGCCGTGATGCGCGACCTTGACCACGTCGACGGCGGTCCCGAGAGCCCGGCCGTCTCGGCGAAGCGCGCTGAGCACCTGGTGAGCCGACTCTCGCTCGACGTCGCCGAGGAGCACGAGGTGAAGGTCGGAGACCGCGACGCTCATCACGACGGACGCGTTGTTGGGCACCGACCCCTCCCGGACCACCCGCTCCGGCCACCACACGTGCGCGGTGGTGCCGCCCCAGCGCAGGTCGTCACCGGCATACAGCGCCGCGAGCGGGACGTCTGCCGCGGTGGCCCAGCGACGCACCTCGTCCCACTGGACGGCCGGCTCCCGCACCGGGGTGGCGAGGATCTGGCGCACCTGACGCCCGTGCAGGACCCCGGGAAGCCCCTCGGTGTGGTCCGCGTGGAAGTGGGTGAGGACGACGGCGTCGAGGGTCTCGACGCCGAGCCGGGACAGGCACGCGTCGACCTTCGCCGGGTCCGGTCCGGCGTCGACGAGCAGCGCGCGACCGGGCCCGGTCGAGAGCACCAGTGCATCGCCCTGGCCCACGTCGCAGGCCACCATCTGCCAGTGCGCCGGTGGCCAGGTGAGGTGCCGCGTCGGCACCGCGACCGCCAGGGACACCACGGTGAAGCTGATGATCAGCAGGGGTCTGCGACGGCCGTGGAGCAGCAACCACGGGCCCGCGAGCACGCCCGCGAGGGTAAGGACGGCAAGCAGCACCGCGCCAGGTGGTCCGTCCGGCCAGGGCAGTGTCCCCATCGGGACGGTGGCGAATTTCCGGGCGACCCAGGCGATGCCGAGGGTCGGGACCGCCGCGACCCAGGCGAGGGGCTCGGCGAGCGCCGCCCAGACCACGGACACCATGGCGGTGGCGACGCCGGCGATCGTGGCCGGGGCGACGAGGGGGGCGGCGAGCAGGTTGGCGAGCACGCCGATGACGGTCACCGAGCCCTGCAGCAGCACCACCACCGGGGCGCACATCATCTGGGCGGCCACCGGGACGGCCAGCGCCGGACCCCAGTGCCGGACCCGTGCGGGCAGCAGTCGCCCGATGACCGCGCCCCACGGATTGGCGAAGAGCAGCAGACCCAGCGTGGCGAGGGCGGACAGCGCGAAGCCGTAGGAGCGGGCGAGCCACGGGTCCCAACAGATCAGCAGGAGGATCGCGGTCGCGAGGGCCGGGAGGCCGGCCCGCCTGCGGGAGGTGCTCATGCCCAGCAGCCCGACCGCGCCCATCACCGCTGCGCGGACGACGCTCGGCTCCGGCCGGACGAGGACGACGAACGCGGCGAGGATGACGAGGGCCACGAGGGGTCGCCCGCGCCGCCGCAGACCGAGCAACCGGCACAGTCCGAGGGCTGCCGCGAGGATCACCGCGACGTTGCTGCCGCTGACAGCCGACAGATGGGTCATGCCGGTGTCGAGCATGGCGCGGGTGAGCTCCGGAGGGGTGTTCGCGGTGTCGCCGATCACCAGCCCCGGCAGTAGCCCCCGCGCGTCGGCTGGCAGCCCGGACGCGGCACCCCGGAACCGCTCCCGGACGTGGTCGGCAGCCTCGCCGAGGTTGCCCGGGGGTGCCAGCGATGCCGGCGCGGGGCCGGGGGTGAGGACAGCCACGACGTCGTCCCCGACCTCGGCGGGCGCGAGCCGACCGGTTGCCCGAACCCTCTCCATCCAGCGCAGGCCGACCCAGGAGGCGTCGCCGAGGACCAGCACGGGCGTGTGGATCTCGCTGCGCACGCCCCGCCCCGTGACGACATCTGCGTCGAGGCGGACGACCACCAGCGGCGTGTCCCCACGGGAGCCGGCCCGGCGGGGGACGACCTTGGGTTCGGTCCCCACGGTGCCCTCGACGGTGACCGTGGCCCGGTGGGCGGCCAGCTCGCGCACCGGTCCGACGGCGCGCAGGGTGCTCTGGGCAGCGAGGCATGTCAGCGCGAGGGCGGTGGCGACGCCGGTGAGGGCCGCGAGACGGGTCCATCCTGGGAGGCGCTTGCGGCGTCCGGCCAGAACGAGTCCGCAGGCCGAGGCGAGCAGACCCAGGGCAACCAGCGCCACCATGGGCTCGGGCTGGCCGAGGGCAGCCGCCACGGCGCTCCACGCGGTCACGGCCGGGACGAGCAGCCGGACGTCGATGACCAAGGGAGCCGTCTCCGGTGCCGCGGTCACCCGCGCACCCGCGACCTGGTCCCCGGCGAGCCGCTTCTCGCCGGGGCCGGTCACCCCCCGCCCCCGCGACCTGATCCCCGCGAGCAGCTTCTCGCGGAGGCCGGTCACCCGGCCCACCCGGTCCCCGGCGAGCCGCTTCTGCCGGGGGGGCCGGTCACACGCGCACCCGCGACCTGATCCCCGCGAGCAGCTTCTCGCCGATGCCGGTCACCTCCGCCAGCTCCTCGACCGAGGAGAACCTCCCGTGCGACCTGCGCCAGTCGATGATCCGCTGCGCGAGGACCGGACCCACGCCGGGCAGGCTGTCGAGCGCGGCGAGGTCCGCGGTGTTGAGGTCAACCGCGGCCGCGCCGGTCAGCCCGGTTGGGCGGCCCGCCCCACCGGGCGGCCCGGCTGCTGGAGCAACCGGCCCGCCTGCGCCCGGCCCGCCTGCGCCCGGTGCCCCTGCCGCCGCCCAACCCGCCGGTGCCGTCTCCCCCGGCTTCGGGACGTAGACCTGCTCGCCGTCGGTGAGCACGCGGGCGAGGTTGACGTGCTGCAGGTCCGCCGCCGGGAGCGGGCCGCCGGCCACGGCGAGGGCGTCGGTCACCCTCGCCCCGTCGCCGAGACGCACGACGCCCGGAGTCGCGACCTGCCCGACGACGTGGACCACGATCTCCCTGACCGGGGGACTGACCGGGGGACTGGCCGGGGGAGTGGGGCCCGCGGTGCTGGTCGGCGTCGCGAACGCCGGGGGGACGGACCGGCCGACCACCCCGCTCCCCTGGGTCCCGCTCGCCGGGGTCCCGCTCGCCTGGCCGGGCCGGGCCGCCTCCGGCTCCGCGGCTCGCTGGGCCAGCGCGACCCGCACCCCGAAGACGACGCCCGCGCAGACGAGGACGACCACGAGGGCGAGGACCGAGGCTCCCGAGGGGCGGGTGCGGGCTCCCCGCAACGCCGTGGGGAGCGTGAGGACGGACGGGCTCCGGCCGTCCCGGTGCCGACCCCGCGGACTCCCCCCCGGCGAGGTGGCGCTCTCGTCGGGGACACTCGCCGGCGGGGCGGACGGCACCCAGCCCCCCTCCGCAGGATCCGGCTCGGTAGGAACCCAGCCGCCCGCGACCCGCCCGGGCCCGGGCCTCGGCCCCTCCGCCGCGGCCGCCGAACCGGCCGCTCCGGCCGGGCTGGCGCGTGCCTCGGCGAACATCGCGACCACGCGCTCGGGCAGCTCGGGAGCGGGGCGGTGACGCGGCATACCGGGACGGTAGGAGGACGCAGCCGCACGCAGCCGTCCCGCTGCTCGCCCTGTGGATGGTGGGCCCCCGCTCCCGGGGACGTGGACAAGGGACGCGAGTGCGTCAGCAGGGGCGCGGGGAGACGGCCACGGCGATCGCCCCGGGCCCCACGTGGGCGCCGACGACGGCGCCGAGCTCCGCGACGACCACCCGTTCGGCGCCGGGCACACGCGCCCGCAGGTGGTCGGCCAGCGCTTCGGCGCGCTCGGCCGCGTCGAGGTGCTGCACCGCCATGTCGACCCCGCCGGACATCACCGCCTCGGCAGCCGCGCTCACCGCGATCTCGGTCATCCGCGCCAGTGCACGGCCGGCCGTGCGGACCCGCTCCACCGGCGCGATGCTCCCGTCCCGGACCTGCAGGATGGGTTTGATCGCCAGCGCCAAGCCGAGGAGCGCCGACGCTGAGCCGATCCGGCCACCCCTTCGAAGGTGCTCCATGGTGTCGACGTACAGCAACACGGTCGCTCTCGTCGACCGCGAGAGCGCAATAGCGGCAACGGCTTTCGCATCGGTGCCGAGGGAGGCCGCCTCCCCTGCCGAGAGCACGGCATACCCCATCGCCATCCCGAGTGTGCGCGAGTCGACCACCTCGACGGGAACGGGGGACTGCTGCGCCGCGAGGGTTGCCGACTCCCACGTGCCCGACATTGCGCCGGAGAGGTGGACGGAGACGATGGCCGTCGCTCCGGGCTGCGCGGCGGCCCGGTACGCGCCGAGGAACGTCTGCGGCGAGGGGCGCGAGGTGCTGACGCGGCGGTGCCGGCGCAGGGCGACCGCGAGCTCCTCGGCGGTGATGTCGACGCCCTCGGCGTACTCGTGCCCGTCGAGGACGACGTGCAGCGGCACGACGGTGATCGGCACCGGCGCCGCGGCGACCAGCGCCGCCGGCAGGTATGCCGTGGAGTCGGTGACGAGGGCAACCTTCACGTCAGGCAGGCTAGCGGTGGGCCGGGAGGGCGCGTCGCTCACGCCGGGACGACGTTGACCAGCCCCGGTGCGCGAACGATGACCGTGCGGATGCCCGCGCGGGTCGCGGCCCTGACCTTCTCCCGGCCGAGCACCAGGTCGCGCAGATCGTCCTCGGAGATGTCGGCGGCGACGTCAACCCGGTCGCGGACCTTGCCCCTGATCTGGATGACACAGGTCACCTCCTCGTCGACGAGGAACGCCGGGTCGGCCACCGGGAAGTCGACGTAGGTGACCGTCGCGTCGTGGCCCAGCCTGGCCCAGAGCTCCTCGGCGATATGCGGCGCCACCGGCGCGACCATCACGACGAGGGCCTCGACGGCGGCGCGTGGGACGACCTCCAGCCTGGTGAGCGCGTTGTTGAGCTCGATGAGCTTCGCGACTGCCGTGTTGAAGCGCAGTCCCTCGTAGTCCTCGCGGACACCCGCGATCGTCCGGTGCAAGGCCCGGAGAGTCGCCGTGTCCGGTTGGCCGTCACTCACCCGGAGCTGCCCGGTCTGCTCGTCGATGACATTGCGCCACAACCGTTGCAGGAAGCGAAGGGACCCGACGACGGCGCGGGTCTCCCACGGGCGGCCGAGCTCGAGCGGCCCCATCGACATCTCGTAGACCCGGAACGTGTCAGCCCCGTAGGCGTCGTACATGTCGTCGGGACTGACCGAGTTCTTCAGCGACTTGCCAATCTTGCCGTACTCACGATGCACCGGCTGGCCCTGCCAGGTGAACGTCGGGGCCGCGGAAGCGACGGGACGGGGCTCCTCGACGACCTCATCGGCAGGGACGTACTGTCCCCGCGTGTCCGTGTAGGCGTAGGCCTGGATCATCCCCTGCGAGAAGTACTTGCGGAACGGCTCCTCGCTCGAGACGTGCCCGAGGTCGCGCAGCACCTTGTGCCAGAACCTGGCGTAGAGCAGGTGCAGCACGGCGTGCTCGACCCCCCCGATGTAGAGGTCGACGCCGCCAGGGTCGGCGGAGCCCTCCGGAGCACCGGTGACCGGGGTGGCCCGAGGACCCATCCAGTACCGCTCGTTCTCGCGGTCCACGAACGCCTCGTCGTTGGCGGGGTCGAGGTAACGGAAGTAGTACCAACAGGATCCGGCCCAGTTCGGCATGGTATTGGTCTCGCGGCGGTAGCGCCTGACCCCGTCCCCACGCCCGAGGTCGAGCTCGACGTTGACCCACTCCGGCACCCGACCGAGCGGGGGCTCCGGCTCGCTCTGCACGTCGTCCGGGTCGAACGTCTTCGGCGAGTAGTCCGGCACGTCGGGCAGGGTCAGCGGCAGCATCCCGTCGGGCAGCGGGTGCGCCGTCCCCTCCTCGTCGAAGACCACCGGGAACGGCTCCCCCCAGTAGCGCTGCCGGCTGAAGAGCCAGTCCCGCAGCCGGTAGTTGACCGTCCCTTGGCCGGCACCGGTGGCCTCGAGGTGATCGATGATGCGTTCCCTCGCATCGGCGACGCGCAGGCCGTTGAGGGACACGACGTCGTTGGCCGAGTTGACCGCCTCGCCGTCCCCGAGGTAGGCCCGGTCCTCGGGGTGGCCGGGGCTCGGTTGCACCGTCCGGACGATCGGCAGGTCATAGCGTACGGCGAAGTCCCAGTCACGCTGGTCCTGTCCGGGCACCGCCATGATCGCCCCGGTGCCGTAGCCCATGAGCACGTAGTCGGCGACGAATACGGGAATTGCCTTCCCGTTCAACGGGTTGGTCGCGAACGACCCGGTGAAGACGCCCGTCTTCTCCTTGTCGTCCATCTGCCGCTCGACCTCGCTCTTGCGCGAGGCTGTTGCACGGTATGCCGTCACAGCCGCGAGCGGGCCGGCGGCGGAGCCTCCCGCGGCCGGGTCCGGTCCGGTCGGGGTGCCCTTCCACGAGTCCTCGGTCCCCTCGGGCCAGCCGCCCGGTGGGACGAGCCGGTCCACCAGGGGGTGCTCGGGCGCGAGCACCATGAAGGTCGCGCCGAAAAGAGTGTCCGGTCGCGTCGTGAATACCTCGATGCCCTCCTGCCTGCCGTCCACGTCGGTCACCGGGAAGGTCACCCGAGCGCCCGTGGAGCGCCCGATCCAGTTGCGCTGCATGACTTTCACCCGCTCCGGCCAGTCGACCCGGTCCAGGTCGTCGGCGAGGCGGTCGGCGTAGGCCGTGATCCGCATCATCCACTGGCGCAGGTTGCGCCGGAACACCGGGAAGTTGCCCCGCTCGGACAGTCCCTCGTTGGTGACCTCCTCGTTGGACAGCACCGTGCCGAGACCCGGACACCAGTTGACGGGTGCCTCGGCGGTGTAGGCGAGCCGGAACCCGGCGAGGACCTCTTCCTGCTCACGCGGCGCCAGCTCCCCCCATCCCCTCCCTCCGGGCACGGTTCGGTCACCGGACGCGAACTCGGTGACGAGGTCGGCGATCGGCCTGGCGCGGCCGGTGCCGCCGTCGTCGCGCACCGCGTCCGGGTCGTACCAGGCGTTGTAGATCTGCAGGAAGATCCACTGCGTCCACCGGTAGTAGTCCTCCTCGATGGTCGCGAAGGTGCGCCGGTTGTCGAACCCGAGACCGAGCCGGCGAAGCTGGCGCCGCATGACGACCATGTTGTCCTCGGTCGTCTTGCGCGGGTGCTGGCCGGTCTGCACGGCATACTGCTCGGCGGGCAGGCCGAACGCGTCGTAGCCGAGGGCGTGCAGGACGTTCTTGC
>JAABUR0100008551.1_pt1 | contig 11777 bp, 12 predicted proteins | sample 5560091 | NCBI WGS metagenome assembly JAABUR01 (sample SAMN10711879, study PRJNA513375) | rock metagenome | isolation source: Antarctica rocks | place: Antarctica: Victoria Land, University Valley sud
CCCGGAGCTGAGGACGGACTTCGCCCGGATCAGCCAGGTGGCCTACGCCGAGGAGGACGCCTTCCGGCGCACGCTCGTGGCCGGCACGAGCATCCTCGACACGGCGGTCTCCCGGGTCAGGTCCCAGAGCCCGCAGCAGGCGGGCGGGGCGACACCGGTGCTGTCCGGGGCGCAGGCCTTCGCGCTGCACGACACCTACGGCTTCCCGATCGACCTGACCCTGGAGATGGCGGCCGAGCAGGGCGTGTCCGTCGACGAGCCCGGGTTCCGGCGGCTGATGGCCGAGCAGCGCCAGCGGGCCCAGGCCGACGCCCGGGCCAAGAAGAGCGCGCACGGGGACACCGGTGCCTACCGGCGCATCGCCGACGCCATGGGTGCCGAGGTGCAGTTCACGGGGTACGACGAGGTCGTCTCCGAGGCGACGGTCACCGGTCTCGTGCGCGGCGGCGAGAACGTGGCGTCGGCGGGGACCGGTGACGAGATCGAGCTGGTGCTCGACCGGACGCCCTTCTACGCCGAGGGCGGCGGACAGCTGGCCGACGGCGGCCGCATCGAGCTCGCGGGTGGCGCCGTCGTCGAGGTGCGGGACGTGCAGAAGCCCATCGGCGGCCTCATCGTGCACCGCGCAACCGTCGTGCTCGGTGAGGTCGCGACGGGGGAGCGTGGAAACGCGTCGGTCGACATCGAGCGGAGACGCTCCATCTCCCGAGCGCACACGGCAACTCACATGGTGCACAAGGCGATTCGCGAGGCCCTCGGCGAGACGGCAACCCAGGCCGGCTCCGAGAACGCCCCCGGCCGCTTCCGCTTCGACTTCACCGCCCAGCAAGCGGTGCCGCCCAGCGTCCTGCGCGACGTCGAGGCGAAGGTCAACGCGCTCCTCCTCGACGACCTGCCGGTCCACGCTGAGGTGATGACCCAGGAGCAGGCCCGTGGGATCGGCGCGATGGCGCTCTTCGGCGAGAAGTACGGCGACGCGGTGCGGGTGGTCTCGGTCGGCAGATGGGCGCGGGAGCTCTGCGGCGGGACGCACGCCCAGCGCTCCGCTCAGCTCGGGATCGTCAAGCTGCTCGGGGAGTCGTCCATCGGCTCGGGTGTGCGGCGGGTGGAGGCGCTCGTCGGCGCCGACGCCTACTCGTTCCTCGCCCGCGAGCACGCCATCGTCGGGCAGCTGACCGAGTCACTCAAGGCAAGACCCGAGGAGCTGCCCGAGCGGGTCGCGGGCATCCTCACCCGTCTCCGGGACGCCGAGCGCGAGATCGCGGCGGCCCGCCAGCAGCAGGCGCTCGCTGCGGCGCCCGGACTGGTCGGCACCGCCCGGGACGTCGGCGGCGTGACCTTCGTCAGCCACGACGCGGGGCAGGCCGCTCCGGAGGACCTGCGCCCACTCGTCCTCGACGTGCGCCAGCGGCTCGGCACCGAGCGCGCCGTGGTCGTCGCCATGGCGGCGGTCAGCAGCGGCCGTCCGGTCGTCATCGCTGCGACCAACGCGCTCGCCCGGGGCCTCGGCCTGCGGGCCGGTGACCTCGTGCGCGCGGCCGCGCGGACCCTGGGCGGTGGGGGCGGCGGGAAGGACGACCTGGCCCAGGGGGGCGGCTCGGACCCGTCCCGGGTGGGCGAGTCCCTCGGCAGCATCGAGATGCTCCTTCGCGAACGCGAGGGTTGACCCTGCGCCACTTGTCCCGCGATCTGTGGTCCACTGACACGATGGTCAGGGTTGGCGTCCGCGTCGGGGTGGACGTGGGCAGCGTCCGGGTCGGCCTTGCCGTCTGTGACCCGTCCGGGGTGTTCGCGTCCCCGCTCGAGACGGTGCCGCGCGACCTCTCCGACGCTCACTCCGACCAGGCCCGCATCGCTGCCCTCGTCCAGGAGCGGGATGCCCTCGAGGTCGTCGTCGGACTGCCGCGGTCCCTCTCCGGCGCGGAGGGCGAGGCAGCCCGGCTGGCCAGGGTGTATGCCGGCCAGCTCGCGGCCCTGCTCGCACCGACCCGGGTGCGGCTGGTCGACGAGCGCCTGACCACTGTCGAGTCGCACCGGAAGCTGCGCGAGGGCGGGGTGGCGGGCCGGGCCCGGCGGGCGGTCGTGGACCAGGCCGCTGCCGTGCTGATCCTCCAGTCCGCGCTCGACGCGGAGTCGACATCAGGGCGGCTGCCCGGGGAGCTGGTCCGGGAGCGCGGCCGGCGCCCGCCGAGGAGAGGACGTCGATGACCGACCGACCACGCTTCGGCCGGCAGCCCTCCCGCGACCACGGCGGCGGCGGGGACGTTCGTGGCGGGGACGTTCGTGACGAGGACGGCTTTGACGAGGACGCCCTCGACGAGGACGCCCTTGACGAGGACCTTCTCGACGAGGACCTCCTCGAGGGGTACCCGGGTGACGAGCGGGCCGGCGACCGGGCCGACGAGCCCCCCACCCAGGTCGACGTGCTCCTCGGGGTCGCCGACCTGGAGCGGCACCCCGCACCGCGCGCCCGAGCGCTCAGCAGGCGCAAGGGTGCCCGCACCGCGCGGCGGCTGCTCGTCCTGCTGGTGACCCTGGCCCTGGTCGCCGGCGCGGGCTACCTCGCCGTCGACTTCCTCAGGCCGCTGGTGAGCCAGCTGCGCGCACCGAACGACTACCCGGGCCCCGGGTCCGGCTCGGTGACGGTCACGGTGGAGCCGGGGGACACCGGTCGCAGCATCGGCGCGACCCTGGAGACGGCCGACGTGGTCAAGAGCGCCAAGGCGTTCAGCGACGCGGCGGCCGACAACCCGGCGGCGGCCGGGATCCAGCCGGGGTCCTACGAGATGCGCAGGCAGATGCGGGCCGGCGACGCCCTCGCGCTGCTGGTGGACAGCAGGAACCGCACCGTGCCCCGCGTCACCGTCCGCGAGGGCCTGTGGGCGAGCGAGGTCCTCGCCGAGCTGTCCTCGGCCACCGGGATCCCGGCGGCGGCCTATGCGGCGGCGGCCCGGGACGGGGCGGCGCTCGGCCTGCCGCCCTCGGCCAGCGGCAACATCGAGGGGTACCTCTTCCCGGACACCTACGAGTTCCCCGCGAGGTCGACGGCTGCGGACCAGCTGCGCCTCATGGTCCAGCGCTCGGTGTCCGAGCTGACCCGCCTGCGGATCGACCCGGCGAGCATGGAGCGGGTCATCATCGTGGCCAGCATCGTCGAGGCGGAGGGCCGGCGGGCGGAGGACCGTCCGAGGGTCGCCCGGGTCATCGAGAACCGGCTCGCCCGCAAGCCCACGCCGATGCGGCTCCAGCTGGACTCGACCGTCAGCTACGCCGTCAAGCGCCGGGCCATCACGACGACCGACGCGGAGCGGGCCACTCCGAGCCCCTACAACACCTACCAGGTGGACGGTCTGCCGGCCGGACCGATCAGCAACCCCGGCGCGTCCGCGATGGCCGCGGCCGCCGCACCCGAGGACGGCCCGTGGCTGTACTTCGTCACCGTGGACCCCTCGACGGGGGAGACGAAGTTCGCCGTCACCGAGGACCAGCACCGGGCCAACGTCGCCCAGTTCCAGAAGTGGTGCTCGGACCACAAGGGACAGTGCTGACCGGCCGGTCCGCCGAGGCCACCCGCCGGGCTGCCGTGCTCGGGTCACCGATCGCGCACTCGCTCTCCCCGGCGTTGCACAACGCGGCATACCGCGCCCTCGGCCTTCGTCACTGGTCCTACGCGTCGGCGGACGTCGACGCCGGGTCCCTCCCCGCGCACCTGGCAGCCCTGGACACAACCTGGCGGGGCCTGTCGCTGACGATGCCGCTCAAGCAGGCCGCGCTCGAGCTGGCCCACACCGTCTCCACGACGGCTCGCGCGACCGGTGCGGTCAACACCCTCGTCCGTGACGAGCGCGGCTGGAGCGGTGAGAACACCGACGTCCACGGCATCCTCGCCGCCCTCTCCGGGGCGGGGGTGCTCGCCCTGCGCCACGGGGTGGTCATCGGCTCCGGCGCGACCGCGAGGTCCACGGTCGCCGCGTTCGCGCGGCTCGGGGCGACGCGAGTGACCTTCATGGTGCGCGGCCCGGCACGCCCGGAGGCCATCGCACAGGCCCGGGCCGCCGGTCTCGAGGTCGAGCAGGTGGGCATCGGCGACTGGCCCGCGCAGGCAGAGGTCCTCGTCAGCACCGTCCCGCCCGAGGCGCTCGCAGCCGTGGTCGACCGTCTCCCGACGACCGCGGGGGTGCTGCTCGACGTCGTCTACGGCGCCGGTCGCACGCCACTGATGCACGCCGGCGTCCAGCGGGGGTATGCCGTGGTCCCCGGCACCGAGCTGCTCCTGCACCAGGCTGCCGAGCAGGTGCGCCTGATGACGGGGGAGCAGCCGCCGCTGCCGGCGATGCGGGCGGCGCTCGTCGCCGCGGTCTCGGAAAGGGACGGCCGGTGACCCGCGCCACGACCACCGGCCATGACGCGTGGCCGCGGTGGCCGGCGCCGTGACAGCGGCTGCGCCGTGGTGGGTCGTCGCCGGCGTGCTGGCCGGTGGTCTGGTCGTCGGGGTGCTGCTCTCCCGCCGGCTGGTCGCCGCCGGCTACCGGCTCGACGACGAGCAGCACCGGAGGGTGCCGGGGCCCGCCTGGACGGCGGCGGCTGCGGTGCCGGTGCTGTGGGGGCTGCTCGCCTGGCGGATCGGCGGGCTGGCCGCGGGGGCCGTGCTCCCGGCATACCTGCTGTTCTCGGTGGTGGCCGTGGCGCTGTTCTGGATCGACCTCGACGTGCACCGGCTACCCGAGGGTCTGACTCTGCCGTCGTTCCCCGCCGTCCTCGCGCTGCTCGGGGTGGCGGCGGTCAGCACCGGGGACTGGACGGCGCTGCTGCGCGCGGTCCTGTGCGCGATCGGGCTCTGGCTGGTGTACCTCGTCCTCGCCCTGATCTCCCCGGGGTCGCTGGGGCTGGGCGACGCCACGCTCGGGGGGCTCGTCGGGCTGACGCTCGGGTTCCTCGACTGGCGCGCGCCGCTCGTCGCGACGGCAGCCGCGTTCGTCCTCGGCGGGGCGGTCTCCCTTGTCCTGCTGGCCGCGAGGCGGGTGACCCGCAAAACGCAGGTCGCGTTCGGGCCCTACATCCTGCTCGGCGCGCTCACCGCCGTGCTCGTCCCGCTGCAGGTCCCGGGTGGCTGACCGGTCGCGGCCGGCATGGGAGGATTTCGCGCATGCTGCGTTGGCTGACCGCCGGTGAGTCGCACGGGCCTGCCCTCGTCGCCGTCATCGAGGGGCTGCCCGCGGGGGTGCAGGTCACGAGCAGCGACGTGGCCGCGGCGCTGGCCAGGCGGCGTCTCGGCTTCGGCCGGGGGGCGAGGATGGCCTTCGAGCAGGACGAGGTGCAGTTCCTCGGCGGGCTGCGGCACGGCGTGACGCTGGGATCCCCCGTCGCCATCCGGATCGGCAACACCGAGTGGCCGAAGTGGTCGACGGTGATGAGCCCGGACCCGGTCGACGCCGCCGATCTCGACGCCGCGGACGACGTCAACGCGCCGCGGGAGTCGGCGCGGAACCGGCCGCTGACGCGCCCCCGCCCGGGTCACGCGGACCTCGTCGGGATGCAGAAGTACGGCTTCACCGACGCCCGGCCGGTGCTCGAACGCGCCTCCGCCCGGGAGACGGCCGCCCGGGTCGCCCTCGGCGCCGTCGCCGCCCACCTCCTCGTCCAGGCGTACGGGATCCGGCTCGTCTCGCACACGGTCGCCGTCGGCCCGGCTTCGGTCGGCGATGACTGCACCCTGCCGACCCCCGACGAGGTGGACCTGCTCGACGCCGACCCGGTGCGCACCCTCGACCCGGCTGCCTCCGCGGCGATGGTCGCCGAGGTCGACGCGGCCCGGCGGGACGGTGACACGCTAGGCGGGGTCGTCGAGGTCCTCGCCTACGGCGTGCCGCCGGGACTCGGCTCCCACGTGCACTGGGACCGGCGTCTCGACTCGCAGCTCGCCGCGGCCCTGATGGGCATCCAGGCCATCAAGGGGGTCGAGGTCGGCGACGGCTTCACGACTGCCCGTCGGCGCGGCTCGGAGGCGCACGACGAGATGCAGCGCGGCCCGGGAGGCGTCATCGAGCGTCGGACCGGCCGTGCCGGGGGGACGGAGGGGGGCATGTCCACGGGGCAGGTCCTGCGGGTCCGGGCCGCGATGAAGCCGATCAGCACGGTTCCCAAGTCCCTCGACACGGTCGACGTGACGGGCTCGGAGCCGGCGAAGGCCATTCACCAGCGCTCCGACGTGTGCGCGGTCCCCGCCGCCGGGGTCGTCGCCGAGGCGATGGTCGCCCTCGTGCTCGCCCAGGCGTGTGTCGAGAAGTTCGGCGGGGACAGCGTCGCGGAGACCAGCCGCAACCACGCGGCATACCTCGCCGCCATCCCCGAGATGCTGCGGACGTGGTGAGCGCCCCGCTCGCCGTTCTCGTCGGACCGCCCGGCTCCGGGAAGACGCAGGCCGGCCGTGCCCTCGCCCGGCTCCTCGGCGTCACCTTCCTCGACACCGACGAGGCCGTGGAGCAGATCGCTGGACGGTCGGTCGCGGACATCTTCGTCGACGACGGGGAGACGGTCTTCCGCGAGCTCGAGCGGGCTGCCGTCGCATCGGCGCTTGCCGAGGAGCGCGGCGTCGTCGCCCTCGGTGGGGGCGCCGTCCTCGACCCGGGGACCCGGTCCCGGCTCGAGGGCCTTGCGGTGGTCTTCCTCGACGTCGGGATCGCGGACGCGTCGCGGCGGATCGGCTTCGACCGCTCCCGGCCGCTGCTCGGCATCAACCCCCGGGCCTCTTGGATCGCCTTGATGAACGAGCGGCGCCCGACCTACGAGGCGGTCGGCACGGTGCGGGTGGACACCGCCGGCAGGACGCCCGAGGAGGTCGCCGAGACCGTTGCCGCCGCCCTGGCGCTGACCGGTCCGAGGAGCGGCGCGTGACACCGGCAGTGCCGACGGCAGGCCAGCCGGAGACGACGACGGAGGGGACGACAGAGGCGACGACGATCCACGTCGGTACGGACTACGACGTCCTCGTGGGGTCGAACCTGCTCGGCCGGGTCCCGGAGCTGCTCGGCGAGTCGGTCGAGCGCGTCATGCTCGTCCACTCCGCCGCGGTGCGGCCGCTCGCCGAGACGGTCGGGGCGTCGCTGCGGGGAGCCGGGCGCACGGCATACCTCGAGCTGGTGCCGGACGGAGAGCGGGCCAAGACCGCCGACGTCGCGGTGCGGCTCTGGGGGGCGCTGGGGCGGGCCGGTTTTACCCGGTCCGACGCGGTCGTCGGGATCGGCGGGGGGACCGTGACCGACGTGGCCGGCTTCGTCGCCGCGACCTGGCTGCGCGGGGTCCCGGTGCTGCAGGTCCCGACGACGCTGCTCGGGATGGTCGACGCGGCAGTGGGCGGCAAGACGGGGATCAACACTCCCGAGGGCAAGAACCTGGTGGGCTCGTTCCACCCTCCGGCGGGCGTGCTCTGCGACCTCGACGTGCTCGCCGGCCTGCCCGAGCGGGACACGGTCGCCGGGTTGGCCGAGGTCGTCAAGTGTGGCTTCGTCGCGGACCCGGAGATCCTCGACCTCGTCGAGGACGACCCCGCCGGTCTGGGCCGACCGGGGCACCGGCACCTGCGTGAGCTCGTCGAGCGTTCGGTCCGGGTCAAGGCCGACGTCGTCGCGGCGGACCTGCGAGAGTCGTCACTGCGCGAAGTCCTCAACTACGGGCACACGTTCGGCCACGCCGTCGAACAGGTGGAGGGGTTCACGATGCGCCACGGGGAGGCGGTCAGCATCGGGATGGTCTTCGTCGCGGAGCTCGCCCGCCTCGCCGGCCGGCTCGACCCAGCCGCCGTCGACCGGCACCGCGCCGTGCTCACCGGCCTCGGCCTGCCGGTTGGCTACCGGGGAGACCGGTGGCCGGAGCTGCTGGCCGCGATGCGACGGGACAAGAAGGCCCGCGGCTCGGTGCTGCGCTTCGTCATCCTCGAGGGGCTCGGGCGTCCGGCCCGGCTCGAGGGGCCGGAGGAGGCGCTGCTGCGGTCGGCGTACGCGGCGGTCGCGACCTCGTAGACTGCGCGGCATGACGGCGAAGGTCCTCGTGCTCAACGGCCCCAACCTCGAGCGGCTCGGGACCCGGGAGCCGGAGATCTACGGCAGCGAGAGCCTCGACGACGTGCGCGAGGCCGTGGCGAGGGAGGCGAGCTCGCTCGGCGTCGATGCCGACTTCCGGCAGACCAGCTCCGAGGCCGAGCTGATCGGCTGGCTCCACGAGGCCGTCGACACCGGGGCCGACGTCGTCATCAACCCCGCGGCGTTCACCCACTACTCCTACGCGCTGCGCGACGCCTGCGCCATCGTCACGGCGAGCGGCCGGACCCTCATCGAGATCCACCTGTCCAACCCGGCGGCGCGGGAGTCGTTCCGGCAGACGTCGGTCGTGGCCGGGGTCGCGACGGGCACGATCGCGGGGTTCGGCACCCGGTCCTACCTGCTCGCCCTCCGGGCGCTCGTCTGACCTGCTCCCGCCCGGGCGCGCCGAAGGACGGGACCGGAGCGGCGGCTACCCGCGAACCCGGCCGTTTCGGTGGTTCGCTCCCGTCGGTCGGCCCGGTGGTCTGTGGCCGGTTGCGGGTGGGCGCGTGGGTGGTGACACCCTGACTGACATGGGTGCGATGACCGACCTGTCCTGCGCGACCGGCGTCGCGGGCATCTCGCCCGCGCTGACGGCATACACGGCGCGGCCGCCGGGTCGGGAGCGGCGCCCCGGCATCGTCGTCCTGCACGAAGGGTTCGGGCTCGACGACGTCACCAGGCGGCACGCCGACCGCCTGGCGTCGCTGGGTTACCTCGTCATCGCCCCGGACCTCTTCACCGGCGGCGGCACGCTGCGGTGCCTGAGGGCGAGCATCCTCGCCATGCGACGCGGCGAGGGCCAGCCGTTCCAGGACATCGCCGCGGCCCGCCAGTGGCTGCTCGACCGCGACGACTGCACCGGCCGGGTGGGCGTCATCGGGTTCTGCATGGGTGGCGCGTTCGCCCTGCTGTGCGCCACCGGGCGCGGGTTCGACGTCAGCTCCGCCAACTACGGCATGCTGCCCCAGACGCCCGAGATGCTCCGCGGCGCCTGCCCGGTCGTGGCCAGCTACGGCGGACGCGACAAGATCCTCACCGGCGCGGCCGGGAAACTCGACAGGGCGCTGACCCGGCTCGGGGTGGAGCACGACGTCAAGGAGTACCCCGCCGCCGGGCACCAGTTCATGAACGACGCGGAGAACGCCCCGTGGTTCCTCCGGCCGGTCCTGCGTCTCAGCACCGCCGGGCCGGAACCGGACTCGGCAGCCGACGCCTGGGCGCGGATCGACGGATTCTTCTCCCGTCACCTGCGCGGCTAGACTGGACGGCGATCCCCGAACGTCGACGGCCCCCGGGCCTGCGCCCCGTGGCGCGCCCCGCCGCGACCCGGCATACGAAAGCGATGTGACCCCCGTGGCAACGAGCAACGACCTGAAGAACGGCATGGTGCTCAACATCGACGGGCAGCTGTGGTCCGTCGTGGAGTTCCAGCACGTCAAGCCAGGCAAGGGGCCGGCGTTCGTGCGCACCAAGCTCAAGGCTGTGCTGTCCGGCAAGGTGGTGGACCGGACGTTCAACGCGGGGACGAGGGTCGAGACCGCGAACGTCGACAAGCGCACCATGCAGTACCTCTACAAGGACGGCACGGACTACGTCTTCATGGACCCCGACACCTATGACCAGGTGCACGTCTCCGAGGAGGTCGTCGGCACCGTCGCGAGCTACCTGCTGGAGAACCAGAACGCCATCGTCGCGACCCATGACACGGTGCCGCTCTACGTCGAGCTGCCGGCGTCGGTCGTTCTCGAGATCACCCACACCGACCCGGGCCTGCAGGGTGACCGGTCGACGGGCGGGACCAAGCCCGCGACCCTGGAGACAGGGGCCCAGATCGCGGTCCCGCTCTTCCTCGAGTCGGGCACCCGCGTCAAGGTCGACACCCGGGACGGGTCCTACCTCGGCCGCGTCAACTGAAACGTCCGACCCCCGTCCCTCGAGGCCCCCAGATGAGCGCACGGACCAAGGCACGCAAGCGGGCGCTGGACCTGCTGTTCGAGGCGGACCAGCGCGGGCTCAACGCGGAGACGCTGCTCTCAGAACGGCAGGCGCAGGGCCCCTCCGGCCCCCCGCTGAACGAGTACACGGCAGAGATCGTCACCGGGGTGGTCGGCCGGTGGAGCGACATCAACGAGCTGCTCGCGACGTACAGCCAGGGCTGGACGGTCGAGCGGATGCCGGGCGTCGACCGGGCCATCCTGCGGATCGGGGCCTGGGAGGTGGTCTACAACGACCAGGTCCCGGACGGCGTCGCGATCGCCGAGGCCGTCGCGCTGGCGAGGTCGCTGAGCACCGACGAGTCCCCGTCGTTCGTCAACGGGCTGCTCGCCCGGCTCGCCGAGGTCAAGCCGACCCTGGTCTGACGGCCCTCGGCGCCTCACGCGAGCGCCCCGTGCGGGCGCAGGCACGAGCCGGCCGGGTGGCCGGTCGCCGGAGGCAGCCCGCACCCGCTAGCATGGCCGGCGAACCGACATCCTTTAACCACCGTCCCGTGAGGCGGGGAAGGAGGTCCTGGTGGTAGCTGCCGCCCAGCCTGCCCCGGCCGCACGCATGGTCATGAGCTCCGGTGACGTCTCCCGGGCCCTGCGACGGGTCGCCCACGAGATCCTCGAACGCAACAAGGGCCCCCAGGATCTCGTCGTCCTCGGGATCCCGTCCCGGGGCGTCCCGCTCGCCCGCCGCCTCGTGCGGGTCATGGCCGAGGTCGAGGGCGCGGAGGTCCCCGTCGGAGCCCTGGACGTGACGATGCACCGCGACGACCTTCGCCACCAGCCCGTGCGTGCGCCGGCCCGCACCGACATCCCCGTGCCCGGGATCGACGACCAGGTCGTCGTGCTCGTCGACGACGTCCTCTTCTCCGGCCGGACCATCCGGGCGGCCCTCGAGGCCCTCGCCGAGCTCGGACGCCCTCGCGCGGTCCGCCTCGCCGTCCTCGTCGACCGCGGCCACCGGGAGCTGCCGATCCGGGCCGACCACGTGGGCAAGAACCTGCCGACGTCCTCGGTCGAACGCGTCCAGGTGCGGCTGCGCGAGGTCGACGACGAGGAGGACAGCGTGACGATCAGCGGAGGCGACCGGTGAGCCGCAGCCTGCTGTCCTCGGCGGACCTCAGCCGCCAGGACATCGACGACATCCTCGCGACGGCCACCTCGATGCACGACGTGCAGAAGCGCGACGTCAAGAAGATCCCGACCCTGCGCGGCCGGACGATCGTCAACCTCTTCTTCGAGGACTCGACGCGCACCCGGTCCTCCTTCGAGATCGCCGGGAAGTGGATGTCCGCCGACACGGTCAACATCACCGGCAAGGGCTCGTCGGTGTCGAAGGGCGAGTCACTGCGCGACACCGTCCAGACCATCGCCGCCATGGGCGTGGACGCCCTCGTGATCCGCCACCACGCCTCCGGCGCCTGCCAGCAGGTCGCCCGCTGGGTCGACGCCTGCGTCATCAACGCCGGCGACGGCACCCACGAGCACCCGACCCAGGCGCTGCTCGACGCCTACACGCTGCGCCAGCGGATCGGTGACGTCGACGGCAAGCACGTCGTCATCGTCGGGGACCTCACCCACTCTCGGGTGTTCCGCTCCAACGTCATCACCCTCGGACGGCTCGGCGCCCGGGTCACCGTCGTCGCCCCACCGACCCTCATGCCCAGCGGGATCGACTCGTGGGCGAAGGCCGACGGCTTCGCGACCAGCT
>JAABUR0100008554.1_pt1 | contig 11776 bp, 7 predicted proteins | sample 5560091 | NCBI WGS metagenome assembly JAABUR01 (sample SAMN10711879, study PRJNA513375) | rock metagenome | isolation source: Antarctica rocks | place: Antarctica: Victoria Land, University Valley sud
GCTTTCATCGTAGATTTTTTTTATAATAGCAGAATCAATAAAGTCAGGTAAAGAAGAAAGACCGGCACAGGACATATTGAATTGGACCACCCTTAATCCGTGTTGATGCACTGCATCCAGCACCGCTTCTAATGAAGGTTGCGCAAATGTTTTAGCAAAAATTCCAATATCCATAATCTATGTTTTAAACACCTCCGGTTACTTCTTCTAATTTTATTTTTCTGTCTTCTTTTACAGAACGCGATATGGCTGCCATAGCTCTCATTGCAGCAATGCCGTCATCTATTGTAGCGCCTTGCATAGATGCCTGATGTAATATCGTATCTGCAAATCCTTCTGTTTGTAGTTTGTAAAAATGTCCGTCCTCACCTAACGGACGGTGGTATGCTTTATCTTTAGTTGAGAATACTTCAACCTCGCTTGATTTAAATAACCACGGATTGTAGGTTTTGCCTATAACACTGCCGTATTCGCCGTAAACCTGGAATCCTTCATGCCAATCCATCCGAACTGCTATTGTTAAATCCAGATGACCTATGCTTCCATTTTCATATTCTACCGTTATAAACCAACAGTGAGCATTGTATTTTTCCACGTGCCAGGCGTGAACACTTGTAATGTTTCCTCCTAAAAATCTTGCTGTGTCTGCCAAATGACTGCCATGAGTAAGCATAAAGTAGCGTTCCTTATCCTGCTTTGGATTTCCTTCAGGTTTCTTTGCTTTGGCGCTTTGTTCAAGTATCGGCATTACATTATTGGTCATTGTATAGCGGTAAGTGTTATCGCAATACCATGCTTTTAAAGCAAGCATTTGACCCATTTCTTCCTTAATAAATTTATGCGCATAAGCAATGCCGGGGTCAAACCGTTTCATGTTTCCAACTTGTAAGATTAAGCCGGAAGCTTTTACTTTTTCTTTTAATTGCTCGCATTCTTCTATAGTTACTCCCAACGGTTTCTCAATCAAAACATGCTTGCCTGCCTCAATCGCTTTTATTGCAGCAGGAACATGAAACTGATCTGCTATTCCGATAATAACAGCTTCCACTTGAGGGTCTGCAAGCATCTTATCATAATCGTTGTACGTATGCTGAACATTATGAACTATTGACATTTTTTGCAACAGATCGTCTGCCACATCACAAATAGCATATAATTCAGCATTACGAGACTTTCGGCAAGCTTCAAAATGAGCAGCCTGCGAAATGGGGCCACATCCTAAAACACCAACCTTTAAAAGTTTTTCTTCTTTATTCATTACTATAGTTTTTTCAAACTAATAAAAGTTACAAGTCATAATCAATTTCGAGATCTTCTAAATCCAATTCATTTGCTTTATGTAGAACTATGCTTAAGTTTCATACTAAATCAGTTTCTTATTTTAATATATTCATTTCATCTTTTCTCTTTTTTAAAGTACAAATCATCTCTTATCTTTTTCTGTAAAACTATTATCTGTTGTTCCAGGAAGGCCATACCAATACGTTGTTGCTGAACAATCTACTGATCCCCCTGTCCAACTCAACATTTCCATGTCGTACTTAAATGAAGAATTAAAAGGGATTCCATCAAGAATCCTTGTACGTGTAAAAGTATTGTGTCCGAAAGAGCTTGGGTTATCGGCACGGGGTGCATTGGCAAAAGGCGTTTGATACAATACAACCGGTGCCCATGAGGTGTTATAATAATCTTCGAGTCCTGTACCAAATTCCGAGGGAAATGTATCATTATCTGCCCATGCTTTGGCATCTCCTTCGCCGTACCATGCATTCATGTGATTGTAAACGGCAAGTGTGTTACCAAGATAAATGCCTTTGCCTTTTATAGTTGTAAAGTTCCAGTCAATCGGACCTGCAGTATCAAGTTTTGCAATTTTATTTAAGTCATAATCCCACTTTACATCCTTTACATTTTCCTCATATTTATAACTTGTATGGAAATACATCGTTCTGTCATCCCATTTCCAGTCACTGGTTGCAGCGACTAAATCAATATTCACATCAAAAGCTGCTCTGTTGATAATAGTTATTTTACCGCTTTTTCTGTAAGGCATTATCCATCGGCTGATTAGCCTGCCATCTTTGTTCAATTCCCTGTACCAGCTTTTAATTGGTCTTCCGCCATACCCGCTGCCTATAAAATCGCCAAGAGGACACCAAACAGTTTGATGATTATCAAATTCAATTTTTAAAACAACTGAACGCAATGCTTTTTCATAATTATTTGAATCATTTGTTGCTACTTTTATTGTAAGTAAATGGATGGCTGCAGCACCGTTTGGTAAATCAACTGTTGCTTCTTTACTTCCTGCGATCTTTTGCCTTAAACTTATTTCTTTTCCGTTAATATTTTCTGATGGTTTCCATAAGGCTGATTCTGCCTTATCTAAAACAGTTTTTACAGTAACAAGATCACTCATTTTAAAAGTCTTCACATTTGCTGCAGGCTGATAAGTCCTGTAATTTATCTGGTAATAATGAGAAGTTTTCATGTTGGCCGTGTCAGGATATTCCCATGTAACTTTACAACGCTTCTGATAAGGTAATGGCAGATATAAAGTATTGCCACCTTTGCCTTCAGGCTCATAACTTGAATGCGGATTAAGCAATGCAGGCCCAAGGTTAAAACCAGCTTTCATTAAATCAAATGCCGGAATTTCTATTGATGGTTTCTCTTCATTATCAAAATAAAACCTGATCTTGCCGGGCTTTACGACTGTTGTAAGCCAGAAGCGTACTATTGCTCCAGGACCTTCAGCATCCATCATCACATATTCTGTATGTTCCTGCTTTCTTTCTTCGCTCATAAATTGATTAAAATCTCCATTTGCAAACCACCCCCGTTTATCAGGAGATACTGATTTTCTGTCGTAGCTGCTAAATTGTTTTAGTACATAAAAGGGCTTTGGCAATCTAACTACCGATTCTTTGTCTATCATTTCCATTAAAAGGGTTTGCATGGTTATTTGCTGGCAAAAACCAACTTTAAACAAAAGCAACAGCGCTGCCATTAAATATTTTTTCATAAATGAAATTTAGCCAAAACAAAAGAACTTAAAATCCTTTACGAAGCATTCAAATAAATTAAAGTGTTCTACTTTGTAGAACCATTTTTTACTACGGTATTTATATTTCTTTTTTTGTCAAAAGCATTTGATTGTATTTGTTTTGATGAAGAGAATTGACTATCCCAAATACTCTCCATTTCTGAATATCGTAATTCTTTTATTAATAAAGCATCAGGTGATGAAACACTGGCTGTGTTAAATGTTTTATTGGGGAAAAATATTCCTGTCATCACAGTAAGTCCGTCATCGGCAAACAATTCTACGGAGGCAACATCCACTAAAAGTTTAATATTCAAATTATTGCTTTTTGATAAGCGCGGACCTGTAATTCTTTTAGCAAAACCCTTTTCAAAATCAGTCTTTCCGGATTTTGTCCGGTTAATATAATATGCGTTTTCTTCTTTACTATATCCAACTATGACTTGCTCTCCCAGGTTATTGGAAAGTACAATTGAAAAGCTTTTAGCCTGATCAGCGATGAGGTTTATTTGATATTGTCGGGGTAATTCTTTTATTTTTTTTGATAAATCGAATTGCTCTTTAATTGCAATGTTTTTTAAAGAGACTGTATTCTTTTTTAATTTGTCTAATTCTTTTACAGGTAAAGAACTAACCAGATAACTATTATCTAATTTTTTCAATTTCAGTTCCCTAGGTACCGTCATAGCGCTTCGCCATCTAACGGTTGGAACTATTGTAGCATATTGCCAGTTGCTCATCCACCCCAGAAATAGTTTTCTGTTGCCCATATTTGACCAGGTTACACCTGCATAATTATCAGTTCCATAATCTACCCATTTGGTATCAGTGCTAAAAGGCGTAAACGTGGTGCCATCAAAATCGCCCACAAAATATTGGGTAGCAGATCCTCCGTTTGGTCCACCGGGATTAATACTGACCAGTTGCACCCAAACCTTTTTTCCATCCATTTCAAAGGAGATGAGATCAGGGCATTCCCATACGCCTCCGTGTGCTCCAACACCTTTACCAAATTCACTTTCCTTTTTCCAGTTTTTTAAATCCAAAGAGGAATAATAAGTTACGTGGTCACCAGTAGCTGCTGTCATTACCCATTTACTTTGGGGTTTATACCATATGACTTTTGGGTCGCGGAAATCTTTTATTCCGGGATTTTTTATAACAGGATTGTTTGCATATTTTACCCATGATTTTCCTTCATCAAGGCTATATGCCAGGCTTTGAACCTGCGAATTCTCAGTCCACTTGTTTTCTTTCATACCAATATGTGTAAAAATGGCAACCAGTGGAATTTTACCATCTTTACCAAAGCCTGAAGTATTATTAAAATCTGCAACAGCGCTGCCGGAAGCTATAAGTCCCAGGGTGTCGGGTGCCAGAGCAGGTGCCCATTCCGTCCAATGTATTAAATCCTTACTAGTAGCATGCCCCCAATAATTAGGACCCCATACTGTACTATCAGGATAATACTGAAAAAACATATGATAAGTGCCTTTATAATATACGAGTCCGTTAGGATCATTCATCCAGTTTGCTTTAGGGGAAAAATGAATTTGAGGACGATGTGGTTCCTGATATATTTTTTGAGCGCCTGATTGTTTTGTAAATGCACTTATTATAAGGATGGTTATTACAAAAAAGTGTTTTATCATATTCATATTGCAAGCGTTAACATTAAAAAAAGAATCTTATTATTAAAACTGACAGTAAAAGAAATCGGCAAGATGACAATAAGGGTATTGAGTATTTATTTCATAAGTAGCCAGCTCTTGTTTGAATTTAAATGTATTAATGATTATAAATTATTTACCTTTTTCCTTCCAAACCGTATTTAGCTCATTAACCTCCAGTTTTTTAAGAATGGTCTTGTGCCCGCCTTCCAACCCGTTTGCATATGCTTTGATTATCTTTTCTGCACCTGTTGTATTTAGTGGTTTTACAAAATATAAATCACCATCATTAATGAAAATTTCTGCAATAGTTTTGTCCACAATAGCTTCAATTTTAAAAACAGAGTCTTCTGCAACCGGGTAATTTATTTTGTTGAAATCCTGAAATAAATTGCTATAAGTTAATTCATATCCATTTATATTCAATCCAAATTCACTGGCATCGCCTCTTTCAAATTCTGCCACAATATGTAATACATCACCTTTAACCGGCGCAGTATAAGTTTGGGCAGATTCATTTAAAACAATATCGTTATAGATATGATTGCCTTTATGCAAAGTTTTTATTTCTTTGATTGGCTGAGGACAAAGCCTGTATCCGTCGAATGATTTTTTAAGTTTTAACTCAGTTGGAAAAGTCATGCACTGATTGAAGGGCATATTGAGGAGCGGGATGCGGGCCCATCCTATTTGTATTCTTCTGCTATCTGCAGCAGGTATATTATTGTAGGTTTGAGAGGCATAAAAAGCGCCTCCGTTATCATACGTTCTGAAATCCTGTTCTACGGTAAACTTTTCCCCATTAAAATTACCAATCTTATATTTGCCGTTAGCTGCATAGATTACCCATTTTTTATTATTTGCTGCTCCTTCAACAGGAAGCTCAAAGAGCTCGGGGCATTCAAAAAAACCAGGTATGCCGGATTGATAAGTCCAGTTTCTTAAATCTGGTGATGTGTAAAAGGATAGTTGCCGCATCATAGCTTTTAAACCTGAACCCTTATTTTTCGCATGCGATTCATCATAAACAACCATTACCCAGTGGTTGGCGGGTGCATACCAGAACACTTTCGGATCGCGGCCTTTGTGCTTTATAACCGGATTGCTTTCATAGTCTTTAAAAGTTCTTCCGTTATTATAACTCATAGCAAGGCATTCGCCGCGGCCGGTACTGGTGAAAAATGCCAGTAAAGGATCAATTCCGTTTTTTCTAAAACCCGATGTGTTATTGATATCGGTAACCGCTGAACCGGAAAAGGCCATATCGTCATGGTTGGGTGTATATAAAGCTTCCCCGGTTTCTTTCCAGCGAAGCAGGTCTTTGCTAACAGCATGTCCCCAATGCATATTCCCCCATCTCCAGCCATAGGGATTATGCTGATAAAATAAATGGTATTCTCCTTTATAAAATATCAGCCCATTAGGATCATTATGCCATCCTCTGCGTGAAGAAAAATGAACCTGGGGTCTTAAGCTTTCTTTATATAAACTATCCTGTCCCGGGAAATTTGATCCTGCAAATATTTTATCAAATCCTTTTTGCTGTTTACCAATATTTTCAGCTTCTATTGTAATCGTTTTCCCCCGATATTTTGATACATTGAAAAATGTCCAGAAATCAGGTTCTCCTTCAGATAAGCTTATGGTAAATTCATCTATTACTTTCCCATCAACAATTATCCGGGTTTTTTTCAGATCATTTGATTCGGTTACCGGGAAGTTTAAATACATATGATCTTTCTTAATTTCTATTTTCCTGGTACTATTCTGCCCATATGAAACGAAACTTAAAAAACAACTGATACAAAATATTCCAATAAGATTAGTTTGTAAATTCTTCATTTTTTTATTTTGCTTGTGTTTCCCTGAGTATTTAATTCGTTCAGGTAATTTTCTCTTTGTTTCCGGAGTAACAAACTTTTTTATAATAAACGTTTTCATATAAAACTGCTTTGATTAAAGTGATTAGTAAATATGATAAATATAAAGATGTTTTGATCGAACATTTTATACAACAACTGTAGCGTTATTACGGGACGAAAGTTCATCACCTAACTCCACAGCAGCCTTCACAAGCATCATTACAGAGAAAAATGAAAAAGCATAACCACTTCTGCTTTTAGGCTTTCCAACAACAACAGGGAACAACATGTAATAACTACGGCAGAAACCCAACGCAGTGAAGCTTCAGATATGCGGGGAGCATAACACAGTATGGAATTTACAAATTCTACTTGTAAATTTTACCTGGCAATAAATCTTCTTAAAATATTTTCCTGATGCGGCGTCAGTTAAAATTCATTTATTCCGAGAGACAGAGAATTAAGCTTTGCAGTATATTACTTATAAAAATTTATTGAATGAAGTTAATAAGCATTAGTTTCTGCCATTTTCCATGCCTGAACTTTCTTCACCGTAATTGCCTCATCGTTGCTAAATATCTTAACGCCATTACTCTTTTCCAATTCGGGATATACTACCTGCGTTATACATTGTCTGCCATTTGCAAACACTTCTATTATAGATCGGTCAATAAAAATATTCAACTTTAATGTTTCTCCTTTTTTTAGTTCAAAAGGAGCTCCTTGTTCTGTAACGGTTGCAGGGAAGCCTTCTATTGTTGGTTCCAAAAGAGCATGAGAAGCCATCTTTACCGGACCATTTATCGATGATTTTATAAAATCAATTACTAATTCTTTCTTAACAGGATCATATTTAATAACAGTTTCTTCTTTCCCATCCGGTGAGCAAAACACTTTTACTCCATAAGGAGATTTCCTACCTCCTGCTATTTCCATTTGAATCTCCAGAGAATTGCCTTTGATATCCAATTCTTTTTCAGCGTTTGCTTTTAGGGTAAGGCCGCTTTCTTCAAATCCACCTATTCTAAGGGTTTTTATTTCTTCTGGAGGATTAATTTCAAGCTCTCCCTGTTTGGATAATGTCAAAACTCTCGGTAAACTCATAATTCCGGACCAGCCATAATTAGTAAAATGTTTAGGTTTCCTTTCCAACACCCATCCCCAAATGATGTTTCGTCCCTTGTCATCCTTCAACTGCTCAGGTGCAAAAAAGGTTCCGCCAGGCCAGTTCATGCGTCCGTGCTTCTCAACCGAATATTTATCGTTTTTAAAAGTACCAATGTAGTATTGTGTTCCGAGATTATGACTGATAAATAATAACATCGACTTATCACCAATCTTAAACATGTCAGGACAGGATAAATCCTCAGATTTATACCTCATGGTATTGTTTGGGTCAATCAAATCGCCAAGGTACTCCCACTTATACATATCTTTAGATTTAAATAATCCAGCAACATTTCCACCTGATATCTGATAGTAGTAACCCGCATCCTTATCATACCATCCCTCCGGATCCCAGGCGGTGTATTTGCCTCCCTTGGGATCGCGTGGATTACCGGTTGTATTTGTTTTTAATACAGGATTACCCTCAAATTTTTTCCAGGTTTTGAGATCCTCATCAGTAGAATAAGCGACCAAATTAGCAGATGAGCCCTGCCCATGGTACATTATATGAGGAATGCCTTCTTTTGACAGAAAAGCCCCACCGCTAAAGATCCCTTTTTCAATATCGCCTTCTTTCACATTAAGCATGTCGGGATATAAAGTCCAATGAAAAAGATCGGTACTCACTGCATGGCCCCAGACATGTTCTGATTTTCCTCTCTTCTCAGACTGATAAATATATCCCAGGTGATATTTCCCATTCCAAAAGATACCACCATTCGGATCGAAAGGCATCGCATGACCTTCCGGATTGACGAAATGATATACAGGACGATGAGGATCAGACTGCATTAGATCTCGTAATTGTCTTGACTTGTTTATCATTTCAGTCATTTCAGTTTTTTTATCCTGAGAGAACGACATTAATGATAAAACTGAAATCGCAGATAATAATAATAAACGTTTCATTTCCTATTATTCAAATTTGTTAACTCAAAAATTCATGTTACAATTTCTCCGCGTGCCTTTATTATGGAGAGAAACCTTGCTAAAATTTCAATTAATTTATTCTCACATAATAAATCTTTCCCTGCATAGTTTTTCCCTTTAAATAATGAATACTGTGTGTGATCAGGCTCTTCAAATACTTATCCTTAGCAGAAAGTATTCATATTACGACCGCCGGACTAATCTCTTTTGAAAGTTCATCACCAAGCTCCTCGAGAGTCTTGCCTTTAGTTTCAGGAAAATATTTCCATACAACAATTGCCTGAAGGAGCATCATTACTGAGAAAAATAAAAAGGCATGCCCACTTCCGCCTTCAGAATTTCCAACAACAACGGGGAACAAAAATGTGATCACTGCGGCAAAAAACCAATGAGTGAAACTGCCCAATGATTGCCCTTGTCCTCTTACACTGTTTGGAAAAACTTCTGATATCAATACCCAGATTACAGCGCCGGTAGAGAAAGCAAAAAACATAATATAGCCTATCAGGAAAAACAGCAGTTCGTAGCCGGCAAAACTTTGCATATAAAAAGCACGGGCAACCAACCCTAAGCATATTGCCATACCAATAGACCCGACTATCAATAACTTTTTGCGTCCTGCTTTATCAATTATCACAAGACCAAGAATGGTAAACAAGCCATTGGTGATACCAATGATTACCGGCCGAAACATAGAATCAGCAGTGGAAAGCCCTGTGAGTTCAAATATACGGGGAGCATAATATAATATGGCATTAATGCCTGAAAACTGGTTAAACATAGCGACGAGGAAAGCAATAGATATAGGTTTAGAGTAACGGCTTGAAAACAGGGTTTCTTTCTTTTGAATCACACTTGACTTGATGTCAATAATTTCAGTTTCTATATCCCGTGTTTCTATTTTTTCCAGTACCTTTCGGGCTTCGGTTATCTTCCCTTTTTTTATTAGAAAACGTGGACTTTCAGGCACCAGAAACAACAGTAAGAAATAGGCAACTGCGGGTATGCCTCCTACCCCAAGCATCCATCTCCATGAACTTTCTCCCATATTTCTAATTACGTAGTTTGAAACATAGGCTATCAGTATTCCAAATATAACATTGAACTGGAAAAGAGCGGTCATCCTTCCCCTTATAGCTGCAGGAGATATTTCTGATATATACATTGGAGCGACAACAGATGAAGCGCCAACGGCAAGGCCGCCAATAAAACGATAAGCGATAAAAGATGCCAAGCTATTGGCTACTGCACTGCCAAGAGCTGAGAGCGCAAAGAGAAATGCAATGATAAACAAGATGGGCTTCCTGCCATATTTATCTGTTGGGATGCCTGCCGTCAAAGCGCCAACAACGGTGCCGATCAATGCAGAAGAAATAGTAAAACCATGCCAGAAAGGGGAGAGATTGAACAACTGCTGAATAGATTTTTCAACCCCTGAAATGACGGCAGTATCAAAACCAAAAAGAAAGCCTCCTAATGCAAGAATTATTGACCATCCAAAAACTCTTAGTGTTTTTTTATCCATAAATAGTTTTTTTCATAATTAAAAATTTAGTGAGTTTTATTGATGAGCTAACTCTCATACTTTCTATATGTAAACCTCGAGTTAGTATATTTTTAAAAACTCAAACTTTCGATAGTTCTTAATTTGATCAGCCTTTTCGGATCTGTTACAAGGTCATAATACTGGTATCTCTAAAGCTTGCGCTGCCGTCAGTTACAAAAACGCCCCAATTCCCTTCAGGTATATCATACGCACGAAAATTCATTGCTACTATGTTATTTACATAGGCAACACCTTTGTTTCCCTCAACAAATACCTGTAAAGTAACCGGGGTTCCGGGAGTTAATTCAATGTCACGTTCCAGTTCAACCATTTCAATTACTTCTGCCCGGTTGCGGGGTCACATATCGAAGGAGAGTTTATTTTTTTGGGGTTGAAGGCGGATGTAATACGACTTGTCAAAATCATCACTTGTTCTAAACATCAATCCAAAATCTCTCGTATTTTTTTCAAATGAAACAGCTATATTCATTTTGCAGGTATCCGGCATTTTACCTGCTGATGCAGCTCCGAATGTACCCGGTGCTTTTATGTTTACCACTCTATTGGTGTAGTTATAATTACCAATGCCGTTAGTAAAATTGTGCTTTACAATTTTATTGAAAGCAGCAGCAACAGTATCTGGCACACGTACCGTTAACTCGCCGTTTTTTTCCTGGATTATTTCATGCACCACCAGGTTACCGCCCCAGTTCCAGGTGCCGGTATCTTTAGCATCGGTTCGTGTTGGGTTCCATCCAAAAATAAATCGTCTTTTACCATCAGAAGCAGTCTTTGCAGCATAAAACGCATGACCGTCGAAACTGTCTCTTGCCGGTGTTATCCAGGGCCCTTTCAATGACCGGCTCATTCTATACCTTGTTTGTACAAGATCAGTAAATTCTGAAAACAATAAATACCACCAATTACCTATTTTAAACAGGTCGGGGCATTCATGAGTGAAGTAAAGATCAGGGGCATAGAATGGTTCTCTCACCTGCCACTTAACAAGGTCTTTTGAAGCGCAAAGAGCGGTAAGTCCTCTTCTTCGCGGAATGCCTTTTTTAAACCTTGCAGCAAGCAGCATATTGTATTCCTTTGTTTCATCATTCCAGAAAACAAACGGGTCACGCCAGTCGTGCGGCTCGTAAATATCACCAGGTGCAAAAAAAGTATGTTGTAATATTTTTTTCCACTTCAGCATGTCATCGCTTGTTGCATGCATTACAGCCTGTTCAGGCTTTCCTTGTTTTCTCAAATGAGGATTATGTCCTGTATAAAAAATATGATATTGTCCATTTGCTTTGATAGCAGAACCTGTAAATACATACAAATCCTGTTCTTCAGCAGTACCACGGGGAAGCACTTCACCGTGCTCAGTAAAATTTACAAAATCCTTCGTGGTAATGCGATACCATGGCGTGCCTTCACCATGCTTTTCCTTATCGCGCCAATCGAGCAGGTAAAACAGTTGAAATTCACCATTAGCGTATAAAGGAATAAAATCTGCCGCCCAGGCATCAACTGGTTTATAAAAAAAACCCAGTTTTTTATTATC
>JAABUR0100008561.1_pt1 | contig 11770 bp, 10 predicted proteins | sample 5560091 | NCBI WGS metagenome assembly JAABUR01 (sample SAMN10711879, study PRJNA513375) | rock metagenome | isolation source: Antarctica rocks | place: Antarctica: Victoria Land, University Valley sud
CGTCACCCAGACGACGTGGAGCTCGGACCGTTCGGTGACTTGGAACTCGAGCGAGATCGAGGTCAGTGGCGGTGCGGGGTGTGGCGCGAGTCGAGCCAACGGTCGATGAGTGGCGTCAGATCCTGGCCGGTGAACTGGTTGACCCAGCGGGTGAACTCGGCTCGATCGACGTTCTCGTTCTCGTGCTGCGCGGGCCACGCCTTCACCAGTTGGTCGAACTTCCGTTCGCCGACTTGTTTCCGGATCTCCCGGAGCATCAGCGCGGGGCCGATATAGACGTTAATGTCAGCGAAGTGGTCGGGCTTGTAATCGCCGGGCGGGCCGGATTCAGCCCGTGCGTGGTTGTCCACCTGGCGAAGGGTCAGCTGGGCACCGGGCACCTTCGGCCCGGGGTTGTCACTGGGTGCCTTCGGCTGGGTCTCGGCTGAGTACCGCTGCTGCAGGTACGTCGCCCAGCCCTCGTTGAGCCACATCCCCCGCCAGTTGGTCGGCGTAACGCTGTCGCCGTACCACTGGTGCGCCATCTCGTGCTGGAGGGTGCTGGCCCCAAAGGCTTGAAGTCTCGCCGCGCCCCGGTCGAGGGTGATCATCGTTTGGGTCTCCATCGTGCCCTCCCCACCAACCACCACGACACCCAGGGACGAGAACGGATACGGCCCCGCATGCTCAACCAGCCAGTCGAACGCATCTGTCCCCTCGGAGCGAAGGGGCGTAATCAGACGCTGGTCCCGCTTCATCAGCCAGTAGGTGATGGTCAGGCCCGACTTGGTGGGGCCGGAGTACTGCTCATAGGGACCGATCGCGAGAGTCGTGACGTAAGACGCCATCGGCTCGTCGACGTGCCACCTCGTTGTCGTGAGTCCACCGCGCACTTGCTTGTCTTCGAGCACCCCGTTGAACACGCCCACGTCGGGCGACGACGTCGTGATCCGGGCGTCGTAGAGCGCCTCGTCGGACGGGTGGTCATTGACCGGATACCAGGTGAACGCGCCATAGGGTTCCTGGATCGTGTAGACGGAGCCGTCGGATTCCGTCCGCCAGCCAAGCCCGGCGGTCATGTCTTCGCGTTTGCTCGGTGCGGGTACCGGCGCCGGACGGCCTGAGTACTTGATGACGAAGGTATGGGTGCGGCCGGGCTTCATCTTCGGCGTTGTCATTGTCAGCCCGTTGTCTTTATGCCCGAACGAGACACGGGCGTCATCAAGGGTGACCTTTTCGATTTCGAGGGCGTCGCTCAGATCGAGCCGGATCCTGCTGGTGGGTTTGGTGGCGCGGAACGTCACGGTCGCGGTGCCGGACAGGACCTCTTCTTGATAGGCCAGGTTAAGAAAGTAATGGAGTACGTCGACCTCGGGGTTGCTCGTCTCGGGGTAGTACGGGTCTTCAACCGGGTGGGACTCGCCTGCCTGCAACGCAGCTGCACCAGGGACGTCTGGGTGCATCGCCGGACCGGAGGAGGTTGGGGGGTCGGAGGGCGGCGGTTCGGAAGGTTCAGGGCTCGACGTCGGTGAGGCTGGCTCGCCGGAGGTCGCTTTCGTGGTGGGGCCACTGGCTGCCGAAGTCGGGTCACTGGCCGTCGTACGGGAGCCGGCCGCGCCATCGGACGAGTCGCCGCTGCAACCGGCCGACAGCGATGCCAGGGCGACGGCGGTGCAGACCGCTAGGCTGCGTGGGTCGAAGCGGCGACTGGGCAGTTGACGCGGAACGACTCTGGGCATATGCCCTCCCTAGCTGCCGGAAGGCCAGGCGACCGTAACGGCTAATCCAGCATAAGCCGCGGATGGGGCTCGCGCTCAGGTCGTTAAGGAACCTCCGCTGTCCCAAGTTGTCTCATGAGTAGGGCAACGGGTTGCGTGGCCACCGACAGCGACTTTACGGCGTGACTGCTGTGTTTGGCGTCGCTGCGGCGACCTAGGACTCGGACCTTGGTGGGTGGAGAGAGACGCCGTCACGTCGACGGATGCGTACGCCGTAACCTTGACGCCCGTGGCTCTCACCATCGGGATCGTCGGGCTCCCCAACGCCGGCAAGTCGACGCTCTTCAACGCGCTGACGAAGAACAACGTGCTGGCGGCGAACTACCCGTTCGCGACGATAGAGCCGAATGTCGGCGTGGTGGGGGTGCCGGACTCGCGCCTCGGCGTACTTGCTGAGCTGTTCAGCTCGGCAAGGGCGTTGCCGGCGACTGTGCAGTTCGTCGACATCGCGGGAATCGTGCGTGGCGCCTCCGAGGGTGAGGGGCTCGGCAACAAGTTCTTGTCCCACATCCGTGAGGCTGCCGCCATCTGCCAAGTGACGCGTGTCTTCGAGGACGACGACGTGTCCCACGTGGAGGGCAAGGTGTCGCCCGCTGACGACATCTCGACGATCCAGACCGAGCTGATCCTGGCCGACCTGCAGACCGTGGAGCGGGCGCTGCCTCGGCTGGAGAAGGAGGCTCGGCTGAAGAAGGAGAACGCTGCGCTGCTCGAGGCGGTGCGCGAGGCAGAGGCTGCGCTAGAGAGCGGTACGCCGATCACGGCGACGGATATCGACACGGCTGTGTTGCGCGAGCTGTCGTTGATGACGGCCAAGCCGTTCATCTACGTCTTCAACTGTGACGCCGACGAGCTGGGGGATGAGGAGCTGAAGGCGCGCATGCGTGACCTGGTCGCGCCGTCGGAGGCCATCTTCTTGGACGCCAAGTTCGAGGCCGAGCTGGTCGAGCTGGGCGACGACGAGGAAGCGCGGGCAATGCTCGCCGAGACGGGAGTCGACGAGCCGGGGCTCGACGTACTCGCTCGGGTGGGCTTCGAGACGCTCGGCTTGCAGACCTACCTCACCGCCGGCCCGAAGGAGTCGCGCGCCTGGACGATCCGTCGTGGTGCTACCGCACCTGAGGCGGCTGGGGTGATCCACACCGACTTCCAACGGGGCTTCATCAAAGCTGAGGTGGTGTCGTACGACGACCTGGTGGCGGCTGGTTCGATGGGAGCCGCCAAAGCGGCCGGCAAGGTGCGCATCGAGGGCAAGGACTACGTCATGGCCGACGGCGACGTTGTCGAGTTCCGCTTCAACGTGTGAATCGACGTTTGCGCAGGTCAGAGGGGGTGTGCGGTCCCTCAGTCCGCACAGAGTCCGCAAGAAATTCAGTCCGGTGTACTCGATCGACCTGCTTCTTGGTGCTCGACCTGGGGCTGCGCGCCGTAGATGAGCTTGTCTGCAGCTCGGTACTTGGCGGCGGAATGGCACTCCTAGCTGGACCATCAGAACGCCCCGGTCTATGCCGATGTGAGCGCGGCTTGGTGTTGACTTTGCCCCATGACCGATGTCTTCTCGGAGCGGCTCGCTGCTTGGCGCAACTACACCGAGAGCCCTTGGGGACGCATTCGGTACGCCGTGGTTGAGGAGACCCTTCGTCGCGAGACCTCGAAGCTTGGCGGAGTGCTTCGGATCTTGGACGTCGGCGGCGGCGATGGCATGGACGCTGCCATTGGCACAGGCGGGCCACGACGTGACGATTCTCGATCAGTCATCCAGTTGGCTCGACGAAGCGGGACGACGGGCGGCAGACGCCGGCACCCGCGTACGAGCCGTTGTAGGTGACCTCACCGACCCGCCGCAGTTGGGAGAGTTCGATGTCGTGCTCTGTCACTTCGTGCTTCAGTACCGACCCGCTGATGCTGACGACCTTGCCCGACTCGCCCACTACACGCGATCGGGTGGCTTTGTGTCGGTAATCGTTCCAAACCCGGCGAGCATGGTGCTTCGCGAGCTTGTGATTGACGGCCCGACGGCCGCGTTGTCGGAGCTGGACGCTGAAACCAAGCGCGCGGTCACCTTCAATCACGACGTGAGAAAGATTGCGATGGTCGAGCTGGAGCGGGCGCTTGAGCAAGTCGGCCTGTCGGTGATTCAGCGCTACGGAACGCGCATCGCAAACGAACTCCTAGCGGACAACGACTGCAAACACGACCGCGAGTACTTTAAAGATCTGCTCCGACTGGAGTTGGCGCTGTGCGATCAGGAGCCGTTTGTGCGCATCGGTGGGATGTACCAATTGATCGCGACCAAGCCTTGACCACTCCCCCGGTAGATCTTCACCCCACCGTGCTCGTCCCATCACCACCAACGTTTTGCAACAACAGCCCCGAAAATGCGTCGTGGGCCGCCCGTCCACGGGCGACCCATCTACGTCATTCGTAGCATGCGTGCCGCTTGGAGTGAACGAGTGGAAACGACCAGCTGGCACTGGAAGCCGCGGGCGCTGCAAGGACCAGCGGAATTCGACGGCTTCCACCGGAGTGAGAGTGCAGGGCTCAGCTCCTGAGGCGCAGGAAAAGGGTTGGTGTTCCGCTCCGGTCAGAGTCGCGGGTCGACTGGCTCGGACTCGAGAGCGAGAACGGCGAAGACGGACTGGTGGATCTTCCACAACGGTTCGTGGGCGACGAAGGACGCCAATGCGTCCATGCCAAGCCCGTGCTCGCGCTGAGCCAGCTGGCGCTTCTTGCCGAGGTGACGGCTGCGCAGGACCTCGAGCGAGGCGGTGTAGTCCGGGCCGTAGATTATCCGCAGGTACTCGCGTCCGCGGACCTTCAGGCCGGGCTGCACGCGACCGCACGGGACGTCGGCAGGCTTGACGACCATGCCCTCGCCGCCGTCCGTGGTCAGCCACGACCACCAGTCGGCCGCCCCCTCACGTTCTGCGGCCGACGACAGGTCGACGAAGCGGTGGCGTGTCGGCGTGATCAGGTCGCTGTCTAGCTTCGCCAGCTCCGCGAGGTGCCACTCGTTCGACTCGGCCAATCCCAGGGCACGCCCTTCGGCCGCGAGGATCTGGAATGGCGCGAGGGTGATGCCATCGAGCCCGTCCGTGGGTCGGCAGTACGCCGCGTAGGCGTCGCGGAAAGCGCCGGCGTTGGTGAGTCGCTGCTGAGTGCGCGAGGTCAGTGCAGACACGTCCAACCCACGTGCGGCGGCACGGTCGAGGACCGACAACGCCTCGGGCAGAGCATGCCGAGCAGCAGCGCCGACCGAGGCGTACTGCGCATGGATCAATCCCATCGCCTTCGCCGACCACGGCAGCAGCTCGCAGTCCAGGGCGAGCCAGTCGGTCTCCAGGGACTCGAACAGCGGCGCCGCTGCGACCCGGAGCCGGTCGACGAGCTCGGTGGTATCGGTGAAGAACGGGCGGCCGGTGCGGGTGTAGACCGTGCCGGTGGAGCCATCCCCGACGCCGAACCGTCGCTCAGCCGTTTCAACGTCCTTGGTGATGACTACGATGGCGCGCGAGCCCATGTGCTTCTCCTCGCACACCACCCGGGTCACGCCCCATTCGGCGTACTCGTCGAAGGCCTGCTCCGGGTGCTCAAGTAACCCCGCGCGCTGGGATGCCTTCGCCGGCGACATCGTCGGCGGGAGGTAGATCAGCCAACGCGGGTCGACCGCGAACCGGCTCATGATCTCCAACGCAGCAGCGGCGCTCTCCTCGGGGATCTTCACCTTGCCTGCGTGCACGGTCTCCAGCCAGCGGGTGCCGGCGACGTCGTCGATCCGCAGGACCGACCGCTCGCGATCCCCGGTCGCCGGCCCGAGCGGGCGGACCGGCTCGTACCACTGCTGCTCGGCCGGTACTGAGACGAGCTCGCGCTCCGGGTAGCGCAGGGCGGTCAGCTCCCCACCGAACACGACACCGGTGTCCAGGCAGATGGTGTTGTTGATCCATTCCGCACGCGGCACCGGGGTGTGTCCGTAGACGACCATCGCCTGGCCGCGATACTCCTGTGCCCAGGGGTATCGGACCGGAAAGCCGTACTCGTCGGTCTCGCCGGTGGTGTCGCCGTACAGGGCGAACGAGCGCACCCGGCCGGACGAGCGACCGTGGTACGCCTCCTTCAGACCAGCGTGCGCGACCACGAGCCGGCCGTGGTCCAGGACGTAGTGGCTGATCAGCCCGTCCATAAAGTCCAGGGCCGCGCTGCGGAAGTCGTCCGGCTGGTCGTCGAACTGCTCCAGCGACTCGGCGAGCCCGTGCGACACCGCGACCTTTGCACCCTTGAGCGCACGCACGAGCTTCGCCTCGTGGTTGCCGGAGACGCAGAGCGCCGTCCCGGCCGCGACCATGCCCATGACCAGGCGCAGAACGCCGGGGGTGTCGGGGCCCCGGTCGACGAGGTCACCGACGAAGATTGCCTGCCGCCCTTCCGGGTGGGACGCACCGACGGCCAGGCAGTATTCGTCTTCCAGCTGCCAGCCAAGGTCAGTCAGCAGCGTGCGCAGCTCGGACGCACAGCCGTGGATGTCGCCGATGATGTCGAAGGGCCCGTGAACGTCGGACTTGTCGTTCCACGGGCGCTCACGGACGATCTCGGCGCCGGTGATCTGCGCTTCGCCACGCAGGACGTGGACCCGGCGGAATCCTTCCTTCTTCATCCGGCTCACGGAGCGCCTCAGGTCGCGGTGCTGCCGGGAGACGACGTGCGGGCTGAAGTCGCGATCCGGGCGATCGGCGTTACGCGCGTGCGCGATCGACTCCGGAACGTCGACGACGATGGCGTCGACCAGGACGTCGTGGCTCTTCGCGAGCTTCACCAACGATGCCCTGGCTGCCTGCTGCACGTTCGTGGCATCGACGACGGTCAGCAGGCCGCGCCGCAGCCGGGTACCGACGATGTAGTGCAGAACGTCGAACGCATCCGGTGTCGCCGACTGGTCGTTCTCGTCGTCGGCCACCAGTCCTCGGCAGAAGTCGCTGGAGATGACCTCAGTTGGCTTGAAGTGGTCGCGGGCCAAGGTCGACTTGCCGCTTCCGGACACGCCGACCAGGACCACCAGGCCCATCGCGGGAACGGTGATCTGTGTCGTCTGGGTTGCTTCAGTCACGGGTGAACACCGCCATCTGCGTCGGTGTGCCGAGCTGCTCGTCGCGCTCCCCGATGCCGCGTACGTCGACCGAGTAGCCGTACGTCGACGCGACCCGGTCCGACCAGTCGGCGAACTCGGCTCGGGTCCACTCGAAACGGTGGTCGGGGTGACGCATTCCGACCAGGTCCTCGTATAGGGCGTTGTACTCGCTGTTCGGGGTCGTCACGACGACGGCTCTAGGACGTGCTGCCCCGAAGACGACACTCTCCAGTGTCTCGAGCCGGGGCTGGTCGACATGCTCGACGACTTCCATCAGGACGGCGGCGTCGAAACCGGCGAACCGCGGGTCCTCGTAGGTAAGGGCACCCTGGAAGAGTTCGATCCGGTCGGATTGACGCTCACTCATCCGGTCGACGTGCAGCCGTCGCCCCGCCTGCTGCAGGGAGCGTGCCGAGACGTCGCAGCCGGCGATCCTGGTGAATGTGGACGTCTTCACCAGGCGGCCCAAGAACTGGCCAGGTCCGCAGCCGAGGTCGATCACGGACTTCGCCTCGAGCTCCAGGAGCACCGCGTGCACGGCCTCGTGCCGCTGCGTGTTCAGCGGGAGCCGCCTCTCGGCGGGCTGCACGGCCTCCTCGTCGGCAGCGGGCTCCACCGCATCGTCGACCTCGTCGCCGAGCTCGGCGAGCCGTGCCAGCGCTGCCCGGGTCAGGCCGCTGCGACGACCGAGATAGCGGCGGGTGATCAGGTCCTTGTCGGGGTGGTCGCTCAGCCAGCCCTCACCCGAGCGAAGCAGTTTGTCGACCTCGTCAGGCCCTTGCCAGTAGTGCTTGGACTCGTCGAGGACCGGGAGAAGGACGTGCAACTGGTTGAGGGCATCCGCCAGCCGGACCGTCCCGGTCAGCCGGAGGTGCACGTAGCGGGAGTCACCCCAGTCGGGGAAGGCGTCGTCGAGCGAGATTGGGGTCGCCTCCACAGTCCAGCCGAGCGGCTCGAAGAACCGTTGCGCGATCACGGGACCCCCGCGGCACGGAATCACCGGGAACTCGATCTCCAACGGGATCGCATCGTCCGCCAGCTCCTGCCGCGACGCACAGCGCCCGCTGCGTGCGGTGCTGAAAACGTCGGCCATGGCGACGCCGAGCAGCGAGGACGCGGCGTACGAGCGGTCGTTGACGTACTGGGCGAGGCTGAAGTCGGGCGCGTTGCGGGCCCGGGATCGGGCCAGCCGGATCGGGTCGATCTCCAAGGTGAGCGCGACCGTGCAGCGGTCCTCGGTTGCCTCTGGGTAGAACACGGTGGCCGTCCCGAACGACTGCGTGAACTCCTGAACTCGGTCAGGGTGCTTGTGGAGGAGATACCCCAGGTCCGTCGCTGGAGCGTGCGTCGTCGAGACCGTCATGAGCATCCGCTCAGTCTGCCTGAACCGCGCGACCCCATTTTCACAATGAACTCGACCGCCTCGACGATCAGGGGACCGTACCGTTCGATGCCATGACGTCGGCAACGCAGATCATCGGGGACACTTCCCTCCCTCCCGGGTTCCAACACCCGCATGCCTCGGAGGAAGCCGGAGCGTTAACTGAGGCAGGGACGATCCCTGCGGGTCCAGGTCGGATCCGGTGCTCAGCACCGGACGAACACCCTTCCTGTGCCTGAACCGCATCTGTCGTACCTCAGGCAGGTCAGCGAGGCGAGATCAATCTCGACGAAGTCGTGACCGGGAGGTCGACGCCGCCGAGAACCGGCTAGTAGCCCTTCGGGGCGGATCGCAGCTCCCTACTGAACCTGACCGCGCCTGGGTCGACACCTGGTTGCACCGGTCCCACCTTTCGTACTGGGGCCGTGAGAGGTAGACGGTCGGATTGGTTGGCGCTGGGCGTGACTCGGCAACCGCGAGGTCCCGCTGGCTTTGGGCTGGCTCGCCTACGATCCGCTTCGTGACCGCCAACCGTAGCGAGCTCATTCGTCTGGTCCAGGGCATGCCGGACGACCAGGTGGCTCTGCTGCTCGCGAAGGCCCGCCTTCTTGCCTCGCCTGTTCAACCCGATCTTGTCTCGGCCGAGCGCCGGGCTGACGATGTCGCAGCCTTTCGTGCTGCAAGCGTTCGTCTCGATGCGATTCTGGAGCTCGACGGGGCCGAGGTGGACGCGATGGTCGACGAGTTCGACCGGTTGCGCCACAAGGACGATCCATCTGAGTAGCCGCACTTGGGTGTCGGCCACTGGAGGTAATCTGTGGACATGGTGAATCCCGCTCTGCAGTCAGCCATCGAGGCCATGAGCCTCGATGAGCGCTTGGAGCTGGTCGAGTACATCGAGAGCACCGTCGATCAGTCCCAGATCGAGGTGACCGAGGAGCAGAAGGCGCTTATCCGGTCCCGGGCTGCCGAGCTTCAGGCCGACCCGTCGATCGGGTTGACCTGGGACGAGCTCAAAGCGCGGGTTGCTGCGCGCCGGGCGTGACGCCTCGGGCACTCGTCTTCCATCCTGGGGTTGAAGACGATCTTGCATCCATTCTCGACTACTACGAGACGTTTGACCCGGCACTGCCGGGTCGCTTCGAAGCCAGGCTGGATGAACAAATCGAGCGCATCGAACTGTTTCCCGAGTCCGGGGCCATCCTGTTTGAGTCCTACCGTCGAGTGCTGCTCAAGAGGTTCCCGTTCATGGCGGTCTACCTCGTTGGCGACGACCGGATCGACGTACTCGCCTTGGTGAATGTCCTGCGCTACCCCGCGTCGATCGAGGAGACCGTCTCCGGGCGGGCCGATGGCTAGCGAGCAGTCACTGCCCTTGCCCATCAGGTCAGTACTCGTGTTCACGCAGCGTCACCACTCACGGGCAACCCGATCGACCGCCGGGACTGCTACCGCATGGTCGTCCGGAAATGCTTGTAACGTGCAGTGAGCAGCTCATGAAGGGATCGAACGAATGAAGATCGCCAGGCAGATCACCGTCTTTGATGCAGCCGATCTCGCCGCCGAGAGTGCGTTCTGGGCGGGGCTCTTGGGCGGTGAAGTTTATGAGGACGATGACTTTCATAGCGTGATCGTCGACGGCAAGTGGCGGTTCGGTGTTCAGCTCGCACCGAACCACGTCCCGCCCGCGTGGCCCGATGGGGCACAGCAGCAGCAGGTCCATCTCGATCTGCATGTCGAGGACATCAGGGCTGCGCATGAGCACGCGGTATCGCTCGGGGCCCGATTGCTCAAGGCCGCCGACGACTTTGATACGGAGGAGGGCCATCAGGTCTACGCGGATCCGGCTGGGCACCCGTTCTGTCTGGGCTGGCACAAGAACGTGCCTGCAGTCCATGACTTTGGCGCGACGAAGGTCTAGTCGGTTCGATCGTGGCGGCGACAGGCTGCTTGGACGGTTCGGCGCACACCTCGCGCCGCCAGTCCAAAGCATGGCGGCCGAGATCCTGCTCGGCGTCTGTCCGCCAGTCGTTGCTCTTCCCCCCCCGCTCGGCATTGCGACTGCCGCCAAAGATCACCGGACGGGCAATCGTCCGGAATACGCTCTAGCCTGTCCGTATGCCTGCCAGGCCCTCCACGGACCACCTCACCATCCGGCCTCTCTCCGCCGACACCTGGCCCGCCTTCGCAGACCTCGTCGCGCGGCACAACGGCGTGTTCGGCGGGTGCTGGTGTACCTGGTTCCACACACTGTCCCGCGATAAGGACCGCACCTACGACAGCAACCGTGACCTCAAATGCCGCCTGGTCGAGCAGGGGCGTGCACACGCCGCGCTGGTCTTCGACGGCGACGAGGCGATGGCCTGGGCAGAGTACGGGCCGCCGGAGGAGCTCCCCAACATCCACCACCGCCAGGAGTACGAGGCGGGACTGGTCGGGCCGCCCGCTTACCGGATCACCTGCATCTTCGTGGATCGACACTACCGGCGGCGCGGGGTCGCGGCCCTGGCCCTACGAGGAGCCCTCGACCTCATCGCCAAGGCTGGCGGCGGGGTGGTCGAGGGCTACCCGCACGACATGTCGAAGCAGCCGGAGGGGAAGAAGATGTCATCTTCCTTCCTCTACAACGGCACCCGCCGGATGTACGAGGAGGCCGGCTTCACCTACGAGCGGTCCAAGGGACAGAAGAACTGCGTGATGACCCGGACGGTAGCCCCTGCCTGACCGCGTCACTCGCGCCCAACGACATCGCGACGGTCACGCCGTACGCAACCACCCGGGGCGCGGTGCCACTCCCTCGTCACGATGGCTCGCCCAACCCGTCCAGTGCAGACCGCATGTGCGATCTAGCTCAGTCACCCAGAAGACGTGTCATTCCACCGCCTGTCGGCACGCTGCAAGCGAGCGGATCTGCCGAAAGGAGGGTGCTGGCGCTACGACGTCTGTACTTGGTTGCTACGGGCTTCGTAATGACACAGCTCGGAGACGGCTTCGACTTGGAAGAAGCCCGCGTGTTCTGGCCCTGTCGGTCTGATCTGGCCCCACTGTGACGGTCTGATGTGGCCCCACCTCCGACACGCCCGGGCCCTGTTAGGACGGTCTGATCTGGCCCCACCCCGAAGGCTCGTCGTGTTCTTGACGGCGAACGGGAGGGACAGAAAGTGGCGAGGTCGAAGGTGGAGTTGTTCGAGGCGATACGCCGTGATGAGCGGCGTGATGGTCTCTCGATCCGGGCGTTGGCTGACCGGCAAGGGGTGCATCGTCGGACGGTGCGGCAGGCACTGGCCAGCGCGGTCCCGCCGGAACGGAAGACCCCGGTCCGGACGGCGCCGAAACTGGAGCCGGCCAAACCGCTGATCGACGCGATGCTGAGGGTCGATCTGACCGCTCCACGCAAGCAGCGCCACACCGCCCGCAGGGTGCTGGCCAGGCTGGTCGACGAACACGACATGACCGACCTGACCTACTCGGCGGTCCGTGACTACGTCGCCAAACGCCGCCCGGAGA
>JAABUR0100008564.1_pt1 | contig 11768 bp, 9 predicted proteins | sample 5560091 | NCBI WGS metagenome assembly JAABUR01 (sample SAMN10711879, study PRJNA513375) | rock metagenome | isolation source: Antarctica rocks | place: Antarctica: Victoria Land, University Valley sud
TCGTGACCGCAGGAGCCGGGGTCGCCGGTGCGCTCGCCGGGGCGGCACTCGCGGCGGCTCTCGTCGCCGCTGTCGGGCTCGTGATCATCCGGCACGAGCTGCGGCCGCAGCGCTCTGCCCTGCGCCTTAAGCACCTTTGGCGCACCAGCCTTGGACTCGTCGGGGTCCAGGGACTCGTGGCCGTCCTCTCCAGTCTGGACGTGGTGCTCGTCGGCATGCTCAATGTCGACCCGGTGGCCGCCGGCAGCTACCAGGCCTCAGCAATCCTGGGGCGCGTCCCACTGTTCCTCGGCAGTTCCCTCGCCACGGCCGTCTACGCCTCGCTCGCCCGCGGAGGATCCTCTGCCAGGGCCGTCATGGCCTCCGTCCTCCGCACCTACGGGTTTCTCGGGCTCGGCTTCCTGATCGCTCTCCTGACCGCGCCCGAGCCGATTCTCAGTCTCGTCTTCCCGCCGAAGTACGCGCTCGTCAACAACTTCCTCCCCTATACCGCGCTCGCTGGGGTCGGCATCGGCGCCGTCAACGTCATCACTACATGGTTCCAGGTGGGCGCCAAATTCCGTACCTCAATCCTGCTGCAGGCCGGCGCCCTCACCGTCGCCATCCCCCTGCTCATCGTCGGCTTCGCCCTCGGCGGCCTGCGCGGTCTGGCCGTGGCGGCGCCGGTCGGACCAGCAATTACCGCTGCGCTACTCCTCGCCGCGGCGCGTGAGACCTGGCCGATGGTGGCGATGTGGTGGCGCGATGCGGGCATGCTGGCCCTGCTGCTGCTGGCGGCCCTGGCCACGAGGGCGTGGCCACCACTGTGGATGTCCGTCGCCGTGCTCATCGGAATTGTCTCCCTGCGTCGCCTCCTCGCGGTCCGCAAAGAATCACCAAGGCCCGCGGTCTTCCCACCGCCGCGGTCGCCGTGATCGTGTGTTGTGCACTCGCCCCGGTCCGCCGCGCGACATGTGACAGCGCGTCGAAGGGGATGGTCGGCAAGGACTCGGTCCCCTAACACGCCGTGCCGGATCGGGGCACCTCCCGCTCAGCACACGGGCAGCGAGAACAGGGATCGTCCACGTCAGTCCCCGACCCAATCACTGACACAGCTCAAGATGCCTGTCGGTCGCCTCGGAGGGCGGATCCACAGCCGATCATCAGGTGCTCATCAATACCAATGCCGTGAACGGAGACTCGGATATGCCACGCAGGACACCGCTACATGACGTTCTTGACGCCGTGTGGCCTGGCCGGACCCCCCTCGACCGCGACTCGGACCTCACCCCTGCGCTTACGCTCGCCCGCGCCAACCACGTGCAGGGTGCGTTAGCCCGCAGCTACCCCATGGCGCTGGCGGCGGAGCTCCGCCGGGTGGAAATCGCCACCGCCGCCTTCGACATCGCGCTGACCGAGACGGTAGGGCGGCTACGCGCCCACGGCGTGGACCCCGTACTCATCAAATGCGTACCGGGCGCTGATCAGGTCTATTCGAACTTCGACTTGGTTGTGGGCGACATGTTCTCAGAGGCGCTGAGGGCACTCAACGGCTGGGGCGTCCGCACCTCACGACATCCATTCGAACGCACCAAAGTGCTCGTCTACCCGCGCGCAGGGCCTGCCGCGCACTTGCACCGCGAAGCCTCCTGGTGGGATGTGCCATCGGTGGATGGCGCCTTGCTTCGATCTCGAGCACTGGACACGGGGTTGTGGCTCGTCCCCGCGCGGGTGGATGAGCTGCGCATCTGGGTGGCACATGCGCTGTTCCAGAACCTCGCGGTCGACCTAGCCGAGCTACTGGCGTTACGTCCCCTGCTCGAAGACACGCTGATCGAGCAGGCCGCTACGGACTGCCGCCGCGAGGGGTGGGAACGCGGATTCCGGCGTGTCGTCACGGTAGTGAGGCAGGTGGTGCGTGTACTCGACGACGGTGGAGCGCCGCCCATGCCCCTACGGCTGCCAATGCGGGCGTCCGGTGCGCTCAGCGAGCACGTGTGGCATCTCGGAGCCACCGGCCGACCGGGTGCAGCGGTGCGTGAGAGCGTGTTGCGCGGACCCCTGCTCATCGCGAAAGCCCGCCGCGTGCGGCGGACAAGAGCAACAGCATGACCGACATCCACATCATCGGCTTCTCCGGTCCAGACGGCTCGGGAAAGTCGACTTTGCTGAAGGACACCGCCGCCTACGCTCACAGTGAGGGGCTGTCCGTGTTCACTATCTACCTGTACGGGTGCGTCGTCTGCCGGCATCGGCGCCCACCACGCCGCCTGCGCAACACCCTCAGCGGGCGTGGGACGATCGCCCTAGAGACCCCTGAGAAGACAAGCCGACTACCGCCGTCCGTGCTTCAGCGTTTGCACGCCCACGCCGACACCACAGAACTCGCACTGCGACTGAAGAGCGCTTTATGGCGCATTAAGCGCAAGCGCCGCTCCGTCCGCTCCCCGGTGCTTCTGCTCACCGACCGCAGCCCACTGGACGCACTCGTCAAGCATGACCTGCCAGAGGACGCGTTCGCCGTTCGACGGCTACAGCGTCTCCTCCAACAGTTCACGACTGTCGTCCTGCTCGACGCCGACGGCGACGTGCTGTCCCAGCGCGACGGCGAGCACACCACGCGAGGTCTTGAACTCACGCGCACCTCCTACCAGCACTGGTCAACCGGACGGGGCCCCGTGCTGGCGCTGTCCACGCAGGGAGGGGCGTCCCATCAATTGCCCTGTGCTCTGATCGCCGCAATATGCAACCGCGACACCGAGTCTGCAGGACAGGCTCGGATCGACGGGTCCGGGCAATTTGACTGACCACTTCCGCGTGACGATGCGTTCGGGAAGGCACAGCACACAAACCCCTCCGACCTGGCCAGGCTTTGCCTGAACCTGCCGATCCGAGCGTGGGCCTGCACCGCCACTCGGCGGAGGAGGGCCTGCGTTGCACTGAGGCCAGTTTGGCGGTCACCCGTCGAAGCGGTGATGAATCGACGAATGAACAATGAATAAAACTTGGAGAGTGCTCGTGCGACGTGTTCTACTGCTTACTAGCCACCCAGTTGACGGCCGTGATGGTGCGGACAAAGAAATTGCGTTGGGGCTTGTGCGCGGGTTACCGGAGCTGAGCTTCACATTCTTCGGTCGCGCCGGAAGCCCCTCACCGGCCCCAGGACGCCGTGTGCCCGTGTTCTCCCGAACGGGTTCCCCGGGAATGTTCGAGCGAACGCAAGTCGCACTACGGGTTCCTGGACTAGCGCGTTCGACGGACCTCGTGCATGCGGTGATGACCATCGGACCCGGCTACGCAGCCTGGTCGAGGTCGAAATGGGCACCGCGCCACCGACCCGTCGTGCTTACAGTGCCCGGTGTCGTCTCCCGGGACTGTTTGAAAGGCAGCCATCCGCTTGGGGTTACCGTCGCACTCTCAGACGTCACAGCCGATCACATGCGGGACGCTGGCTATCCCGACGTGCGCGTCATCCCGCCCGGTATCGATCTCACCCGGTGGCGACGCGTCCCACGGCACGGCGCAACACCGTTCGTGCTTTTCTTCGCAGGGCACGCAGGGCCGGATGGTGGGACACATCAAGCGATCGAGGTTGCAGCGCGGGTAGTGCACGGCGGTCTGCCCGTGCGCCTGGTGCTGGCGCTGCGCACCCGCCCGGGACAGGACCAGTCCGCTGAGCTGGTCGCGGCCGAAACCGCCGCCCGCGGCGCAGGCCTAGCCGACGTGCAGGTCCACGGCAGGATCGAAGCAATGACGGACGCCCTGGCCGCCGCTGACGTAGTCCTGTTCAATCCCCCCCGGCTAGACGGCGGCAAAGCGGACGTCCCCTTGACTGTGGTTGAGGCGCTGGCCACGGGACGACCCGTCGTAGCCACAAGACTGCCTCAACTAGCCGCGCTCTCCGATGTCCTTGTGCAGGTGCCCGCTGGTGCGGCAGACGAAGCCGCCGAAGCCGTCCGCCTTTTACTGACCGACCCTGCCGTATGGCGAGAGCGCTCACAAAAGGGACGCGACGCAGTCGAGCGAAGATTCAGCGCGGAACAAATGTGCCGTGCCTACGCTGAAATCTACGCCGAACTGTTGAACGATCACGCTCTTCGTGCTCGTTTCGCATGACCAATCCCAGGTCTAACGCTGCAGAATGTTCCTCCCGTACGCAGCTTGGCCTGGCCGCTACCCGAGATGCGAGCACTCGGGCCTCCCCGGCAACGGGTCGTTGTCGACCAACTCCTACCCCCTTGGGCGCTGGTGCTAGCCGACCGCAACTTCCGGTCCCACAAATTTTGGGCTCTCCTGACACATCCGTGGGGTCATTTCCGGCCGGGGAGGATGGGGCGGTGGCCGCCGAGGTTGAGCATGGCCAGGGCGATGAGGCGTCGGGAGATCTGAATCCGAACGCGACGCGGGTGATGAGCCGGATTTTGGTGTTCAACGACTCGATGCGCCCGTTGGACAAGCCGTGCTCGATCGCCGCCAGGATCGAGTCGGTGTTTGACGATCCGGCGTTGGAGTTCGACGAACGCGGAGATCTGGCACCGGCGGGCCCACCGGATCCAGACCTCGAGGGCGTCGGGGGCCTCCTCGGCCGGGAGCTGGAAGACCAGCCGGAGACCTTCCTTGAGGAGGTAGGCCCGGTGCAGCCGGGGGTCGGTCTTGGCGACCCAGGCCAGCTTGGCTTGCTGCCGGCTGTGGGTGCGTGCGACGACGGGCTTGCAACCCACTCGTGCCCGAGCGCTCGACCTGTACAGGGCCTCGCGTCTCAGAACCTAATCGAGGTTCAGCGGGATGGTCTGATTGACGTTCAGCGGGGTGTGGTTCGTGGTGCGTGGGGGGTGGTGGGAGATGGGGGTGGGGCGGCCCAGGGCGTATCCCTGCCCGAGGTGGCAGTGCAGGGCCCGGACGAGGTCCAAGTGTTCGTTGTCTTCGATGCCTTCAGCGATGACCTGCAGATTCAGGGATTCGCCGAGCCGAACGATCGCGACGGTGAGCGCGGCCGATTGCCGGCTGCGGGTCAACCCGCGGATGAATGTCGGGTCGATTTTGAGGATGTCGATCGGGAACTGGGCGAGGTAGGCCAACGAGGAGTAGCCGGTGCCGAAGTCGTCGACGGCCAGGCGGATGCCGAGGGCTTTGAGCCGGCTCAGCTGGTCGACCGTGGCCTCGACGTCGCGGATCAGCAAGTTTTCGGTGATCTCGAGGGTGAGCAGGCGAGCGGGTAGCCCGCTGTCGGTGAGGGCGTCCGCGACGTCATCGATGAACTGGGTGTCGCTGAGCTGGCGGGCGGAGACGTTCACCGCGATGGTGTATCGGTGCCCGGTGGGGGAGGAAGGCCAGCTCGCGGCGTGGTGACAGGCCTCGTGCAGTACCCAGCGGCCGATTCCGCTGATCAGTCCGGTGTCCTCGGCGAGCGGGATGAACTCGGCCGGGGTGATCAGGCCGCGCTGGGGATGGTCCCAGCGCAGCAGAGCTTCCGCGCCCACGGCGTGGCCGGAGGCGAGTTCCACGATGGGTTGCGCGGCGAGCCACAACTGCCCGCCGCTAAGGGCTCCCTCGAGATCGGAGCGGATGGCAGCGCGAGTGAGTGCGGCGTCGAGCAGGGCGGGGGCGAACACCTCCCAGCGGTTGCCGGGGGTGCGTTTGGCCTCATACATGGCCAGGTCAGCGTCGCGCAGCAGGTCACCGACCTGGGGGGTGCGCCCGCCGGTGGTGGTGGTGATCCCGATGCTGGCATGCACGCTGAGCATCTGTTCAGCCAGAGCGATCGGGGTGCCGACCGCGTCGAGGACCCGTTCGGCGACGGTCACAGCGGCGGTGGTGTCGGTGTTGGGCAGCAGCACCGCGAACTCGTCACCCCCGAGGCGGCCGGTGGACTCCCCCTCGCGCACGGTGTGGCGCAGCCGGGCGGCGATGGTGCTGAGCAGCTCGTCGCCGGCGTGGTGACCGAGGGTGTCGTTGACGGTTTTGAACTGGTCCAGGTCGATCATCAGCACCGACGTTGGCTGGTCGGTGGGGGCGTCGGTGAGTATCTGGTCGAGTTGGTCGTAGAACAGCCCACGGTTGGCCAGCCCGGTCAGCGGGTCGTGACGGGCCTCGCGCACGGCCCGCATGGTGTGAGCGTCGGTTAGGGACAGGCTGACGTGGTCGGCGAACGCCGTCAGCACGTCCTGATCTCGACGGCTGAAGGTCCGGTCGGGGCAGGTGCCGGTAATGAGCAGCGCACCCACGGCGCGACCGGTTTCCCGCAGCGGGGCGACCATCGCGGCGGTCAGTCCCTCACCGGGGCCTCGGGCCGGGCGGTCCGGCTGTTCGTAATCGGGCACGCACACGAGTTCATCAGTGGTGATCGCCTGACCGACAAGGCCCACGCTCAGCGGTATCCGACGCCGCGAGTAGCGCAGCTTCTCCTCGGACAGCCCATGGGCGGAGACCAGCACAGTGCAGTCGGGGTCATCGACGTCAAGGAGGCGGAACACCACGACCTCAGCGCCCAACAGGTCCCGTGCACCGTTCGTGATGGCGTCCAACACCTCCTGCAGCGGGGCGCGGCGCACCAGGGCTTGCTGCACGACGGCGAGGTGTTCCAGCAACTGCTGGCGCGAGCGCAGCTCCTCGACGAGCTCCAGCTGACGCAACGCCAGGGACAGGACCCGTCCCATGCCCCGGGCGAGGCTGACCTCCTCAGTGACAAAACCCAATCCGTTCCGCGCCAGCAACAGCTGATCGGTGCCAGCACCCTCCACGGCCGCCACCAGCACCACGCACTCACCCACCCCGGGCATATCCAGCATCCCACTGTCGGCGGCGGCCAGCAGTGCTGCGGTCGGGGCGTGGCCGTTGCGGAATCCGACCGACGCACTCACCATCCCATCGCACAGCAGCGCTGCAGCGTCGGCTTGCACCGCCTCCGCGGCCCGTTCCACCGCCAGCTCGCGCAGCACCGCCTCGTCGGTGCAGGCCGACAGGGCTGCGACGTACTCGACGAGCTGCTGAGTTGCCCACGCCGCCCCGGTCATGCTCAGCCCACCGCCAACACCACGAGGGTTTTGTTGTGGAAACCGGCGAAGCCTTGGGTGCGGGCGAACTCACCGAAGGTGTAGACACCACCGACCACCGCACCCTCGGCGTGCGTGGCGATACGGTGCGCCTCCTGAATAGCCCCGCCATCACCGAGGATCCACCGGCGGGCGACGCAGTTGAACACCAGCAAACCTAGCGGTGCCTGACCGTCAAGACCGGCCCGAGCGTTCCGGCACGCCTGGTCGGCACCGGCCAACACCGACGTGGCGTCACCGGTCATCAGCGACACCAATGCCGCCGGCGGCACCTCCGCCGCGCAGATCAGCGACCCGCTGGCCGGGTCACCACCCACCACGGAACGAATTTGGTGCCCGCTGCGCCTCAACAACCCCAACGGGTGGGTACCCGCCACCCGGGCGAACAACTTCGCGTCCCAGCCCGGGGAGTCCGTGCCCGCCAACGATGCGGTGGCGCCGAGCTGGTTGAGCCGATCCACATACACCTGCAGGGCAGGCTGATCATCAAGCTCGTGCACCACATTGCCGGTGCTCGCGGTCGCTAGCATGGGCGCCCCGACCGGTTGCCAGCCGTGCCCGACCCCCACCCCGAACGGTGCTTGTGAGCCCAACGCCGCGGCGACCACCCCACCAGTGAACACCTGCCCGTCTCGCACCTGCCACGACGCGCCGCCCCCGACCATCGCACCCCCAGCCGCCCCGACCAGGGGCACCCCCGCGCCAGCAACCTGGTAGGCCCCGCGCACCACCTCCTGCTGATCGCCAGTGGCCCCATCCGACATCAGCACCAACACCTGATGCGCCGAACCGGTCACGTCGTTCAGGCATGCTGCTGCGCGGGCCCCGGCATGGCGCAACCCGGCAGCACCTACCGCGGCCCCGGCGGTTGCAGCGGCAAAACCAACCCCACCGAAAGCGACCACCACCACCCCACCGCGTGCGGACCTGGAGACACACCCCGTCGTGGTCCCGATCATCGGCACCTGCCCGACGACCTCAACCACCCCCGCCAGCAGCTCCACCGGGTCGTAATCGGCAGAGCACCCCATCAACAACAACACCGGCTGCCGTCCCGTAACCGCCTCCCGAACGGCAGCAGCCCCTGCTTCTCGCGCCGTGCCCACCTGCACCCGGCCCACCCCCACCCAGCGGTCGGCTACCTCCCCGGTCAACTGAGCCCCCGCCCCGACGCGTTCACGACCCGGGCCCGGTACTGCGTGCCCGGTGATTCGCATCTCGTCGCGGGCGTAGGTGCCGAGAGATGGGAATCGACGATCGCGATCTTGGGCGGGATCTTGTCCAGGATCTGGTACGCCGCGGTGCGACTGGTCAGTGCCACGACAGGTCTCCGCCAAGGGTTGGAGCTGATGCCGCGGGCGGAGGGGGAGCCTGTGGGGCGAGCTGGGTGACGTGCGTGGGGGTGAGCTCGTCCACGGTGGCCACGCCGAGCAGTCGCATCGTGCGGCCTACCTGCTCGGAGAGCATTTGGATGGTGCGGTCGACGCTGTCGCGGCCGCCAGCCATTAACCCGTACAGGTAGACGCGGCCGACTAGGGTAAATTGGGCGCCGAGGGCGATGTGACCGCTTGGAGTGCGTATCGGCTTCCCAGCATCCGCCCAGTTGGCGATCGTCTGGACCGAGACGCTGAAAAACGCTGCTACCTCGCTGGCGTCAGCCATCGGTCCTCGGGTGTTCCGACCATGGTCAACTTTGCTCTCATTCCCGCTCAGCCTGATCCGAAGGCCCCGGAGGAGGTCCGCAACCATGCAGGCGTCATTCGGAGGCCTACGCCATGCGGATTGGAAAGCCATGAAAATCACAGCCACGGCCGGGACGCGGTTGACGGTAGAGCGGGCGCCTCAGCTGGCTCAGAGCCGATCCACCCCCGACATTTCCGGGCCTCGGGGCTGGCTCCGACGTTCAGGTTTGGGCCAACCGGAAAGCCACCAACCTGGTGGACCTCCCCGACCAGGTGCTGATAATCGGCGGCAGCGCCGTCGCCGTGCAGCTTGGACAGTTCCTGGCCTGGATGGGATCGCAGGTCACCCTCGTCGATTGCAGTGAGCGGAAAATGAGCCGCGAAGAACCCCGAGCCGGCGAGCGCCTTGGCTGCACGGTCGACGAGGGCCATCGACCGGTCGCGGTCCACATGTACAGCTGAAACCTTTGCGCCCGTTCGGGTTCGCCGACTTGACGTCCTCGATTGCCGTGCACGATGTGGCTGGTGTCGACGGTGGCCAGGTCCCGCAGGATCGACGGAGTGAAGTGGATGTCCTAGAACGCCTGGCGGGCGCGGGCCAGGTAAATCTCGGCTTTCGCGGTGCCCCCCAGTGCAGTTTGAAGCCGCCCGCGGGGTGCGACTTTGGACGATGTCGCGCAGGTCATAAATCGTGAGCGCCGCCGCTAAGCGACGCTTCTTCGCGTTTAACTCGGGTACTTTGAACTTCAGCAGGGGCGCAAGGTGGGGGCGGTTCGGCAAACGGCGGGTAACCATGCTGGTCCATCTCATCTCTGCCCATAGTCGAAACCCGGCGGCCGGAAAGAAGCACTGCATCGCAGGTCTAGACTCCATCGGGCACTCGCGTTTCACGTTTTAAGGGGTGTGGTGGGGAGGAGAGTGTCCGGGGTTGCCTTCGTCAGGCTTCTGGCTCCCTGATCACAACGACCGAGGCAGCGGCAACCAACACCTCGGCAGAAAAGGCATGACCACCCCATCTGTCTAGGACGCCCACCGGAGGACAACCACCAACGGCAACCGGGCACCAACGGCGACCGGGCCGGTTCGAAGGAACAAAATGGCAGGCCCCGCCTGCGCTGACCTCAGTATAGCGACAGTAAACAATTGGTCAAGAGACGGTAAACAGAAGGGGCGCAGTAGGAGCTCTGACTAGGAACTGCGGTGGTCCCTCGCTGCTCATCGTCCCGCAGCGGCTCGGTGAAGGCCCCACTCCCGCGAGGCACCTCGCTCAGCGCTATGAGTACCACGTCGTCCCAGCCCGCGATTGGCGCCGACAGCCGAGTGACGCAGGTCGTCATGCCGGCTTGAGCTCGAACGCTCCTGCCGGCTGAGAGACACGCCTTGCGAGCCACAGGCGTCCCCCGACCCACTTACGCCTTACCGGCTCTCCTGACTGATCCGTGGGTGATTTTCGGCCTGGGAGGGTGGGTTGGTGGCCGCCCAGGCTGAGTAGGTGCGCACAGTTACGTGCCCAGGTTCTATCGAACAGGATGTCGGTGTTTGATCGTGGGGAACAACGGTGTCGTAGATGTGGTGTTTAGTAGCTCGGCGAGCTGGGCGGCGGGCAGCGGAGGCGCCCAGAGGTAGCCTTGGGCAACGCTGACGCCGAGTTGGTGTGCACGGACAGCTTGGCGTAAGGTTTCCACACCTTCGATTACGAGGGTCAGGTCAAGTTCCGCGGCGAATCCCACGAACCCGCGGATCAGCGCGTCAGCGACGGGGGTGCCCAGTGCTGCGGTGAAGGCGTGATCGGTTTTCAGGCCGTCCACGGGGAGATGCAGCAGGTGCGCCAACGCGGAATACCCGGTGCCGAAATCATCGAGCACGATCCGGAAACCACGGGCGCGGAGCGTGTCCACGAAACCGTAAGCGTCGTCAGATTGCGTTGCGATTTCGACAGTTTCGGTGACCTCCACGTTCACCACCTCCGGGGCCAAGCCCGCAGCGGTGACCACGTCGGTGATGCGGTCGACACCGTCGGGATACTGGAAATGCCGGCTGGAGAGGTTCGCGTTCAGCCGCAGCCGCGGATACTGGCGCTGCCAGCCCACGAAGTCCACTGCCGCCTGGCTGAGTATCGCCAGGTCCAGATCGATGATGATCTCCGTGTCCTCAGCTAAGGGGACGAATGTCGTCGGCGCGAGAACACCGCGCACCGAATGATGCCACCGGGCCAGTGCCTCCACCCCCGTGATCTGCCCAGTGCGTAGGTTCACGATGGGTTGGTAGTAAGGCACAATTTGGCCCGCGTCCACCGCAGCGGTCAGCTCGGTGACGTCGGCGATCGAACCAGCCGGGTGTGGTCCCCGTCGCCGCAGCATCTCCAACTGATCTTCCACCACCGCGGCGATCGCCACGAGCTGCATCATTTGCTCGGCACTGAAGTGGCGGGGGCGGGTATCAAGCAAACACAACGTGCCCACCACGATCCCTTCCCGTCCCGTCAACGGCACCCCAACATAAGCCCGGATGTGCGGGGAGGACGCGGGCGGTGCGGCCAGCTCACTGTGTACGACGGGCACACCGTCACGGACTGTGTGATCACACAACGTGCTCGCCCGAGGAGCGGTCCCCAACGGGGCACCCACTGCGGCGATGGTGTGCCGGGTGTCGGCATCAACAACGTTCACTACCACGGTCGGGAACCCGAAGTTCTCAGCTATCAGCGTTACGGACTCGTGCAGAGCAGAACCCGCGGTCACCACCTTCACGTAGTGACCGGCAGACAGGTGCTGGCGGCGTTGCTCATTCATTGCCTATGCCGCACCATCCGTCCTAGCTAGGCAGCCCCCCTCATCGTAGGTGAGGGAAAACGGTTATTGGAGGTCCACTATAAGCAGCACGACCTCCCTGTCTGTCAACCTGGGGTGAGGCACCCGCTCCCTGAGAATCAATGACCCAAGGGCGGGGATGGAGACTTCTCTCAAATGACGATGACTACGACTGTGCTCGACCCCTCGGTTGTGATCGAGGATCCTGTTCTGGTGGTTGATGATGATGTGCAGCGGCCGGACCC
>JAABUR0100008566.1_pt1 | contig 11763 bp, 10 predicted proteins | sample 5560091 | NCBI WGS metagenome assembly JAABUR01 (sample SAMN10711879, study PRJNA513375) | rock metagenome | isolation source: Antarctica rocks | place: Antarctica: Victoria Land, University Valley sud
CCTCCACCTGGGGCCTCCCTGTTCCGTGTCCTAGACACCACGGATCCTGAGGCCCCAGGCCCCTTCTCAGGCCCAGGCTCGAACTACGTGTCGATCACGCCCACCACGCTTCATGACGAAGAGCCGTGTTCACCCCCAGCGCTGCCTACGCCTTCAACGGCCAGGACAACGCACCCGCCGGCGACAACAAGGACTGAACGGCCCAGCACCACAGCCTCAGCAGCTGGGGACCGCTCGCCCCTGGCCGGCCCCCAGCCCCGCCACCAGCGGAGAGCCCCCAAAGGACCGGGGACCTACGCCATCGCCTGCCTCGTCACCAACCCCGACACCGGCCACCCCACTTCGGGTTTGCATGATCAGGGTGCTACCCCGGTCCGCTGACACTGCGGGTAGCGCACGGCGCATCTCGCCGGTGAGCTGACGGTGCGGCTGGGCGCTTCAGCCGATCCGGGCTGGCAGTGACGGCCCGGGGCGCCTTGCCGCTGCCCGACGTGGCACGGCCTGCGGCTCGGCCACAATTGCGGTCGTGGGGGACCTGCTGTCGGACGTTGGGACCGCCTACCAGCGGCACGTAGCGACCGGCGGGCGCGAGACGCGCTTTCTCGTCCTTCTTGGGTTCGTGGTGACCTTCCTGGTTGTCCGCAGCGCCACCCACCTCGTCCGGGCAACGCAGGGACGCCGCATCGGCAACATCGTCGTGCGCGGCGTGCACGTGCATCACCTCGTTCCCGGCATCGTTCTGCTCCTCGTCAGCGGTTACTTGTCGGTTACCGGGTGGCGCCACCCGGCGCCGCTGGCGCTCGGCTTCGGGATCGGCGCGGCGCTGACGCTCGACGAGTTCGCGCTCTGGCTGCATCTTGAAGACGTCTACTGGACCGACCGCGGCCGGCGGTCCGTTCACGTGGTCATCGGAACCGTCGGCGTGTTGCTCCTGCTGCTGCTGCACCTTGGCTTCTGGTCCGGGGTTGGTCGGGCCGTCGGACGGCTGGCTGGCCTCGTGTGGCAGACACCCGCCCCCGGCGTGCTCGCGCGGGGAGAGTCGTGCGTACGGGTGCCGCACCTTCAGCTGGAGGGTCGGGCGGCTGAGGGCGCACCGACGGTCGTGGTTGCCAGCGGATCGGGTGCCAGCCGGGTCAGCCGAGCTTGTACCCAGGTGCCGCCCAGGTCGGTCAGGGTTGCACTGCCCTCAGTCACAGCGTGGACAAGCCACGGCATGCCGCCGGCCCGGCGCAGCACCGTGGAGCCCGGGACGGGCAGATGCCCTTCCACCCCGGCGGCGGACACCACCTGCAGTGCGGTGCTGACCGCGGCGTCGGCGACCAGCCCCGCGGCGTCCTCCGCATCGGCCTCGCCCGGTACCGCCACAGTGAGGACAACAGTCACCAGCCGCTCCCCCGGCCCGATCACGTCGCTGCCCTCGACGCGGACGTCGACGTCGAGCGCCGACGGCCCGCTCCCCCGCGATCCGCCGCCGGCTTCGCCTGACCCGGCTTGTCGCGCAACGCCCGGTAGATCGAGGTGCGGCTGACCCCGAAGATGCCGCCGATCTGCTCCACGGTGTGCTCCCGCTCGTCATACAACCGTCGAGCCGCCCGCACCTGGTCCGCGGTCAGCTTCGAGGGCCGGCCACCGTTGCGGCCCCGGGCCCTGGCCGCCGACAGCCCCGCCATCGTGCGGTCCCGGATGATTTCCCGCTCGAACTGGGCCAGTGCACCGAACAGGTGAAACACCAGCCGCCCCCCGGCCGTCGTCGTGTCGATCGACTCCCGCAGGGAGCGGAACCCGACCCCCTGCTCGTCCAAAGCGGTCACCGTGTCGATCAGGTGACGCAGGGAGCGGCCGAGGCGGTCCAGGCGCCACACCACCAGGGTGTCCCCCGGCCGTAGCCGCTCCAGCACTTTGTCCAGCTCCGGTCGGCGGTCCAGCACCCCCGATGCGTGGTCGACGAACACCTCATAGCACCCCGCTGCGGTCAGCTCGTCGGTCTGCAGGTCGGCGTTCTGCTCCGCCGTCGACACCCGGGCGTAGCCCAGCAGCACTGACACCCGAGCAACGTAGCGGAGAGGTCAGACAGGGCTGGTTGCGCCACGCTGATTTCGTGCGCCGGTTGCGCTACACCCACAGCCCGTCCCGCCTAGCGGTTTCGCTACACCCCCGACTGCGTACCGAAAACGGTCCGATGAGGAACAATTCAAGTAGCACCACTCACCCGCCCGGACGTTCACTGTGACGCCGCCGTAGCTCTTCGTTACAGAGCGCGGCGCCGCCCAATAGGGAGAAGACAACAGCGCATTAAGAGCAGGGCCGCAGCTTTGTATACCAGAGCTCCTCAGTGCGGTGTGGAGCGCGCCCTTGGTAGAACGGCTGAGGGAAACAGCGGCTAGGTTGCCCCTGAACGACAACCGGAAACCAGACAGTCTCGTCCTGCACGTCTGCAACTTTGATACGAGACTTGGGAGGCACGGACAGGAGATCCAGGCCCCCAGCCTGTACTCCCATGTTCCGGGCAAGCCCGCCCTGCTCGAGCTCGCCCTGACCCCGCTGCTGGACGCCACCGACGCCCTGCTGGGCTCCGCGCCGATCGGCGCCGCCGGCGACCCCGATCAGCAGCGGCGCTGGCTGCTGGCCTACCGCCAGCTGCTCGACACCCACCAGGCCGCCTTGCGCCTCGTCGTCGGCGACCTGGAGATCAGCCAGCACAGCGGGCTCGCCGGCCGGATTGGCACCCAGCACGCGCTGATCCGCAGCGTGCTCGCTTTTCTGGCACTGACCAAGCGCACGCCGCCGCCGTAGTGGGCATGCTCGCCTGGCCGGTGCTCTGGCTACCCGAAGACGCCCGGGAGAACCCGCAGACCGCGGTCGACCGGGCCATGGCGGTGCTGCACCCACCCCCGGCCGCTACGTAGATAGGCGGTTAGCCCGGCCGGGTCGACCTTTCCGGCCTTTCGGACAGCGGGGCAGACAACCAGTCCCCGAGATGGTTACGGTGCTGCCCGCCTCCCACCTTTTGACCCAGTCGGGACCGGCCCATGCCCATCACAGCGAGCTGCTCCGCCGCCAGCCGTCCGGTCACCCGCCGCCTGGGTGCAGGTGGCGCGCCGCCCGGATGGTGCCTGGCGTCCCGCTTGGCGGCGACCCTTCTCGCCGGTGCCGCCGCGGCCACCCTTGCGGGGCTGGCCGTGCCGCAACCGGCCGCCGCAGCCCCCGCGCAGGCTGTCCCCGCACAGCCCGCACAGCCCGCACAGCCCGCCCCGGCCGGGCTGGTGCTGCGCCTGGCCGGTCCGGCCAGCGGCGCCCGGCTGCTAGCCGGCTGGGCACCCGGCCTGGCCGCCGCCGCAGACGTCCTCATCCGCTACACCACCACCGCCACCCCCGCCGCAGCTGCCCGGCTGCTGGCCGCCGGGCAGGTCGACGCCACCGTCGGCGACCCGCCTGGCACCGGCCTATCGGGGGTGTTGTCGGCGCCGCTGGCAGTGACCGGCACCGCCATCGTCGCCGACATCACCGATCCGCGGACCCACCGCCCGGTGGCCGGGCTGCGGGTCGACGCCGGCCTGCTGGCCGACCTCTACACCGACCGCACTGTCCAGGCGGCCAGCCGGCTGCGCGCCCTCAACCCCTCTCTTGCGCTGCCCGCCCGCCTAGTCGGGCTGACCGCCGCCGGCGAGGGGGAGCAGACCCGCCGGCTGACCGGCTACCTGACCATCGCCGCACCTGCCCGGTGGACCGCCGGCGCCGTCGACGAGCTCCCCGCCCCACCAGGCGGCAAGGTGCAGGTGCTGGCCGGTGAAACGACCGTCGCCGCCGAGCTGTCCGCCGCTCCCCCAGTTGGTGTCGGCTACCTGGGCTACCTCGACGTCGCCACCGCAACCGCAGCCGGGCTGCCGGACGCCGCTGTCGTCGCCGCCGGCGGCAGCAGCTCCACCCCGACGCCTGCGGCCCTGGCCGTGGGCGCGGCAGGCCTTCCCCACTCCCCCACCGCAGCTGGGGGTGGCTATCCGCTGACTGGGCTCGACACCCTCACCGTCGCCCCAGCTGCCCGCGTTGGCACCGCGGCCGGGGCGCTGCGGCTGCTGCTGGACTACGCCGACCGAGCAGGACAGGGCCGGCTGCCGGCCGGGTTGCCGCCCCTGCCGGCACCCCTAGCCGCCCAGAGTGCTGCCGCTGCCGGGTGGCTGCAGCCCACCGTCGCCCCGCAGCCCTCCCCGCCTTTACCGTCGCCTTCGCCGACAGCGCGGATACCGCGGCCCCTGCGACCACCGGCAGCCGGGCAGCCCACTCCCCCAGACGCCAGCCCGGTTCCGCCGGCGCCGGCCGTCCGCGGGCTGCCGCACCCGGCCGCCGGCCGCACGACGCATCCCGGCCGGCCCCGGGCGACGGCCAGTCAGGGTCCGCTGACGGCCCCGCCGCCGCTGCTGGCACCCCTGCTGGCATCGCCAGTGGCACCGGCAACTCTGCCCGCGCCGGGCGGGCTGGCGCTGGCTGCCCACGCGGCCGGCCGCCGGGGACGGCCGGTGAACATTGCTCTGGTCGGGGTGCTGCTGCTGGCGTTCGCCGCGGCCGCCAGCCACGGCCGCCGGGGGCCCGAGCACTGACGGCTTGCGTTCTCGCTGGGGCACCACGGGCGGGCAGCGGGTGTTGGACAATCAGCCGGTTGCACACCAGCTGACCGCCCCGAACGGCGCAACTGTGATTGACGGTTGAGCGTGTTGCTGGCGCTGGCACCCGGCGGCTAGCAGTGTGAACAGGCCGCCGGGCTGTTCCCACCCACCGGGTGGGACCCGCGGCACCAGGCGCCCCTGTGCGGGCGCAGAAGGAGAGCCACGTGCCTTCCACCTCAAGCCGCCGGCTGCTGACAGTCGCCGGCGTCGGCACCGCCACCCTGCTCGCCGCCGCAGCCCCCGCGCTGGCAGCAGCAACCCCCACTCCCAGCCCGACCTGTAAGATCCCGTCCCTGACGGTGACACCGGCAGCCGGACCGACCGGCACCCGGGTCACCTTGACCGGCGCCCACTTCTCGGGCTGCCCGGCCAAGAACTCCACCGCCAAGCCCACCCCGGTCAACCCGGTGGCGATCGGGCTGGTGTTCAAAACCTCGCCGGCGACTGCGGCCGCCAAGCAGCTGGGCACCACCAGCACCACCCCGACCGGGTCGTTCACCATCACCGTCACCATCCCCGCCGGTGAGCCCACCGGGCTCGCCGAGCTCGTCGCCGTCGCCCAGGACAAGGCCACCGGCTTGGGCTACCGCGCCGCCCGGCCATTCACCATCACCAGCAGCGCAGGCACCACCGGCGGTACGGGCACCAGTACCGGCACCGGTACGGGTACGGGTACGGGTACGGGTACGGGCAGGGTGCCGACGTCGGTACCGGCGGGGTCCGGTGGAATGGCCGCCGCCAGCAGCAGCTCGAGCGGCGAGATCGCCTTGCTCGCCGTGGCAGGCGCCACTGGCATTGGGCTCACCGCCGCCGGTAGCCGGGCGCTACGCCGCCGCTAAGGGCAGGCAACGACAGCACGTCGGCTCCTGCTGCCATGACAGGCCTGTGGTTGACCCGCCGCCGCCCGGCGGCGGGTCAACCACGCCCCGGTCCGCTGCTCGCCCTGCTCGCCGGTGTGCTGCTCATCCTCACCGTGTTGCTGGCAGCAGTCGGGGTACTCGGCGGCGGGCGGCACGTCGACGCCGGCACCCTGCCCCCAACCCACATCCCTCCGCTACCGGTGCCGGCGCCAGCCGGCCCCCTTGCTCCCCCACACCCAGCCCGTCCGCCGGCCCAGACCGCTGGTCCGCCGCGGCGACTGCAGCTGCCGGCACTGGGCATCGACGCGCCTGTCACCCCCGTCACGGTCAGTTCCGCCGGGGTGTTGGGTGTCCCCGACGACGTGCGCACCGTGGGCTGGTGGGACCACAGTGCCCCCACCGGCGCCCCCGCAGGCAGCACCGTCATCGACGGGCACGTCGACTCCGCCGCCGCCGGACCCGGCGCCTTGTTCCGCCTCGCCGACACCCCGCTCGGCGCCGCGGTGACCCTGTCCAGCGCCGGCCACCTCACCCGCTACACCGTCCAGGCCCGGCGCAGCTACCCCAAGACGGCGCTGCCCGGCGACCTGTTCGTCCAGACCGGCCAACCCCGGCTGGTCATCGTCACCTGCGGCGGAACCTTCGACACCACCGCCGGGCACTACAGCAACAACATCGTCATCTACGCCACCCCCAGCTAAGCCCGCAACCGGGGTCAGGCGGTACCTGCGCCCGGGGCTTTTGCGGCCTGCTGAGCCGACACCGCCCCCAGCGGCGCGGTAATCGTCTGGTTCTTGCCGTAGCCGGTGAAGGTCAAAGTCCCGCGGTTGGCGTCCAAGTCTGACAGTCACTACCACCTGGTCGCGACGCGCAGCAGGGTCTCCCAGCCGGATCGGCGAATGTGGTCCCCCGGGGTCGTCGCTCGGCGGGTCGCACGCCGTTGATGACAGCCCAGTAGCAGCCGGGTCCGGCTCGCGCTCACTCTCGCCGGGACGCCGTCGGCACGATCGAGCTCGACGCCAACGGCGACGGCGGACACCGGCTCGCACTCGCGCTCCACACCGGGCACCTCGCTGTGCTGTGCGCGACGGGCACCGCCCGACCTACCTAGGTAGGTCGGCTGGTGCGGAGGCGGTAAGCCAGCCGCGGAGCAGAAGCTCAACGACGTCCTTCTTCTTCAGGCGAAGCGCACGACAGCGATCGTCGAATTCAGCCGCCGTCTCGGGTGTGAGGTCGACGTTGAGCGGACGAGCCGGCATGGCTTCCCGGTAGGCCCCGACCGCGCGACAGGTTGCTGTCGGATCTTGGAGCAAGGCGGCCCAAGTAAAGGCTCCTCCCCCGGTCAGGTCATCGCTCGGACTCGCCAACGTCGGCAAATGCTTCCCAACAGGATTTGGTGACTGGGACTCAGAGGGCTCCGCAGGGTCCGGCGCTGCGGACTCTGCGGGTTGGCCAGTGTTGCCGGATGTCGTCACGCGTTCGCGTGCGAGCTCTAGGGGTGGCGGAGGAGGCAAGCCGGCAGTTCGGCTTGCCCGAAGGCCGCGCAACGCACCGGCACGGTCGTTCATGCCGACACCGCCACTCGTGACGCCGTCTGCATCCTGTGCAGCAGCTCGCTCGTGACAGCTTGGTAGTCCCCCGCCAGGCCGGGAGCGGATGCCGCCAGTCGTTCCGTACGGCCGCCGGGTTCGTAGAACTTAGGGGCAGCTAAGACGGTCACCTCGTACTCGTGGACGAGTTGGCCTCGGGCCCGGGCGTCGCGAGATGGGGCCATCAGATGCCGGATCTCCGCCGTGAAGACCAGTTGTGCGTCGCCTAGTTCCCGCTGAACCTGATCCCGGGCTTCCGCGCGTACTCGATGAGCTCGTGACTCAATGCCGAACAGGATCACCCCTAGCAGCTCGAGGTTGGGGTTGTGTCCACGGACGGTGTCGAAGAGGCGGGCAACCCGAACCATGCCATCGAGGCTGGCCTCGTCGGGCTTGGTGGGAATTACAGCAAATTGGGCTGAGTACATCGCTAGCAGCTGCAACTCGCGGTTACCCGGTGGGCAGTCGATCAGGATGAGGTTGTATCGAGCGGCCACGCCGCTCAGGGCTTCCTCTAGAGCCGTCTCGGGGTGGCGGCCTCGGGAGCGCCATGAGCTGGCGAGCGGGGCCCAGTCCTCGAGCTCCTCGCCACCTGCGACACTGTCCAGCCGTTCTCGGGTGTCCTTAATCGGGTCGAGCGCGACGTGACCGGAGAGCGCCGCCATCAGCGGAGCGGCTGCCGCGTCGTTGCCCTGCCCCTGGAGGTAGCCGAGGTCGCGACCGAGGTTCCCTTGTGGGTCAAGGTCTACGGTCAAGACTCGGTAGCCGGCTGCGGCGGCCAGGCCAGCGACATTGGCGACCACCGACGTCTTGCCGGTCCCGCCCTTTCCATTGATCACGGCGACTGCGTTCGGGATCACTTCAACTCCTTGTGGTCCCCTGCAGTTTGAGCGATCAACGGGCTCGGCCACGGTCGACACGCCGCGGCTACCTAGGTAGGTATCTAAAGCCGGGACTAGGTAGGTGCGTATCCAGGTTGGTAGCCCGGTACCTAGCTGTCTTTCGTGCTAACTGCCTAGGTGCCTATCTCTCGAGCTGGGTCCCTACCTTCCTAGTTTGGCTGTGTACCTAGGTAGGTAGGGCGGAACGACACCAACGCCGATGGCGGCGGCGATCGGGTCGGTACGTAGTCGGCGGGTGTGGGAACCGGACCAAGCTGGCCGGCCGGGTGAGGCACGGCACATGGGCGCCGGCCGTGACGAACGAGCCAGAACTGGCCGGCGACTGCAGCACGGCGGCGGCGCGGCTGCGGACACTGCCTACACCCGGTGGGGGAGGGGAGCGTCGAAGACGGCATCGGGCAGCGCATCGACGCTGCGGACCAGCTCGTCCCACTGCTGCAGTAGGGCGGCACGGGTGCGGTCGGCCGGCATGGCGCAGCCTTACCCGCGAGGCGCCCTCAAGGCGCCTTGCCTCGCCCGGCGCTGCCCACCCTCCCTGGAGCTCGCGGCAGGCCGAGCAGCTCGGGCGGTGTGCGCACCGGCAGCAGCTCGGTGCCTTGCCCGAGCTCTTCCTGCGTGAGGTTCTCCAGGTGCTGCCGGAGCGCGTGGCGAAAGGCAGCGGCCGCGGGGGCCAGGGCGATGCCGCGCCGGTGCGCCAGGGCGACCGTTCGGCGCAGCCGGGGCTCGACCAGCGGTGTCGCCCGCAGCCGCGGGCGTGACGCGAGCACCATCGACGGGACGACGGCGACGCCGAGGCCGGCCTCGGCGAAGCGCAGCACGGCGTCCATCTCCCCGCCCTCGATGGCGAGGCGGGGCTCGAAGCCGGCGCCCCGGCAGGCGTCGAGCGTGACGTCGCGCAGGTCGTAGCCGGGCCGGAACATGACCAGCGGGTGGGCTTGCAGGTCGGCGACGCGGAGCACCTCGCCGGCCGGCGCGGGCGGTGCGGCGTCAGCGGCACTGACGACGACGAGGTCCTCACGCAAAAGGGGAGCGGTGACGAGCGGGGGATCGTCGTGAGGGCGAGAACTGATGATGAGGGCGACGTCGATCTCGCCGGCGTGCAGCAGCTGCACGAGGTCCTGCGAGCCGCTCTCCTGAATGTTGAGCTCGAGCTCGGGGTGGTGGGCGTGGAAGGCGCCCAGCGCGTCGGCGAGCAGGCCCGTGGTGAGCGACGGTGTGGCGCCGAGGCGGAGCCGCCCGCGTCGCAAGCCGGCCAGCTCCTGCAGCTGGCGCCGGGCCGTGTCGGCATCGGACAGGATGCGGGCCGCGAGCGGCAGCAGCACCTCGCCGGCCTGGGTCAGGGTCGCCCCGGCCGGGGAGCGGTCGAACAGGGGAGTCCCGAGCTCGTCCTCGAGCACCCGCACCTGCTTGCTCAGGGTCGGCTGCGCGACCCCCACCAGCTCGGCGGCGCGGGTGAAGTGCCGCGTCTGCGCCGCCGCGACGAAGTAGCTCAGCTGCTGCATCTGCACCCTCTGAGTCTTTCATAGCAGTCGGCTATGGAGGTAGGTGCAATCATGACTTTGCGCTCTGAGGAGTTCGGTTCTACCGTCAGCGGGTGGCAACCCTCCTGGTGGACAGCCGGACTCGTGCCCGGAGGTCGACTGTCACGCTCAAGTACCTGATGGCCGGCACCGGGCTCATCATGATCGCCTTCTTGCTCGGGCACATGTACGGCAACTTGAAGGTCTACGGCGGCCAGCGCTCGTTCGACGCTTACGGCGAGCACCTGCGCACCTTCGGCGAGCCGATCCTGCCCCGCGGTGGCTTTCTGTGGGTCCTGCGCGTCGTGCTCGTCGCGTCCGTGCTCGCGCACATCTACGCGGCGGTGGCGCTGTGGAAGCGCGACCGCGCGGCCGCTGGGCGGCACGGCCTGTCCGGTCGGTATGAGAGCACGCAGAACCGGCGGGGGGTGCAGCGCAGTTACTCGTCGTTCACGCTGAGGTGGGGCGGCATCGTCATCGCGCTGTTCATCGTGTTCCACCTGCTGCACCTGTCGGCCGACAACGCGATCCACCCGGGCGGCGCGTCCAGCAGCTCCTACGTCCGGCTCGTCAACGGCTTCTCCATCTGGTACGTGACGTTGTTCTACGTCCTCTCGCTCCTGGCCGTCGGATTCCACCTGCGGCACGGCATCTGGAGCGCGCTCACCACGCTGGGGATGAACACCGGTCCTCGGCGCCGCCGGAACCTCAACCTGTGGGCCACCGGCGTCTCGCTGGTCATCACGGTCGGCTTCCTGCTCCCGCCCCTCTCGGTGCTGTTCGGATTGGTGGATTAGACATGGGCTTCGAGATCGATGACGCCAAGAAGGACACGACCAACGCCGACACGACCACCGGCGGTGGCGCGCAGGGCAGCGGCGACGCGATCAACGGCCCCGAGGACAGCAACGTCGCCCCGAACGAGGACCACCCGACGGGCGGCAGCATCAACGCCGAGGGCGCCATCGGCAGCGGCGACGCGGGCGAGGACCTGCACATCGAGGGCGACCCGATCGCCGACACCAAGGCCCCGGGTGGCCCCATCGAGCAGCGCTGGGACAAGCGGCGCTTCGAGGCCAAGCTGGTCAACCCGGCGAACCGGCGCAAGCTCTCGGTCATCATCGTCGGCACCGGTCTCGCCGGCGCCTCGGCGGCGGCCACGCTCGGGGAGGCCGGCTACAAGGTCACGAGCTTCTGCTATCAGGACAGCCCCCGGCGCGCCCACAGCATCGCGGCGCAGGGCGGGATCAACGCCGCGAAGAACTACCGCAACGACGGCGACTCGATCTACCGCCTGTTCTACGACACGGTCAAGGGCGGCGACTTCCGCTCCCGGGAGTCCAACGTCTACCGGCTGGCGCAGGTCAGCGTGGAGATCATCGACCAGTGCGTCGCGCAGGGCGTGCCGTTCGCCCGCGAGTACGGCGGCCTGCTCGACAACCGCTCCTTCGGCGGCGTGCAGGTCTCACGCACCTTCTACGCCCGTGGACAGACCGGCCAGCAGCTGCTGATCGGCGCCTACTCCGCGCTCGAGCGCCAGATCGCGGCCGGCAGCGTCACGATGCACAGCCGCCACGAGATGCTCGAGCTGATCGTCGCCGACGGCAAGGCGCGCGGCGTCGTGGTGCGCGACATGGTTACCGGCGGGATCGAAAGCCACTTCGCCGACGCGGTCGTGCTCGCCAGCGGCGGCTACGGCAACGTGTTCTTCCTGTCGACCAACGCCATGGGCTGCAACGTCACCGCGACGTGGCGCGCCCACCGCAAGGGGGCGCTGTTCGCCAACCCGTGCTTCACCCAGATCCACCCCACGTGCATCCCGGTCAGCGGCGACTACCAGTCCAAGCTCACCCTGATGTCGGAGTCGCTGCGCAACGACGGCCGCATCTGGGTGCCCAAGGAGCGCGGCGACGACCGCGACCCGCGGGAGATCAGCGAGGACGAGCGCGACTACTACCTCGAGCGCATCTACCCGGCGTTCGGCAACCTGGTCCCGCGTGACATCGCCTCGCGTGCGGCCAAGAACGTCTGCGACTCCGGTCGGGGCGTCGGCCCGGGCGGCCTCGGCGTCTACCTGGACTTCAGCGACGCCATCGAACGCCTGGGACGGCCGGCCATCGAGGCCAAGTACGGCAACTTGTTCGACATGTACAAGCAGATCACCGGCGAGGACCCGTACAAGGTGCCGATGCGCATCTACCCGGCGGTCCACTACGTCATGGGTGGCCTGT
>JAABUR0100008568.1_pt1 | contig 11762 bp, 15 predicted proteins | sample 5560091 | NCBI WGS metagenome assembly JAABUR01 (sample SAMN10711879, study PRJNA513375) | rock metagenome | isolation source: Antarctica rocks | place: Antarctica: Victoria Land, University Valley sud
GCCCGTCCTCGTCGACTCCGAAGGAGAGGACGTCGGTCGGCTCGTCGCGGCCGCGGAACTCGCGGTTGAGCTCGCGGATGCGCTCCTCGGAGGCCCACTCGAGGGCGACATGGCCCTCGTCGATGCCGGCGGAGCCCAGCGCCAGGACGATGAGCGGCCCGGGTTCTGACGAGGCGATGGGGCGCGGCCCGACCTCCTCGACCTCGATCACGCGCGGCGGCGCAGCTCGGGCGCCGAGCGCTCGGCGTGCTCGTCGTAGGCGGCGACGATGCGCTGGACGAGCTTGTGGCGCACGACGTCGGCGCCCCCGAAGCGGATGAATTCGATCCCCTCGATGCCCTCGAGGATCTCCCCCACGACGATGAGCCCGGACTTCTGCTCGCGCGGGAGGTCGATCTGCGTGACGTCCCCGGTGACCACGACCCGCGAGCCGAAGCCGAGCCGCGTGAGGAACATCTTCATCTGCTCAGGCGAGGTGTTCTGGGCCTCGTCGAGGATGATGAACGAGTCGTTGAGCGTGTTGTGGGTGACGAGGAAGTCGGCGGTCACGTAGAGCGAGTCCGCTGCGGCGACCGAGATGCAGACGCACTCGGCCTCGCCCGCGGGCTCGATCTGAGCCACGAACCGCATCGGCCGCCCACCGCCGTCGGCACCGTAGGCCGCGCGCTTCCGGGTCAGACGGAAGGGCTCGAGGCCGGCCGGCAGCCGGAGGTCGAGGATGTGGGCATCGGCGCGGTGGTGGACGGGCCGCCCGGCCGCGTGGCCGGGTGGCCGGCCCGCCGCCACGCGGGTACGGGCGTAGGCGACACCGCCGAGCGAGCGGACGAGGTGCACCACGTCATCGCGCAGGCGCGGCGAGCAGGTCGCGTACTGGACCCGGCATGAGCGGCCCCGCTGGCGGACCGGCCCGCCATCCGTGTCGAGCAGGCCCTGCAGCACGGCGAGGCGGACCGCGGCGCTGTTGTGCAGGTACTCGCCGGGGACGAACTTCGTCGTCGAGCGTGTTCCGGCGAGGCCGAGGGCGCGCAGGGCCGCGGTGACCGGATTGGCCACGATGATCCCGCCGCGGCCCGCACCGGCGCGCCCGAGCACGTAGTCGACGGTGGACTTACGCCGGAGCGCGACCCCCGGCAGCGCGGCCTCGAGCGCCTGGGCGAGCTCCGGGTCGGCGGTCGTGAAGCTCGGCGTCGTACGCGTCGTGAGGCAGCCGTCGCCCAGCAGGAGCCCGAGCGCGTAGGGGTCGATCGGAACCTCGCACTCGGGCAGCGCGACGGGCGTGACGAGCGGCAGCTCGAAGCGATGCTGGTGCGCGCGGCGCAGGCGGCCGATCATGTGACGGGTCTGCACGACGCGGCCCGCCTTGCCGTGCTTGCGATCGTCGGGTGTGGTGACGAACCACAGGTGCTCCGCGCAGGCTCGGGTCGACGCGCCGTCCTGCGTGGCGACGCGGAAGACCTCCCGGCACCCCTGCGGGTGGACGCCGAGAACCGGTGTGGGACGCCCGTCGGAGCCAACGACGAGGTCGCCGACGCGCAGGCTGCCGATCGGACGGAACCCGTCCGGCGTGAGCACGGGCTCGTCCACGGGCTGCGCCCGCCCCCGCATGAAGGCCAGGGGCGCGACCTCGATCGTCCCGCGCTCGAGGTACTGGGCGACCTTCTCGGGTTCGAGCATGTCGTGCAGCGCATCGAACAGGGGGCGGAGGTAGGGGTCGACCTTCGCCATGAGGTCCCCGGGCAGGAAGCCGAGGCGCTCGCCGGCCTCGACGGCGGGGCGGGTGAGGATGATCCGGTTGACCTCCCGGCGCGAGAGCGCGGCGGCGGCGAGCGCGACGGCGAGGAACGTCTTGCCCGTCCCCGCCGGGCCGACCCCGAAGGTGATCGTGTTGCGGCGGATGGAGTCGACGTAGCGCTTCTGGTTGACGGTCTTGGGCGCGACCTTCGTCTGCCGGTGGCGCCAGACGACGTCCTCGAGGACGCGGGCGGGGGACTCGTGGCGGTCCAGGGCGTCGGTCACCGCGGCGATCGTGCCCTCGGCGATCTCGTGGCCGCCCTCGATGAGCTCGGAGAGCTCGGAGACGACCAGGGCGGCGGCGTCGACCGCCTCCTCCTCCCCGTCGAGGGTCATGACGTTCCCGCGCAGGAAGACCTCGGCCTGAACGTGGCCGTCGAGCGAGCGGAGGATCCGGTCCTCGGAGCCCGCCAGCTCGGCGGCGACGGTGTTGGAGACCTCGAGGCGTCTACGCATGGGTGGGCGGGTCCAACCTCTCGCGCACCAGCCACTGGACGCGCTTCCCGTCGGCCCGGCCGGCGACGCGCGGCATGATCGCCCCCATCGCCCGGCCGATGTCCTTCATGCTCGCGGCGCCGCTCTCGGCCACGCCCACCTCCACGAGCTCCCGCAGCTCGTCGTCGGAGAGCTCGGCGGGGAGGTAGCCCTGGATCAGCTCCGCCTCGCCCTCCTCGCCGGCGGCGAGCTCCTCCCGCCCGGCGTCGCGGAACTGCCCGGCGGCGTCGAGGCGGCGCTTGCGCTCACGGCGCAGTACGGCCTGCGCGTCGTCCGAGCCCTCCTTCTCCGCCTTCTGGAGCTCGGAGAGCACGAGCCGCAGCGCCCCGACGCGCTCCTTCTCCCCCGCCTTGAGGGCGGTGGTCACGTCGCGCTTCACCTGGTCGAGGACGTCCGTCAAGCCTCCGGGGAGCATACGCACGGGCGCTCGAGCTCGCGACGCCGGCCGCGCGTGGCGACTTCGCGTCGTGCAGGTCCTCGAGCACGGCGCGAGCGGCGGCTACGACAGGCCCTCGGCGGCCCGGCGCTCGGAGACGTGGTCGTCGATGAGCCGCTGGGCGCGCTTCAGCGTGCCCTGCCAGGCATCGTGATCGCCGCCGCGCAGGGCGTCCCGCGCGGCGTCGTCGAGCAGCAGGGACACCTCGAACAGCGCGTCGGAACCGCGGACACCGGTCTCGACGAGATGGATGTTGACGAGTCGCTCGCTCATGCCCTCAGATCGTCGTCACGGGGGCGGACAGCTTCCGTGATCCGCGCGCCGTGATGCGGTATGTGAGCGATATGGATCGGGGACGTCCTCGCGCGCGAGGCCGAGGGCGGCCCAGCCCTGGCCGGTGCGCCGGGCGTGCTCGACGAGACCGCGCGCAGCAAGGGCGGCGACGACCTCCTCGGCCTCCTCGGCGAGCAGGCCCGACGCGACGAGGACCTCGGGGACGTCGCGCACCCGCGCGGCGAGCGTGAGCAGGAGGGGACGCAGGAGGTTGGCGAGCACGACCGGCGCGGCGGGTATCGGGTCGGTGCGGAGGTCGACGCGACGGACGTCGAGCTCCACGCCGTTGACCTCCGCGTTGGCCTCCGTCGCCGCGACGGCCAGCGGGTCGAAGTCCACCGCGAGGACCGGCGCCCACCCGAGCTTCGCCGCCGTGATGGCCAGCACGCCCGAGCCGCAGCCCAGGTCGAGGAGGCGGCCGGCCCGCGGCGTGAGCCCCAGCAGCAGCTCGAGGCAGAGCCGGGTGGTCGCGTGGCCGCCGGTGCCGAACGCCTGCCCCGGGTCGATGACGACGTCGCGCGTCCACGGCGGCCGGACGACGAGCTCCGAGCCGAGCACGAGCGGGGCGTGGAACGCGCGCCAGCGCTCCGACCAATCGTCGTCGATCTCCCGCGAGGACACGTCGACGAGCGCCCCGCCGATCGCGGCCCGCAACTCGCCGAGCTCTGGCAGCTCGCCCGGCGCCCCGTAGAGGGCGTACTCCACGTGGTCACCGAGGTCGCGCTCCTCCAGGCCGCTCGGGCTCAGCTCGAGCAGCTCGGCGAGCGCGAGCTCCGCCTCGGCCCGGCGCACCCGGACCGCGAGGCGGATCACACGCGCAGGACGCGCCTGAGCTTCGAGAGCACCCCGTCGTCGTCTCCGCCGGAGAGGTTGTCGTCGGTGAGCGAGTCGGCCAGCTCCTTGAGCAGGGCGCGCTGGGAGGAGGTGAGCTTGCGCGGGATCACCACGTTGAGGACCACGCGCAGGTTGCCGCGCCGCCCCGAGCGCACGGCGGGCATGCCGCGGGCCCGGAGCGGGATGACGTCACCGGGCTGGGAGCCCGCGGGCAGCTCGAGCTCCTCGTCGCCCTCGAGGGTGGGCACGCGCAGTGCCCCACCGAGCGCGGCGAGCGGCGCGGGCACGTCGGCGACGGTCACGAGATCGTCGCCGTCGCGGACGAAGCGGGAGTCCTCGCGCACGGCGACTCCGACGTAGAGGTCGCCCGCCGGGCCGCCCCGCTCCCCGGCGTGGCCGCGGCCGGAGACGCGGATGCGTTGGCCGTCGGCGATCCCCGCCGGGACGTCGACGCGCACGGAGCGCTGCTCGACCACGAGCCCGCGGCCCGAGCAGGTCTGACACGGCCTCTCCGGCACGCGACCGTCCCCGCCGCAGCGATCGCAGACCGCCGCGCGGACCACCTGCCCGAACGGCGTGCGCGAGACCGCGCGGATCTGCCCCTCGCCCTCGCAGCGGGGGCAGGTCCCGATGGGGGTGCCGGGCTCGGCGCCGTTGCCGTGGCAGGTCTCGCAGCGGGCGACCGCTTCGAAGGCGACGTCGACCGCGGCGCCCGTCGCCGCCTCGGCAAGCCCGATCTCCGCCCGCGCGAGGAGGTCGTCACCCCGGACGGGACCGGACCGGCGGCCCGCGCCACCACCACCGCCCCCTCCGCCGAAGAACGCGTCGAAGATGTCGCCGAAGGAGCCGAAGGAGTCGAACGAGGAGGCGTAGCCGCCCGAGCGCAGGCCCTCGTGTCCGTAGCGGTCGTAGGTGGCGCGCTTCTCGGGATCCGAGAGGATCTCGTAGGCCTGGGCCGCCTCCTTGAAGCGCGCCTCGGCGCTCGGGTCGTCCGAGTTGACGTCGGGGTGCAGCTCGCGGGCGACGCGCCGGAAGCGCTTCTTGACCGCCGCCTCGTCGTCACCGCGGCTGACGCCGAGGATCTCGTAGGGGTCACGGGCCATGATCAGGCGGGGTCGTAGAGGTCCTCGACGAACCGCGACAGCTCGCCGGCCGCGGCGCGCACCGAGCGGATCGCGCGCGCGTAGTCCATGCGGACGGGCCCGAGGACCGACACGACCCCGAGCGTCTGCGTCCCGACGCCGTACCCCTGGGCCACGACCGCGAGCCCGCGCAGCGCGGGCACGGCGTTCTCGGGACCGATGCGGATGAAGGTCTTCTGGGAGCCGAGCGCGTCGCGCAGGGCGGCGAGCAGCTCGACGCGGCGCTCGAGTAGCGCCATGAGCTCGTTGAGCTCGGTCACGTCCCCCCCGCGCTCGAGGGACAGCAGCCGCGCCGCGCCGTCGACCCACAGGGACCGCTCCACGGTGTCCTCCGCGGCCGAGAACGCGGGCGCCATCGCCTCGAGGAAGTCGCGCTCGACCGGGCCCAGCGCAGGATCGGTGAGGCGCTTGGTGAACGCGCGCGCCCCGAGGCGCAGGCCCACGAGCTGCTCGTTGAGGTAGGCCTTGGCCCAGTCGGCGAGCCCGGTGTCGACCGGGGAGTCGAAGGTGAGGATGCGCTTGGTCACCGCGCCGGTGGACGTGATGACGACGACCATGAGCACCTGGGGCTGGAGGAGCAGGACCTCGACGTGGCGCAGGGTCGCCGTCTCCAGGGGCGGGGCGGTGACGACGGCGAGCAGGTCGGTGACCTGGGAGAGCGCCTCGGTGGTGGCCCGCATGGCCTCGTCGACCTCGTGGCGCACGAGCGAGAGCGGCAGCCCGCGGTCATCGGGACCGACCTGGGGCAGGAGCCGGTCGACGAAGAAGCGATAGCCCGCGTGGGTGGGCACGCGGCCGGCCGACGTGTGGGGATGGGCGAGCAGGCCGAGCTCCTCGAGCTGGGCGAGCTCCGAGCGGATGGTCGAGGAGGCCCAGTCGAGCTCCTCGGCGAGTGTCTTCGAGCCCACGGGGACGCCCGTGGAGACGTGGGCCTGGACGACCCGCTCGAGCAGGAGCTCCTGGCGGGCGGTCGGCATCAGGCGTCGAGCTCGGCGCGGGCGTTGCGGACGATGCGCTTGCCGGCCTGGACGGCGTCGGCGCTCGTGACCGCGCGCCCGTCCTCGACCGTCTCGACCTGTCCTGAGACCTCCACGGGCTGCTCGGGCACGCCCAGCCCGCGGAACTGCACCGAGAGACGCCGGAGCTTCTCGGGCCCTCCCGCCGCGTCCGTGTGGGCGCGGGCGACCTGGGCCATGGTCCACAGGCCGTGGAGGATCCGCCCCGGAAGGCCGACGGAGCGCGCGAGCTCCTCGTCGATATGGATCGGGTTGAAGTCCCCCGAGGCGCCCGCGTAGCGGACGGTGAGGAAGCGGTCGGGGGTCACCTCGAGGGCGATGGGATCCCCGGGCTTCATCCGCCCCGCACGATGTTCGTCCACCGGCCGGTGCACACGGTCTCGCTCCGCTGGTTGACCGACTCCGAGCGGAACGTGAAGAACTTCATCCCCCCGCGCTCGGAGACGTCCTCGACGGACACCGTGGTGGTGATCTCGTCGCCGGCGACGACGAGTGGGCCCCACTCGAAGTCCTGGCTCCCATGGACCATCCGCGTGAATTCGATGCCCAGCTCGGGATCGAAGAGCGGCGGGCCTACCGCCGGCGCGGCGTAGACCACGGCGAACATGGGCGGGGCCACGACGTCCGCGTACCCGGCGGCGCGCGCCGCGTCGGGGTCGAGGTGAACCGGGTTCTCCTCCCCCACCGCCCGCGCGTACTCCCTGATCTTCTCCCGGCCGACGGCGTAGAGGACGGGCGGATAGGTCTTGCCGACGACGGAGCTCATCAGATGATCACGGGGACGGTACCCCCGTCCACCGACCACGCCGCGCCGGCCACATCCGAGGCGCGCTCGGAGCACAGGAAGGCGACGACGGCGGCGATCTCCTCGGGCTGGCCGAAGCGACCGAGCGGCGGCTTGGCGCCCGTCGACTCCAGGGCCTCCTCGCGCGAGATGCCCTGTGCCTCGGCGACCTGGTCGGCCATCCCGCCCGGGTCCATCCAGAGCCCGGTGGCGACCATGCCCGGCGTCACGGCGTTGACGAGCACGCCGCGGGGCGCGTAGGCGTCGGCGTACGCGCGCGAGAGCGAGAGGAGCGCCGCCTTGGCCACGGAATAGGCGGCGTTCGTGCCCGAGGGGCGCTTGCCCGAGGAGGAGGAGACGTTGACGATCCGCCCCCAGCCGCGGTCGGCCATGGGCGGGGAGAGCGCCCGCATGAGCCGCATCGGCGCCATGACGTTGAGCTCCCACTGGAACTGCCAGTCGGCGTCCTCGAGGTCGTCGAGCGCTTTGATCTCCGAAGTGCCCGCGTTGTTGACGAGGACGTCGACGCCGTCGGGCAGGCGCCCAGCGGCGGCGGGGTCGGTCACGTCCAGGGCGAGGGCGAGGGCCTCGCCTCCGACCTCGCCGGCCGCCGCCGCGAGGGAGTCGGGGTCGCGGCCCACGAGCACGAGCCGCGCGCCCTCACCGGCGAGGATCCGTGCGGTCGCCAGCCCGATCCCCCGGCTCGCGCCGGTGACGAGGGCGAGCCGGCCCTCGAGCCCGAGGTCCATCAGTCGCCTTCAGTCGTCGTCGGTGGGCGCATCCCGCGGAAGGCTAGGTGCCAGCCGCTCATGCTCAGCGGGGGTGGGCAGCCTGGTCGCCGAGACCGTGGCGCCGTCGCAGACCTCCTCCAGCAGCTCGCGCTGGCGGGGCTCGAGCTTGAAGCGGTTCCGACAGCGTCGAAGAGACGACGATCTTCGGCAACGACGTGAGCCGCTGAGACGCTGCGTCGGCCCCGTTGGACGACATCGGCGCGAACAGCTCGTAGGTCACGCGCCCGAAAACGACGCCCTGCGGCTTGTCGAGCTCGGCCCGGATCCACTCGTCGAGCTCCGGTCCGCCGTGATCGAAGTACGGGCCGGCATCATCGGCACGGGCGAAACCGTCGAGGCTTACGAAGAGGTCTGCGGTCAGTTCGCTCACGTCGCTGGAGCTCCGTTCTCGTGGTCGCTGGTCGTCGCCACCCACGGGCTCTCATCATCTCTGTGAGAGTTGCGGATGGGGTCTGAGGAATAGACCGCCGCACGCCAAGCCTTCCCGAGTGTTCCTCCGCGGTTCCCGCAGGCCGATCCGCTGACGAAACGTGCTCGACGAAGCCCGCCGGCGGGGCTTTGGTGCGACTGTCATTCGGCGGTCGTTCTACAGGGGTTGTCAGCTCGAGCAGGACGCGACGGCGCGAGGATGCCGGTGGCTCAAGCCGAGGCGTCGTTTGGCGACTGGGCGTCCGGGAGCAGCGTCTGGGTGACGCTGCCGTCGGCGTACACTGTGCTGCTGACGAGCCGCAGGCGTTGGGGCCGCGTCAGCCCGTGCCACAGCGGCAGGCCGGCGCCGAGCGCCACGGGGTGGACCCTCAGGCGGTACTCGTCGATCAGCCCGTGCGCGGCGAGGGAGTGGGCGAAACGCGCGCCGCCGAAGCAGACCACGTCCCCGTCGCCCGGCACCTTGAGCGTCGGCAGTTGTTCCTCGACCGGTCCGCGCGCCAGTCGCGCGTTGCTCCAACTGACGCTCGACAGGGTGCGCGAGAAGACCACCTTGGGCAGGGTGTTCATCAGGACCGCCATCGGGTTGTCGGATGCGGACCAGGCGGGCGCCATGTCCTCGTAGGCGCCGCGGCCGAGCACGATCAGACCGATCTGGCTCAGGAACTCGAGCGTCGTGTGGTGGCGGCGCGCGTCCTGGCGCGGCTCGTCCGAGCGCGGCTCCAGGAACCAGTCAAGGGCGCCGTCGGGGCGCGCGACGAAGCCGTCCAGCGACGCGGACATGCACAGGATGAGCCGCCGCCGGTCGCTCACGCGTCCTCGCTCCGGCCGGTGCGTGCGTGCGAGCCGTCGCAGAACGGCTTGCTGGCCGAGCGTCCGCAGCGGCAGAGGTGCACAGGCGAGCCGGGACTGGGGGTCGGTCGCCCCTCGCGGTCGAGGATCTCGATGTCGCCTTCGACGCGATACGGGCCCTCGGGCAGTGGCATGAGCTGGACTGGGCGCACGTCGCTCCTATGGGTCGGTGATCAGCAGTCACGCCCGTGGCGTGGGCGACTGGAGGAAGCGGAAGAGCGCCTTGGGTCGTGAGCCACTTTGACGCCGCGCACGCGATCGAGGTTCGCGGCGTGATGGTTGAGTTCCGTCGGGTTATAGTGCACCGATCGGTGCAGCATAACGAAACCCTCGATCGCACGTTCTCCGCCCTGTCGGATCCGACGCGCCGGAGCATCCTCGAGCGGCTGGCGCGCGGACCGGCAACGATCGGCGAGCTCGCCGAGCCGTTCGGCCTCACGCTCAACGGCGTCAAGAAGCACGTCGGCATCCTCGAGACCGTCGACCTCGTCATCACCGCGAAGGTCGGCCGGGCGCGGGAGTGCCGGCTCGGCCCCACGCAGCTCGAGGATGCGACCGGCTGGATCGACGCCTACCGGCGGGCGTGGGAGCGCCGGCTGGATCGGTTCGGCGCGTACGTGGAGGAGCCCCGATGACCGACGAGCTGCGGTTCGAGCGCGTGATCGACGCGCCGTTCGACGTGGTCTTCGAGGCGTTCACCACAGACGGCGGGCAGGAGGCCTTCTACGGGCAGGACGACCCGGGCTGGATCGTCGAGTCGGACTGCGACTTGCGCGTGGGCGGCGTCTGGACGGTCACGTTCGGCCCTGCGCGGAGCCACCTGTACCGCCACCGGCACGTCTTCGAGGTGATCGACCGGCCGCGGCGGCTCGTGCTCGCCACGACGGAGAGCCGCCCGGACGGGTCGAGCTTCGACTTCGCGATCGAGTTCAGGTTCGAAGCACGGGACGGCAAGACATCCATGACCATGACCCAGTCCGGCTTCCCCACCGCCGAGCTCCGCGACGAACACGGGCGCGGAGTGCCGAACGCATTCGCCCGACTCGAACGCGCCATCCACGCGAGGAAGTGAGACCCGATGTCCGCCACCGTTCTCTACATGTCGATGTCCCTGGACGGGTTCATCACCGGCCCGGACGACGACCACGACAACGGGCTCGGCGTCAACGGCCACAGGTTGCACGACTGGTTGTCCGATGGCGCCGACCCCGCATCACACCGCCCGTCAAGCGTCAGCGGCGAGGTCTTCGACGAGCTCATGGCCACCGGCGCGGTCGTCGTCGGCCGACGTACGTTCGAGCTCGCCGGCGGCTGGGCCGGTGACCACCACGACGGCGTGCCGATCTTCGTCCTGACCCAGCGCGAGCCCGACGGCGCCACGCCCCGGTGGCCGCTGGTCACCTACGTGACCGACGTCGCCACCGCGATGGCCCGCGCCAAGGACGCCGCCGGCGACCGCAACGTGCTCGTCCACGGCGCCCGCACCGCACAGCTCGCCCTCGACGCCGGCGTCCTCGACGAACTTGAGATCCACCAGATCCCCGTCCTCCTCGGCCAGGGGCGCCGTCTCTTCGACCACCTCGGCCCCGACCACATCGAGCTGGAGCTCGCCCGAATCGTCGAAGCACCCGGGGTCACCCACCTCCGGTACCGCGTCCGCCGCTGAACGCGAGAAGACGAGGAGAGCGCAAGTCGGGTCCCGTTCGCAATCGCACCCCCTCCAACCGGGATCGGGCGACCGCGCCGGGTTGCCGTCTCACAAGCCGAACCCGCTGCGGGCGCTTCACCTGCAACGGGTCGGCTTCTGGGCGCCTCTGCGTCTGTGGTGTCCCGTAAGGCCCGCCCGGTGATGTGTCTCGCTGACCGGGTCGCCCTCGATGATGCCCACCCCGAAGCGCGCTCCCGCTCTCACTTGACACGCGAGAACCGTTCCGAGAACGCGAGCGGCGAGGCGAAGGAGCCAGAACGCCAGACGACGATCTCGATGGCGACAAGCCGCGTCGAATCGCCCTCCCTGAAGAAGCCGCCAACGTCGGTCGGGAGCCGGACCGGGCGGGTCTCAACCCGGGAGACTCGGACCAAGACGATCCAGCCCGAGCCCCAGCGCGAGTCCGCTTAGGTCTCCCGGGCAAGACCCGACCGGGCCGGCTCCTGCCAGCCCGCCCCACCAGCCAACCCTCACTTTGCCGTTGCTGATCGAAGAGCTCGAAGAGCAGACGTGCTCGGGACGGCTACCGCCCCGAGCCATCGAGCTCGAGCACGGCGAGGAACGCCTCCTGGGGCACCTCGATCCGGCCCACCTGCTTCATCCGCTTCTTGCCCTCCTTCTGCTTCTCGAGCAGCTTGCGCTTACGGGAGATGTCGCCGCCGTAGCACTTGGCGATCACGTCCTTGCGGAAGGCCTTGATGGTCTCCCGGGCGACGATCCGGGCGCCGATCGCCGCCTGCACCGGCACGTCGTACTGCTGGCGGGGGATCTTCCGGCGCAGCTTCTCGACCAGCGAGCGCCCCTGCTCGTAGGCCTTGTCGCGGTGGACGATCATCGACAGCGCGTCCATCGGGTCGCCCGCGAGCAGGACGTCGAGCTTGACGAGGTCGGACGCGTGCCTCCCGGCGAGGTCGTAGTCCAGCGACGCGTAGCCCCGGGTGCGGGACTTGAGCTGGTCGAAGAAGTCCAGGACGATCTCGCCCAGGGGCAGCTTGTAGGTGAGCTGCACCCGGTCGGCCGAGAGGAAGTGCATCCCCGTGTGCTGGCCCCGGCGGTCCTGGCAGAGCTCCATGATCTGCCCGATGTAGGACTTCGGGGCGAGGATGGAGGCGTCGATCATCGGCTCGCGGATCTCCGCGATCCGCGCCGGGTCG